>ERZ857801.2671-NODE-2671-length-14392-cov-7.754621_pt1 | contig 14392 bp, 9 predicted proteins | sample MGYA00519762_ERZ857801 | MGnify/ENA primary metagenome ERZ857801 (study PRJEB31778, sample SAMEA3449368) | human gut metagenome | biome: human gut; feature: human-associated habitat; material: faeces | place: United Kingdom | collected 2010/2012 ...
GTGTTAGCAAAGTTAATATTTTATTCCTTGATGACACAGTTTAATTTACAGCCTCGGTTACGAAAGCAAATTACACCGTTCGACACGTCTCTCAGAATTGTAATTCGCTTTCGTAATTCTAAAGTTCAAATTGTAATAGATTGATCATATTACTTATACTTATCAGAATAAGCTCTGTAATTATTATAAATGGTCTCTTGTTCTATGGGCGTATCGTTTGTAGGACGATTCTGGATATACTTAACAGCAAAAGAAGTTGCGGTTTCACTTGTGGTAAAGTACCTCGCGCCCTCACTGTCTGTATACCACCTTGCACCTTGTACAGGAACATATACATATTGTCCCGGAGTACTTAGTCTACCTTCTATATAGTCTTTATAAGTATAAGCATTAGTAGTAGACATAGCTCTTACAATTGCTTTTAACTGGCTTAAAGTACTTTTATTTTCAGACACGTCTCTTACATATACGTTGTTTGCACCCTTAGCTGCGCTCCACCACATATATGCAGGGTCGTCACACGTATTTCCAGTACATTGCCATTGGGTAGTCCCGAAGAAAGGATGGTCTTTGTGAACATTCCAACAGGTAGTATAAAGGGGAACTATACAAGAAGTATACTTATTCATTGATCCGTATGGAGCATCTCCCAGACGATTTCCTGAAGAGCCATGCGCAATGACAAAATCGTCGTTTGATTTTGTGTCTTTTCCCCAAGTCATCCAGTCATGCATTGTCCCAGAGACATTCAAATCTATCCAATCATCATCCACGCTTGCATTCTGTATTTGCAAATGAACGGTACGTTTGCCATTGTTTGCAGCCGTGTTCTCTTGTGTGTCCCACCGTTTCTTCACGTATGATGCCGTACCGCCCGTAGAGGTACAGGTTATGAGCGCATCGTCTCCATACGTAAGAGAACCATCATCCGTCACTCCGTCTTGTCCGGCATCCATCACTACACGTGCCTTTATCTGTGCTCCATCCTTGAAGCGTCCGCCTGTTACGACTATATTCCATTTCTCCGCCTCACGAGAAATATTCCGTTCGCAATCCTTGAAACCGAAATCGGCGGTAAAGGCTTTCTGTTCCACGCAGTACATTATATTCTGTTTGAAGTCCTCCTTACAAGCAAGCAATGATGCGAAGCGGTTCTCACTCGGAACACTCAATGTTTGCAGGTAGATGTCGCCCTTCGAAGCGTTATTGTAGATGGCTTGGTATTTTGCATTCTTGTTGTAGGTGGACAACGGGGTGATGGCCAACCAATCCGATTCCGTTATATTTTGAACTTCTATAATGTCACCATCGGAGTATTCGTCCTTAAAAGGCTGGCTGGTTGTTTCCGGCAAAGAGTAAATCCAGAACCCACCATCCTCTTCAAAGATATTTGTTTCACCATCTACACGATTTGCTTCCACATCGGGGCGAATTACCCAAAGCCGTTTATCATCTTTATACTGCTGGAAGTCAGATAAACTTTTAGATATCGTCACTTCGGTATATACCCAGTTTTCTTTCCCCTTCCAAGAGATTTTGATTGGGATGTTTGAGCCGGGTGTTATAGTTTTAGGGGTAACACTTATTACAGCATTTTGATCAAAATCTTCTGCGGAAAAGATCATTCGCGTGTCATTGGGGTCAGACGAACTGAAATTCACATAGAAAGCTATCTGGTCTTTCATCTCATCCGTCTTATCCACATAGGCTACAAACTTCTCGTTCGATACACCTATGTAAACGAAGTTGTACGAGATTTTATAAATATAGGTCTTACCCTTTTCCCACGTACCACTGAGGGCTGCACCCACAGTGAACTCGGTGTTGTCGGTATTCATAAACGTCACCTCCACCTTTGCACCGTCCAAGGTTTGCGGCACCAAGAAGAAAGTCTCGTCTTCCCGAGTAACAGGTGAACCTTCCGTACCTTCCACAGCGTTATACCCCCAACTGACGGTGAAATCTTTCTTATCTGACTTTACTTCCGTCCAAGTGGAAGAGGCAATATCATACGAGCCTTCATACTGCAAGTTGTACAGTTTGACGGACTTCACGACGCAGTTGGGCAGGTCGCTTCCTGCCACGAATTTCACGGCCGATAAGGCATGGTTGAAGGTCAAGGGTATGGCTTCCTGCTCACTCTGATTGGTAGCGACAGCCGTCATCACGTCCATCTGCTTCTTCACGTCTTCGGGAGCGGTGTAATGGAGCTTTGGAGTACCGTTCTCGTCAGCACCCGATACGGTCAAGCCCTCTGCGTTGGCGGTGTGCGGATACCAGGCATAAAAGTTCAGCGACTGAACGCCCGGCCAGTAGAATTTCTCTTCGGGATACCAATAGGTAGTGCCGTTCTCAGGGCTACCCTTCGTTGTCGGCACGCTATACATGAAGTCGGGCGTACCCTTAATATCCGTATAGGCCGATACGGCAAAGGTCTCCATGATGCCGTCTTTCGTCTTGTTGTCTTCGGTCACCTGCGTGCCGCGCGTCATTATCCGGTTGTCACCGGGAAATCCGTCCGTCACTTCGGCAGTTAGGTAGACGGTCTTCCCGTTCACCTTACCCTCCATCTCGACGGGTTCAAGCTGTTGCGTGGCAGGAGTGGAAGCCGCACGAGTGCCGTCCGCCTTCGTCCACGTTTGCGAGCCGGGCGTACTCACGGCAAAGCTCAGGCTGTGGTCGCCCTTGACAGGACGTTGACCTCCGTTTTCCACCTCGTCCGTACAGGCGGAAAACACTGCCAGTGCGATGAGCGAAAGGCTCATTAGTCTTTTTCTTGCTGTCATATAGTTATTTATTTTATTTCGTTATTCCTTTGGCAAACAGAAACGACATCTCTGTTTTTTTCTTTCCGTTTCAAGTACTTTCGTTGTTCCCATCTGTATCCTATATGGATTGGATATAATACATTCCTCTCGTTATACACAAGAAGAATGTATTGCTTATTTATGCTATTAAAACGATTTATCTTTATTCGTTTACCGATTTCCCGGAAATAGGATGCTCGTCTGTAGGACGGTCACTCGATTCACAATAATCCGCAGCATATACTATCGGATACCACTGCGCACAGTGTGCGCCATCACTCCAGCTGGCATCCCAATTGTTTGGCCAGTCCCCTTTCCCTCCTACCATGAAAGTTCCAATATCGTTGTTATATATAGCATTCCAAGCAGACTGAGGATTATCAGGGTCAACAATACTGGTGACCTTGGTACACCCTTGATATAGCATATTTGGACTTAGTCCAACAACTCCATAAAGGCTATTGACATTCAAACCATTCAGCCCTTTAGAGGCACTATGTACCGCATATAGGGGATTAGTGTTTACATCTGCCTTCGTATCTAATCTCGGAATAGTCCACCTGTATAAGCCGAACAGAGGGTGGTTCTTATGCACCTTCCAATATGCTGTTAATATTTTGGCTGCACAATCGTTCCAATCGTTTTTAGTAGTTTCTCCGGCATAATAAGTATCAGTTCCTATGCAATAATTCTTTCCCCAGTAGAATCTGTCACTCATAGTTCCTTTGGTGTCTATATCGCACCAATCGTCCGAATCCGCTCTTTTCACTTGCACGTTTACTGTTCGTTCGCCATTGTTGGTTGCATCGTTAACCCCGTTGTCCCAACGCTTCTTCACGTAGGGTTTGGCAGAAATGCCTGTCATTGTTGCCTTGTCAATGTATATGCTTGCAGGATCACCGAAAGTAAGGTCTCGTCCCAAGTCAGAAATTTGTGTATCGTCTATGCTGGAAGATATGACCACACGTGCTTGCAACTTCGTGACCTCGTCTTTTAAACGTGCGCCTGTCGCATCCACTACGATATTCCATTTCTCCGCCTCACGAGAGATATTGCGTTCGCAATCCTTGAAACCGAAGTCAGCAGTAAGGGCTTTCTGCTCCACGCTGTACATTATATTCTGTTTGAAGTCCTCCTTACAAGCAAGCAATGATGCGAAGCGATTTTCCGTCGGGACACTCAATGTTTGCAGGTAGATGTCGCCTTTCGATGAATTTTTGTAGATGGCTTGGTATTTCGCATTCTTGTTGTAGGTAGACAACGGGGTGATGGCCAGCCAGTCGGATTCCGACACATTTTGAAGTTCCACGATGTCACCATCGGAGTATTCGTCCTTAAAAGGCTGGCTGGTTGTTTCCGGTAAGGAGTAAACCCAGAAACCACCATCCTCTTCAAAGATATTCGTTCCATCTTGTACTTCATTTTCCTTCGTATTGGGGCGAATTATCCAAAGCATTTTATCTTCTCTGTCATCTTCACTTTTAGTTATCGCCATATTGGCATATAGCCAGTTCTTTGTTCCATCCCAAGAGACTTTGATAGGTATGTTTGAGCCGGGTGTTATAGTCTCAGGTGTAACAGTCAGGCCGCCATTTTTCGGAGAAATGATTATTCTTGTGTCATTTGGGTCAGACGAACTGAAGTTCACATAGAAAGCTATCTGGTCTTTCATTTCATCCGTCTTATCCACATAGGCAACAAACTTCTCGTTCGATACGCCTATGTAAACGAAGTTATACGAGATTTTATAAATATAGGTCTTACCCTTTTCCCACGTACCACTGAGGGCTGCACCCACAGTGAACTCGGTGTTGTCGGTATTCATAAACGTCACCTCCACCTTTGCACCGTCCAAGGTTTGCGGCACCAAGAAGAAAGTCTCGTCTTCCCGAGTAACAGGTGAACCTTCCGTACCTTCCACAGCGTTATACCCCCAACTGACGGTGAAATCTTTCTTATCTGACTTTACTTCCGTCCAAGTGGAAGAGGCAATATCATACGAGCCTTCATACTGCAAGTTGTACAGTTTGACGGACTTCACGACGCAGTTGGGCAGGTCGCTTCCTGCCACGAATTTCACGGCCGATAAGGCATGGTTGAAGGTCAAGGGTATGGCTTCCTGCTCACTCTGATTGGTAGCGACAGCCGTCATCACGTCCATCTGCTTCTTCACGTCTTCGGGAGCGGTGTAATGGAGCTTTGGAGTACCGTTCTCGTCAGCACCCGATACGGTCAAGCCTTCCGCATTGGCAGTGTGCGGATACCAGGCATAGAAGTTCAGGGACTTGACACCCGGCCAGTAGAATTTCTCTTCGGGATACCAATAATAAGTACCGTTCTCAGGGCTTCCCATCGTTGTCGGCACGCTATACATGAAGTCGGCTGTGCCCGTAATATCCGTATAGGCCGATACGGCGAAGGTCTCCATGATGCCGTCTTTCGCCTTGTTGTCATCGGTTACCTGCGTTCCGCGCGTCATCGGACGGTTGTCACTGGGAAATCCATCGGTTACTTCAGCGGATAGGTAGACGGTCTTCCCATTCACCTTACCCTCCATCTCGACGGGTTCAAGCTCTTGTGTGGCAAGAGCGGAAGCCGCATGAGTGCCGTCCGCCTTCGTCCACGTTTGCGAGCCGGGCGTACTCACGGCGAAGCTCAGGCTGTGGTCGCCCTTGACAGGGCGTTGACCACCGTTCTCCACCACGTCCGTACAGGCGGAGAACACTGCCAGCGCGATGAACGAAAGGATCATCAGTCTGTTCCTGTAGTTCATATCTTGTCTTTTTTATTGTTCAAACTGTTATTGTTCTTGCCTGTTTCTCAATTCGATACCTTTTCGATGGAGTAGATGGTCAAGTTGGTATTCTGCATGGTACGATAGCCCGGCATCATATACACTTGGTCCATAAACGAAAAGTTAGCTTGGTTATATGACCACGAGGGCGCAGCAATACTTTCCCAAACAGACTTTTTCCCTAAGTCTTCGGTATCCGTCGTCACGTTGAAGTTGTCTTTGTTTACCACCCATGTGCTGCCTATCGGATAATAAATGTCACCCCATGTCATGAAGTTCTTTTCATCGAAAGTCAATGAGCCATCCTGACGCTCCAAAGTAATTACGGAGAATGTTACCGTCGTCGTCGAACCGTCAGCCTTGGCTCTACGGATAGCGAACTTGGTCAAACACTGGGTGGCATCATCGTCATTGAGCACCCTGGTAGCCACCAGTTCGCGGCTATACGTCACATCGGCACCTGCCACCTTGGCTATGGCCGTGGCAAAGTCGGCATTGTCGGGTATGGCCGGAATATCGGTTGTCACCAACTTTTCTCCGGTTATGGTTCCTTTGGTCACTTTGTACCAGATGTCACTTCCTGTCGGATATTCCACCATCAGACTGGAAGTCAGCGTCACCTCTTTCTCCACCGTCTTTCCCGGTTTGGAAGGGAACGTAAACGTGAGCTTCATCTTGCCCTTGCGCGTCTCAGTGTCGGTCGGTTGGATGGTTTCAAGGGTGAGTTTCGCTTTTTCATTATCGAAACTGTCCGACTGCACTCCGCTGGTGCTACCTTTCAGCGTCGGCTTGCACAAGGCCGGTGCGGCCGTTCCCGTGATGCCGTTCGGGTCGCTCATCGTACACTCCCAGTCACAGTTGCTCTTCACGTAAATCACGGTGTCGGCACCCGAAGCCACGAAGACGTCCTTGTTCAATTCCAACTCGACATTCTGGTCGAGCGAGATATTATATGTAACCGTTGTTGTCGGACTCCAACCTGAGAAATAACCATTGGTAAGGTCCTTCAGCTTGGCACCGATGGTCTGTTCCGTGCCGTTCATCTCCAACGTCACCTCCAAACGGGCTTCGCTGTCATCACCGAACGTCTGCGGCATCATGAAAAAGGTCTCGCCCTCTCCCGTGAGTTCGGTCTCGGTATTCTCGGAAACCTTCTTTCCATTGGGAAAGTCCAAGGTGAAGTCTCGGGTGTCAGCATCCGGATTCCAAGGTAATATACCGCTGCCATGTGCTTGCCAGTTATGATAGCCTTTGTATTTCACTTTTTTCAAAGCGATGGACTTGACGGTGCAGGCAGGGATGTTGTTGCCCGTCTTGAACTTCACCGCCGTGAGCATATGTCTGAACCAAATCGGCACGCTCGATGTCTCGCTCACGTCATAGCTGTTGGCCATCATAAAGTCCTCTTGGTCGGCTACCTGTTCGGGTATCTCGTAGAACAGCTTCGTATCCTTGACATTGTTGTCTTTCGGGATGGTCAGGTTCTTCGAGTTGTAAGGATACCAAGCGAAAAAAGTCAGTTTCTTGCCGGTAGGCCAATAGTACGGCGTTTCTGTACTCCATGTGGAAGCGGCGTTGTCTTTCGTCACCTTCACGTTGTACATCACATCCAACGTCTCGGGTTCAAAAACGTTGGCATCTAAAATAGCAGCCGACACACTAAATTCATCCACCTGTGCGACCCCCGTCACCTGCGTGCCGCGTGTCAAGGGCTGACCGTCGCCCGGGAAGCCGTCGGAGACTTCGGCGGTGAGGTAGACGGTTTTTCCGTCCAGCTTGCCCTGCATCTCCACGGAATTGGTCTCGTATGATTCGGCGGCACCCGGAAGGCTGCCGTCCGCCCGTGTCCGGGCATCGGGGGATTCCGTGCCCACGGCAAAGGTGATGCGGTGGTCGCCCGTACCCGAGTCACGGCCTCCGTTCTCCACATCGTCCGTACAGGCGGAGAACGCCGCCAATAGGATGAGCGACAAGCCCATCAGTTTGTTCTTGTAGTTCATATCTGTCATTCGTTTATTATTCGTAATTCGTTTTCTGTCTTACAGGTTCACGTCCTGCTGGCGAATCACCCAGTTATTCACCGTAACCGTGAAGCGGATGGGCTGTCCCAGCACCGGTTCACCGGGATCGGGGCTGTCCGGGGGCATTACCCCTGCACCGTTACTCAAGTCGAGCGTGTAGACAAACTTGTCGCCCGGCTGCCAGAGGTTCTTCCTGCTCTCCGCATGGCCTCCGACGGGCACGGCCGCCCAGCCGTATTCGCCCTCCACGTAGGGGTAGACCTGCCTGCCCGTGGCGGTGGTTATCTTCAGCAGTAGGGCGACATAGGCACCGTTCCCCGTGTTCGCCTTGTCGTTCTCCACGTTCCATGCCGTGAGCCGTTGCGGAAGGAGCATCGCCGTACCGCCATCGCCCATGAGTGATGTGGCATCCGCCGTAAGGCGTACAGGCTCTTTTAAGTTCTTCGTGGTATAGGAAGCGTAGCTGCCGTCTTTCAGCGTCCAGCTGCCATCGGTATTTATCGCTGAAGGGAACGTATAGTCGCCCGTGGAGCGGACGGAACCGATGCGCACCGCCTTCACGTCGTAGCGGTAGGTATTGTTCGAACTCTTAGCACGCACCTCCACCTGCGTGAGCACGTGGCGCAACTCTATCTCCGTCTTGGCGGCATTGTTCCTGCTGCCCGAGGCGTAGCCGGCCAGCAGGTCTTTTTGTCCGGCGATGTCCGCTGCCGGACTGAAGCCGGTCACTTTCAGCTCGCCGGGATTTTCGCCCTCGTAGGTGCCACCCCAAGCCGTGGCTTCGGGACAGGATGCCACGAAGCGCAACTCGCTGCCGTCGTCAGGCCAATATTTCACGGGGTCGGACGTCCAGTCGTTCTCCGTGCCGTCCTCGTGCGTGAACAGCAGGTTCCGGAACCCGTACTTCTCCTCGTTGCCGGCCGTGGCGAACGCCGACACGCTGAAACCGGCAGCTTTCAGCCCGGCAAGGTCGGCAGGGAGGGCGCGGGTGTTCATGCCCACCGTCGTGCGGAAACGGATGCCTTTCCCCGAAGCTACCTGCACCGTGTCGTCGTTGGAGCACGAGGCAAGGATCAAGGCCGCTGCCGCCAATACATGAATCGCTTTATTTGCCATAGTTATTCTTTATTTTAAATTGTCTATTCAGTGTGACCGGAAAAGGACATTCAACCTCGCCCGGCCTAAGGGTGCGCTTCCTGCCTTGACCGTGTGTGCGGACGGTCGCCGGGCGGAAGCGCGGTTTGGTTATTGATTTTTGATTATACGGATGTCGGATTACATGCCGATGTTGTTCTCTTGGGGATTCCAAGGAGTAACCGTAACGGTGAACTTGATCGGGTCACCCAAGATCTTATCTCCCGGTTTTGGGTCTTTTCCGTCCGGTTGTGGCTTAACATCCGGTCCCGGAGTTACAGGGTCAACACGTCCTGCACCGTTGGTGAAGTCCAAAGTATAGACATACTTATTGCCCTTTACCCAAGTGAATGAGGCGGGAACGGCAGCCCAACCGTAAGTGTCATCACCTTCAGCAGGGAAAACGTTTTCAGTGCCTTTCTTGATTTTCAACAATACAGAGATGTATGTACCTTTTTGGGTATTTGTCTGGTCGTTTTCAACATCCCAAGCCGTAGTTGTGCCAGTACCGTCTACACCAGCCTGCGGAAGCAGCATGAGGTTGTTGCCTTCGGCTTTCATGATTGTTTGAGCGGTACCATTCAAGGTTATCGCATTGTCGTAAGTCACATTGTAAACTTGGTCGTTTGCACCGTTGTTGCTCCACTTATCGGTAACGACATCGAAGTCGGCCTCTCCGTCAACGTTTGAAATACGGATACCTTTCACTTGGTATGTGTAGACCGTATTGTCGCTCTTTGCAGAGATTTGGATCTGGGAAAGGGCGTGTCCCAATACCAATGGAACGCCGGCAGTTTCGTTGGCTACTTTGGTTCCTGTTGCACCTGTAACGTATACCATGTCCGCTTGCTGGTCCACATCTGTGTTAATCTCGACACTACCCACGCTGATGGTATTCTTGTCCGTGATAGTTTTATTTCCTGTCCAGTTATTGGAGAAAGCGGTGAAGCTCAACTTCTCATTTTCCTGGTCTTTTCCTGGCCAGTATACAGGAATGGCGGAATTAAAATCGCCATTGCTGTCCTTTTTATAAAGAACCTCACCATTAGTAAAACCGTCGTACTTGTTGTTGTTCGCATCCCAAAAGGCCGTTACCTGAATTTCACTCAGGTTTGCCGTTGTCACTTCAGAAGCACGTGTGTTCAGTCCTGTTACGGCACGGAAACTGATGCCTTTCTGCTGTGCCACTTCCACAGTCTCGTCGTTTGAACATGATGCCAGCGTCAAAGCAGCCGCTGCGCACAAATAAATCATTTTGTTCATAATTGAAAAAATAAAATTTAAAATGAATAATTAAAAAAAATAATTGATTGATAACCTTTTGTATAACTTTTCAGATTCATTTCAGGGGAGCATCTTTCGTCTCGTCCGTCCAGCCGTCCACCGTGACATTAAACTTTTCCGAGTCTTTCAGGTCCACGTTCTTGTCATCAGTGCCCCACTCGCTGACCGTCACACCGAAGCGTATCAGGCCACCTAAGATGGGGTCTGCCTTGGCAGGGTCTTTGCTTGCATCCCAGTCAGTTCCCGGATCCATGGGGTCAACTTTTCCGGCACCATTGGTGAAGTCGAGCGTATAAACATATTTCTTGCCCTTTTCCCATTCAAATGATACTGGTATGGCAGCCCATGCATAACCGCCAACCTTATCGGGATAAACAGTCGCTCCTAACTTCATCTGGATATTTACCAAAACGGATATGTAAGAACCTACGACGGCATTTTGATCTGCCGGATTTAAAGATAATGGTATCTCAAAACTACCTCCGGATGATTGCTTTCCGTCCCAAGCCTCCACTATATAAGGCAACACAATGGCATTGCCTGCTTTTCCCATAATGGATTGGACAGTTTCCGTTAAATCTATCGGCGTATCATAAGTGGTCTCATAACACATGTATGTCCCATTTGCATGCCATTCTTCATTTTTGAAATCAAAATCACCTCCTCCCAACGCGCTGTATATGCGGACACCTTTCACCTTGTACACATAGTTGCTGTTTTCATTTTTGGCACTAATTTGGATTTGTGTAAGCGCGTGCTTCATCTCCAGCGGTACGCCCACTTTTCCGTAGTCGGCTTTCGTGCCTCTCACATTGCTGACATAAGTCATATCCTGCTGCTCGGCTATCCCGTCCGCTATGGCGACATCGTGCATCCATTGATTCGTTGAGCCGGTGAAATCACGCGTGCCGCTCCAGTTGCCTGAAAGTACGGTGAAAGTCAATTCGCCGGTTTCCGGCCAATAATAAGGCTTGGCAGAGTTGAAGAAGCCCGTACCGTCCTTTTGGAATATGACATTGTCAAAGTACAGGCTTGTTCCTTGATAGGCCGTCACGCAGAGGGTATTCAAATTACTAACGTCAACCACCACGCCACGGGTATTCGCACCCATCATGCTGCGGAAGCTGATGGCGTTCTCCTGCGCCTGTTCCACGACCTCGTCGTTGGAGCATGAAGCCAGCATCATCGCGGCAGCCGCACATATATAAATCGATTTGTTCATATACTTGTATTTTTACTTTTCTGTTCCACTTGTTCTCTGCTTAGCTCATCGGTAAGCTGATGTGCACTTCTTCCCAATCCTTCACGGTAGGCTGCAATCCTCCACCACCAGACACCGGTTTCGGAAGCGGCAACTTGTCGATCACGATGACTATATGCGTCGGGTCCTGTGCCGGGTCGTGCAGCTGGTCTGTCACGTCCGCCTCGAAGTAGTAGGTGTTGCCGTCCGAAATCAGCGCATAGATCATCAGCTTGTGCGTGCCGGTTTCTTTCGGACAATGGCCGAAGAAGCTCAAACTGCCCGACAACTGCGTCTTCTCCTCATTGGCGTGTACCTCGAACGGGATGGTCACTTTCTCGGTTGTCAACTCGTCGATTCCTGCCAGCCAGCCGCCCGCCATACCCGTCACGGACGCGCTAAGTGCACTCACGTGACGCAGGTTCTCCACGTTTCTGACCTCCACCGTACAAGTGTTCACCCGTGGCTTCGGGGTCAGGACGATCCGCTTCACGCCGCTCGCCGGACCGATGTCCAACCGCTCGGCATGGTCACTCCAGAGGGCCTCGGGTTCCATCACGCTGCGCTCCTCTTCCGCGCCCCGTGCCAGCGGGGCCGTCTCCGACCGGGTGGCCAGTGCGCCGCGAAGCGAACGGGTGTCTCCGGTGGTCACTTGAAACGTCTCCATGCGCTCCTTGTTTTGGATGCGGTGCGTCTCCTTGTCGCTGTTCACGCAGAGGGCGTCATACATACCCTCCGGGACGATGATGGGGCCGCCCTCGTGCTTGGTGAACTCGTAGCGCATAGGTTCGGAGCCGTCCTCCGGATAGAGGTAGAGGCTCATCGTGGCAGGGTGCGCGTCGGGGGCTTCCGTCCAGTCGAACACGACCTCCACGTTCGCCGAGTGCGGATGGTCGTAGCACAGGTCCTTGTGCTCGCAGGCCGCAAGCAGGGGAAGCAGCATCACCGCCAGACATCCCGCGATTGCCTTGCGCAATTCCTTGTATATCCGTATATGTGTCATTTCGTTCCTCCTTTCTTGTTCTCGTTGCCGTGTCCCAGCAGCCAGACGAGCGAGATTTCCGCCTTCGTCGGGCCGAACCAGCGGCGTTTCTTCGTTTCCTTGTATACATAGCAGCCGTCCTCCGGATCGTATACTTTGTACTTGCCACCGCCGTAACCGACACCGAGGCCGAAGTCGATGTTAAGACGCTTGGCGACAGGCAGCGAGTAGCCGTATTCCACGCCCACGCCGTAGCCGAAGTCGCTCAGGTAGCCTTTGCCGCCCGTCTCGAAGTCGTAGGTCAGCCCTTGGGCGTACACGCCGAGGTGGTGTCCCTGCAACGGTTTTTCGGCAGCCTTGCGACCGAAGTACTTGCGCACTTCCAGCTCGCCGCCGTACACGCGCCAGTAGCGGTGCTTGGCATCCTTGCTCCACCATGCGTGCATCCAATCGCCGCAGACGCTCCAGCCTTTCCCGAGGTAGAACTCCAGTCCCACGTTCGGAACGAGTGCCGCGTCGTAGAGCAGGTTCGTCTTTACAGCCATGAAGAACGGCTTCCCGCCGTTTCCTACTTCCGTGTTGTCCTGCGGAACCGTCTCGTCCTCCTTGTTATATAAGGTGGCGGTGGATTCGGGCTCTGTCGACGGGGTTTCTTCAGTGTTATCGGCTGTCATGTCGGTTGCCTGTCTCACTTCGGCGGACGTGGGTTCGGGTTCAGGTTTCACCTGTTCCATGCGTTCCACCTCGCACACCACGAGTGCGCCGCTGCGCAGGCTGTCGAAGAGGTTCTCCATCATATATTGCCACGCGCGTCCGCCGGAAAGGTTCATGAGCTGGCGCTTGCGGCCGTCGACCACCTTGCCCTCGCGAACCACCCATTCGGGCGTGTCGCGGATGATGGCCAGTGCCTTGTCGCGCCAAGGAACGTCGGTGCGGGCGAGTTTCTCTGCCAGCTCGTCCCAGCCCTCGCCCAGCGACTGGAGCGTGAAGATGCTGTCGGGAAGCGAGAGGTTCCCTTTCAGATAGTCGCGTAGTTCCTCGCCGCGTTTTCTGGCGAGCTCCTTATTAAACTTGCTGTTCCCCTCGGGCGATGCCGACGACTGGATACGGATACGCCTGAGCACAGCCGCAGGGTCGGCTTCCAAAGCGCGGATGCTGTCCCCCAGTGCCGACAGGTGGCGGGCGTTGTCCATGTACGGTAGCTCCAGCCGTGCGCTCGCGGTGCGGTAGTACACCGTGGTGCGGAGGCTGTCCGACACGGTGGCCGCCTGCGCGCTTCCGGCGAGCAGCGTCGCCAGCAACAGGGACGGAATGAATCTTTTTCTCATATCGTATTTTTTAATTTTAGTTGTCTTTATCTCATGCGTTATCGCTGGAATATTCCGGAATAGTACGCTATATTATTGGTTTGCAAGGCTTTATACCCCCACCCGAAAATTCTTCCGTTGCGGCGTGCTCCTCGAGCGACACATCCGAAAGTCTCCGCCGCAGTTCGTCCAGCATGTCGCGGAATACCCCGCAGACCAGGCAGCATTCCGTCTCGCATGAGCACCGGACGCTTGAAAGCACCGTGCGGCAGCAGTCCATGCGGAAGTTCCCTTCCAGCGCGCGCACCACTTCCAGCATCGCCACCTCCTCCGGTGGGCGGCTGAGCATGAAACCCGGCCTCGTCCCTCCGCACTGCGAGCGCAGGATACCTGCCAGCACCAGCCGCCGCAACGCCGGAGAGAGGACACGCACGTTCATCCGGTAACGCTCCGCTATCTCGGGTGCGTTGAGCCATACGCCGTTGTGCCAGCCCCATACAAGGTAGCGGCAGGCGATCAGCCCGTATCGCGTGGGGTTCGTCAACATATCTCACCCCTTTCCTCTGTCATTCGTTTCATTTTCTATCGTCTCCTTATGCTTTCTTTCCAGTGCCTTTGCATTTGCGAACTGTACGGCAAATACGGTGATTAACTGTATTTGAAATGGAAAAAGAAATGGGAATGTCACCCGTTTAATTTTCGCTTTTCCATACATTATAATGCCCCTTGACGCGTGTCCCTTTCTTAATGAGAAAGAGACATTATGGAAAATTGATTTGTATAATTCTGTGATACAGGCGGTTGAAAAGGTATTTCACCTTGC
>ERZ857801.2676-NODE-2676-length-14355-cov-3.119161_pt1 | contig 14355 bp, 10 predicted proteins | sample MGYA00519762_ERZ857801 | MGnify/ENA primary metagenome ERZ857801 (study PRJEB31778, sample SAMEA3449368) | human gut metagenome | biome: human gut; feature: human-associated habitat; material: faeces | place: United Kingdom | collected 2010/2012 ...
TATTTTTTCAGGGAGTAAAGGCATCACGATTTTATCCGAAAACCAAGCCTTTCGATGCTTACCCGAACTTCCATCGGCCAATGCAAAAGCGATTTCGATCAAGTTGTGATTTAAAAAAGCATTCCTGATTTGAACCCCGTAATACATACTCATTTTATCGACACTTCTCAACAAATGTGGTATACGTTCATAGCACAAATCACAAAACCGTAAATTTTCATTTTCCGAAACAAACGAATGTCGATATTCGGGTTTCCGTGCCAATCGTCTGAAATCGGCCGACAGGACCTCCGAAGGGACCAATGATGTAGAACTGTCACCCGGCAACGAAACCCCGCCTAAAAAATGATTAAGTCCCCATCCGCCACTAAGCACCGAAAGTCCGCGCTTGTGCATAACCCTGAAAAAAGCAGAGTAGGTAATTGTGTTCAAACCGTCGATAGGTTCCTCTTGCCATCTCGCCAGATAATCGAGCTCCTTCAATAACATCGATTTGGTAATTTTCACCTGTTCCATTGGCAAAGGGGTCTCCGCAAGCATCTCGGCACTCCACAAAACTCCGCTTTGATGCAGTTTCCCCCGATAATGCATATAGCTCTTCAACGACCTCGGAAGTCCTATTTCCTTCATCAGAGAAATAAATAACGCCGACTCCAAACTACCATTTAGCGACAAACCTTTCTCCATTTCTCCCATCAAGCTGTATCCGACACTCCTGTACATCTGTTCCAGAAAAGCCTCCGGCAATCGCTCGGGCGACTCCTCGCTCCACAATGAGACTCTTTTTTCAAACTCATACCAACGTTTCTCTACCAGCGAATAACCATTATAATGCAACAAAAATCCAGCAGGGAGCTGATGCACACCTTCCCAAAAAGTTTCATAAGGACTGCCATAAGTAGAATAGGCCAAGTAACTCGCCCATCGTTCCGCCGACAACAAAGGACGAATTCCACCGGCAAACAAAGCTTTGATTTCGGATGCGAAAAATAAGTTACCTCTTTGGGTGGCATAATACAAGGGTTTTATGCCAAACCGATCTCGGCAAAGCAACAATTCCTCCGACCAGCGATTGTATATAACGATAGAAAAGTATCCCTCGAACCGGTCGAAACAACCATCTCCCCAACGGTCATACGCTTTTGTAATCACCTCGCACATTCCACGAGTCGTAAAAGAATAATAATTTTCGAGCTGGCGCCGGACGTCTTCATAATTAAATATTTCACCATCTAACATAACGACCAATCCGGTATCGTTATCTTCGAACGGTTGTTTAGGAGCCACGGCCATATCGATGGTTTTCATGCGATTATGCATCAATCCCACCCGAGCATCAATAAAAGAAGAGACCCAACTATTAGGAGTCTCTTTCCCTCTGTGATTTTGTGCCGCAGACATATGAAGCAATACTTGCTCCATCAAATCCACCTCTCCCACTATCCCAGCTAATCCGCACATATTTTCTATTCCTCCGATTTTTTTAGTTTTTATCAGCCAAACTGGGTTCACAAACCCGATGGAACAACTCACCCAACGTTCTCGTGCAATCAAAATCCTCAGGAGTAACCTCTACTTGATATTCCTCTTCGAGCATCATAGCCAAAGAAACCTCAAATAAATAATTCCACTCTTCCAGACTTTTATAACGAGTCTCCAAATTCAAAGATTCCCGATCCGTCCGATACAGCATATCGGCCACCAACTGCACAAAACGATTCTTCTCCATATATCCCTTTTTCCCTCATAAACGACTATATGGCCTCATTTGTTCAAAGGATTTCACAAACCGCTGTTCATTCGTTACCTCGCTCTACTGCACACCCCTCTGTATGAAATATTTATTAAAAAAACCGAACCTATTTCTAAGATTTACATTACCTTTGAAGTATCAAATTACATTTGGTTATGAAAAATATCATTCTTTTCGACGTTAATCAACAGCATTTCGATCTTTTACCGCTGGCATTCACCCGTCCGGTTTCGGACATTAGAATAGGAATTCTTACCATACGAGAAAAATGGGAACACCGGTTACCCGGCATGTACTCCTATCTCACACCCGAATATATGGCAGCCAAATATCCGGCGGCTCTCTCGGACGATAACATTTTTATCGCAAGCCACATTCTTCCCGACGATTCATTGGTAAAACAAATATCCGATTTGGATCCCGGAGAAGCCATCGTCTGCAATCAAGAACTGCTTGCATTTCGAGGAAATGAAGCCGATTTCCTAAACGAACGATACAATCGCACGATAGAGTACGACCACACGCTGAAATGTATCCGACATCTTTATGATATATTTCTGATGAACGGAGAATGTCTGGAAGCCGATTTCCGACTCATTACAAACGGACGAACGAGCGAGAAACTCAGCGATTCGAACCGTATCATCGGCGAGCCCTGCTTCCCAGACGGAACTCCCAAGATATTTTTAGAACCGGGAGCACATGCCGAATGTGCAATTTTCAACGTCACAAATGGTCCCATATATTTAGGAAAAGACTGCGAAATCATGGAAGGAAGTTGCATTCGTGCGCCATTCGCTGCCTGCGAACACGCCGTTGTCAACATGGGTACTAAAATTTATGGAGCGACCACGTTGGGGCCATATTGTAAGGTAGGCGGAGAATTGAATAATGTAGTCATGTTCGGATTCTCCAATAAAGCCCACGATGGATTTTTAGGAAATGCCGTTATTGGCGAATGGTGTAACTTGGGCGCCGGAGCTGTATCCTCCAATCTCAAAAACGATTACAGCGAAATTAAATTGTGGAATTATCCTACCCGCCGCTTCCTCCGCACGAACCTGCAATTTTGCGGACTTATCATGGGCGATCACTCCAAAGCCGGAATCAACACCATGTTCAACACAGCGACGGTCGTAGGTGTAGGCGTGAATATACACGGAGCCGGATTTCCACGTAACTTTGTCGCCTCGTTCAGCGAAGGGGGAACCGCCGGATTCACCGACGTACAACTCACCAAATTTTATGCTATCGCCGAGAAAATGATGGCTCGCCGCGGACGCACTTTAACCGAGGCCGACAAAACCATTTTCGAAGCTATTTACAATCAAGCGGAACAATTGAAATAAAATCCGTATATTTGCGCAAACAAATAAAACACAAGAGCCTATGTAAATAACTTATCGTTTTTAAGACATATATAAAAGAGCGTTAGCTTTTATTCTTGTATCTCAGAATCTGGAAAATTCTATAAACATTAAGCAAGGATATAGAGTTATAACGCCTGCGTCGCACGACGTGGGCTTAACTTTATTGCTTAATAGGGTATTCCAGAACCTTGAGATACGATAAAGTTAGGTTCCGCGTCTTTTTTATATCCGTCTACAATCCATTTTCAAACAATCCGATTTTGGAACCGGTCGGATATTTACCTTTTTATTTTATGAAACATTTAACATTTCAAATCTCTATCTTTTTACTTTTACTCATCTCTTTCACCTCATGCGAGAAAGAATATCCAACCAACGTCGATACCGTATGGACAAGGGGATTGATCAGCGACCAGTCCCCCTTCGAGTTTCTCAATAAGAATATTATCATCTCATGGAATAACGGAAAAGTCGAGGGACAAGAAAACAGAATAACCACCTTTACCGATTTAGGGAAACGGGAAACAGAAGATATAGACCTGAATACCATTGGCATTCCACAAGAAGGAGAATCATACTGTTATCCTCAAATCGGGCATCTTTATTTTGTACATCAAGCATGGAAAAGTTCTTCTCGAATACAGAACCATTGCGGATATTTCTTAGTCATAGAATCTCTCCGAAATCAAGAGGGAATCGTTATTCTTTCATCGGAATATACACCTTCCGGTTGGGAATGGATAGGTCGATACTAAAATTTCACCGAGGGGACTTTATTTAAATAAACGATAACCTATCCTTAACGACAAGGGGCTGTCCAAAAGCAGGATAGCCCCTTGTATTTTCTAAATTATCTCAATTCATTTCGAAATATCTTTTATATTCTTTCCCATAAAAAATGAGCAATATCTATTCATTAACGGTACGAAAGCCGCTATTACCACCAAATTTTATGCTATCGCCGAGAAAATGATGGCTCGCCGTGGACGCACTTTAACCGAGGCCGACAAAACCATTTTTGAAGTTATTTACAACCAAGCAGAAAAATAAAAACCCAACAACTATCGATCTACTCTATTATTCCCGTTGGAGAATAATGGGGTAATTTTTTTGAAAAAGAATCTTTTCCTATCTTTAATCCCCACGAAACGATTATTGCCAACACCAAGTCTGTTAAAAAAACAATACTGTCATACCCCAATCCATTACTGCCAATTACATATTTCCCAATAGGTCTAGCAAATTCCAATAAAGGAAGATGCACTGCAAATATATACAGTGTATTACGACCTAAATAACATAATACCTTAACAAAAACACCCGACAACACAGCACAAAGTATAGCTCCCATCAAGATAAAAAAGATACCCGAAATAGCCGTAAACAAATGAATAATCCTAAATAGCATTTCCTTATCGACATATATCTTTTCCGCACAATAAAACAAGCAAACAAAAGCAATAGCACTCAAAAGGAACAAATATACCTGACACGACTTTTTTAACCGATACAATTGAAACACATATCCTCTTTTATAAAAGAAAAATCCCAAATGCATATATATCATTTCACCTATTCCCCGGCCTAAAAAGAAAGGTAATGACACCTCGTATTTCTCCGCTAACTCCACGATAAAATAAAATACCACAACAACCGTCCCGACAATCCATTCACGTGAAACACATTTTCTTATTCCCGAATAAATAATCGACATCCAAAAAAGGGAAACCAAAAACCAAAGCGGAGTATTAATTATTTCATTATCATAGGGGAACAAATCTACCAAACTCCATAAGTGATTTATTGTAAACCGATGCGACAGCAATAATAGCATCCAATAAAAGCAACAACTCAGTAAAATAAAAAACACATAAGGTAAAAGCAATTGTTTTACTTTCTTCTTAATAATCTCTTTATAAGGTTTATCTACACTTAAAACACATCCTGATAAAAAGAAAAATAGAGGCATGTGAAACGCATAAATCTCACCAAATAAAAATTGACTACAATGTCCCCATACGACCAATAAAATACCCAGTCCCTTCGCTATATCTAAATTCTCATCACGAGTAAATATTCGTAATTTACCCCCCCCCTAATTTAAAATATTTTAACATAATATCCAGTTATTATCCTACAATCCTTGTCCCCCTATCCTTTTGCCCTATACAATCGGCACGAGTAATGATTACCTCGCATACCCCGTGCCGAATAGCCTCGAATGCATTTTCGAGTTTAGGAATCATGCCGCCTTGTATAATTCCTTTCTCTCGATATTCTTGAAATAAAGAAAAATCGATTTCCGGGATAACACTCTCGTCGTCCTTCTCATCTCGCAACACTCCTTTTTTCTCGAAACAATAGACCAGTGAGACATCGTAATAAGGAGCCAAAGCCTTAGCCGTTTCCCCTGCCATAGTATCGGCATTGGTGTTGAGCATAGAGCCTTTACCGTCATGGGTAAGCGGAGCGATTACGGGAACGACTCCCATCTCGATTAGACCTGTAAGCGCTTTGCCGTCGGCATGACGCACATCGCCTACATAACCGTAATCGACCTCTCCTGCCGGACGTTTGTCCGACAACAAAATATTCATGTCGGCTCCCGTCATACCCAAAGCATTCACACCCACTGCCTGTAATCCGGCTACAATGTTTTTGTTTACCAAACCGCCATAAACCATTGTCACCACTTCGAGCATAGATTTATCCGTAATGCGACGACCGCCTACCATTCGGCTCTCTATCCCCAAGCGGGAGGCCATGGCGGTGGCCGACCGACCGCCGCCATGTACCAAGACCTTTCTCCCGGGAATGGCAGCAAAAGCGACAAGCAGGCGACTCAACGTCTCCTGCTCCTCCACTATTTTACCCCCTACTTTTATCAGTGTCAGTTTGTCCATTAGTCTAACCGTTATTTTCTTCCCCGGCAAACTCCATCAAATAGGCTTTGATAAAATCGTCTCTCTTACCGTCCATGACGCCCTGCACGTCCGAAGTTTGATAATTGGTACGGTGGTCTTTCACCCGACGGTCGTCGAATACATAACTGCGTATTTGCGACCCCCACTCGATTTTTTTCTTGCCGGCTTCGATTTTAGCTTGTTCGGCCATACGATGTTGCAACTCTTTCTCATACAAAATAGAGCGCAACTGGCGCATGGCATTCTCCCGGTTTTTAGGCTGATCCCGTGTCTCGGTATTCTCGACCAAGATTTCTTCTTCCTCTCCGGTATAAGGGTCTTTGAACTGATAGCGCAACCGCACGCCCGACTCCACCTTATTCACGTTCTGTCCCCCGGCTCCGCTCGATCGGAATGTATCCCACGAAATGTTCGCCGGATTGATATTGATTTCTATCGTATCGTCGACCAACGGTGTGACGAATACCGATGCAAAAGAAGTCATGCGCTTTCCTTGCGCATTATACGGAGATACCCGCACCAACCGGTGCACACCATTCTCGCTTTTCAAATAACCGTATACATAATCACCTTCGATTTGTATCGTCACCGATTTGATACCGGCCTCGTCGCCCTCCAATATATTGGCAATAGAGGCTTTATAGTTATGCTGTTCGCACCATCGCAAGTACATACGCATCAACATCGATGCCCAGTCTTGCGACTCGGTTCCTCCGGCTCCCGAATTGATTTTCAGAACGACACCCAATTTATCCTCTTCCCGACGCAACATATTGCGAAGTTCGAGATTCTCGATAAGCTCCGTAGTGCGTTTGTAAATCTCGTCCACCTCTTCTTCCGACACGATACCTTCTTTCACGAAATCGAAAGCCAGCCTCAATTCTTCCACCGACTTTTCTATTTCGGTATAACTATCTATCCAGAAATGTAAGGCTTTTACTTTCTTCATCTGTGCTTCCGCCTTTTTTTGGTCTTCCCAAAAATCGGGCACATGGGTACGCAACTCTTCCTCTTCTACCTCGATTTTCTTCGAATCGATGTCAAAGATACCTCCTCAACGCCAACTTGCGTTCTTCCGTCTCTTTTAATTGTTCTTGTGTAATCATATTTATAGGCTTCCTTATGATATGACAAAAGGGTGTACAAAAATATACACCCTCTGCCTATTTACCAAATTTCATATTTCGTTTTTAAGCATACATGGCCTCTATCTCGTCTTTATACAATAAATTGATAACCGACCGACGAATTTTCAACGTATTGGTCAACTCGCCCTTTTCCATGCTGAAAGCCTGCGGCAATAGCGTGAACCGCTTGATTTGTTCGAACCGGGCGAAATTCTTTTGCAACGCTTCTATCCGTTCCGAAATAAGAGCCTGTATCTTCTGATTTTTTACCAGCTCTTCCAAATTTCGATATTGTATCTGTTTTTGAGCAGCATACTCTTTCAAAGCCTCATAAGCCGGAATGATAATAGCCGTCACATATTTCCGTTGGTCTCCTATCACCGCCACTTGGTCGATATACTTATCTTCGCCCAGACGAGTTTCCAACGCCTGCGGAGCGATATATTTCCCATTGGACGTTTTGAACAAATCTTTCAAACGCTCGGTCAACACCAATGCCCCTTGTTCGTTTACCTTGCCGGCATCGCCCGTACGGAACCAACCGTCCTCGGTAAAGACTCTGGCCGTCTCTTCGGGTTTACGGTAATAACCCTTCATTACGGTCTTTCCTTTTACCAATATCTCGTTATTCTCACCCAACTTCACCTGAATATCGGGCATTAAAGAACCTACCGTTCCGAATTCATATCCCACCAAATCGAAGCAACTCACCGTCGCTGTCGTCTCGGAAAGGCCATAACCATAAACGATATTGATACCGCAAATATGCAGAAACTCGTTAATCGTGTCGGATAACGGAGCTCCCGCCGTAGGAAAGATATTCCCGTTTTCTACCCCGACAGCCCGACGAATTTTCGAGAAAACGAACTTGTCGTAGAATCTGTATTGGCATTCGAGCCACAGCGGTACACGTTTCCCGGCTCGCAAATATTCCACATTGCGCCGACGACCTATTACGAACGCCCTCTCTGCCAAGCGACGAGCGATACCTTTCATCTTCGACAGGTTATCCTGTATGGCCGAGTAAACCTTCTCCCAAAAACGGGGAACACTGCACATAATAGTCGGCCGTATCTCTCGAATCGTGTTCTGTATATCTTTCGGATCGACATTGATAGCGATACGCATGCCCACGGTCAAACAATAATAAGACCACGCCCGCTCGAACACATGAGTCAACGGAAGGAAACAAAGCGAAACGTCTTTATCCGAACATGTTACTAAACGTTGAAGATGTATACGCATAGCCTCGTCGTAATTGGAATGCGCCAACATAACTCCTTTGGGCTCTCCGGTCGTTCCAGAGGTATAAATCAACGTAGCCAAATCGTCGGGCGAACCGGCATTTCTACGCCGCTCCACTTCTTCGCAGACTTTCTCGTCGGCCGATTTTCCCATTGCTATCAGGTCTTCGAAATAGACAGACGAGCTATCGCTCTCTGCTCGTTTTATATCGGGATCGAAAAGTATCAGCTTTTCCAACGTCGGGCACTCCCGCAAGGCGATAATCGCATTGTCGTACTGCACTTGACCGCCAACGAATAGGAATCGTATCTCTGCCTCATCGATAATATACTTTATCTGATCCAAAGAACTGGTCGGGTAAAGAGGCACTGTCACCGCACGGTTATCGAATGCAGCGAAATCCACGATAAGACCTTCCGGTTTATTCTGTGTATATGTAGAAATATTTTCTTCTTCGCGAATACCCAATATTACCATAGCTTTCGCCATATCCGATACTTGCTCTGCGAAACGGTTCCAAGAAGTAGAAACCCATCGATTGGTTGAATAGTCCTTGTGGCTGAACACCTCACGGTTGCCATATTTTGCAGCCTGCCTGCGGACCAACGAGGTCAATTGATTTACCATAAATATAACTATAAATCTGCGACAAAGTTACAGATTATATCGGTACGATTCCCGTTTTAATAAGTTTTAAGTAGAATATATATTTCATTTTGTTAAGTCGGCATTGCAAAATTCGGCTTTATATCATTTGTACATCAACCTTTCCCCACAAATAAGCGTTCAAATCCGAATAGTTAATATCGGTTAATATTCAAACCCATATCGCCCCCAATAAATCCGGTCAGAAATTATCGAAACCGATAAAAATAAACTACTTTTGTGAAAATCGAAATCGGTAATGAACTTAAAAGACGAACTATATTATTCTGCCATAGATTTGCTACATCGGTTAATCGGGACACCTTCCATCAGTCGGGAGGAAGATGCGGCAGCGCAAATAATCTGTGAGACCTTGCAAAAAAACGGATTCACACCATATCGAACCGGCAATAACATATGGACTTTCGCCCGCGAATTCGATTCAGAAAAACCTACCGTTCTCCTCAACTCGCACATAGATACGGTAAAGCCCACAGACAGTTGGAGTCGCTCGCCCTTTGTCCCGATCGAGGAAGATAACCGGCTATATGGCTTAGGAAGCAACGATGCCGGAGCAAGTGTCGTCTCCTTGTTAAGCGCATTCATTCACCTTTCCGAAACCGAACAGCCCTACAACCTTGTCTTTTTGGCATCCGCCGAGGAAGAAGTCTCCGGGCAAAACGGTATTGTCAAGGCTCTGGAACAACTGCCGACTATCGATTTCGCCGTGGTAGGCGAACCCACGGGTATGCAGCCCGCCGTCTGTGAAAAAGGGTTGCTTGTACTCGATTGTTCCACACATGGAAAGTCGGGACACGCCGCTCGCAACGAAGGAATCAATGCCTTGTACAAAGCCACCGAAACGATCGAAGCCCTACGAACATTCGAGTTTCCGCTCGCTTCCGATTTATTGGGAAAAGTAAAACTGACTGTTACCCAAATTCAGGCAGGAACACAACACAACGTTATCCCCGCCCGTTGCGATTTTGTAGTCGATGTACGCACCAACGACCGCTACACCAATGCCGAAGCCGTCGAGATTCTCAAATCCCGTTTTCCCGAAGTGAAAATCGCGCCTCGCTCCTTACGGCTCAATTCATCGGCAATTTCCATGCAGCACCCGTTTGTCCGCAGAGCACTCCTTGCCGGATATAAACCATTCGGTTCTCCCACCCTCTCCGATCAAGCCCTCATGCCATTCCCCTCGGTAAAAATGGGTCCGGGCGATTCGTCACGCTCGCACACCGCCGACGAATACATTATATTAGAAGAAATACGAGAAGCCATTGAAGTATACATTTGCTTACTCGATCGGCTTCAAATCGAGAAATCAGCGCAATAATCGGTTGACAAGGATAGCCGATCCTCGACCTCCCCAAGAGACATATCGATAAACCATCGGTAAAAACCAGCGCATCGTCCTGTCTTTACCCGCTGTCTCCATCGTCGAGCGATAAATCTCAGTACCCAACGGACTTTTTTCCTTTCGACAAAGTCCGGCCACAACCATTTGTTTATAAAGCAACAATTTATGCAAACGGGCTTTCTGCGCAGAATCGCTTCGCTCCACATCTTCGTGAGCTTGCGCAATCGCTCTTAAAATATCGGGGACATTAGGAACATAACGATAACCAGTAATACTGTCGGCATGGAGATATACATTCACCAACGGAGGTGTTTGAACCCATACGATTCGGTCTGTAAACAGTAACAATTTGATTCCTAAACCCCAATCCTCCCAACGCATATAGTCCTCAGGCCAGCCGCCCACTGCACGCACCACTGCCGTCCGCACCGCATAACGTACCGTACCCAAAGTACTATGGAATAAATGAGGTTCCACCCGGTTGGAGAAAACCGCCTTTGCCGAATAAGGTTTGCCCTGTTCCGGTACAAGCCGTATGGTACACCCCGCGATATCCGCCGATGAATTACTCTCGAAAGCCTGCATATACAGCGAAACTGCCTCGGGAATATACTCGTCGTCGCTATCGAGAAAAGCCACAAACTCCTCCGTCACACAAGCAAGACCTCGGTTTCGGGCTGCCGATGGCCCTCGTTTAGCCTCTTCGACAACCGTTATCCGAAAATCATCGGTCTCATATGCCCCCTTTAACTCCCGGCATAAATCCAACGACCCATCGGTGGAACCGTTATCGACCAATACCACATGGATAGGGCGGTAAGTCTGTGCAACGACAGAATCGAATGTCCGCCGCAACTCCTGTTCCCGATTATACACGGGAATAACTATCCCTATTCCTGCTTGTTTCATCTATGCAAATATAAACAGATTCTGTATGAAAAACATACACATGTATGTTTTTCATACAGAATCCATCTATCTACAACAAAAATCTAAAACGAGGAACCTTTGAAAACAGTTGAATACTCTTTGGGAACAAGTCGTCCCCTCAAAGTAATCCGATTCGAATTATAATTGGGACTAATAACCACGGACGCATAGTTACTCCCTTTGAATAAAAAGATATTGACCGTAGCAGAAATACCGGTTCCCATGACATTCATGGAAAGAGTCGTATTCCCTTTCTTATCCGTCTGTACTTTTACATTCGAAGCACTACCTTCCACAGTTATACCACCCACCCCGTTCGGGCCTCCACCGTTAAACGGAGCTACCTGTACGATCGCCCTATTATCCGACAAAGAAACAAAATTCGTATTGGACGATACGAAAGCAGTCCCGCCTCTTTTAAACAGCAACTGATCTGCTTCCAATACAAAATTCGATTTTTCCAAAGCACTCACCGCATTCTTATAATTAATCGAATCTTGGATAGCAGCCAACTGTTTTTTCAGTTCACGACTGTTTACATTCTCTTGTTTCTCTTTCGTATCTATACGTTTTTCCGACTGAGCATATACCGGCACACCCAGCACCAATATTGTCATAAAAAGAAATAATCTGTTCATATTCCAAATTTTAAATTAACGATAACATAATTGCAAAAAACATGCCACATATAAAATTGAATTGAAGTATATCTTCCGCAAAATCAAATCATTCACACCCTCCACCAATGCATTACTAATCATAGACCGGCAAACGTAGAGCTATCGAATACCGCATTCAGCCGAACCAATAACGGCAATCGAGTAATCTGTAATTCCAGATAAATAATGTTACCTATTTATACAATGCTTCGAAGGTTCATATTGTTCGCTTCGGCATCTTTATTCTCAACCTCGAAAACACTCGAAACCAAGACAATTTTCCTCGGTTGAAGATAAATTTCTGCACAATACTCATTTCAATCTTTCCGTCGGGACATTTCTATAAAATTTTATTACTTTTGTCGATATACGAAACATCGTCCAAGCATAGCCATGAACATACTTTTCGTCTACTTCGACAAAACCATTCAGAACGACAATTTGTACGTCAAGTCCCTATGCGAGGAGATACGACAACAAAATGGCTCCGTAGAATGTAGTATCGATGCCTTTTGGAATTCCACCCGAAAATACGACATCGCCCACATTCAGTTTCCCGAAGTCATTTTCAAATGGCGGCAACCCTCCGATAACGGGTTAAAAGTTCTACGACAACGAATCGCTCGTCTGAAAAGCATGGGAACCAAAATCGTATATACCCGCCATGACGCTATCCCGCATTATTGCACGGACAAAAACAAACTGGAACTATATCGTATCGTCGAAACTCAAAGCAATGCGATTATTCATTTGGGAGAATATAGCCGACAAGAGTTCGCCCGTATATATCCCGAAAACACGGCTCGGCATTTCGTCATACCTCATCACATATACGATTCATGTGGATATGCATTCCCTTCGAAGTTGACCTCCCGCAATAAGCTGGGACTACCGACCGATAAATTCATCATTCTCACTTTTGGGAGTTACCGCAACGAAGAAGAGCAGCGCCTTGTCGTCGATGCTTTCGAGCATCTACCCATGTCGGATAAGTTCCTATTGGCTCCCGGTTTCTACAACAATTGTTTTACCAACCGTAAAACACCCATACAAAATCTACTGCGATACCGAACTCAAAAAAAGAAATTCCGGCTCGACATGAATAGAGCTTTACAACTACACGAGAAAATATCGAATACCGAGCTTCCTTACTACTTCTCGGCCGCAGATATCGTTCTGATTCAACGTAAAGAAATTCTCAACTCGGGCAATGTTCCTATGGCTCTTTTCTTTCATAAAGTCGTCGCAGGACCCAAATTCGGGAATATCGGCGAACTTCTCGATTTGACGGGAAATCCTACTTTCGACCTCACCGACAGTCATTCGGTTATCGAAGCTGTCGCTCATGCCCGACAATTAGCAAATACAGGATATGGAGAAAAGAATGCAGAATTTGCCCGACAAAATATGAATACGGAACTTATCGCACAGAAAACGATTCTATGTTACCAACAAATCTATAATTTAACTCTGCATGAAAATCCTACTGATCGGTGAAGCCAGCAACTTACACTGGACATTGGCCGAAGGGCTTCGGGCCAATGGTCACACGGTGACAGTCGTTTCTCACGGTAGCCACTGGCTCGACAACAAACGAGACGTCAGTATCGTTCGCCGAGGATATGACCTGTTTCATTCCATACAGTACATGGCGGATATTATACGACATCTCCCGCAAATGAGAGGTTATGATGTTGTCCAAGTAACTAATCCTGTCTTTTTCGATTTACGGCCAGAAAAGAATTGGACTATTTTTAAATACCTGAAAAAGCACAACAAAAAGATATTCCTCGATGCTCTCGCCATAGACCACTATTATGTAAAAGCATGCTTGGACGGCAAAACCTTTCGTTACTCCGACTTCTTCGTCGGAGACCGACCGCTCCCGCATCCCGAACGAGAAAAAATGCTTGCGGCATGGATAGGCGGTCCCAACGAGCGACCCAACATCGAAATGGCCCAAGAAGCCAATGGTATCATTGCCTGTTTATATGAATATTATGCAGCATACCAGCCCGAATATGCCGATAAGTTAGCCTATATCCCCATACCCATCGACCTGTCGATCAATCCTTTCCACCCAATAAAAAGCACACCGGAGGTCGTTAAGTTCTTCATCGGAATACAACAACACCGCACAGCGATAAAAGGAACCGACATATTACTCGACGTACTCCGAGAAATTCATGATAAATACCCCCGCGAAAGCCATATACAAAAAGTCGTTTCCGTACCGTTCGACGAATACAACAAACTACTGGTAGATTGTCATATCCTTCTGGACCAACTCTATTCCTATACACCCGCCACCAATGCGCTGGCTGCTATGGCACGAG
>ERZ857801.2685-NODE-2685-length-14328-cov-6.393470_pt1 | contig 14328 bp, 7 predicted proteins | sample MGYA00519762_ERZ857801 | MGnify/ENA primary metagenome ERZ857801 (study PRJEB31778, sample SAMEA3449368) | human gut metagenome | biome: human gut; feature: human-associated habitat; material: faeces | place: United Kingdom | collected 2010/2012 ...
CAACGTACGTTTTTATTAGGGCTTTGACCCTGCTTGTGTACTTTGATTGTAAGGAAGTATCTCTTTTTTGTGCAAACCCAGGATTTTGGCTCTTTACAGGAATCTTGTATTATAGAGTAGTAATTATTAGAGCCCCCTCCAAGGGCTACGCTATACTGTAAGGGATACTGTGGATTGGTGGATCATTCCTACCACAAGATGGCTTCGGAAAGGTTCCAACCACAGCCCCTTACATTTTTGTTGATCAATTAAATACCGCCAGACGGTTGATGTGGAACAAGGTTACAAAGTAAGGCACACTGTGGATGCAGCATCATAAATTTACCGCTGGAGAATTTACTATGATTTCTGTTGGTATTGATATATCAAAGGATAAGCACGATTGCTTCATTGTCAGCTCCGAAGGGGAAGCCCTAGCGGACGTATTCACGGTCCCTAACAACATGGATAGATTTCTCTGCCTGATGCAACAAATCGATGCACGAACGATTACTTCTATTCCGATGCGGGCCTCAAACTCTACACAAATACAGCATACCCCAACGAAGAGTTATAGTCACTGAACAGATACCGTTTTGACAAGATAAAAGAGCGCGCCAAGCTGAAAAGCTCTATCACCTTACTGGTCTGCATCCTGTTTCCAGAACTCGAAAAACTCGTTTCTTCTCTTCACATTGCTTCCGTTTATGCTTTGCTGGAGGAGTTTCCCAGCGCCAAACAGGTAGCCACAGCCTATTTGACGAGACCGAAAGCATTGCTCGAACCCAACTCCATTCTCCTATTACCACCATCCCCGGAATGGGCTTCCGTATGGTCGCTATGATCTTGGCCGAAGTGGGCGATTTTTCGAGGTTTGATTCCCCTAACAAGTTGCTGGCTTATGCCGGTATGTTGCCTCTACCTACCAGTCAGGCCTGCTCAGAAATTGTTACCCACACATGGAAAAATGCGGTTCGCGATATCTGCGCCATACCCTTTACAATACAACCAAATACATCTACCAGTGGGACTCGACCTTCGCCGCTTATCTCTCCAAGAAATGGGCGTAGGGCAAGCATTACAACGTCACCATTTTCCATGCCGCTAAGAAGCTGGTTCGGCTCATATTTGCCATGCAAAAATCTGGAACGCCTTATCTCTTAGCCTCCTACCTTTCTTCCCGATACACAGTGCGCAACGCATTTCGCAGCCACTTGCGGGTGATAATCGTCAGACCCGACCGGGCAGTGCAGATTTTGCAGAATGCCCCGCACCTTATCAATCTACCCTTGCTGTTTCAGCGTCTACACAAAGCTTCTGTGTCAGTTGATTGGAGGAACTGTCCCGTAGGATCCCTTCAAAGAGAATCGCGCTATCTGCTGTGTTTCAGTGTAAACTTCCTTGCGTAAGCCGCACATAGTCCGACGTGCTGTGGGGGGCAATCAAAATACTCACCATAGATTGGTCGTTCACCTTTCATCCCCTTTTTGCCATCACTAATAGAACACAGCAGAACCACTCAGCCATTATTTATACGTTGGCTTCCTCTTTTGAAAGCCTACACATACATTTATATATTATATCTTAAATTCCCATTTTTTTCAACATGCACATTTTCACATTTATTACTGTTGTAAAACTGCAATAAATATTGGACACAGACAAAAAAGAAAAGAGAAGAGATTTTACAGGATATAGTTAAGTTACAACACACAACCACCTCAAGAAAAAGAACTCTGTCCCCCATACGTAAAAAAACACAATACAAGAACATGCGTTATCGGCAATCTCTTATGCAATATGCAGCCAAATACGGGGTAAACCAAGCCAAGCGGAAATATAACAAAAGTCTTTCAAAACTGCGAACCTGAAGCAAAAAACATTTCCACTTTTTCTCTTGTGTTGTTTTGAATATGATAAAGTCGCAAAAGCCCTGACAGAGGGTTGGTTGGTTTCTGCGCCAGAGATATTTTCTTTGTTTGATGTGTACAGCACGTTAAAGGGTCTCTCTGGGACGGTCGCCAAACGTTCTTGGCTGCATACCGCCAAAGGAAAAAGCATGAGCTGAGGCTTCACCATGTATCAAAAGCCTTTTGTGAACCACTCGCCTTTGAGAGGTTTTCGATATACACAAAAAAAGACCGCAGCAACAATCCTTTTTGAATTGTGAGGAACCAAGACATCAGCCGAACCGAACTTCTGAAAAAAACACACAGCGGTACGGAACGACTTCATGGTAACCACAGTGGAAAATCTCATACCAGCAGAACCAGAGGCACACGCCAATGCACACTGCTCCGACCACCCCCTTCTGCCATTTCTTTTTGCACGCTGAAATCAGCGCCGGAATCAGTAGAAGATGGAAGAACTCAAGATTCCATGAAATACGGTCCGCCTGGATCACAACCGAACGGTTAAACGAAATGAACAGTGCCAGCAATTCCAGATTGTATAGAAACTGAAATCCAGGTTTGCTGCGGCAACGACGGTACAGAATGCTTGCCACCGCTGCTATCACAAGCAGATATAAAAACTTTTCTCGATAGAGCGGCGATATGTCTGCCATATGATCGTAATATTTTATAAATCGTGTCATCGACGCGATCCGGTGCACGACCCCGGCCAGCGGCTCACGGAGCAAGAACATCACCGTGATCACAGCGCCGCCGAAAAGCGGTGTCAGCGGGATATAAACGAGCAGATAAAGCGGCAGAAACATCAGCATGGATGTATGAAGGGTACTTGCCGCCATCACTACAAGTGCATATTTCCAGAAGCACTTGCTCCGGATATAAGGGAACGCCCAAATGACAACAGCCAGCGCCATATACTGACGCATCACATTCATGCCCATAAAAAACGTCCTGTCCGCGGCAAAGAGCAGGATACTGATCCACGGGATATCCGAAAACTTCCACAGTGCCGCTCCCGTAGAGCCAACGATCAGCAGGGCACAGGTCAGAAACAGCCACGTGGAATCCTGCGTCACAAGCAAAATGAGCCGCACCAGTACGCGGTATCCAATCTCATTGACCGGGCCCGGTTGCCCTTCAGCAACCATGCCGAACGCCGGCCAGTACACGGCAAAGTAATCCGTCCCAATCGCATAGCGCAGCCCCATTGTCAGAAAATACGGCGCCAGCGACAGCGCCATCAGCACATATTCCGGCGTTTCACAGAAACGTCCCTGCGCCGGTCTCGCCGCACGCCGCGCTCTTGCGAACTGTGCAAGAAGCGCAAGCGCCGTACTTCCGAGCGTAACCCCTAAGTAAAAGCCCATTCCAGCCGTCTTTCCTTTCCTGTGGACATCCGCACACCACACATCGTCTTTGGTTGCAACTGCTTCTGTTTCATGATATCATAAACATAAAAATGATTGTTCTGCGCCGCATACCGCGGGGATGGGTCAATAAATGCAGAAATACACGGTATCTCCGTGAAAAATCAACTGCCGGGAAGGGTCAAAACTGCTCCAGTTTTCGCCTTCGAATCCGGAAGCCGCAGGCCGTTCAGATACCGGGACGAGCTGTCTGCCCGTATAGAATTCCAGAACGGATGTGATCGCCCACGGCACAGACATACATCGTTGATTGAGTTCCGCGAAGTGATGCGTTACGCCCGGGTAGGTATATGTCACCTGTTCATCTTCAAACACAGCAATTTTCGTGACCTGATTTCCAGTGCTCTCCTCATATCCAGAGATCGCCGCTTCGATTTGCAGGCATTCCTGTTGATCGACCCGATTGGTATAAAGCTGATCCTGCAGGATCATATCGTTCTGCCAGACAAGCGTACCAAACACAAGCACGGTCACAGCTCCCAGCGCCGTAAGCCATCCCGCAGGGCATCGCAGGACCGCCATGCAGAGAAGCATTGATACAAACGCAAAGAACGGGACGCAGATTCGGGCTGTAAGCCAGTACTCCCCGCTTCCGATGCAGGAGAGGAACACAGCTGTATAACATCCGGCCAGGACGAACATGGTCCACCATACGTTTTTTCGGTTTTCTCGGAACATTCCAAAGGCCAAAACAACAAGTGCGACCGCCGCAGCTGCCGCAATCAGATAATCCGGTGTCAGCCCCAGCGTGTTTTTCCACAGACGCTTCTGAACCGACAGTACAAACCTCACCCCGCCTGTAACAGACACACGGGAAGCCCTTGGCTCGATACCGATTAACAACGGGAGTACTCTGGCACAGAGCACTGCCGTAGCACACGCGATTCCCCCCAGCAACGCACATCCCGCCATTTTTTTCAACACCCGAAGCCCGGGGCGGAAATCATACTGTACGAGAATAAGCACTGCCCCGAAAATCAGAAAAAATGAAACAGTAACCTGGTAGCACAAAACCGCAGCTGTTGCACCAATCCATGCCAGAAGCCACGCTTTAGGGTTATCCATGATTAGCATGACAGCCCCCCAAACGCTGAACAGCACCCCGGTGGCATACATCGGCGTTATCTCAACATAAATAAACCATTCCAGCAGGAACGGATTACAGAATGCAATCAGAAGCGTTCCGAAGAGCACCGTTTTCCGGAACATCGAAAGTTCGGCGGGCGCGACTTTTAAAACGGCGCGGAATATCATCACATGGGCAAGCGCGCAGGCGAGGATTAATAAAAGCGTTCCGAACCACTGCTTCTGCACAGGATTCAAATCCAGCAGCTGAAAGATTCGATGCCATAGCACATATGCCGCACGGCCAGCTTTGATTCCGGATACTTTTATTTCCCACAGGTTCTGGAAAACCGAATAGCTGTCTACTGAATAATGCGGGAGAAACATTACTCCGTATCCAAACAACATGAGTAGGAAGCTTATGCCAATAGATTTCATTCCCGAAGGTATCGTTGAGTCGATCTGTCTCTCCATGTGTGCTCTCCCGTTTCAATCGTTTTTCGATTTTGCTTACATTTTGATGGAAGATTTTAACCTTGTGTTTTCAGCTTATCTGCTTTATTATATATGATAAGCCAACATTGCGCAAGCTATGTCTGGCAGATGCATTTTAGACATACTTCTATGCGATATTCTACGCATCACCTGAGCAAAATTCCAAAAGTGAGGTGTCTTTTCCAATGAAATTCCATTACGATCTGCAGCCTGGGCAGCACTTATCGCACCGTTTTCGAACTGATCATATACATCCGCTCGTCAGCATCGTCACCCCCTTTTACAACAGTGCCGCCTACTGGGAACAGACATTCTGCTGTATGATGAATCAGACATTTCCATATTTTGAGTGGATCGTCGTCGATGACGGCAGCACCGACGCGCAGGCTCTGAAAACGCTGCGCGCATCCTGTGCGGGCGATAGCCGCATCCGCTTTTTTTCCAAAGAAAATGAAGGGCCTGCAGCCGCGCGAAATTTCGGCGCTGCACAGGCGTCGACAGACCTTCTCGTCTTTCTGGATGCGGACGATCTAATCGAACCGACCTTTCTGGAGATCATGTACCTGGCCCTGCAACAGAATCCGGATGTCTCGTGGGCGTACAGCGATGTCGTAACCTTCGGCGCAAAATGCTTTTTGTGGAAAAAGGATTTTTCTTCCGCAGAAATGAAGCGGGAAAATCTGCTGGTCGTCACCGCGATGATCCGCAAGGATGCGTTTAACGAGGTTGGCGGATTTGATGTCATGGGGCGTTATTACAATGAAGACTGGCATTTCTGGCTGAAGCTCCTGTCTAAACGGAGATTCCCCGTTCACATCGGGCAGTATCTGTTTTGGTACCGCAATCTTGAGCAGGGTGCGATGGCCGCACTGAACGGCGACCCCGAGCTAGTGGAACGCAACCGTGACAAGATCGCAGAGATCTCCGCAGATGTGCCGGACGACATCCGCGCTGTTTTTTACAGCGGGCAGAAGTCCAGTCCTGCGTTCAACGGCATCCCTGAATTTCCCGCAGCGCCTGCGCTGCCATTCGCTCAGCAGCGCAGGCGCGTCCTGCTTCTACTTCCCCACATGGTCATGGGCGGCGCGGACCAGTTCAATCTGGACCTGATCCGCAATCTGCCGGAAGACCGTTATGAATTCACCATCGTGACGACGCTTCTGGAAGAGAATGACTGGCAATACCGCTTTGCCGATCTAACGGACGATATCTTCGTTCTTCCCCATTGTGCTGACAAGGGAATGTGGCCCGCTTTCTGCGATTATCTTGTCCGTACAAGAAGCATCGATATCATTTTCAATACGAACTCCTATTTTTCCTACTACATGCTTCCGTGGCTGCACCTACGCCATCCCCGCATCCCTGTGGTAGATTATATCCACATGGAAGAATGGTATTACCGCAGCGGCGGATATGCGCGTCCGTCGGGCGCGGTCGCGCCGGTGCTGGATGCAACGTATGTGTGCAACGAGGGCACGCGGCGTGTGATGATCGACTTCTTCGGCCGTAGCCCGGATACAGTCCACACGGTATATATCGGTGTGGATCATAACCGCTACAGACCAGACGCTTCGCTCTCCCGGACGGTTCTTGAACAGTTTCCGCAGATCGAAGGGCGCCGTACCGTTCTGTTCCCGTGCCGCATCTGCTCTCAGAAGCGCCCGTTCCTGATGCTGGAAATCGCAAAGCGGATGCCGGAACTTGCATTTCTCGTTGTCGGCGACGGATCGCAGCTTGAAGAACTGCGCGATGCCGCGTCCAACGCCGGGTTGGAAAGCACCGTATTCTTTGCGGGACGGCAGAACGATATGCGCCCATGGTATCAGGTAGCGGATGTCACGCTGATCTGCTCACTAAAAGAAGGGCTCTCCCTGACGGCCTACGAATCGCTTTCGATGGCGACACCTGTCATCACGAGCGATGTGGGCGGACAGGCAGAGCTCGTGAATTCGCAGGCGGGAGAAGTTGTTCCCTTGCTGCAGAGCGAGAGCGCGGACGAAAACCGCCGCGACTTCTCCGAGGAAGAGATCTCCCTGTACACAAATGCCCTGAAACGGATCTTCTCGGACGGAAACAACTATGCCAAAATGTGTCAGGCCTGCCGCCGCCGCATTGAATCGCGTTTCTCGGTGGCCTATATGGGCAAAGTGATGGATCGTCACTTCACGGAACTCCTCACGGATGAAGCCGCCGACGCGCGGGCCGCAAAGGCGTACGCCATGCGAAGTTTCGCCCCAATGTTCGAAAACTATCTAGAACTGTTCAGTGATTTTGAGAGCCTGGATCTCGCGTATCAATGGCTGACCCAACATCAGCAGCAACAAATCCGCGTCCTTTCTGCCAAGTGTGTGGAATATGATAATATCCAGCGCAGCCGGAGCTACCGCATTGCGTTGCTGTACCGACGCATCATGAGCCGCCCCTCGATGCAGCGGTTCCGCCGCATCGGTGCTGCAATCAAACGCCGAATTTTCAGACGTTAAACAAAATCGGAGGTTCCAATGGAATACAAATTTGATTTTTCGCGGGAGCCGGGCCTCGACTGCCGCAAAGAGTGTCTGCAGCAGTCAGTCGAACCGCTTATGAGCATCATTTCCGGATTTTACAATGCGGGACAACATTTTGAGCAGACATACCGCAGCGTGATCAACCAGACGTTCCCTTGGTTTGAATGGGTGATCGTCAACGACGGAAGCACCAAGGCGGACGATGTGGCGCTTCTAGAGTGTCTAGCAAAAACAGACGCCCGGATTCGCGTTGTTACAACAGAGAACCACGGCCTGTCCGCGGCACGCAACTGCGCCATTGCCAACTCTCGCACCGACATCATCGCCCCGTTCGACACAGATGATTTGATGGAACCGCAGTATCTGGAAACCGCATGGTTTGCACTGCAGCTGAATCCGGACGCAGGATGGTATTACACCGACAGCGTCGGCTTCGGCGACGAAGAGTATTTCTGGTACCGGCCGTTTTCGGCTTCGGTCATGACGGAGTATAATCTTCTGGTCAACACGTCCGTTGTCCGGCGGCGCGCTCTGGATGCCGTCGGCGGTTACAAGGTGGAACACTGCTCGTACAACGAAGACTGGCGGCTGTGGCTGGAACTTCTTTCTCAGAGTTTCCATCCGGTTCATGCCGCCGGAGCCCTGTGCTGGTACCGCCGCCAGAAAAGCGGTATGCTCCAGGGCATTCTGGACGATTCCGAAACCGTCCGCTTCAACCGCGGCGTGATCGGACGTGCCGCACATCACGTGGACGAGAGCGTCCGCGCGGTGGAGTATCCCACTTGGGAGCGCTGCGGCCTGCCCGACGATCCGCAGGCGTTTCCGGAGCTGTGCCCGGTGATTCCCAAGAACGGACGGAAGCATCTCGTGCTGCTGCGCGAATCCCTGCCCTCCGACAGCGACCCGCTGACCGAGTGCATCCCGGAACTGACCTCCGAAGGAACGGACGTCAGCGTGCTGTTCCTGTGCGGGGGTTCCGACGCAGTGCGCCAGACGCTCGGGCAGTACACTCCTAACGTTTTCTTCCTGCGCGATTTCATGGATCTGTCGCAGGTCGGCCTTTTCCTGAGCTATTACCTGCGCACGCACGATGCCGATGCGGTCGTTGCCGAACTGTGTGAAGCATCGGCCCGAATCCTGCCGTGGCTGCAGGCGGAGTTTTCCTCGGTTTCGTTTGCCCTGTACGTCCCGCACCGCTGCAAACTTACCGATGCTGTGGCTCAGCAGGCGCTCCGTTCCGGCTGCGCCGGCCTTGTCCTGACCGAATCCCCGGAAGCCCGCGAGGAGATCCTGCGCCGCTTTGCATACGACAGTGGAAACGTCGCGGCCTGTCACGACGTGCGCGACTGGCCCGGCCTGTGCTCTTCGACCGCTCCCGGAAGCGCCGCTCCGCACATCCGGGAAAACGAATGGGAGTCCGGCAGCATGCATCGGACGATGGATTTCCTGCGGAAATGCTGCGCACGCGAGCGTGTCCCCCGCCGGACACCGTCTGTTTCCCCCGCCGCTGAAACACCGGCCGCGCGCTTCGGACTAATCGTGAAATATGACCTTGACAACATCGGGGACGACGTTCAGGCATATGCCGCGCTCCAGTTTCTGCCTCGTGCAGATTATCTGATTGACCGCGACCACGTCGATTCTTTCCGTTCCCGGGACGGCGAGCCGGTCTACACGATCATGAACGCCTGGTGGTTCGACTGCAAATGGAACTGGCCTCCGGCCGACTGCATCCGTCCCCTGTATCTCTCCATGCATTTTTCCAAGGGTACGACGTTTGCCGAGGAAGATGCGGACACTACGTTCCTCAACGGGATCGGCGGCGACGCACTTCGCCGCTATGAACCCATCGGATGCCGGGATCAGAAGACAGCGGCTCTGTTGGAAAGCAAAGATATCCGCACCTGGTTCTCCGGCTGCCTGACCCTTACGCTTCCCCGGAAATTCCGGTGCAACGTCGCCGAACCCTACGCCTGCGTCTCTGATGCGTATCCCGCCGTCACGGAATGGGTCCGCCGGAACTGCGGCCATGTCGAAGTTCGGGAGATCCGGCACGTGGACGGAAGCGTCCGCGGGATTGAGCAATGGGATGAGCGCATCCGCGCAGTGGAAGACCTCCTCACGACGTACCAGAACGCCAAATTCGTCGTCACGACCCGTCTGCACTGTGCATTGCCCTGCCTTGCGCTCGGCACACCGGTGCTTTTGCTGACGGAAGACAGTTCTTTTGACTCCACCCGTTTTTCCGGGCTCGCCGCGCTGCTTCACACAGCTACTCCTCAGCAGCTTCTGGCCGGTGAGGCAGCGTTTGACCTGATTTCGCCGCCTGCAAACAAACCCGATTATCTTGCCCTGCGCGAGCGGCTGGAGCAGGAGTGCCGCGCGTTTGTCGATGCCGCACAGGCCGGTACAATCCCGGCGCCGTCTCTCCCCTCCGAAGAGGAACGCCGCGCATGGAAACTGCAAAAGTGTGAAAACGCCCTTGACCGGCTTCTGGGTACGCTGCGCCGCACCCAGTTGGAAAATACCCGTCTGAAGAACGATCTGGAAAAGACAACGTGCGACTGGAATTCGCTCGCCGCCGAAAATACCCGGATCTGGGCGGAATTGCAGAAAGCGCGCAAGCGCTGACACTTTGTCCTTTTCTCTATCACCAATTACAATGCGAGGCAAAAACATGACCAAAATCAAACGGGGGCTTGCCCTCCTCCTGTCCGTTCTGATTCTGACGTCCACTCCTCTGAGCACGTATGCCGCTTCTCCGGCATTTTCCGGCTCCGGGTATGAGATGACTGCTCCGAATTCGGATTCTTCTGACGCATCGGTTCAGAACGCCACTCTCCCCTCAGAAACCTTATCCTCTGAAGACAACTCGCCTGTGAGCAGCTTTTCTTCCGAGAGCAGCCCTGCTGCGAGCAGCTCTTCTTTCGAGAGCAGCCCTGCTGCAAGCAGCTCTTCCTCCGAGAGCAGCTCCGCTGCGAGCAGTTCTTCTTCCGAGAGCAGCCCTGCTGCAAGCAGCTCTTCCTCGGAGAACAGCTCTGCCGTGAGCAGCTCTTCCTCCGAGAGCAGCTCTGCAGCAAGCAGTTCTTCCTCCGAGAACAGTTTGCCCATGAACAGTTCTTCCGTGGCCGATCCGGCTGAAGAAGGATCGGCCGAATATCCTTTTGAGATTTCGACCGTAGAGGATCTGGCCCTTCTGTCCCAGCATCCGGACGCAACCTTTGTCCTTGTGAATGACATTGACTGCGCCGGCGTTGCCTTTTCCATGCTGGAAATGCCCGGTGAAGGATTTTCCGGCACCTGGAACGGCAACGGACATGTGATCCGAAACCTTTCCATTCAAGGCACAAACGCCGCATTGATGGACAAAATCGCTCCGGAAGGCCATATTTATGACCTCCGCATTGAAACCCCCTCTGTGACGGCGGACGACACCGCCTCCGTGCTTGCGCTTCAGTGCAAAGGCACGTTGGAACGCGTCTTTGTCCTGGGCGGCCAAGTTGCCGGCGTCAACGCTTCCGGTCTGGTCGGAACAGCTGACGGCAGCGCTGTCCTCTCCTGCGCCGCATCCGCACAGGTGCGCGGCACACAGTCGGCCGGAGCACTGTTTCTGTCTGTAAGCGGCACCTGCCGGCTGGAATCCGTATTTGCGCTCTCCGAGGGATTGCCGGCCGCATCCGATGCATCGGCATCCGACATCCCCGTTCTGGATCTCTCGCCCGAAACAGTCAGCGGCTCACAGGCTGATACGGTGACTGTCCTCGGCGACTTTCCCGCAGAGCTTCTTGCACGCATTGCGTTTTCCTCTTCCGATGAGACTGTCTTTACCGTAGGTTCGGACGGTTCTCTGATTCTGACCGGCGCCGGAACTGCCAACCTGACCGTTTCGCTTTCCGTCGGCACAGACGTCTATCGCTACACCAAATCCATCACTGTGGAAATCTCGGAAGATCTTCCCGCCGACAGTACCGCACCCGAAGAGGAGACCTCGGACGAACCGGATGCACCGGTTTCCCCTCTGTCTCTGACAGGATGGCAGGAAATCGACGGCTCCCGGTATTATTATGATGCCAACGGCGTTCCTGTGACCGGCTGGCAGATGATCGACGGCCGTCGCTACTACTTCGCCGAGGACGGCAAGCAGCAGACCGGCTTCTGGTGCTATGCCGGACAATATTGGTATTATTACGATGAAAGCGGCCAACTTCCTGCTCCGGGATGGAACGTCATCAGCGGATATATGAGGTATGTCAGCAACGGCGGTTCTTTCCTGACCGGAAAGCAGGTCATTAACGGAACGACCTATTATTTCGGCAGTTCCGGCATTCTGCAGACAAACACTGTTGTCGAAGACGGCGGAAAACGCTACTTCGTTGATGGAAACGGTGCCGTGCAGTACGGCTGGCAGACCGCAGGTGGGTTCCGCTACTACAGCGACGAAGCCAACGGCATTTACACCGGTTGGCAGATGATTGACGGCCGACGCTACTACTTCGCCGAGGACGGCAAACAGCAGATCGGCTTCTGGTGCTATGCCGGCGCTTACTGGTATTACTACGACGAGAACGGCCAGCTTCCCGCCCCCGGCTGGCAGGTCATCAGCGGATACATGAGATACGTCAGCAGCGGCGGTTCTTTTCTGACCGGAAAGCAGGTCATTGACGGGATCACCTATTATTTTGGCGACTCCGGTATCCTGCAGACTGATACCTTCGTTGAGGGAAACGGTAAACGTTATTATGTTAATAGTGCCGGCATTATCCAGACCGGATGGTTCATTGTAAACGGAGCCCGTTATTACAGCGACGACGCAAACGGCATCTATACCGGCTGGCAGATGATCAATGGGCGACGTTATTGTTTCGACAGCGAGGGCAGACAACAGCTCGGCTTCCAGTGCTACGCGGGACAATACTGGTATTACTACGACGAAAACGGCCAACTTCCCGCCCCCGGTTGGCAGGTCATCAGCGGATATATGAGATACGTCAGCAGCGGTGGCTCTTTTGTAACCGGCGTACAGCTGATTGACGGGAAATATTATTTGTTCGGGGAATCCGGCATCCAGCAGAAAGGCTGGGCGGAAGTGTACGGACAGCTTTATCACTCCGATGCCAACGGCTACGTCACCTTTGGATGGTACGATGAAAACGGAAACCGTTACTACTTCGATCCTTCCACGGGTGCAGCATACCGGAACGGAATTTTCACCATTGAGAATATCCGGTATCAGTTCGACGCCAACGGCGTTTGCTTAGGCCGCGTTGTCGATTCCACGGAAGGCATCGACGTCTCCGCGCATCAGGGATCCGTCGACTGGGAAGCGGTTGCTGAAAGTGGCATCAAATACGCCATCATTCGTGCGGTAACCTGGAGCAATTCCGAAGGCTACTATATCATTGATCCGTATTTTGAACAGAATGTGCGAAACGCCAAGAGCAATGGTCTGCTTGTCGGCGCCTATCTGTACAGCTATGCGTTCTCCGAATCCGAAATTTCAGAAGAAGTCTTTTTCTTCCATAACTCCGCAGAGATGCAGCGGCTTCGCAAGGATGGGATCGTGCTTGATCTTCCGGTTTTCATCGACTACGAAGATCCTCTCATTCTTCAGAACACCAGCAGCAATTCTCAGCGCACCAACATTGTCCGCTACGGAATGACTCTGCTCGATCAGCTGGGTTATTCCACGGGATTCTACACATATGACTATTTCGCCAGAAATTACATGGACGCCCAGGCACTGATCAACGAGGGCTACGATTTCTGGGTGGCGAACTTTAACGGGACCAACTCCTTTGAGGGTCAGGCGGAGATCTGGCAGTATACCAGCACCGGCAGCGTTCCCGGCGTAACCGGCAATGTCGACCGGAACCGTTTCTACAAGACATATACTTCCGGCGGCGGCAGCATCCCGACTCCCACGCCGAACCAGTTCACCGTAACTGACCAAAACACCAATTCCATCGTCACGGATTCCGTGACCAATATTCTGGCTAAAATCGTACAGAATGAGGTCGGCGGAGGACTGGGACTTACGGGAGCCGACAAACTGAAGCTCTACACCGCTCAAGCCGTCGCGGCCAACAGCTGGCTGCAATACCAGTACGCCCACGGCATCACGGCGCCGGAAGTCGGCTTGAAAACTGTTACGGACAGTTCCATCTACACAGCTGTGGAAGAGGCTCAGAAGTATGTCGTCACCTATAACGGCGAAGCCGCCTGCACCGTGTACGGAAGCGCCAGCGGTACCATGACCAATTCTTCCGAGCGCATGGGATGGGGCGCACTCCCTTACCTCGTCTCCGTAAAAAGCAAGTATGAATCGTCCTTTGGTTCCAAGTATCAGGGTTACACGATCCAGAACAAAATTTCTACCGCCACGATGAAAAACAGCATCGAAAAGATGCTGGGTGCCGGAGCAACAAACGGTTATCCCACGTCACAGTGGCTGCAGAATCCGGTGTTCGACAGCAACGGATATTGTATTTCCATTCAGGTCTGCGGTAAAACGGTAAATGGCGGAAAATTCTACGAAAACTGCTACAATCTTCTGTCGCCGAAATTCGAGATCATCGAAAACGGTGAAAACGGTGTCTGGGTCTTCAAGACATGGGGCAACGGCCATTGTGTCGGCATGAGCCAGTATGGCGCGGCCGGCTACATCCAGACCGGCATGAGCTGGCAGGATGTCCTGCTCCACTATTATCCCGGCACAACAATTTCCAACAAGTAACGAAAAACAATGCGCCTTACATCTTAGAATGTAAGGCGCATCGTCTTCGTGGCATAAAAAGGAGGTATCCGGATGAACAAAAGAAGAATCTGGCCGCTGGAGCTTTTGCGAATCTGTTCCATCTTAATTGTTTTCGCTTTCCATGCAATGACTCTGCCCCCATACCCGATTTGCCGGACAGAAAAACAATCTGTATAATGGAAAGGGGT
>ERZ857801.2698-NODE-2698-length-14269-cov-2.872028_pt1 | contig 14269 bp, 7 predicted proteins | sample MGYA00519762_ERZ857801 | MGnify/ENA primary metagenome ERZ857801 (study PRJEB31778, sample SAMEA3449368) | human gut metagenome | biome: human gut; feature: human-associated habitat; material: faeces | place: United Kingdom | collected 2010/2012 ...
CCCTGGCCGCAGCTATCGATGCCGCTAAGGATGGCGAAACCGTTGTAATGGTGAATGACACCACCGTTTCCGAGGAAATCGACTTCTCTGGTAAGAAGATTACTCTGGATCTTAACGGCAAAACAATTACCGCAAAATTTAACGATTACTATTCCGTTATTGAAGCGCAGGGCACGGCCGCTACCCTGACCATTGAAGACAACAGCACCGGAAAAACCGGTAAGATCATCTCCAATCACTATGGTCTTACTGCCAGCGGCGGCGGAAACCTGGTGGTCAACAGCGGCACCATTGAAACCGGGGATGGCGCTGCCCTGTCCGGCAACAATCAAACCGGCGATATGAACCTGACGGTCAACGGCGGCACCCTGACTACTAATCTCGGCCCCGCCATTTATATGCCCAGCGAAGTAAACCTCACCATCACCGACGGCACCATCAATGGCGGCGTTTCTCTCCGCATGGGTCAGGTAAACATCTCCGGCGGCACCATCAACTCCATGACCGCTGATAAGGCTGCCTATATCGATATGCCTGAGGGCAAAGTCGGCAGCACACCCGCATATGCCTACTCCGGCAACGTGTGGTTCCCCGATGCCCTGTATGTGATCGGCGGCACCTATACCAGCGACAACACGGAGCATGGCAATTCCCTGAATCTGAACATCACCGGCGGCACCTTCAACTGCACCAACGGCAAGGGCAGCGGCATTGCCATCTATGATCTGGGCAAGGTTGAACAGACCATGAACGTCACCATTTCCGGTGAAACCGTCAAGGTGGGCACCAATTCTGACCAGGGCGCCTATGCCGTCATCTCCCATGCGGATATCATGAAGCGCCCTGGTGCTGCTGCAGACAGCAACTACGGTAAGAGCGAATTTTCCGGCAAGGTAAGTTCTTCCCTTTCTGCCGGCTACTATACCTCTGACCCCTCTGATTACTGCGCTACCGGCATGACCGGTGTTGCCAGCGGCGATGCGGTTTATCCCTACACCGTTGGCACCAAGGCTGCCGACGCAAAACCCGCCACCGTGGATTCCGCTTCCGTTCCCGCCAAGGCCACCAGCAACAGCGAAGTTGTCAAGAAGGCTGCCGAAGAAATCAAGGGCGCAGAAATGGTTGACCCCAAGGCTGCCGAAGCTGCTGCCAAGGATCTGGCAAACAAGAACACCATCGCCAGCGACACGAAGGTGGACGGCAACAAAACCGTTGTGGAGCAGCTGAAGAAAGCCACCGGCAATACAAGCACCTCCGCCAATGATGTCGCCATCGTCTACCAGACCTATGTGGACGTTGCGGTTTCCGACGCCAAGAAGGATTCCACCACTGATAAAATCACCGAACTGGAAGTCAACCTGACCCCCATGTACCGCGTGGTTGCCACCACCAAGGACGTTGTCAAGGCCAATCAGGACATCGTTGTCAAGGGCGAAGAGAGCGGCAACACCCAGGCAAACGCTGTGGTCATTGAGAAAGGCAAGAAGCTCACCCTTCCCGAGGCCGAGTACGAAATCCGTCTGAATGTGCCTAACGACTTCGCCGCAGAAATCAACGGCCAGGTCAGCGTCAAACACACCAAGGATAACGGCCAGGTGGAATATTACACCGGCACTGTAATCCAGGAAAATGGGCAGGCCTACGTCACCTTCACCACCAAGGGCTTCAGCCCCTTCGTGATCTCCGCCGCTGTGGCTTCCATTGACGGCGTGATGTATCCCTCTCTGGCCGAGGCCGTTGCCAACGTCACCGATGGCCAGACCATCAAGCTGGAAGCTGACTGCGATGAAACCGTCACCGTTTCCCGCACCGTGAAGTTTACGCTGAAGACCAACAGTATGAGCTTCACCGGCTCCATCAATCCCGGCAGCCGCACCACCCTTTCCACCTCCAGCGCCGACACTAATAAAACGGAGTACAGCTTCACTTACAGCGCCCCCTCCTCTGGCGGATCTTCCTCCGGTTCCACCACGTATACCATCACCGTGAACAAGGCCAAGAACGGTGATGTGGACGCCAACCGCAAGACCGCCGCCAAGGGGACCACCGTAACCCTGACCGTGTCCCCCGACAAGGGTTACACGCTCGAGACCCTGAGCGTGCTCGACAAGAGCGGCAAGGAGATCAAGCTCACCGAAAAGAACGGCAAGTACACCTTCACCATGCCCGCGAGCAATGTGGAGGTCAAGGCCACCTTTATGGACGACAACACGATGCTGAACTTCTTCGTGGACGTCAAGGCGAGCGATTACTTCTATGACGCGGTCCTGTGGGCAGCGGAGAAGGGCATCACCGGCGGCACCTCCGCCACCACCTTCAACCCCAACGGCATCTGCACCCGGGCTCAGGCCGTCACCTTCCTGTGGCGCGCCGCCGGCAGCCCCGCTCCCAAGTCCACGGCCATGCCCTTTACCGACGTGGCCGCAGGCAGCTACTATGAGCGGGCCGTCCTGTGGGCCGTGGAGAACGGCATCACCAAGGGCACCAGCGACACCACCTTCAGCCCCAACGCCACTTGCAGCCGCGCCCAGATCGTGACCTTCCTGTGGCGCAGCCAGAAGTCCCCGGCGGCGGGCAGCGTGAACCCCTTCACCGATGTTTCCGCTGACGCTTACTATGCCGACGCGGTACTGTGGGCTGTGAAAGAGAGCGTCACCAGCGGTACCACCGCCACGACGTTCAGCCCCAATGCTGACTGCACCCGCGCCCAGATCGTCACCTTTATTTATCGTGCACTGGCGGAATAAGCGGGGGATGCGGACAAAAAGTTGGACTTTTCCCTAAAATAACTGTTTTTCAGTGGCTGAGCAGTGGTGTAGGCATCCATTCGCATGGATGCCTACACCACAAGCCCCAGGTCCTTATGCTGGACCTGTTTTTTCTTGATTCCCCCCCAGCAAACGTTGCAACCAAAGTATGTATATAGTATAATTGTTGTAAAATCTCAGTATGAGATGGGTTTTACTTCTGCCGCGTTGAAGCAAAATAAAATGTAGTAGAATATCCGGCAAGACTTCACGGTACGGTCAGTCTTTGCCGCTTTTTATAAAGGTATTAGAAGATATACTTCCTGAAAACCAGCTTTGTCAAGCACTTTCCCTTATCTGCGAAAGAGTGATATGCTTTTCAGCCCGGAAGAAGGAAGATCCGATACCCAATTAAGATACGCTTGCCTGTGCTTTGACATGGGTGGAAGCACCCCTGTTTTGATTTGGCAACAGAGAGGCATTGCAATGGGGGTACCCCCATTGCACCGGTATATACCGGTGCAATCCCTCTTTCGAAACCGCTTTCTCCCAGTTTTGAGAGCAAAATCAGGATGCAAAGGCTGCGGCAGTATTGCGTTAAGCAGTCCGGAATCGGACAACCTGCCGTAAGATAGACGTGCAAACTGCACAGGCCCCAATCCGTGAATCTGAGCTCTGCTGTATGCGTTGAGAAAGCAATAAATACAAATTAAGCGGCACTGGTTTTCGATAAGAAGCCGCACAAAGGAGGAAGTTATGGGCAAGCAGAAAATAGTAGGAAAGCGATGGATGAGTGCCTTATTGGCGTTGATTCTGACGGTGACGCTGCTCCCTGCGCCGTCCGCAGCGGCGGATGATTCACTGAACGTGGAGAACGCCATCCAAAATCCCGGCTTTGAAACCCCGTCGATCCGCACTACTTCATCACAAATGCCCCAGGAGAACGTACAGGATTGGGAAACCACAGCAAAGGAAGGAATGATCGAGTTCGGCGGAAATTGGAACGGCCATACAGCTCCGCATTATAGTACCTCCAGGGACAAGAACAATGCGGAGGGGTACCAGTTCGCCGAGCTGAACGCCGACGAGGAAAGCACACTCTATCAGAATGTGACGACCGTCGGCGGCAATGTGTATGAGTGGGGGCTGCAGCACCGCGGCCGCATCGGCGTTGACAAAATGGCGCTCATCATCGGGCCGAAACAGGAGACCGCACCCTCCAAGCCGAGAAAAAACGGCCGGGATCAGTATATGCAGCTGACGGACTGGGTGCAGGCAAATCAGGCGGCGCTGGGATTTACGATCCCCGATGACGGCTGTTCGCAGAGACTGACGGTCTACTCCAAACCGTTTGGGGAAAACGGTGCGTTTCTGGGCGGCTCTGGCTCGGAATCTCCGTTCAGTACGAAGATTTCCAATATCTATACCGAGCGCTGGGATGTGTGGATCATCGCCACTAATAACCAACGCTGGGTCGGATACGGCATCAAGGACAACGCCTATCAGGGAGACAAGGGCGTCGGCGGCGGACTGAGCTACGAATGCAGCTATCTGGTGCCGGACGGTCAGACGCAGACGACCTTTGCGTTTTGCTCGTATTCCTCTACGGCTCCGGCCGGCTCACTGGTTCCCAAGACCTTCGGCAACCTGATCGACGATTTGCAGTTCTCGCTGTACCACACTGTGACGATTTCCGCCACGCCCGGCAGCAGCAAGATCACGGCCAGTACGGAGATCAACGGGCAGAAGCAGGAACTGGATTTTTCCCAGAACGGCGGTTCCATCGTGGTGCGCAACAACAACGATCTTACGCTGACGGTGTGGGAGAACAAAAATGCCTTGAAGAATGGACTGGACACGGAGTTCGCGGGCGCGCTGGTGATTGGGCCGGATGGCTCGAAGTTCTATCCCATTGGAGACCCTGCGGATATGTGGACAAAGGTAGAAACAGAGGACCAATACGGACAGAAGCATTACGGATTTACCTTGAACGTCAGTGATCCGGTGTCCATCCGTCTGATCTTTGTGCAGTCCCCCGCCGTGACCTACTTTGCCAACGGCGGAACCTATGAAGCAGAGTCCGGAAATGCTTCCGGCGTCGTGAGCTTCAAGAAAACTACGGATGCTGCCGGAGAACATGAGAGGCTCCCTTATACCTCTCATGCTGCAACGGGACCAGACGGCTGGCACTTTGACGGTTGGCTGTCCGTGCGGGATAGCCTTCTGCTGCCGGCAAAACATACGGTGTCCTACAACTATGACTCGGCAAACCCCGCTTTTACCTTCAAAATCGACGGTGAGAATGATGCAACCATCTCTCACGGCGGCGTGACACTGGTGGCGCAGTGGAGCTACCGTCAGTGCGCTCAGGTGCAGCTGCGCGGCGAGGACGGAAAATTTGCGGATAACGATAAAGCCGGAACGGTGACCATTACAAGTGCTGCTGAAACGAACGATGCTGCTGTGGCCAACAGCAGTGGCGAATGCTACGCCAAGACCGGAGCCGCCGTCCCCGCCACCGCCACAGCCAACGACGGCTACTACTTCCTCGGCTGGGCGGTGAAGGGGTCTGATGAAGATGAATATGTAAGCACCCACCCCACCTACACCTACCGTGTATCCGGGCAGGAAACTCGGACGGTGTACGCCCGCTTTGCAAAGAAGTATGCAGTCACATATGAATGGGCAAATCCCCAATGGACTCTGGCAGGAGAAATTCAGCCTGCGTGCCCGACTGGCAACTTTGTTTTGCGGGGAGATTCCTATGCGATCAGCACCATGTACAGAAGCGGCCATCCAATTGAAGATACGGTAAACGGCGTGCCTGGACACTGGGTGTTCAACGGATGGAAGGATCAAAACGCCCCGGACGGCGACTATCTGACCGGCTCTATTCTGAATGTGAATCGGGATTATGTGCTGGTGGGATACTGGACGTGGGTACCGAACAGCGCGTATCAGCTGAGCTATTCTGGCGGTGACAACACGACCTGCTGGATACCGACAGAAACGAGCGAAGTACCGAATAGCAGCAGCCATTATCAGAATGCCAATGTGACGGTCGCCGGCGCATTGACCACGTCTCGCAACAAAGTGATGCTGAGCGACACACTTCAGCTGGAGGGCACGTGGGAGTTTACAGGCTGGAAGCGCAGCGATACCGGGAAGATTGCTTCAGCGGAGCAAAACATTACAATGCCCGGCCATGATCTGACGCTGACGGCGCAGTGGGAATTCACACCCAAGACCTACACCGTACAGTACGATCTGGCAGGCGTCGAGGGAACGGCGCCAGAGGGGCATACAACATTCGAGTACAGTCGCTACACTAATGGCAAAACCGGCGTTGTGGCGAAAGACGGTATTCCCTTCGGCGCGGACATCACGCTCAAGAACTTTGAGGGAACGCCGCCGGAAAATACCTACTTTGCCGGATGGAGCCTGACAAACACAAGCGGTATGACGGAGGAGCAGAAAGACTCGATTCAAACATGGGGAGTCGGTGCCAAAGTGAACTCCACAATGCTGGGAGTCACAGAGGATGACAAAAAGGTCACGCTCTACGCCGTTTACCGGAGTATCGACAAAATCACCGTGGAGTTCAATGTGAACGACCCCAATATGGGAAGTGTTTCTGTAAAAAGCGGCGTGTTCACTGTGGCTGGTGATTCTGTAACCGGCAAGGATCTCACATCGGAGGCTACAGCGAACCCCGGCTACCATTTCACCAGATGGACGGTGGAAATGGTGTCTGACGGGGATGATACTTCGTTCGGGTCGTTGGACGATGCGTCGCTGACCATTAAAAGTTCGGATTTCAAGGCCGAAGCTGCGGAAAAACGATTTGTCTTCAAAGCACAGTTCGCACCGAACAGCTTCACGGTAAAGTTTGATAAAGATGCAGGCGATGCGACGGGCACGATGAACGATCAGCCTTTCACCTTCAGCGCCGCCAGCGAGGAGGAGTCGCTTTATCTCAATCCCAATCAGTTCCATCGCCCGGGCTATGCGTTTAAGGGCTGGAGCGAGTATCCTGCCGTAAGACGGACACAGGATAGCCGCACTTATCCGGATCGCTTTAAGTTTGCCGCTGTGCACACCTATCGAGATCAGCCGATTGGGGATGGGGGAGAAGTCACTCTCTATGCGATTTGGGAAGCCCTGCCGGATATTACGATCAGCTACGAGACGTTCGGCTCCGGCACGGTCACACTGAATCAAACCGACGCACAGCCAACCCGCGATGTAGAGGAAACCGGCAATCCGGAGACAGGCACATTCGTAGGTGCGACCGCCGCGCCCGCAGAGGGCTGGGTGTTTAACGGCTGGTATCTGAACAATACTACGGAGGTCGGAAACGATTTGAAGTTTGTGCCAGAGAAGGCAAGCGGTCTGTATCAGGCGGCGACCTATGTTGCCAGCTTTGTGCAGAAAAAATATCAGGTGACTTTTGATGCCAACGCAACGGACGCCACCGGAGAAATGGAACCGCAGACCTTTATCCATGGAGAGGGCGAGGCACTCACGGTCAATGCCTTTGTCCGCCCCGGCTACAGCTTCCTGGGCTGGGCAACTACGGAAGGCGGCCCAGTCGCCTACAACAACCAGCAGGTTGTGTCCATCATAAAGGATACACCGCTCTACGCCGTGTGGAGTGAGGATACGGTGACGCTGTTCTATGGTACGGCAGATGCGACGATGGGCACGGTCAGCCGCGAAAGCGAGCCCGTAAAGGCGGTGACGACCGAAACGGCCTCCGGCGCGACTGCCGCCGCCAAAGACGGTTACCGGTTCATTGGTTGGTACAGCGAGACGGGCGATAAGCTCAGTGACAAAGCGTCCTTTGCCCCGCAGAAGCCGAATGGGGAGCAGCCGGAGGATAGTATTTGGAAGACGGCCCACTATATTGCGCACTTTGAGCGTGTGGGCGATCCGAAACCGATAGACCCGGTTAAGCCTGGCGGCGATGACAGCAAAGATTCCTACTATTTCGCCATTGAAAAGATCGATGCGCAGGACAGCCATGCATTGAACGGCGCTACTTTTGCACTGTACCAGTACAGCAGCGATGGCAAAACAGTCAACCGAACAACAGCGACGACATCCCGGAACGGCTCTGAAAGCGGCATTGCTCTGTTCAGCGTGGACAGCATTACCGGCAATGGCGGCGACTGGTACTATGTCGAGGTCACCGCTCCCGAAGGCTATGTACTGGATAGCACGGAGCATAAGATCACGAAAAACGATTTCTACACAAGCCAGAGCGCTGCCATCAGAAAAGCCGAAACGGTGCGAAACTACCGCAGTTCTACGCCCAATGTGCTGAATGACACCGACCATTTTGCTTATGTCATCGGCTATAAGGATGGTCTGGTGAAACCTTACGGCCTGATCACCCGTGCGGAAACCACCACCATCTTCTTCCGTCTGCTGAAAGACAGCGTCCGGGATGGCAATCTTCTTACCAGTAACACCTATACCGATGTGCCGGACAACTACTGGGCCAATACCGCCATCTCTACCATGACGGGGCTGGGTTTCGTGCAGGGACGCAGCACCACAACCTTTGACCCCCAGTCCCCCATCACCCGTGCCCAGTTCGCCGCCATCTGCGCCCGGTTCGATACCGGAACCAGCAGCGGCACCCAGACCTTCTCCGACATCAGCGGACACTGGGCGGAGAAGTACATCCAGCGGGCCGCGGAGCTGGGCTGGATCAAGGGTTTTGAGGATGGGACTTTCCGTCCCGATACCTACATCACCCGTGCACAGGCCATGACCATGATCAACCGGGTGCTGAACCGCATCCCGGAGGAGGAAAGTGACCTGCTGACCGGCATGAACGTCTGGCCGGACTGCAACCCCGGCGACTGGTTCTATTTGGCAGTGCAGGAAGCCACCAACTCCCACGACTTCAAGCACAAGGCCGGCAACTATGAGATCTGGACCGGCATGAACAAGAACCCCGACTGGACCCGGTATGAGAACTGACCCGCACGGCAGAGCAGAAGCAGTTCAATGCAATTCCCAATAACGAGCAGGAGCGGTGCGGCTTAAGCCGTACCGCTCCATAACATGGCGAAAGAGCAAGGTGAGAACGTAAATTCTCGCCTTGCTCTTTCATGGTAAGCGGTAAGCACTAAAAAGCTCGTACCTGTACTGCGGGAAACAGATGTGCTCTCTGTAATGATGGTGCATATGAATGATGCTGATACAGCGTATCTGGATATGCCGCATTGCAGCACATGTCTGCGAAAAAGGAAAGCATCTACCTATGCGAGCGCACAGGAAAAAATGCTGTCGGCGGAACACGCAGCAAGGAGGAGGCGTGGAATGAAGATACTGGCAGTCGGCAGAGATCCGACACTTTTGGCGGAGGTGTGTGCCTGTTTAAACCCGCATGCCGGGCGTCTGAGCGCAAGGAGCAAACCATATGAATGGAAAATGCTGCGGCGCTGCCTGCGCTGCATACCATCGCCTATCCGGAAAAATACAAGCCTCATCTGCATGAGGGCGGCGCGTCCTTTTTCGCGGGGAAGACCGACCACCCCAATTTCCGCTACTATGTGTTCAATGATTACTACAATATGGAATGTGACGACACGCTGTATAATTCTTGTTCTTTCTCTGTACTGGTATATCCTCCGATAGAGTAGGTTCTTCTGGTTGCGCCATGATGACGCCACCCTATGGACAGAATTTTAGGAGAGAAAAAGTCACAGTCCCCCCTTGGCGGGAGACTGTGACTTTTTTGCCGCTGTCAGGCGGTACAGATTGCTGGTCAGGCTGCCGTTGGCGCGGTGGCGCTGTCGCTTCTCGATGAGCTGCCTGTGTTCCAGATCTGCCAAGGCCCGCTGGACGGTGCGGGGCGAAAGCCCCAGTTCACCGGCGATGGTCTTGATCCCAGGCCAGCAGACGCCGGAGGCATCCGCGCGATCCCGGAGGTAGATGTAGACCGTCTTTTCCCGGTGGCTCAGATCCTCGGCGTAAATAAAGTTAAATTTGCTCATTTGGCATCCTCCGTGTTGTAAGGGCTGTTTTCGCGGCGGTTCTGGATACTGCGGGCCAGCTCGTCGCGGTTCACATAGGCGATTTTTCTGGCCGCCCGCTCCGGCATCCGGTAGCCGTCCGGATCGAAGGTGATGCCCCAATCCAAAAACAGGCGCAGTCTCGTCCGCATGGGATGGGTGCCGGTCTTCATCACCACAAACTCTCCCTTGGGGATGGACTTCAATTCGTCTGGCGTCATGAGCGGTCGTTCCATCATCTGCAAGGACTGGCTGCTCTCCTTGCCCTGGCTGACGGAGCCGGAGAGCACCGTGCGGCTGCCAAGGGCGGCGGAGAGTGCTTCGGCGGTTTTGCTCTGGGGCGAAAAGCCACCGAAGATGGTGTCCTGGCAGTTGTCACATATAATTTCCGCGCCCTCTTTTCCGTAGTTCTTTTCCAGTTGGGCAAGGCTCTGGATGATGGGCACCAGCGTCAGCCCGCGGGAGCGGCCCGCACTGAACAGGGGCAGGATGTCGAAGGGCGGCATGGTGCCCAGCTCATCGCAGAACAGCACCACGCGGTTCTTGAGCCTGCCGTCATGCTCGTCCGCCACGGAGAACAGCTCACGGGAGAGGTTCTGGATCATAAGTCCCGCGATGAAGTTCTTGGCGGGGTCTTCCTCCGGCAGAATGAGAAAAATGGCGCACTTCTCCGAGGCAAACATCTCCGCGTTGATGGGGCTGTCGTAGCAGATGACCTGCTCCAGCTCCGTATCCAGAAAGGCGTTCAGGCGGGAGAGAACGGTGGACATGACCGAGGCCATCGCCTGATCTGCCGCCGTCAGCGCCGCGCCCGCCAGCCATCGTGCCTTATGCTCCGGCGGCAGAATGTCCACCAGCAGTTGAAAGCCGTTCCTGCCCCGTGAGCTCGGCATCGCCAGCAGATCCTGCACCAGCTTGAAGGCCGACACGATATGCCGCTTTTCCGGCTCTCCGTCCTTTGGCGGCACGAATTCCGCCAGCAGCAGCACAACGGCCGTCAGCAATCCCTCGGCGCTGTCATAGAAGTAGGCGTTATCACCGTATTGGGAGGCGTCACCGTCCGGGCTGATGATGGTCTTGGCAAGGATCTTGGCGTATTTTTCCGCCTTGGCCCGCGCCGCCAAGTTGGACGGATCTGCTCTCGCCAGATCCATGTAGTGATTCATCAGTGTCAGGAAGTTGAAACCGTCCGAGCGGGTTGGGTTACGCAGGTCGATGACGGATACCCGGTAGCCGTAGTACCGGGAGGCGATGGCACCGTAGTTCCGCGCCAGATCCCCCTTGGTATCCAACGCCAGATAGCTCATGCCGCAGGCGCAGGCGTATTCCAGATTGGGGTACAAGAAAAACGCCGTCTTGCCCACGCCGGAGGCGCCAATCATCAGACAGTGGATGTCGTCACTGTCCACCAGCGCCCGGATATCCCCCTGCTCCTCAATCATCTTTTTGACTTTTGAAAGCACCTTTGATTTTTTCTTCGGTTTCCGTTTCTGCTTTCCCGCCACAGGGCGGCGCAGCTTTTCCAGCAGCTTGCGGGAGGTTTTCAGTAGGAAACCTCCCTTGCTTTTACGTTTTCCGCCGCCCACGCTGCCGAGGATGAGCCCCTGCTCCGTGGGCAGCTCCTTCCCCTTGCGCCAGCGGCGGGGACGGAAGGGTACGGTGTGATAGGTCTTGCTGATCTCCTTGGGCGTTGCCCACCGCGCCGTGCCGTGCTGCCCGTCGCCCACCGTCTTGCTCTTGATGCGGTCAAGGGAGTAGCTTTTGGAGAGGAAGGATGCCATGAGCAAAAACACCAGCAGAGCGCCGCAGAGGGCGAGGAAGATCCATGTATCCCCGTTCATGGTTAGTTCTCCTTTCTCTCAAATTTGGCGCACAGATCGTCGTTCCAGTCCTTGCGTACCGGACAGAGCCGCTCCACCTCCAAGCCCATGTCCTCCAACGTATCCGTCATGCGGTCGCAGGCGTCATTGCCCGCGTCATCGTTGTCGAGGCAAAGGTACACCGTGTCCAGCTTTGGATTCTGCCGCAGCCGTTCCAGCACCGGCTGGATGGATGTCCCGCAGCAGGCGACGTAGCTGTGCTCCTGCCAGCCGTATGGGTAGAGGGTGATGTGGGACAGGAGATCGATGGGGGCCTCGAACACATAGAGGGACTTGTCCGTGCCGTCCTTATGAAAGCAGTGTTCGCTGGCGCTGCTCTCAATGTTCATGCGGAACACCCGTCCCTCACTGTTGGTGCTGCGGATGTGGGCGTGCTTTGCCTCGCCGCTGCCATCCAGCCCCACGAAAACACAGTTGTGGTGCTTGTCCTCGTAGAGCAGCTTTTCGTGTACGAAATAGGAGATGACCTCCCGGTCGATGTGCCGCTGGCGCATGAGGTAGGCGTACATACGCCGCATGGTCCCGTAAGGCTCCGGCAGAGCGAAGGGCTTCGGAGCCTCCTTTGCGGGCTTTGCCTGCTCATACGATTTTCCATTCTTTCTGCCCAGCAAAAGCAAAACCGCCTCCTGATAAGGGAGACGGTAATAACGCTGGACAAAGCTGACGGCATAGCCGCCCTCGCGCTTGGAGTGGTCGAACCACTTGTTGCCCCGGACGGTGATGCTGGGATCGTTGGGCGTACGGAATTCCCGGCCGGAGCGCACAGGTCGCTCCCCCTGGGCACGCAGCAGAGACACGAGATCCGTGTTCTGCGCCCGCGCTTTTTCCTCCGGCGTGAAATAAATATATTTGCTCATGATGTGTCCTTTCAAAATTCTGCTTTGCGCTATCTGAACATTTGTTCCTCATGGTCATCCGGCTTGTGCCCCATCGCCAGCCGCTTGCGCTGCAATTCCTGACGGCGCTTGCGGTCGATCTGCAAGCCGCGGTGGATCTGATCGATCTTGCTGTTGTCCTCAAAAATTCTGCTCATGTGATGCAGCATCCGCACGACGGTTTCACCCACCGTGGGGGCACGGTACTCTGCTCCTGCCGGTGCGGTTTGCCCTGCTTGACCGGATTCTGAGTGCGTCGGAGTCATTTCGCCCACGGGCGGCGCGGTATCTTTGGAGGCGGCAGCGTCAGTGGAACCGGGATCTTCCGATGTGGCGCTGGCCGCACGGTCAGATTTGGGCTGTGCGGGAACGGCTGGTGCTGTGGATTCTACTTTGGCTTTCATGGCCGACACAGGATTCTCAGGCGAAATGGATTCCACCGATGTGGCAGAAGTTCTCTGTGCATCCGCACACCGCTGCCGCTCAGCCATCCATTGCAATGTCTCCTGAATGACCATGTTGCGGACACTCCGGAACTCCTTTTGCCGGGAGAGCGGCAGGCGCTTGGGCGGCCGCTGATCGTAGTCCAGGCACACCTGCTCGTAGAGTGTCTGCCACGTTTCATAGGCGACGGACACCCGCTCGTCCTTCGCCAGCTCCTCCACGATTGCATCCACGATGGCCTTGACCCTTGGCGGCAGGTAGCCGTAGACCTTTCGGCCCTTGACCGCCAGCAGGCGTTCCGCCAGCTCCTCGGTGAGCTGCTCCAGCCGTGGGTTATCCACTGCACCATGTTTCAGTTGTGCGATGCATTCCACCATGGCCTTGCGGGTCCGCGTCTGGAGCTCCTGCCGCGCGATGTCCTTTTGCTGGTAGATGTGCATCCGATCTGCGTGGTAGATCCGTCTGGCGAAGACGGACTTCACCTGCCGGATGCCTTCTTTGGTGAGATACCCTTCCTTGGGGTCCGCGGAGAAGAGGATCATGTGGATATGCACCTGATTCGGCTTTCGGTGGAAGGCGGCATACCAGCGCAGGTTGTCCGGCTGGATCTTATATGCCGCAGCGATGTCACAGACGGAGGCGTTCACCAGAGCCTGCCAGTTTTCCGCGCTGTCGTAGCCCAGCCGCTCCGCGTCCTCACGGCGCAGCGCGATTACCGGCGTCCACACATTCCCGGTGTGCTCCGCCACCTCCCGTACCGCCTGCGCGAGATTTTGTACCTTGCCGTGAGCGTCCCACAGCCCGTGCTCGCCGTCCTTCTGGACGCCGGGGCGGTGGGAGATGTAGTCGATGAAATTTTCCTTTTGATCCAGCGCCTCCATGTAGTCTTCCCGCACCTGCTGGATGAACGCGGAGGCATTGCCCTGGGTGGGGTGATCCAGATATTCCTCGTACTCAATGAGCTCCCAACAGGCGGGGAAGGACTTCAGCAGCCGCGTGATAAAGTCCTGCTGCTTTTTCGTGGCGGGGAGCGTACTGCGCTCATCCGCCAGCAGCTCCACGCCGGGGCGGGTGGCGACGTAGCGTGTGCGCTGGGCCAGCTTCGCGGCGTTCTGTCCGCCCTTGAGGTAGGGGGAGATCAGTACGATCCGGGCCATGTGTCATCCGGCGCTATGCGCCGCTGGCTCCGCACCGCGTTTTCAAAACTCACCTGACCGTTGGTACGCTTCACCTCATCCACGGCGTAGGCCCGCAGCTCCCGCGTGTGGATGGGGTCGGTACGGAAGTGGGCGGCG
>ERZ857801.2704-NODE-2704-length-14235-cov-20.267278_pt1 | contig 14235 bp, 17 predicted proteins | sample MGYA00519762_ERZ857801 | MGnify/ENA primary metagenome ERZ857801 (study PRJEB31778, sample SAMEA3449368) | human gut metagenome | biome: human gut; feature: human-associated habitat; material: faeces | place: United Kingdom | collected 2010/2012 ...
CAGCAGGAAGGAGGCTTGACCTCATGACCAAACATCCATCATACCGGGCGCGCGATCAGCCGGAGATCGGTTCCGCGTCCCAACACAGAAAGGACAAAATTATGCACAAATTTGAAAAACGGGACGCGAAGTCCAGAACCCTCGTTATCCTCGCCGTTGTCGGCCTCGCCGCGGCGCTCACAGTTGGTATTTTTACCGCCGTCCGTATGATTCGCAAGCCTGCTGCATCCAAGGACGATCCCAAGACCGGCATCGTCTACGATTCCAGCGCCGTCGAGGGCGGCTGGGACAATCTCAGCCCGGAAGAAATTGCGGAGAAGCTGAATGAGAAAGTGGCCGAAGGCATGATCAACATCAGCATGAACACCGCGCCCTATTTCGAGGACGGCAAAGCCGAGGGCAATGTTATGATCGTAAATGAATCGATCAACAACTACCCCCAGCAGGTGGAGTTTATCCGCAACGACACCGGCGAACAGATCTACCAGAGCAAAGCAATCCCCGTGGGCAGCAAGATCGAACGTGCTGCCCTTGATGTGGAGCTTCCGGCTGGCACATACGAATGCACAGCGATGTTCCACAACCTTGATCCGGTCAGTGGCGAAATCATCGGCACGGCTGGGGCCATCATCACCATCACTGTGAAAAACTGATTTCACAACAACCAATTAAAACTATAATATTTAAAGGAGATTTTACCATGAAAAACACTAAGAAGATCATTTCCCTCGTCCTCGCCATCTGCATGCTCGCGTCCCTCGCCATTTCCGCTTCCGCGGCCAACACGGTTGATACCTCTGGCGGCACGGGCACGTCTTCCGTCACCCTGTCCAGCACTGCGGACGGTTCCATCGGCGGTGATCCCGCAGCTACGAAGATGTCCGTGACCGTGCCCACCGTGCTGCCCATCGCTGTCGGCACTGACGGCACTGTTTCCACTGCAACCGATGCCAAGATCGTCAACAACAGCTTTGGTGCAGTCAAGGTTGCAAATGTCTCTATCGAAGCCGCGCAGGGCTGGAATCTGACCGCGTTCGGTGACAAGGCTACGCTTGCGAAGGAAAAGGTTGACAGCAACAAATTTGGTTTCCAGATCGCACTCGGCAACGGTGAAAAGAAGCTGACCGATAACAAGAACGCCAGCAAGCAGACCCTTCTGGACGCTGCTGTTGAGGGCTGTTACATGAGCGGCGTGGGCGACACCTCTGCAAACAGCATCGGCATTGCCTATGACGCCATTGTTACGCCCGTCAGTGAAGCCGTAACGAACACCGCCATCGCAAGCGTCCTGTTCATCATCGCTTGGGATGCGGTCTAATCGCGATTCATCCAAGGGGAACGCCAAAAGCGTTCCCCTTAAATTCTAACAGGAGGACTTCAACATGAAACACAAACGAATCCTCGCAATGCTTCTTGCCGTGGCGTCCTGCCTGTCGCTGGCGGTTTCGGCATCGGCGGCAAGCACAGCCAGAAAAGCTACAGATTTCAAGGACTTTGACCGCAACGCATGGTACGCGGATGCTGTCAGTGCCGCCGTGGACAACGGACTTTTGTACGGCAAATCCAGCACGATCATCGATCCGAACGGCGACATGACCCGTGCGGAAATGGCCGCGATCATCAACCGCTCGTTCGGCTGCTACAAAACGGCGGACATTTCGCAGTACAAGGACGTTGCAAAATCCAAGTGGTACTACAAAGATGTTGCGCTCGCCGTCCAGATGGGTACTTATAACGGGCGCAGTTCTTCCTCAATGGCACCAGATTCGCCTATCACGCGGCAGGAAGCCATGACGGTCGTTGCCCGCGCACTGGAGCTGGACTACGATTCGTATTCCAAAACAGACCTGTCTGCATTTTCCGACCGCAGCGAGATTTCCAACTGGGCGCTGCCCTATGTGCGCGCGATGGTCGGTGCAGACTACATTCACGGTCGCGGCAAAATCCTTGCGCCGCTGGACAACATCACCCGCGCGGAATTTGCGCAGATTTTCCATAACATCATTGGCACTTACATTGTGTCCAAAGGCACTTACAACAAGGACATTAAAGGCAGCGTTCTCATTCGTACCGACGACGTGGAACTGAAAAATCTGACCGTGGACGGCGATTTGATTATCGGCTGCGGCGCAGCGGATGGTAAAATCACGCTGGATAACGTGACTATCAAGGGCAGATTGCTCGTCTGGGGCGGCGGTACAAAAGCTGTTTACTGCAACGCTGGGACGAATATGCCCGCTGTTGTCGTAGCCCGCGTAGACGATGCAGTCAAGGTCATTTATGACCGTGACAGTACGCTCGCTGTCATCGACACCATCAAAGTCAGAATTACAGAAAGAGCAAAGCAGCACAAGGAAACGGAAGTCATTTTTTACGACGTTTCCGGTCTTAGAGAGGCCCAAAAGCAGCTCAACGCGATTGTCGCGGACAATCAGATTGCTCTTACTGCTCCTGCTCATCTATATGCTCTGGTCGGAGAATCCAGCGTGAAAGCCGAGTTTACCAACAACAGCAAAGCGGACACATACAAGGTAGAAATTCGCCGCAACAAGGACAATGCTCTGATTGCTGACGCATTTGAATTGGCTGCGGGCAAGAGTATTTCGACGCTCACACTGCTGGAAGCGCCGGAGTTTGGCAACGCGGATTGCACGGTCACGATCACAGCATTCCGTGACGGTAAGCAGATCGGCACGCTGAACACAGAGCTGATCTTGCACACGGCGTACCTCTGGCCGAAGGAGGTGCAGTGATGGATAAGAAGAAACTTATCACTTTTCTGTTAGCACTGACAATGATCCTATCACTGGCTACGGGTGCGTCGGCAGCGGAAACGACCGAGGCGCGCGTGCCGGTGACGCTCACCGTGGTCAACACCGTCGCGCCAATTTCGTGTACAGTTCCCGCTGCGCTGCCGGTTTCTCTCGTTGACGGCTATGTGGTCTGTGCCAACAATGCCGCGATTACCAACACTGGCAAAACCGGCGCAATTAAAGTCACAAAGGTTGACGTACAGGCAGGTACGTTTGAAATCGGAAATTTTGACGATTTTAGCGCAGGCAAAAACAGCATTGCTTTGTCCATCAATGGCTGCGCGACCAAGGGCGCAGGCAGTCTGACGCTTGTCGATGGTGCGTTTCCGGCAATCGCCGCCGAGAAAAATCTCGCCATCCGCTACAAGGCGAAAGTTTCTGCCAGTGAAGCGGTCACGAACATCAATGCCGCGACCGTGATCTTCACGATTGCGGCTGTAAACGAAAAGGAGGCTGCATGATGAAGAATTTCAAGAAATTCACCGCATTTGTGCTGGCTCTTTGCATGGTGTTTTCCCTGTCCGTTGCTGCATTTGCAGCGGAAGCGGATGAACACACAGTCTACGAAAGCGCGCCGGAAGAAGAAATCACCGTGCAGTCTGCCGAAGCTGCAACCAGTGGCACAATTCCGGGCAGCAGTATCAAATGGTCGCTGGATTCCAAAGGCTGGCTTACCATCTCCGGCAGCGGCGAAGCGCCGGTGTTCCAAAGCGCAGACGATCAGCCTTGGGCGGCTGTCCGCGATCAGATCACCGAGGTCTGGTTCGAGAACGTGGAAACGCTGTCCATCCCAGATCTGGCGTATTGGTTCGAGGACTGCGTCAACCTGACCACAGCCGAGCTTCCGCTCGCGCCGACCATTGGCCGCCATGCGTTCTATAACTGCCCGAAGCTCTCCACGCTGACCATGTACTACAGCGAAACCGCGCTTGAAAGCATCGGCGAAGATGCGTTTTGGCGTGAATCTGACGCTGGCGACACGCTCTATATCGGCTACCTGATTGGCTATCCCAAATCATCGGTGCCGTTCCACACTTACGATTGGGCCGCATCCAACCGCAGCGAACGCTATTTCTATGATCTTTATGGTGTATATCAGAATGCGGATGCTGGCTCCGCTGCGACCAGCGGCATCAAGAAAGCGCCGGGTATCTCTGTTCAGTCCACCGGCTCCATCATTGGCAACTGCCCTTCGTGCGGAAAGTATTCGTTCCAGGGCACATACGTTGAAGTCGCACATTCTTCTCGTGGTCATGCCAACTATAATGAATGCAATAGCTGCCATTACGTTCAATATTTAGGAACATATACCACAAAGAGCCACGGCTCCGGTGCTTACGGGTCGGGCACTTGCCCGGACTGCGGCAGCCATACATGGGTATTGCAGAGCCAGCAGGCGGCCACCTGTACCAGCAACGGATATCGCAGTTATAGCTGTGCCTGCGGCCAGACGAAATCCGAGACGATCTACTCCAGTGGTCACAGTTACAGCTATGGTTCATGGGAACAGTATTCGTCCAGTCAGCACCGGCGCACAGGCTCTTGCCGAAACTGCGGTGCGACGGACTACGATTATGCTTCGCACAGCATGAGTTATGGTTCCTGGAGCAATTATTCAGACAGTCAGCACAGCCGAACGGCTTCCTGCCGCACCTGCGGATACAGCACCACAGACTACGGTTCGCATTCCTATTCCACCAGTGCATGGAGCAAGTACAGTGATACACAACATAGACGCTCGAAAACCTGCTCCGGCTGCGGTGCATCGACCTATGACTACGCCAATCACAGCTATTCTTATGGTTCGTGGACAAGAGCGGACGATACGCAGCACAAACGCACAAAAACGTGCTCTGCTTGTGGAGATTCCAGCGAGGAATATGCAGACCACATCGACGCGAACGGCGACGGGAAGTGTGATGACTGCGGCGCAACCGTCTCCTTGACCGTTACATGGGATGCAGGCAGCAACGGCGGAACGATTGACGGCAAGGCCAGCATCACCACGACGGGCAAGCCGAATGCGATGGCAACCGCCCCGACGAGCACGCCAATCAAGGTCGGTCATGCGTTCAAGGGCTGGTACACGTCTGCTTCTGGCGGCAGTCTGTACAATACCGTGACCATCACGGCAGCCAAAACCTTCTATGCGCAGTTTACTGCCAACAGCTATTCAGTCACATGGGATCTCGGTAATGGAAACACAGAGACGACAAAGCAGACCTATGGCGAAGCACTCGTCCTCCCCACTGAACCGACGCGCAAGAATGCCGAGTTCCTCGGCTGGTTCACGGAGGCAAACGGCGGTACGCAGGTAGATGCCAACACCATCTACAAGACGGATGGTGACAGCACCTATTATGCGCATTGGGAGATCACGGAAGTATTCTCTGTGACCGTGCCGGTCACCTTGCCTCTCGTTGTCGATGAAAGCGGTGAGGTTCACGTTGGCACGGCAGAGATCATCAACGGCTCTACTGGCGAGGTTGTCGTGTCCGCTGTCAGCATCTCGACCAAGAACGGCTGGCAGCTCGTCCCGTTTGATACCGATATGGCGCACGCTAAAGTCGATGCAAAACAGCTTGGTTTCAAGATCAACGACTCTGTGACAACGAAAACCGGCGATGCAGAAACATTTGACCTGAACATACCGTGGCAGATCGCGGAGAACACAAGGCTGCCCATTGATTATGACGCTGTCGTGTCGGCAGTCTCGCAGCCCGTCACGGAACAGGATGTTTTAAGCATCGTGTTCGTACTGGAATGGAAGGGGGAATAATTTATGATGAAGATTCTGAAACGCGGAAGGCTGCTCGTTTTCTGCGCACTGCTCTGCCTGCTGTTTGCAACGGTCGCGTCGGCGGCCGGCAGCGGCGATGTAGCGTCCGCTGTCGAAAGCACCTGGACCACGGCGTCCGAACAGATCAAAACGGTTGTGGATAACGTGGTTTTTCCGGTAATTGATATGGTTTTAGCCATTGCTTTCTTCGTAAAACTCGGTACCGCATACTTTGACTACCGAAAGAGTGGGCAGTTTGAATGGACTGCTCCGGCCATTCTCTTTGCCTGCCTCGTGTTCACGCTGACCGCACCGACCTACATCTGGGGCATCGTCGGGCTGTGATGGCAAATACCAAAACAGCTTGCGTTCGCAGCAAATTACGGGTATAATACAAGCAGAAACGCGGAAGGAGATGACAAAGCATGGGCGTGCAGGAAACAGAAAAGCTGAAACAGATCTGCAGCGTGATCCATCAGACTGTGGACACGGAAAAAATCTATCTCTTTGGGTCTTATGCCTACGGTGTGCCGACACAGAACAGTGATTTTGACCTCTGCGTAATCATCCCAGACAATGAGCTCCGCCCGGCCGACGCGATCAAGAAGATACGCCGCGCCTTATATCCGGTACAGGATATGCCGCTGGATGTCATCGTCTATCGCAGCGCGGATTTTACCAACCGTCAGCAGACAGCGTCTCTGGAACGCAAAATCTCACGGGAAGGAGTGCTGCTATATGCATAAAGAATGGTTGGAATTTGCAGCGATGGACCTGGACTCCGCACAGTTCCTGCTTGGAATGCGTCCGGTCCCGGTGGAGATCATTTGCTACCACTGCGAACAGGCCGCCGAGAAGCTCCTGAAAGCCGTGCTGGTTGCAGCAGATGTGGAACCGCCCAAGACGCACGACCTGATCCAGCTCTGTAAGAAATGCACGGAGCTGGACGAGGAATATGAAACTCTGGCAGATGCCTGCATTGAACTCTCGCCGTATGGCGTGCAGGTTCGGTATCCATCCAATCTGGATCTGAACGAGGACGATATGCAGTGCGCATTGAATATGTGCCGCCGCATTGACGCGGCTGTGCGTGGAAAGCTGGCAGAGAAAGAAGAACAATAAAAACGCAGAACCAAGCCGCCGCACAGCGTTGTGCGGCGGCTTTTTGCGTTTATCGGAGGTGATGAACGATTTTTATTTGGGACTTTGTAGCATCCACGATTTTGGAACAGATCATGGATTGGCTCTACAAGCAGATCATCGGCTTCCTTGCGAACTTCTTTGCAGAGATGGGCAACATGGGAGCCGAAATGTTTGAAATGAGCTGGGTGCAGAGCATCGTCCTGTTCTTTAGCTATCTGGCATGGATTTTATATGCAGTAGGCTTCGTGGTCGCCTGCGCGGAATGCGGGCTGGAATACTCGTCCGGCAGGGCCGACATCAAAGGAACCGCCATGAATCTCATCAAGGGATTCATGGCGGTCAGTTTGTTTTCCGTGGTGCCGGTAAAGCTCTATGAGCTTTGCGTATCTCTGCAAGCGAATTTTGGCTACGCCATCAGCGGCGCGGGGGCGAGCTTCGGCACGGTTGCGGGAAATATCATCGACGAGCTGACCATTGAGAACTTCGCGGATTTTGCCACGACGCACGTCGGCGGCTTCGGTTCGGTTACAAGCCCGATCATGGTGCTGTTCTGCATCATCCTCATGGCGTATGCGGTCATTAAAGTTTTCTTCGCAAACTTGAAGCGCGGCGGTATCCTGCTCATCCAGATCGCGGTTGGCAGCCTGTATATGTTCAGCGTTCCGCGCGGATATCTGGACGGATTCTACCAGTGGTGCAAGCAGGTCGTGGGGCTTTGCCTCACGGCCTTTTTGCAGGCTACGATCCTGATCGCGGGGCTGTCGCTGTTCAATGAACACGCGCTGCTCGGCTTGGGGCTGATGCTCTCTGCCGGAGAAATTCCGCGCATTGCAGGCGCGTTCGGCTTGGACACCTCGACCAGAGCGAACCTGTCCAGCGCAGTTTATACCGCGCAGACAGCGATCAACATTACAAAAACCGTCGCAAAGGCGGCTGCGGCATGATGGAGGTGAAGATATGGATACGAGCTTTTTAGATGAAGATCTGGAGATGATCGAGGTGCTGGATCATCCGGCACTTTTCTCAAACGGCAGAATCCCGCGCGAAGCTGTGCCGGAGGGCCTTTATGCATATGACCTCTATGAAAGCTGCGATACAGGCAATTTCTGCTATATTGCGCCGCTCGTAGTGGTCAACCACGGCGGCACGGTGCTGACCAGGCAGCCTATTGACTTCGGCGGCGCGGACCGGATCGACCTGACGGAAGACATCTCACCCAACTTCCTCGGCGGAGCGATGCGTGTACATGATTTCATGGCGGCGTCTCTGGACGAGCTGCGGCAGTACAGCGAGGAGCCGCAGCTCAGAGGAATGTAATGCCGGAGCTGACGATGGGCAGCCTGTTCGATGGCATCGGCGGCTTTCCGCTGGCTGCGGTGCGAAACGGGATCACACCCGTGTGGGCGTCGGAGATCGAACCGTTCCCAATCGAAGTGACCATGACACACTTCCCCGACATGGCTCATGTCGGGGATATTACAAAGCTCAAAGGCGCGGAGCTGCCGCCCGTGGACATCATCTGCGGCGGCAGTCCGTGTCAGGACTGTTCGGTTGCGTCCGGGACACGCGCCGGATTGCAGGGCGCGCGTTCCGGACTGTTTTTTGAACAAATACGGATTACAAAGGAGCTGAGAGATGCAGACCTACTTCGAGGGCGATCAGGTCAGTCTGTTCGACCAAGATACTTCTGCTGGGAAAACGTCATGGGCGTATTCAGCTCAGGCACGCCGCACGGGGAGGATTTCCGGATTGTCCTGGAGTCAATTGCTCGATTACATTGCCCCACCGTATCAATTCCTCGACCTTACCCCTGGGGCTGGAAACCTGCTGGGGCAATTCGAATGGGAGATGCGTTCAGCCTTGCGTGGAGGGGCTTTTTTGCGGAATACTGGACCCTCGCCCAGAGACGCCACAGAATCCTGCTTGTCGCAGATCTTGGAGGATCATCCGCCGAAAAAATATTATTTGACTACTGCGGCTTGTCTGGGGATCTTGCGTCGGGCGAAGGAACGTGGCAAGCCGTTGCCGAAAGCGTTAGACACTGCTTTACGGATACAAGCTGGCTTGATTGGCTTGCCGGAAGGCAGAGAGAAAACGGTGCCGTTTGATGATTCTGCCGTCCTTGCACAGCCGGGAATGAAGCAGCAGACATTTGCCGCGTCTTTTTCCGCTGGCGCCAGCGCGACGGCTGGAACCATCGGCTACGCAGAGGAAGTCGCCCCAACACTCAAGGGCAGTCCAAGCGGCAACTGTATGCCGTCTGTTATGTGTCTGCACGATCAGGGTGGACAACGGATGGATGTGTGTGAAAATATGACCGGTACGCTCCGCGCCAGCGAAAAGGGGCATCAGCCCTTAGTGTATGAAAACCATGGTGTTGATGCCCGTATCCGGGAATCCAGCGAGATCAGTCCAACAGTCACAGCCCGTTTTGGCACAGGCGGCGGCAATACGCCGTTGGTGCAGGAGCCAAACGAGGTCTACTGCATCGTTGGCAACATCATTGACCGCCAGCCGGAGAACGGCGGCAACGGCTGCGGGTATCAGGAAAATCTTGCATATACAATCACAACTTGTGATCGGCTCGCGGTCTATGCGCGGCAGCGCGTGGATGAATTCCGCAATGACGATATCGCCAGCACACAGAGCGCACGGCAGGCCAAGGATGCTACGGATCTGGTCATGGAACCGGACCGACAGTATGCGCGGCTCATTCGCAGACTTACTCCAGGGGAATGCGAACTTCTTCAAGGGTTCCCGCTGGGGTGGACAGATATCCCGTCCGCGTCGGACTCTGCCAGATACCGTGCTCTCGGCAACAGCATTCCTGTGCCGTGCGTGGAATTCATTATGAAAAGCCTGCAAGCAGTTGCCGCAATGGAGGCTGATGTCATGCAGAGCCAAATACAAGGAGAGCATCATGCAGAAGAATGAATTTGAAACCATGGTCAAGGAACTGCTGCCAGCCGTGACAGAGCAGGCCATGGAAAAATGGACGCAGTATGCGCAGGAGCTGGAGCAGGACGGCACGGAAAAGGAATGTGAGCTTTACGATGCCGCCTATGTGGAACTGCGTCTCGTCAAGGAGCATCAGGGAGAGCCGACCGCAGCGAGCCTGTTCAACTACGGGGAGCAGTTCGTGTTCAATTATTTTGAACTGCGCGGTGCGGCAGCGAAGCTCACCGAGGGTTGGACGCTGGAACAGATCCGCGACTATACCATTGAAAACGGATGCGACCCCACCGACGAGGAATACCGGGAATCCGCACAGGCGCTGCAGGCGTTCCGCAGCCAGCAGGCGCATACATTTTCCGGCGAGATGTGCTTGTAATATGCTTCGTTTTGCGGCGATTCTTTGTTGCTTATTGTGAATAGCTTTGTTCCGGCGCTTACAGTATGCTTGCTTTGCAAATCAAAAAGGAAAGGACGAAGCCCAATGGCAGATAAAAAGAACTTGTGCGCTATGATTCCGGCAGACCTCCACGCGCGTGTGCGGCTAGAGCAGGAGCAATCCGGCAAGACACTCAGCGAATTCGTAGAACAGCTTATCACAGATTATTACAAAATGAAAGAAGGAACAAAAATGACAGGCGATATGAGAACGATGGCAATCCAGCTTCCGGAGGAACTCTTCGAGCGACTGAAAGCGTATCTCAAAAAGAACAACCTCAAACAGAAGCAGTTCATCATCGGACTGATTGAGGATGCACTGGAAGAAGACGAAGAGAGTACCATAGCGCAGGCAGAAAGCGAAGGCAGCTCGGAGACAGAAGACCCTGATGAACCGGACGAGGATACCGACGAAGAATAATCGTGCAGCTGGAAACCGCGGGTATCACCTGCGGCTTCCGCTTTTGCATTTGCGGACGCGCTGTGGTATAGTTGAAATTGCAGATGAGAGGTGTGGCGTATGAACGAAAAAGAGCTGATCGGCAAGATACACAGTTCCATGTACCATCAACTCCAGACGCGCGGATATGCTGCGCCGGTGGATGTGCTCATGGACACTGGCATTCTGCCGAAACAGAAATATGAGGACTGGCGGTTTGGGCGTGTACGGTATCTTGAAGCCGTGTGTAATGCCAATCTGAAACGACTGTCCTTCGTGCTGCACCAGATGCGCGTGTATGCGCAGGCGCATGAGCTGAAGCCGTCCTTCTGCTATTACAAGCGCTGGGGTGTCCGCAAGAAAAATGGAACCGGTCATAAGCCGGTCATTCCGCTGCAATTCAGCAAAAGCGGCAGCCCGGAGATCGAGCAAAGCTATGCCACCCATTTCGTCGATCTGACGCGGGTGCAGGAACTCAAGGCGGCACAGCCGCAAACAGAAGAATAACCCCCAGCGCTGCCGCAGGATTATCTGCGGCGGCGCTTTTTTTCGTTCATGGAGGTGATCGTATTTATATTTACCCTGATAACCTGAACGCCAAAGCCACGCTCTGGCTCTGGCAGCTCCGGGATTTAGCCGTCATCGGCATTGGGTTGCTCATCGCAGTGCTTGCGCTGACGCAGCTCGGTTTGTTTCTGCCCATGGTGCTGGTGGCGGCGTATGCGTTTTTATCCATTCATCTGGATGGGCTCAGCGTGCTGGATTTTCTCTCGTTCGTCGTGAGCTTTTACATCACAGAGCAGCAAATTTTCGAGTGGGAGGACCCGACATGAAAAAACAGAAAAAAGATAAGCGTCGGCAGTCCACCCAGAATCTCTTAGGTGTCAAAAAGATTACGGACTACTGTATCTCCACCGACGCAGGAGATTTGGTCTTCTACATCATTAAGCCCACGAACATCAGTGTCCTCCCGGCCGGTGCAGTCAGCGCAAAGATCCGCGCGCTGCAGAACACACTCAGCGCACAGGCCGGTGTGGAATTGCTGGCAATGAACTCCCGTGAGAGCTTCAATGCGACCTGCCTGTTCTACCACGACCGGATGCAGGAGGAAAAGAACCCCGCAATCCGGGAATTGCTCGAACAGGATCGTGCATTTCTGGATGAAAAGCAGGTGCAGATGACACTGGCGCGGGAGTTCTATCTCGCCGTGCGGCTCAAAAACGAAAAGCCGGACACGGCGTACACGCTGCTGTCCACCATCGAGACAAAATTCCGCGACAACGGCTTCACCACGCGCCGCGCCGGAAAGGAAGACCTCAAACGCCTGCTTGCCATTTACTTCGAGCAGAACACGACAACGGAGCGCTTCGAGGACTACGACGGTCAGCGATTCATGGAGGCAACGGGATGAGTATTTTCAGAAGAAAAAAGCAGACCGACGCGGAAACAGAATCTTTGAAAGCCTTCCTCGACATGATCGCGCCCAGCATCGTGAAATTTGAAACCGGCTACTACATCTGCGGCAACACGTTCCGCTGCATTTGGGCGCTGCGCGAGTATCCGACATCGACCGACGATCTTGCCATCCTGCGGCATTTGGGCGAAAAGCACGGCGTGACGCTGCACATCTATACGCGCATGGTCTCGCCATTGGAGGAACGGAAAATCGTCCACAATGCAGAAATTCGAAACCGCATGAACCGCGGCAGCGCCCAGGATTTGCAGCGGTCAGTGGAAGCGGAGAGCAATTTGCAGGACGTGGCGAATCTCATCGGCTCCCTGCATCGGAACAAAGAACCGCTGCTCCATTGCGCAGTCTACATCGAAATGATCGCGGGAGATATGCAGGAGCTGCAAATTTTGCAGACGAATGTGGAGGTCGAGCTCATGCGCTCGAAGCTGAACGTGGACAGACTGAAGCTCCGCCAGCAGGCAGGCTTCTGCGCCGTCAGCCCGGTCGGATTCAATGTGCTTGGCACAGAGTATGAGCGCGTCCTGCCAGCAAGCTCGGTCGCAAATCTGTTCCCATTCAACTATTCCGGTAAAACGGACCGAAAGGGCTTCTACATCGGCAAGGACAAATACGGCAGCAACATCGTGGTGGACTTCGACCAGCGTGACGAGGACAAGACATCTGCCAACGTTCTCATCCTCGGCAACTCCGGTCAGGGCAAGTCCTACTTGATGAAATTATTGCTCTTGAACTTCCTTGAAGCCGGAAAATCTGTTATCACGCTGGATGTGGAGCATGAGCAGTGGGAGCTGTGCCAGGCGCTCGGCGGCTGCTTCGCGGACATCATCGAGGGAACGTATAAGATCAATCTGCTGGAACCCCGATGCTGGGACACCGACGCAGATCCATACGATGTGGATGCACCCAAAGCGTTCCGGCAGTCCACCCGGCTTGCCCAGCACACGTCCTTCCTCAAAGACGTGTTTCGCACCTACAAGGACTTTACGACAGCGCAAATCGATACGATTGAAATTATGTTAACTAAACTGTACGCCGAATGGGGCATTACGGAGGACACGGACTTTTCACAGATGCGGCCGGAGGATTACCCGATTTTATCGGAACTGTATGATTTTATTGAAATCGAGTATGAAAATTTTGATGAAACGAAGCCGCAGCTCTATACGCGCGAAACGCTCCAGCAGGTTCTGCTGGGGCTGCACTCCATGTGCCGAGGCGCGGACTCGAAATTTTTCAACGGTCACACGAACCTGACCTCGGCGCGCTTTCTGGTGTTCGGTGTGAAAGGTCTGCTGTCCGTGGCGCAGAACGTGCGAAGCACGATCCTCTTGAACCTGCTGTCGTATATGTCGGACAAGCTGCTCACCGAGGGCAACACGGTTGCGGCGCTGGACGAACTCTATATCTGGCTGTCCAATCCCGTCGCCATCGAGTACATCCGAAATTCCCTCAAACGTGTGCGCAAAAAGGAATCTGCACTGGTGCTGGCAAGCCAGAACCTCGAAGATTTTGACCAGCCAGGCGTGCGCGAGATGACAAAACCGCTCTTCTCCATCCCGCCGCACCAGTTTCTGTTCAACGCCGGTTCGATCGACCGCCGCGCCTACATGGATATGCTCCAGCTGGAGGACAGCGAGTTCGACCTTATTAAATTTCCGCAGCGCGGCGTTTGCCTCTATAAGTGCGGCAACGAGCGCTACCTGTTGGAGGTTCATGCGCCGCCGTACAAGGAAGCCCTGTTCGGAAAAGCGGGTGGTCGCTGATGGCACTATCTCCGCTGATCGTAAAGGCTGCCGCCGCACTGCTGACCAGCGAAAAGGGGCGCAAAGGCGTCGCCTTTCTGCTGGTCGCTATTTTCGCACCGGTCATCCTGATTGCTGCAATCCTCTGCTCGACTACGTCCGGTGGGGCTGACCACAACAACTCTGCTGTGGAAGCCTCTTTTTATGGGGTGACATATAGCGAAGATGTGCCGGACGAATTCAGAACGCACATTGCAGATATGCAGACGGCTTTTTCCTTTCTGGATTCGGCGGTGGCGGAAGCCAACGCGACTATGACCGACGGCAATCGCCTTGACCCGATACAGGTCAAGGCGATTTTTTATGCTCTCTGTTTTGGCGAGGCCGCGCCAAGTCAGCGCGCGGCAGACCGTTTTGTAGACTGTTTTTTTATCACAGAGCAGAGAACCAGAATT
>ERZ857801.2709-NODE-2709-length-14199-cov-5.243566_pt1 | contig 14199 bp, 14 predicted proteins | sample MGYA00519762_ERZ857801 | MGnify/ENA primary metagenome ERZ857801 (study PRJEB31778, sample SAMEA3449368) | human gut metagenome | biome: human gut; feature: human-associated habitat; material: faeces | place: United Kingdom | collected 2010/2012 ...
CGCCCGCCAGGGTTCAGACAAGTGGATGTAGGGGCGACCCTTGCGGTCGCCCGTGCCGGATACGGAATCAGGTATTGCTCCCCTTTGTAGGGGTGGCACACCGGGCCGCCCGCCGTGCCCCGCCGCTGCTGCGGAACCCGCCCCTCGCAATTTCAAAACAAACAACTTCAAATCCAAAAGAAATGAGTGTAGAATACTATGGTAAACATTGAGATCAAGGAAAACGTGGCCATTGTCCGGCCTGCCCGCCCCATCGCCGACAGCAAGGACGCCCTGGACGTGATTCACACCGTCCGCTTCCAGACGGGGCGGAACAACATGCTCCTGGAGCGCAGTGCCTTTGTGCCCGAGATGTTCGACCTGTCCACCGGCGTGGTGACCCAGGTGCTCAAGGCTTTTGTGGACGAGAAGATGCGTCTGGCCATCGTGGGCGACCTGTACGACTGCTACCAGTCCTCCATGCGGGACATCATTTTCACCTGCAACCGGAGCAACCAGGTGAGCTTCTGGGAGACTGAGGCCGAGGGCCTGGCTTGGCTGAACAAAAAGTAAGATTCCCGCAAACGCCTGAGCTCCAAGGGGCGCAACCTCACGTTGCGCGGGAAGTGCTTTACAAGATACGTGGCTTCCCTTACCATGGAGATGAGGTGAGCAAGATGACCTTGGGTGAAAATTTGCGGCTCCTGCGCAGAGAAAAGGGCCTTTCCCAGGAGCAGGTGGCCCAGACCCTGTTCGTAGCCCGCCAGACGATTTCCAAATGGGAGAACGGCCAGGCGGAGCCAGGGGTGGAGAGCTTGAAGGCTCTGGCTAAACTGTACGGGGTAAGTCTAGACCGACTGGTGGGAGCGGAGTCTTCGTCCGTACCGGAATCCCATCAACCAGATATGAAGCGCGCCGAACTCGCCGACTGGTATTGGATGCTGGTACTGGGGTTCGGAATCAACGCCGCAGTCTGGCTTCTCTTTCTGGCGACGGCCTTTAGCCGTACAGGGATTCCCCTGGCTTTGCTGGCTCTGGTGGCTGGAATTTGGCGAAAAACTCCGGGGATATGGCTGGTGACCCAGCTGCTTCTGGTGCTGGAGATTCTATGGATTTTTGGCGGACTGTTTCAGATAGCTACTCTAGCGGCGCTGTTGGGCCTGGTCCGGTGCTTGGTAAATGTAGCATGCCTACTTGCCCTGCGCCAAAAGCGTATGCGGATGCGGTTTCATGTTGCGTAGTGAGGTGAGCATTACGAAAATCATCGGCATCACCGGCCCCACCGGGGCGGGGAAGACCACCGCCCTCAATGAGGTGGAGAAGCTGGGCGGCGCGGTCATTGACTGCGACGCGGTGTACCATGAATTACTGGAAAGTGACATTGCTTTACAGAGCAAACTGGAGGAGCTGTTCGGCCCCCTGCGGGGGGAGGACGGAACCATCGACCGGAAGAAGCTGGGGGCCATCGTATTCGGCGATCCCGAGAAGCTGGAGCTCCTCAACACGGTGGCCCAGAGGGCCACGGTGGCGAAAACCCGGGAGCTGGTAGACGGATGCGAGCGCGAGGGGAGACCCCTGGCGGCCATCGATGCCATCGCCCTGCTGGAAAGCGGCCTGAAGGAGCTCTGTCACGCCACCATCGCGGTGATCGCGCCCCCGGAGGTGCGGGTGCGGCGTATCATGGCCCGGGAGGGCATTTCAGAGAACTACGCCTGGGCCCGGGTGCGGGCCCAGAAATCGGACGATTACTTTATAAAGGGGTGCGACTACACCCTTTGGAACGACTGTGCCGGCCCGGAGGAATTTGGAGCCCGGGTGCGGGCGCTGTTGGAGAAACTATTTGTGGACAAGGAGGTCTGAACCATGAAGGACAAGGAAAAAAGCCGGGGCGACCAGCTGCGGGAGGCCCTGACCTACCAGAAAAAGAACGGCTACGACCGGGTGAACCGGGAGGAGCTGGAGGCCATGGAGGCCTACTGCACCGGCTATAAGCAGTTTTTGGACGCGGGCAAGACCGAGCGTGAGTGCGTGGACCGGGCTGTGGCCCTGGCGGAGGCCGCCGGCTTCCGGGAGTACAAGCGGGGCATGGACCTGAAGGCCGGGGACAAGGTGTACCGGGTGAACCGGGGCAAGTCCGTCATGCTGGCGGTGATGGGCCGGAAGGGCCTGGAGGAGGGCGTGAACATCGGGGCCGCCCACATCGACTCCCCCCGTCTGGATTTGAAGCAGAACCCCCTCTATGAGGCGGACGATCTGGCCTTTTTGAAGACCCACTACTACGGCGGCCTGCGCAAGTACCAGTGGGTGACCATCCCCCTGGAGCTCCACGGGGTGGTGGCCCTGAAAAACGGCCAGGTGGTTCGGGTGTCCATCGGCAACGGGGAGGGGGACCCCCTGTTTACCATCGACGACCTGCTGCCCCACCTGGGGGTGGAGCAGTCCCGGAAGCCCCTGGGGGAGGCCATTCCCGCCGAGAGCCTGAACATCCTGGTGGGCAGCCGGCCCCTGCTGGACGACGAGGGCAAGGACCGGGTGAAGCTGTCCGTTCTGGAACTGCTGAACCGGAAGTACGGCATTGTGGAGGAGGATTTTATTTCCGCCGAGCTGTCCGCAGTGCCCGCCTTCAACGCCAGCGACATCGGCTTTGACCGCTCTCTCATCGGGGCCTACGGCCATGATGACCGGGTGTGCGCCTACGCCTGCTTTGCCGCCCTGCTGCAGCTGGACACCCCGGAGCGCACCGCCGTTTGCATGCTAGCCGACAAGGAGGAGATCGGCTCCGAGGGGGTCACCGGCATGAAGTCCGCCGCCTTCGACACCTTTATGGAAGACCTGTGCGAGAGCCGGAACGTGCCCCTGCGGGTGTGCTACGAAAGATCCTTCTGTCTGTCCGCCGACGTGACGGCGGCCTACGACCCCAACTTCGCCGATGTGTACGAGAAGCGCAACAGCGCCCTGGTAAACGGCGGCGTGGGCCTGTGCAAGTACACCGGCTCCCGGGGCAAGTCCGGGGCCTCCGACGCCTCCGCCGAGCTGGTGGCCTATGTGCGGAAGGTGCTGGATGAGAACGGCGTGATCTGGCAGATGGCTGAGCTGGGCAAGGTGGACGCCGGCGGCGGCGGCACCGTGGCCATGTTCATGGCCGAGCGGAACATCGACACCCTGGACGCGGGGGTGCCCGTGCTCTCCATGCACTCCCCCTTCGAGACGGTAGGCAAGCTGGACTGCTATATGACCTTTAAGGGCATGAAGGCCATTTACGAGGCCCGGTAAGGGCCGTCAGAGGTGCCCCTCTGTTCTTTCGGGCCGCCTCCCCTGCGAAATATGGGGACTCTCTCCGGATTTTTTTGTAGGGACCCCACAGGCGCACCCTGTGTGCTCCTACGGCAGTGACCACCCGGGCAGCATGGATCGGAAACCCAGGCGCAGAAATTAGATTGCATCAGCCCCAATTTTGGGAAGATCAGGCCCCCAGTGGGGCCGGGGTGAATTCAGATTGTCACACAGATTTCCACGCGCCGGAAGGGTTATCGCGAGCTTAAAAGAGAATACCCTCGTAATAGGGGGATCGGGGGAAAGCGGCCTATGGACCTAGGCGGAGCCGTAGTCCATCGGACGCGTCCCCCGGCGATTCTTTGGTTCCTTTCTCATCGATGAGAAAGGAACTCGCCGCCCGGGACACGTCCCGAAGGAATGAGAGGGAATTTTTGGCGGCGAAATCCAGCCCTCTCATTCCAAAAAGATTCCATATAGGGAGGAAACACTGTGGGGAAACGAATTCTGGACATGTTCCGCCGGGATGTGGTGCTGACGGTTTCGCTGGTGCTGGCGGTGCTGTCCTGTCTCATTGCGCCGCCCGGCCCGGCCTATGTGGGGTATATTGACTTCAATACCCTCATTGTGCTCTTCTGCCTGATGCTGTTGGTGGAGGGGCTGCGGGAGGAGAATTTCCTCCAGTATATCGCCGCCAAAGTGCTCTCCCGGGTGGGGACTATGCGGGGGATGGCGGCCACCCTGATCTTTCTCTGCTTTTTCAGCAGCATGTTCATCACCAACGACGTGTCCCTCATCACCTTCGTCCCCCTGGGGGTGATGATGCTGCGGATGGCCTCCCTGCGCCGGAAGCTGTGCTATACCGTTACGCTGATGACCATTGCCGCCAATCTGGGCAGCATGTTTACCCCCATCGGCAACCCCCAGAACCTGTACTTATTCGCTCTGTCCGGACTGAGCCTGCCGGAGTTTCTGCTCCTCACCGGCCCCTACGCCGCGGGGGCGGCGCTGCTGCTGGGGGTGTGCGTGCTCTTTGGATACCGCCACCGCCGGCTGTCCATCCGTATGGGGGAGACCGCCCCTCTGCGCCGGGGAAACATCGCCTTTTATCTGGTCCTCTTTCTGCTGTGCGTGCTCACGGTGGCGGGCTTCCTGCCCCACCCGGCACTGCTGGCGGTGGTGGGGCTTCTGCTGCTGTGGCGGAACCGGGGACTGTTTGTCCGCATCGACTACTCCCTGATCCTCACCTTTGTGTTCTTTTTTATCTTTGTGGGAAATTTGAAGCAGCTGGATGCGCTCCAGACCTGGATCGGCGGGGCTATGGCCGGCCGGGACCGGCTCATCGGGGTGCTGGTCAGCCAGGTCATCAGCAACGTGCCCGCCGCCATGCTCCTGTCCGGGTACAGCAGTGATCTGCGGGAGCTGATCGTGGGGGTGAACGTGGGAGGCCTGGGGACCCTGATCGCCTCCATGGCCAGCCTGATCTCCTACAAGCAGGTGGCGGGGCAGTACCCCAGTCTGAGAAAGCGGTATTTGATCCTGTTCACCCTCCTGAACCTGGGCTTTTTGGCTCTGCTGTATTGGATCTGAGGACATGCAACCCATAGTTGCCCCCAGGTTGATTGTGTTGCCCCGTCGGTTTGTGGTATACTGCACCCAGAACGGGAGGTGGGCAGCATGTCACTGGGGGAACGCATCAAAGCCCTCCGCAGGCGGGCCGGCCTGTCACAGGAACAGGTGGCCGAGCAGGTGGGGGTGAGCCGTCAGGCGGTGGCCAAGTGGGAGGCGGGACAGAGCGCTCCCAGCACAGAAAATTTGAGAAAGCTGGCACAAGTCCTGCAAGTGGGTCTGGAGGAGCTGGCCGGGGAGCCCGCCGCAGCCTGCGGACCCGATCAAACTGGGCTGGGCCGGTCCATCAGAACCTGCTTGCAGAGTGCCCTGTCAGTGGCAGGGGCCTACCTGCTCCTCTTTATACTGGGGATAACGGCGTGGGAGTTCCGCACGCTTCCGGATTGGATGCTGGAATGGCGCTTTGTATTCGGGGTGCTGGTGAATGTTCCCTTCCAGGTTCCGGTGCCGGTGTATGGATGGTGCGCGGGGCTTGCCGTGCTGCTGGCTCTGCTGGGACTGCGGTGGACGGTCTGGACCTCCTTCCTGGCCTTTGGACTTGGAATCCTGCTGGGAGGATGGTTTGGAGACGATCCATCAGCGGCGGGTCCCGGCGGGGATATCCAGGGGTGGATGATCTGGGCCGGAATGTTTCTGGTTGGGCTGGTGTGCGGCGCGGTGGGAGATGTCCTGGCCCGGCGCGGGATGGCGCTGCGCTCCCGGGCAGGGTGGCGCTGGGCGCTGATCTCTCTGACAGCCGTCCTGGCTGTGGGGCCCCTGATCTGGATTTTCTACTGGACGTTCTGAGATAACGCAAAAAGAGATGAAAAGTGAATTCACTTTTCATCTCTTTTCGTTTCTTATGTTTCGCTCAGAGGGGCGGTGAGACACAGGGTCTGTGCGTTGATGGTCAGATACAGGGTGGCGTCCCGGCTTCCGTCGGAGTACTCTGTCACTCCGTACACCCCATAGCCCTCCGGCTGGTCCGGAAACACCAGGGTGTAGATCTGGGCGTTGGGGGCCGCATCCTGGGCGGGGGAGAGAGTGCCGGTGTACGTCTCCCCGGCGGCGTGGTCGGTGAGGGTGATGGTCCCGCCATCCAGCTGTGCTGTGAGGTTCAGCAAGGGGACGTTTTGGATGGAGGTCCCCTCCGCCGCGGCCAAGATCTCCCCGTCCTCTTGGGTCTGGAGGGTCTGGGCGGTCCAGGTCAGACCCTCCGGGATGCCGGAGGCGGAAGCTACGCCGCACCCGGTCAGGAGCACCAGGGCAAAGGCACATAAAAGAGTGCGCAGTTTCATTTCAATCTCCTCTCCAAACGCCGTACTCGGACGGCCATGACGGCACATGTCAGCAGCGCCAGAACGATCAGGACAGTTTGCGCCTCGTAAGGGATCAGAGGCCCGCCGGCGGTTAGAATCACTGTGGGGCCGTCGGAACTTCCAATGACTCCAAGGCCTTGGGATCGAAACAGATCGAGCCAGAGCAGGTTTCCCAAGAAGGTCAGAGGCGGGATGAGGGAAACCAGGTACAGGCCCGCTCCGATCCAAAGAACGACTTGAAACATCCGTAAGTACCGCCGGGCGGTGTTCTTTTGGGACTGCTCCATGGCCTGGACCGCCGCCTGGCCTGCCTCCTCCTTGGTGAGGGTAGGGGAGGGGTGCGCTCCCCCTGGAGGAGCTCCACCAGGGAGACATTCAGCGCCTGGGCCAGGGGCTCCAGCAGCTTCAGGTCTGGAAACCCCTTTCCAGTCTCCCACTTGCTGACCGCCTTGTCGGTGACGTGGAGCCGCTCCGCCAGCTCCTTTTGGGTGAGATTCTGTTCCTTGCGGAGCTGGGCCACAAAGCGGCCGAACTGGATGTTGTCCAAGGAAATCGCTCCTTTCATTCCCTGCTATCATAGCGCATCCCCCGAAAAATGGCAACCTACCAAAAGTAGAGCGGCGCAGCTGGGCCTGAGAGGGGGATAGGAGGCGCCGGTTCGGGTCATGCTAAAGCGTATCGGAACAGAAGGAGGCGCATAGCATGGAAGAACAGCACACCCTGGAACCAAGAGGGGAAAATACTGAGAGCCAGTCCATCTTGGAGTTCGGCTCGTCCCTCATCCAGTCCAAGCGGGGGACCATCCATGTGCTCACCATCGTGGGACAGATCGAGGGGCACCAGGTGCTGCCCCCCACCAGCAAGAGCACCAAGTATGAGCATGTCATGCCCCTGCTGGCCCTGGTGGAGGAGAGCGACGAGATCGACGGCCTGCTGGTGCTGCTGAACACGGTGGGGGGCGACATTGAGGCGGGGCTGGGCATTGCGGAGCTCATCGCCAGCATGTCCAAGCCCACCGTCTCCCTGGTGCTGGGGGGCGGGCACTCCATCGGGGTGCCTCTGGCGGTGTCCGCCAAGCGATCCTTCATCGCCTCCTCGGCGGCCATGACCATCCACCCGGTGCGGCTCAACGGCCTGGTCATCGGGGTGCCCCAGACCTTCTATTACTTCGAGCGCATCCAGGAGCGGATTACCCAATTTGTAACAGCCAACAGCGGAATAAAGCGGGAAGACTTTACAAAGCTGATGCTCCAGACCGGGGAGCTGGCCGCCGACGTGGGCAGCGTCATCTACGGCGAGGAGGCGGTGGAGCTGGGCCTGATTGATGAGATCGGCGGTTTGTCCGACGCCCTGACATGTCTCCACAAGATGATCGAGCAACGGAAGAGCGCCGCCGCCTCGCCGTAGGGGCCCCATCGCAGATGGGGCGGCGCGGAAGCGCCGTACAAGCGTTTTGTCGGAGACAAAACCTTGCAGACGGCGGAATTTACTTCCGCCGTCTGAATAAAAAGAAAAGGGGCCCCCATGGGACCTGTCCCATGGGGAGCAGGAGGCGGTGGAGCTGGGCTTGATTGAAGAGATCGGCGGTCTGTCCGACGCCTTGGCGTGCCTCCACAAGATGATCGAGCAGCGGAACCAGGAGAAAACGGAGGGATTGCGGGATAGTCCGGCGCCCTAACCAGCCTCCACAGGAGGGGGTCGATGGGAAGCCGGGGAGGGAGACGCGGAGCGAACGTCTGGGAAGGAGATGATGAGCGGGGAAAAATTCGGGCAATAGGCCGCTGCAAACGGGTATTTTTTCCAAATGCGAGCGGGAGATTCTGAAAAAAACAGAGAGAAAAGAGAACAGAATCCATGCTTGACAAGTAAAAACGCTTTATACGATTCAAAAAGAAATGAAATTGACAATTTCTTAAATGAGTGTATAATTTATACAAGCTTTGCCCCTTTTCGGCCCAATTCGACGGGGCAGGTGTGTGTTGTGTGAGATCTTGAAAAAATGCCTACTTTTGCAGATTTGAGGAGAGTGTGTGTTTATGAAGAGACAAGCACGAATGGGGACCTCATTGGCCCTGTCCCTGCTGCTGTGCGGGTGCAGCACTCTGCCCGCTCAGGCGGCGGAAGCGGCTCTGGATGTCCAGAGCAGCGCCTATGTCCAGGAGGACGGCCGGGTCTGGGTCCGGTTTGACGCCAACGGCGGCTCCGGAACTCTTCCAGACAGCATGGCCGCTCAAAAGGGGGAGGGCCTGACCCTGCCTTCGGCTCAGCTGACGGTACGGATCGATGGTGAGACGCTTCGATTTGTGGGCTGGTCCACCAGGTTGACGGATTCCCTCCCGGAATATGAGCCGGGGAGCATCATCACCCTGGGAGAGGATACCACCCTGTACGCGGTATACGCCTCCGGGGAGTGCCAGGTCACCTATCGGGTGAACGGTGTGACCACCACCGAAGAGGTGACGCTGGGAGAGACCCCCAAGGAGGTCCCCGCCCTGCCCGAGGGCTATATGGGCTGGGTGAGCGGAAGCGGAGCGGTGGTGGACCCGGCCTCCACCCAGATCTGGGGGGACCAGACCTTCACCGCCTATGAGGCTATCACCCTGAATACCTGGGACCACAGCAAGTATATGGACGGCTCCAGCGACGGCCTGTTCCACCCCGGCCAGTACATGACCCGGGCTGAGGTGGCGCAGGTGCTCTACGGCCTGTTGGCGGAGGAGCCGGAGGCCCGGGTGTCCTTCACGGACGTGTCCGACGACATGTGGTACGCCGAGGCGGTCGAGTCTCTTGGGGCCATGGGCATTCTGGACTGCGAGGCGGGTTCCGCCTTCCGGCCCAACGCCGCCATCTCCCGAGGGGAGTTTGCCCTGATGCTCAGCCACTTTATCTCCGGGACCGGGGATCTGGAGTCCTTTGTGGATGTGCCCACCGGAAACCGGTTCTATGAGGCTATCGGCGCCACCGCGGCGGAGGGGCTGTTCAGCGGCTATGCCGACGGCACCTTCCATCCGGACGCCGCCCTCACCCGGGCCCAGGCCACGGTGGTGTTTAACAACCTGCTCCACCGGGAGCCGGACACCTCGGCCATTGCCAGCAACCCCAACGTCCGCCTGTTCCCCGATGTGCCCACCAACTACTGGGCCTACGGGGAGATCATGGAGGCCACCATCTCCCACGCCTATGACGACAGCACGGGGCGGGAGACCTGGACCCAGGTGACTGCCGAGCGCAGCGCCCTGTCCGACGGCTACTACCGCATCAACGGCCGGCTCTATCGGGTGCAGAACGGCATGTTCCTGCGCAATACCACGGTGGACGGCTTTACATACGACGCCCAGGGGCGGTACACCACCGGCTCCGCCTCCCTGGATACCAAGCTGAACAACATCGTGGAGACTTATACCAACAGCTCCATGACCCGGGACCAGAAGCTCCGGGCCCTCTACAATTACGTGCGGGATAACTTCTCCTATCTGAAGCGGGATCTGGTGTCCAAGGGGGAGACCGGTTGGGAGCCTGCCTACGCCGAGGAGTTCCTGAACCTGCGCCGGGGGAACTGTTACAGCTTCTCCGCCACCTACTGCCTGCTGGCCCGGGAGCTGGGCCTGCCGGCCTACACGGTGGTGGGCGGCCTGGGCGCCAGCAACAGCCCCCACGGCTGGGTGGAGATCAACCTGGACGGCACCACCTATATGTTTGACCCCCAGCTGGAGTGGCGGTATCTCCACGACTATGGGCGCACAGGCTATAACCTGTTCAAGATGCTGCCCAGTCAGGCCCGATTCACCTACATCCGTTGACCGGCCGCCTGAGGACACGATAGAAACATGGTATTCAGTTCGCCTATTTTTCTGTTTGTCTTTCTGCCGGTGACCTATCTGGGGTACCGGATTCTGCCGGGGCTGCCCCTGCGCAACGCCTGGCTCACCCTGGCCAGCCTGGTGTTTTTCTCCTTTGGACAGCTGCCCTACCTGGTGCTGCTGCTCATCAGCGTGCTGATCAACTATCTCTTTGGACTGTGGCTTCAATCCGGGGAGCGCCACCGCCGCCTGGCTGCGGGCCTGGCGGCGGCGGCCAATCTCTCCCTTCTGGGCGTGTTCAAGTATGTGGACTTCATCATCTCCACCATCAACAGCCTGTCCGGAGCGGAATTGGCCCTCACCGGCATTGTGCTGCCCATCGGCATCTCCTTTTACACCTTCCAGGGGATGAGTTACGTCATCGATGTGTACCGCCACCCGGAATGGGGTACCCGGAATCCGGGCAAGCTGCTGCTGTACATCTCCTTCTTTCCCCAGCTCATCGCCGGCCCCATTGTCATTTACCACGATGTGGCCGACCAGATCGACCGTCGGGAGCTTATTCCGGAGCTGACCATGTCCGGCCTGCGCCGGTTTATTCTGGGGTTTGGAAAGAAGATCCTCCTGGCCAACTCCACGGGGGAGATCGCCGACGCGGTGTTTGCCATGACGGCGGACCAGCTGGATTTCCGGCTGGCCTGGCTGGGGGCAGTGTGCTACACCCTGCAGATCTATTTCGACTTCAGCGGTTACAGCGACATGGCCATCGGCCTGGGCCGGATGTTCGGCTTCCGGTTTTTGGAGAACTTCAACCTTCCCTATGCCTCCAAGTCCATCAAGGAGTTCTGGCGGCGGTGGCACATCTCTCTCAGCTCCTGGTTCCGGGACTATCTGTACATCCCTCTGGGGGGCAACCGGAAGGGGGCGGCCCGCACCAACCTGAACAAATTCATCGTCTTTTTCGCCACGGGCCTTTGGCATGGGGCCAACTGGACCTTTGTGCTGTGGGGCCTGTGGCATGGTCTGTTCTCCACCTTGGAGGGGGTGGGGGCCATCCCCAAGCGCCTGCGGGAGTCCCGGCTGGGCCATGTGTACACCATGCTGGTGGTCATTCTGGGCTTTACCCTGTTCCGGGCGGACACCCTCGCCGACGCGGGGGTGATGTTCACGGCCATGTTCACCGGATTTTCCATTGATCCGGCCAACACCCTGGCCCTCATCGCCCTGCTGGACGCCAAGGCGGTGTTCCTGCTGGTGACCGCCCTGATCTTTGCCTTCGGCGTCCCCCAGTGGATATGGCGGCAGCTTCAGCAGCGGGGCCTGCCCCAGCGAGCGGAGACAGCGGCCGCGGCCCTGGGGTACAGCGCCCTGTTCGGCGTGAGCGTGCTCACCCTGGCGGGGGCCACCTTTAACCCCTTCATCTATTTTCAGTTTTAAGGAGGGGGACAGGACATGACACAAAAGACCAAAGCGCGCATCGCCCTCACCGCCTTCCTGGCGGCATGCCTGATCCCCTCCGCGGGGATGCTCCTGCTGCCCCAGGGGGAGGCGGCGGCCAACCAGACCCTGGCCCCGGCGCCCCGGCTCTTTTTGGAGGACGGCAGCTTCAACACCCAGGTGCTGGACGAGGTCACCGACTATGTGGCCGACCACTTCGCCTTCCGGCAGGAGATGATCACCGCCGGAGCCGCTCTGGACGCGGCGGTGTTCCACGTGTCCTCGGAGGAGGACGTGGTGCTGGGGCGGGAGGACTGGCTCTTCTACCGGGAGACCCTGGACGACTACCTGCACACCACCCCCCTGAGCGAGCAGCAGCTCTTCGGAGCGGCCCGCACCCTGGCCCTGCTCCAGGAGTACGCCCAGAGCCGGGGGGCCCAGATGTATGTCACCGTGGCCCCCAACAAGGCATCCCTGTATCCGGAGTACCTGCCCTATGTGGGAGAGCCCCTGGAGGGGGAGGACGACATCGACCGGCTGGTCCCCTATCTGGAGGGACAGGGGGTGTCCTACATCGACCTGTTTGCCCCCTTCCGGGAGACGGAGGAGGTCCTATACTACCACACCGACTCCCACTGGAACATGCGGGGGGCGGCTTTGGCCCACGACACCCTCATCGCCGGGCTGGGCAAGGCCGACCAGGAGCCCTTCTTTGACGGTACTTATCACCAGGGGGAGCCCCACCTGGGGGACCTCTATGAGATGGTTTTCCCCACCGGAACGAAAACGGAGGAAGACGCGGCCTACGACCGGGAATTTGCCTTCTCCTATGTCCGGCCCATCCGCAGCGCCGAGGACCAGTTCATTCAGACCGAGAACCCGGACCGGAGCGGGAACCTGCTCATGTTCCGGGACTCCTTCGGCAACCTGCTGCACCCCTATTTGGCGGACGCCTACGGCCAGGCCGCCTTCTCCCGGGCTATGCCATATACCATGTCCCTGCTGGACCAGATCGGGGCAGACACGGTGCTCATCGAGATTGTGGAGCGCAACCTGGACTGGTGGGCCACCCAGGCCCCCATCTTCCCGGCCCCGGAGCGGGTCCTGAACGGCGTGCCCCCCCAGGGGACGGCTCAGGTCTGGCTCACCGCCGTGGAGGACGGACTGCTGGAGGGGTACACCCGGCTGGAGGGACGCCTCACCGGGGATGTGGACGGCGATTCCCCCATCTATGTACAGATGGGAGACCAGCTCTATGAGGCCAGTCCTGTGGGCGAGGCGGGGGAGGGGACGCCCTTCACCCTGTACGTCCCCACGGAGCAGTCCCAGGCGGACACGGAGATTCTGTATCAGTTTGAGGGACAGCTCTATACCACCGGAGCGGTTTCCCGGCAATAAACGACAAATTCAGAAAGGATCTGGATGTAAAATGAAGAAGAGAACCATTGCCCTGCTGTTGGCTGCAACCCTGGTGGGCGGCCTCACCGCCTGCGGTGGGAACCCCTCTGATGCCTCCAGCGCCCAGGATGGAAGCGGCAGCCAGTCTGTCTCCTCCTCCCAGGAGGCGGATCAGTCCCAGGAGGCGGACGCCTCTTCCACCTCTGCCGGAGATACATCTGTGACCGCGCCCGAGGACAGCTCTGCCGGGGATAGCAGTTCCAACGCCGAGGGGGGAGATACCTCCACCCAGAACCAGGGGGACGCCTCGGTCAGCGCCCCCGCACAGAGCCAGCAGCCCTCTGTCCAGCAGCCCCAGCCCCCCACGGTGACTGCGCCGGAGACTGAGGAGCAGCCGGAGCCCGTTTCCGACCCCGAGCCCGAGACCGAATCGGAGCCGGAACCCGAGCCCGTGGCCGCCACGGCGGATGCCGCCCGGGCCTACATCGGACAGAGCGTGTCCAGCATGATCGCGGCCCTGGGCTCCCCCATCAGCAGCTCCTATGCCCCCAGCTGCCTGGGCCCGGGGGAGGACGGGGAGCTGGTCTATGACGGCTTCACCGTGTACACCTACCGGGAGAACGGCGTGGAGACGGTGGAGGACGTGCTGTAAACGAGACACTTTTTTTCTATGACTGCCGCCCGCGCCTGGGAAACCATAAGGTGGGCGGCGGTTCCCGGAACATAAGGAGAATGCTATGCAGAAACGATGGACTGCATTGGTGCTGGCGGCGCTGATGCTGGTCACCACCTCCTGCGGCCGGACAACCCAGCCCCAGGAGGACGAGTCCAGCTCCGCGTCCAATCCCTGGACCCCGCCGGCCAGCTCCTCCCAGGCGGAGGAGCCGGAGCCGGTAAAGGAGCCCCCAGCCTGGGAGACCGGCCGCACGGTGGAGCACCTGCCGGACAACTACAACGGTCTGGAGCTGCCCATTCAGGGGGCCACCGGCTACGCCTCGGTGGAGCTGCCCCTTTGGGCCGACCCGGCCGACCAGGAGGCCGCCGCCACGGCGGTGGAGGAGTGGGAGAAAGCCGAGGAGGAGCGAAAGCGGCTGGAGGAGGAACAGAAGCGCCTGGAGGAGGAGCGGCCCATGGTTTGGGACGGCTTTCCGGATATTGGGCTTTACATGGATCAGGTGATCTCCTACGTCTCCCGCCAGCTCATCACCTATGACGGAGGAGAGACCCTCACCCCGGCCATGGTCAATAATTATATTAAGGACGGGCTCCTGCCCAGGGCGGACGGCAAAAAGTACGCCAGGACCCACCTGGCCTACCTGACCGCGATCTGCGCGCTGAAGCAGGTCCTCTCGGTAAAGGAGACCCGGGCGCTCCTGGCTGCAGAC
>ERZ857801.2713-NODE-2713-length-14170-cov-6.133900_pt1 | contig 14170 bp, 11 predicted proteins | sample MGYA00519762_ERZ857801 | MGnify/ENA primary metagenome ERZ857801 (study PRJEB31778, sample SAMEA3449368) | human gut metagenome | biome: human gut; feature: human-associated habitat; material: faeces | place: United Kingdom | collected 2010/2012 ...
CCACACCGGCGGCGTGGCCGGCGGCGACATCACCCAGGGTCTGCCCCGAGTGGAGGAGCTGTTTGAGGCCCGCAAGCCCAAGAAGATGGCCCAGCTGGCCGAGATCGGCGGCCGGGTGTCCATCGAGGAGACCAAGCGCAACGTCATGTGCAACGTGACCATCACCGCCGACGACGGCGAGGTGGTGACCTACGCCCTGCCCTATGCCTCCGGCATCCGGGTGAAGGAGGGCGACGTGGTGGTCAAGGGCGAGCAGCTCACCGAGGGTGCCCTGTCTCCCCACGAGGTCTTACGCATCCGCGGGCTGTCTGAGTGCCACAACTACCTCATCCGCGAGGTGCAGAAGGTGTACCGTCAGCAGGGCGTTGACACCAACGACAAGCACATCGAGGTTATCATCCGTCAGATGATGCGCAAGGTCCGGGTGGAGGACGCCGGCGACTCCGAGCTGCTGTCCGGCTCCACCATCGACCTCATCGAGTTCCTGGACGCCGAGGCGGAGATCCAGAAGCGGATCGACGCGGGCGAGAAGAACGCCGAGGGCGAGGAGCTGCGCAAGCCCACCTGCACCCGCCTGCTCATGGGTATCACCAAGGCATCTCTGGCCACTGATTCCTGGATGTCCGCGGCCTCCTTCCAGGAGACCACCAAGGTGCTCACCGAGGCGGCCATCCGCGGCAAGGTGGACCACCTGCGCGGCCTGAAGGAGAACGTGATCATCGGTAAGCTGATCCCCGCCGGTTCCGGCCTGGCTCAGTACCGGAAGTTCGATACCATCGACGACGAGGGCAACCTGGCCGGCAAGAAGTCCGGCTCCATCGTGGCCGACGCCCTGGAGGCGCCCGCTGAGGACGAGGAGGAGAGCCTGGGACTGGACCTGCTCCTGGACGACGGGGAGGACGGCGAGGAGTCCCTCTTTGAGGAGGGGGCCATCACCCTGGACAGCGACCAGCCCCAGGAGGAGCACCAGGACCCGGTCCTGTAATTCCCCTGCTTGAGATTTGAAAAGCGGCCCGCGGAATATTCCGCGGGCCGCTTTGTGCTGCTGCGTTCCCGGCCCGTTCCGGGCTGGGAAAAATACGCTGTTTTTCTTTCGATCAGCCAGCGTTTGAACTGGGAAACAAAGGATAGGACGCCGCCGGGAGATAATTCCTCCCGGCGGCGCTGTTCTGCCTGTGAAGGGGATTGGTTGGACTGTGGAGCCATTTATTTATTCCTTAGGGGTGGCAACAATGATTCGGATGTGGCCGCCGGCAGAGTGGTCCAGGTCGTCATACCAACCTGTGAGATCATAGTCCTGTGCGTTAATTTCAGACAGGTCTGTCAGGTAATAGGAGCGGCGGCTGTTGTCGTCCCGAAGCAGAACCTGAACCTGCTCCGAGATAGTGTACTTCCTGCCGTCTCCCACGGCGGTGAGTCCGCTGAGGCTGTCCAGAGTCACCGAGTCCAGCTGCTTCATAGAGTCCACCTGGCCGTCCTCGTCATACCCCAAGGCCGCGCCGCCCGTCTTGATGCTGTACTTCAGGTCGCTGTTGAGGGTTTGGGTCTCGCCGTCCTGAATGTACGTGTACGTCACGGAGATGTTTTGGATGGAGCCGCTGCCGCTGGTGGAGTTGTCCTCGACCCCGCTGAGATAGACGTACTCCGCCGTGTCCCCTGTGACATTGCTGAGAATCAGACAGTCAATCTCCCCCTGGCTGTTCAGGGTGTAGTAGACCACGTCGCTGCTCTTCAAGGTGTAGCCAGCCAAACGGGAGGGGTAGATGCGGGCGTAGCCGCCCTCGTCGTCGGTGTCCAGGATCTCCACATCGGAGGCGAAGTCGTAGTCGGCGAAGGAGGTTCCGTCACTGCTGACCTTGCCGGAGAGGGATTTGGACTGCATGGATTTGATGGTGGTGCCCGAGCTGTCCAGGGTGACGGACACCAGGCGTCCCACGGAGTAGGGGCCGCCGCTGGTGTAGAAGGTGCGGATGGTGCCGTCGGAACAGACCACCTGGGTGGTTGTCTGGATGGAGGAGGTGTCCGACGAGCTGGTGGAGGAGCTGGAGGAGCCCTTCTTGCTGGAGAGAACCACGCCGTAGTAGATGGATTGTGCGCTTTCGATGGAGACCACATCCACCACCTCGCCGTTCATGCCCAGCAGGAGGGTGACCACATCCCCAGCGGAGAACTCGCCCTGGCTGGAGCACTTGTAGATGGCGGTGGAGGTGCCCAGCTTATACTCCGTGCCGGCCACAGTGATGGAGGTGGGAGCGGCGGAACTGGGGGAGACGGCGGTGAGGGTGCCGCTGACCTTGTCGCTGTACACCCAGACGGTGCGCAGGTTTTCATTGTAGTAGTACACGTCGTACTCCTGGACCGCCGACAGGCTGGAAAGCGCGCCGTTGCGGTAGATGGTGGCCCCGGAGGTGGAGAAGGGCAGGGACAGGCTCTTGTTGGCGCTGGCCACGTAGGGGCCCTTGGTGTCAGCGGTCACCAGAGTGGAGTAGTCCACCTCGCCGTTGGTGACGGTATAGCCCAGGGTGGTGCCGTATACCGTGCCGCTGCTGTCGTCGCTGACCAGCAGGTTATAGAAGAGCATGACGCAGTCCTGGCGGGTGAGGGCCTCCCCCTGAACCGCGTCCACATCGTCCCGCAGGCCCACGGAGGAGGCCTTGGACAGCTGGGCGGAGGGGTAGGAGCCCGCCAGTGTGGAGGAGTCGTAGCCCAGCATCTTCAGCAGGGCGGTGCAGGCCTCCTCCAGGGTGATCTGGTTGTCCGGCCGGAAGGTGCCGTCCACATAGCCGCTCATCCAGCCCTGCTCCACCGCCAGCTTGATGTACTCGCTGGCCCAGTGGTCGCTCTTGACGTCCTTAAACAGGGAGACGCCGCTGCCCTCCCCGATGCTGTCCTTATAGCTGGAGGCCGCCATCATCATGGTGACAAACTCCGCCCGGGTCACGGGGGAGGAGAGGTTCAGGTCTCCGGAGCTGTCCCCGGTGATGATCCCCAGGGCCTGGATGGCCTCCACTGCCGTGGAGGAACTCACCGCCCCCGCCGGGACCACCAGGGACAGAGACAGAGCCGCCGCCAGCAGGGCGGAGGTGATCGGTCGTTTCATATACAACACTCCTTATTTGTGGTTATGTCTGGGCCCGGCGCCGCCGGGCCCAGATGGATCAATCGTAGTGCAGCGCGTCGATGGGGTTGAGCTGTGCCGCCTTTTTGGCGGGCAGGTATCCGAAGAAAATCCCGATGCCCACCGAGATGCCGAAGGCCAGGGCCACCGCCGCCAGAGTGGGGGAGATGGTGAGACTCTCCTCCATCAGCCGCTCCACCACCTGGGTAGCCAGAATGGACAGGCCGTCGCCCAGGAGAATGCCGATGATCCCGCCCAGGGCGCTGGTGGCGGCCGCCTCGATGACGAACTGCTGCATGATGTACCGCTCCTTGGCCCCCAGAGACTTTCTTATGCCGATCTCCCGGGTGCGCTCGGTGACGGACACCAGCATGATGTTCATAATGCCGATGCCGCCCACCACCAGGGAGATGGCGGCTATGCCCGCCAGCACGCCCACCAGAAGGTTGATCATGCTGGTCATGGTCTCCAGCATTTCCGACATGCTGGTGACGGTGTAGTAGTCGTCGCTGGCAAAGACGGCGTACAGGGCAGCTTCCAGAGCGGCCACGCTCTCGTCGATGTAGTTCTCGTCCTTCATGGTGATGGTGTACGTGCTGGTTTCGCCGGTGATGCGCTCCGCGGTGGTGTAGGGCAGGTACAGGCAGTCATCGCTGCCCCCCTCCTCCAGCTCCTCGTCCTGCTGGGCCAGCACGCCCACGACCTCCAGGCTCTGGCCCCCCACCCGGAGGGTCTGACCCACGGCGTTTCCGCCGAAGTAGGCCTGGTTCAGATAGGCCCCGATGACGCACACCTTGGCCCGGGTGGACATGTCGCTGTACTGCAGGTTCCGCCCCTGGGCAATGGTCAGCCGGGCGATGTCCAGATAGTCCTCGCTGACGCCGGTGGAGGTGGTGGTGTCCACCGTTTCCGACCCGATCTTCACATAGCCCGCCATCGTTACAGTGGGGGAGCACAGGTCCAGATACTCGCTGTTCTCCTCCACAATGTCGTACATGTCCTCCACATCCAGGGAGCGGGTGGAGCCCCGGGACATGACGGTGACGGTGAGGGTGTTGGTGCCCATGTCGGAGAAGCTCTCGGTGACGTAGCCCTCCAGGCCGTTGCCCAGCCCCACGATGACGATGACCGCCGCCACGCCGATGATGATGCCCAGCATGGTCAGAAGGGTGCGCACCTTGCTGGAGACGATGTTTTTCAGGGCCAGCTCCAGGGATTCCAAAATGCTCATGCGCTCCTCCCCTCCTCCCCTCCGGCGATCCGGGGGGTGACCACCGCCTCGGGGGCGTCGGAGGGTCCGTCGTAGACCACCTTTCCGTCCTCCAGGCGGATGATCCGCTGGGCCTGGACGGCGATGGAGTTGTCGTGGGTGATGAGAACCACGGTGTTGCCCTGGCGGTGGATGTCCTGGAGCATGGCCAGCACCTCACGGCCGGTGCGGGAGTCCAGGGCTCCGGTGGGCTCGTCGGCCAGGATGACCGACGGACGGCCCACCAGAGCCCGGGCAATGGACACCCGCTGCTGCTGGCCGCCGGAGAGCTCCATAGGCTTGTGCCGCCACTTGTTTCCCAGCCCCACCTGCTCCAGGGCCGCCAGGGCCCGCTCCCGGCGCTCCCCCTTCGGCACGCCGGCGTACATCAGCGGGACCTCCACGTTTTCCACTAAGTTCAGCTTGGGCAGCAGGTTGTACTGCTGGAAGATGAAGCCCAAGAGCTCGTTGCGGATCTCAGCCAGCTGATTTTTGTTCATCTGGCCCACGTCCTGGCCGCTGAGCAGGTAGGTTCCCTCTGAGGGAACGTCCAGACAGCCGATGATATTCATACAGGTGGATTTTCCTGATCCGGAGGAGCCCACAATGGCCACGAACTCCCCCTTATAGATCTGAAAGGAGATGTGGTTGGCCGCTGTGACGGTGGTGTCCCCCATGTAGTAGTATTTGCAGACCTGCTGGAATTCAATGAGTGTGTTCATGGCTGTACCTCCTTAGAAGCCTGGGCCGCCGCCCATGCCGCCTCCGCCGCTGGGCATGCCGCCGCCCATGCCTCCGGGCATTCCTCCCATCATCATGCCCATCTCGCTGCTGGAGGAGCTGGTGGGAATATAGGCCACTGTGTCCCCCTCCTGCAGGCCGGAGACAATCTCGATGTAGTCGTCGCCGCTGACGCCTGTGGTGACCTCCACGGAGTAATAGTCCTCGCCGTCCTCGGCGGTGGACTCCACCAGGGTCCCGTTGGCGGCGCTGGGGGAGTCGGCGGTGACCAGCACGGTGTCTCCCCGGTTCAGAGCGGCGGAGGGGATGGCCAGCACATCCTCGGCGCTGGCCAGCTCAATGGTGGCGTCCACGCTCATGCCGGGAAGCAGGCCGTCGGTCTCGTCGATGCGGATGGTGACCGGATAGGTGGTGGCGCTGCCGCTGGAGGTGCCGGCCACGCTCACCTTGGTGACGGTTCCGGTGTAGGTGGTGTCCTCCACCGCGTCGGCCACAATAGAGACGCTCTGGCCCACCTCTATGCTGGCGATGTCCAGCTCATCCACGGAGAGGGTCATGGTGAGATAGCTCAGATCATAGATGGTGCACAGTACCTGGTTGGCCTCGGTGGTCTCGCCGGCGTTGTAGTTCTTATCCACAATGGTCCCCTTGATGGGGGAGGTGATGGTGTAGTCGTCCAGGTTTTCGTACTGGTTTTCCAGAGAGATCTCCGCGTTGCGCAGGCTCTCGGAGGCGCTCTGGAGGGAGTCGTCCAGGTCGTCGCTGGTGAGGACAATGAGGGTCTGGCCGCTGGAGACCTGATCCCCCTCAGACACCCGGATGGAGGAGACCTCGCCGGAGACTTCCGCGGTGACCGTCTCCTCCTCTTTATAGGTGAACGTGCCGCTCGCTGTGCTGGTGGCCGTTCCCACCGTCGCGCTGGCAGTCTGCTCGGTGGACAGGCCCCCGGGGTTTGACACGTCGATGGTTACCGTCCGGACGATCACATTGCCGGTGAGCACCGTGTCGGTGCCGCTGATCTTGGAGATGGTGCCGGTGAGGGTCTCAAAGGTGGAGTCCAGGGTGACCGTGGCGCTCTGCCCCACATAGAAGGAGGATGCGTCGTCTGCGGGGAAGGAGACCTCCAGACTCATGGTCTGGGAGTCCCGGATGGTGGCCACCGTCTCCCCGGCGGTCACATCGTCCCCCACCTCCACGTCGATGGAGTACACCTGGCCAGCCACCGGGGCGGTGATGGTCAGGTCCTCCTGGCTCTCCAGCTGGTTGTTATAGCTGCGCTGGGCCTGGTTCAGAGAGATCTCCGCCTGCTCCAGAGAGTTGGAGGCGTCGGAGGAGTCAATGGTGTAGAGAATGGTGCCCTCCTCCACCTCATCCCCCTCCTCAAAGTCGGCGGTGAGGATGCTGCCCTCGATGAGGGTGGTCACTGAGTAGGAGTCGGCCGCCTCCAGGGTGCCGCTGCCGGTGATGGAGGAGGAGACGTCCATGCGGGTGACCTCCGCCGTTGTATAAGAGATAGCCGACGCCGCGGAGCTCTGACCGGGGCTGAGCATCTGCCAGCCTACGCCGGCCGCCACGACCAGGGCCACGCCGGCCACGGCAAATTTCTTCCAGCGGCGCTTCTTCCCGGGCTTTTTGTCTCCCCTCCCAGGCAGCTTGGAGAGCAGTTTGGACGCCGCCCCCGAGGCGGCCAGGCGTTCCTTGATGGCAAGTTTCATATTCGTTTCAACCGTCCTTTCCGCGGAGCTCTTGGTCTGCTTACGGGCCTATTTTAGAGAGCGTTTCTCAACAGAGAGGGGAGGAAATCGAAACTTTTTCGAAACAAACGCCAAATATTTTCTGGAGCCTGTCCACTCTTTGGAGGAATTGAAAAAATGGGCAGGGATTTTCCCTGCCCATTTGAGCAAATTGATTTTATGGAAATTTTATGGACTGGCAGATGCTTTTTCAACAAATTCCTGAGTCCATGCGGTGCAGGCATCGGAAGAGGAGGCTATGATAGTACCATCGGACAGAGAAAATGCAAATTCTCCGCCCCACCAGTCCAGATAAAAGGGAGCAGATAGAAAGGGTCCCTCCTGTTCACGGATATTTCCATTCCAGCTTTGATGACTCAAAGAGGTGGTCTTATCCCAGGTAAGAGGAAGAGCCAGATGCAGCTCACGGTCCGGGTCCAGGGTAGTCTGCGCCAGAGGAGTCTGGATCTGCCCTCGAAACTCCCAGCGTAAGGGCAGGCGAAACTGAAGTGTTCCGGACCAGTGGACTAAAGTCAGTTCCTGCTGCTGTCCGTCCTGATAGACCCAGGCGAGACAGGTCCGGTTCGCGGGAAGGGAGATCAGGCCGCAAACGGCCAGCCACAGAACCAGAGCGCCCACACCCAGGACGGCGCAGACAGATTGTCTCCACCGCTCCTGACGTTTCCAGCCCTGGACCTGCTGGACGGAATTCAGGGCGAGCCGTGCGGCACCCTCCGAATCACAGGGAGCGCTCTGCTCTCCTTGAAGGAGCTCCAGGACGCTCAGGCCCAGTGCTTCGGCCAAAGGTATCAGCATGCTGACATCTGGAAATCCGGCTCCACGCTCCCACTTGCTCACTGCCCGATCAGAGATATGCAGCTGCTCGGCCAGCTCCCGCTGGGTAAGTCCCCGCTCCTTCCGCATCTGCGCAATCAGCGCGCCGGTTTTTTGCTGGTCCATCCCCATCACCTCCCAGACAGTATACCATCAGAGGGAGGAGGGAGCAACAAACGCTGCGTAGAGCGGCCCGAGTGTCCCATTTTACCGGTTCAGCCGGTAGCCCGCCCCCCACACCGTTTCAATGATTTTGGGGTGGGCGGGGTCGTCTTCGATCTTGTCCCGGATTCTCCCCACATGGACGGTGACAGTGGCGCTGTCCCCCACATAGTCATAGCCCCAGATGGTCTCAAACAGGCGCTCTTTGGAGAATACGATGTTGGGGTTTTCCGCCAGAAACTTCAGCAGGGCGAACTCACGGTTGGGCATCTTGATCTCCTGGTTCCCTTTACAGACCTTCCAGCTCTGGGGGAGGATACGCAGGTCCCCCACCTGGATGGCGCCGTCGTCCTCCCCGCGGCCGCCGGTGAGGCGCTGATACCGGCTCAGGTGGGACTTGACCCGTGCCACCAGCTCCGCCGGGTCGAAGGGTTTTCCGATGTAGTCGTCCGCCCCCAGGCCCAGCCCCCGGATTTTGTCCACCGACTCGGTGCGGGCGGTGACCATTAAAATGGGCACGTCCACCTGGTCCCGGATGCGGCGGCACACCTCATAGACGCTGCGCCCCGGCAGCATCAGGTCCAGCAGGATCAGATCGTAGGCCCCGGTGAGGGCGGCCTCCTCCGCCGCCCCGCCGTCGGAGATCACCTGGGCCTGAAAGCCCTCAATTTCCAGGTAGTCTCGCTCCAGCATGGCGATCTCCTCGTCGTCCTCCACAATCAGGATTTTGGCCATTTATTCCACCTCCGCACAGGGCAGGGCGATTTCAAACACCAGCCCGTGGTCGTTTCTTGCCTGAATCGAGCCCCCGTGGGCCTCGACAATATGCTTGACGATATACAGCCCCAGGCCGCTGCCCTCGCCGCCCCGGCTGCTCCGGGCCTGGTCCCCACGCCAGAACTGTTCAAACAGGTGGGGAAGCTGGTCCTCCGGCACCCCCTGGCCGTTGTCCGCAAAGCGGATGCACTCCCGGTCCCGCTGCCGCCAGACGGTGAGGGTCAGTACCAGGGGGGAGGCGCCGGAGTACCGCACCGCATTGTCCTTTAAATTGTTGAGCACCCGCAGCAGCTGCTCCGGGTCGATCCGAACCGGGTGGGGGGCGGGGGCCCCCGCAGCGCCACCTGGCCCCCGGAGGGGGCCAGCTCCTGCCGGGCCTCCCGGACAAATTGGGCCACAAAGTCCCCCAGATCGGCGTCACTGAGAAACAGCGGGAGGTTTCCGGTCTCCAGCTTGGAGAAGTAGAACAGCCGCTGGAGCAGGCGCTCCATCTCACAGGACTTCCGGTAGGCCACCTCCAGATACTGTTCCCGCTTCTCCGGGGTATTGGCCACTCCGTCCCGCATCCCCTTCAGATAGCCCTTCACCGAGGTGAGGGGGGTGCGCAGGTCGTGGGAGATGCCCGACACCAGATCGGTGCGGGCCTGCTCATAGCGGGCGTTTTTCTTCTGTTCCTCCAGCAGATGCCGCCGCATATGCTCAAAGGCGGCGTATACTGAGGAGAACTCGTCCGGTCCCTTGCAGTCCAGGGGGGGTGGACAGATCCCCCCGCTCCACCCGTCCAGCCGCCTGAATGATGGCGTTCACCGGCTTGAGAATCCGCCGGACCTGGTACTGGGTAAACAGAAAGCTGAGGACGCCGATAATTGCGATGGCCGCCAGGCCGATGACAGAGAAGGAGATGAGAGCTGCCTCATTCTGGGGGCGCTGCTGGCCGAACATCTCAGGGGTCTGGGGCTCCATCATGGCCACCAGGACCGCGTCTCCGCACCGGCGCCCCACGATAAAGACCCCCTGGTCCTGGAGGGACAGCGTGCCGGACTCCGGCCAAGAGGCGTTGGCGAAGATGCGGTTGTAGAGGTCCTCCTGAAACCGGTTGAGAGAGGAGTAGACCACCTGGTGGTTCTGCTCCACCGCCAGGCGGTAGTCCAGCTTTGCCAGGCTCTGGTCCAGCTCCCACCAGTCTCTGGCCTCCTCCGGCCAGCTGGCCAGAGTGCTCTGCACCTGGTCGGAGCGGCTGTCCGCCGCCGGGACCGCCTGGTCCTGATAGGCGCGGAATACCAGATGGAGCACACCGCCGCTTACGGTGAGAAGGGTCAGCAGGGCCAGGATCAGGGTCACCATATGGAAGAAGAAAATCTGCCGTCTCATCTCCACCCTCCGTCCTCCATTTGTCATCCAGCATAAGGGATAATTGTAAATAGGGAAGTGGGAAAATCTAAACTTTTTGCAAATTATCCTGAAAGAGCAGGGCCGGACGCCCGCCGGAGCGGACGCCCGGCCCGTTCAGCGGCCGCGCGGTTATGGGGAGAGGGTCAGGCGGTGAGCTCCTCGGCTCCGAACAGCCGCACGTACTGCAGCCGCTGGTAGTCCTCAATCTTTCCGGTATAGACGGTGTCCTCCAAATGGCTGTAGGCATTCCCCAGAGCGTCGGTGTAGCCCACAAAGGTGAGGGCGGGGATGGTGTTCTGGAGGCTCCATAGGAACTGGCCGTAGGGGTCGGTCTCAATTCCGGCGTACCGGAGCAGGTACTGCCCCAAAAAGTTCAGGCTGGACTCCTCCGGGCCCTCCTCCTCCAGGGGGTAGTTGGCCCAGATGACGAAGGGGGTCCGGTACTTGTCCATGTACTGCTCCATGGTCATATCCGCCTGGGCCACCCCATAGGCTTTGTCCAGAAACGCCTGCTCCACCGAGGGCTGGTGGTCCCCAAACATGAGGATGATGGTGGGCTCCTCCTGCTGGGAGAAGTAGTCCACCAGCATCTGAAAGGCCTGGTCCGTCTCGTTGGCCAGGGTCAGGTACTGCTCCGCCATGGGGTACTTGCCCGGCTCGTCGGTGAGCTGGACCTGGGCGGGGTAGTCCTCCACGGTGTAGCTGCCGTGGTTCTGGATGGTGACGTTGAACAGAAACAGGGGCTCTCCCGCCTCCTTGTGCTCAAACTCCCAGATGATCTGGGCGAAGTCGGACCGGTCGCTTACGTAGCCGTGCTCCAGGGTCTGCTCCACGTCCATGTCCTCGCCGCACTTGAAGTCGTCGAAGCCCAGCCGGGGGTAGGCCTGGTTCCGCTGCCAGGAGGTGCGCTCCCCCGGGTGAAAGGCCAGGGTGCGGTACCCCTTCTCCCGCAGCAGGGAGGCCAGGGAGGGGGAGTCGTCCAGAATGTACTGCTGGTAGGGGATGCTGCCCGAGGGGAGGAAGGCCATGGAGTTCCCCGTCAGAAACTCGAACTCGCTGGCGCTGGTGCCCGCCCCGAAGACGGAGGTGTAGGCGTGGCCCCAGATCGCGTTGTCCAGGGAGCGGATGTAGTCGGTGACGCTCTCCGAGAGGGAGAGGGTGCCGAACTCCTCAAAGTCCGCCCAGGACTCGTTCATAATGGCGATGATATTGGGGTGGTCGGCGCTCACCGCCGTCTCCTCCGGGAGTTCCACCTGGTCCATGATCCAGCTCAGCCGTTGGGAAGACAGGTCCTCCGGCTCCTCCACCTCCATGAACTCCGTGTTGCGCAGAAAGGCGGCCACCGCGCCGCTCTTCTGATAGGCCCCCAGCTGGTCCCACACGTCGGTCTCCACGCCGAACCGGCCCAGGGACTCGGTATGTACCGCCTGGCTCAGGCAGAAGACGCCCAGGACCAGGGAGAGGCAGCGGAGGGGGGCGGTGTGCCGGTCAATGAGAAAGCGGCCCTCCCGGAATTTGTGCCGCAGGAGCCAGGCCAGAAGGGCCACCAGGGCGATCCCGGCCAGCATGGGGCCGGTGGGGGAGAAGGAGTAGCTCCCCGACACCGCCGCCGCCGTCCCCAGGGCGGTCAAATCCCAGGGGAGCACCGGCGTCCCCCGGTACAGGGCGACAAAGTAGTTGGCCGCTCCCCACACCCCGCACAGGATGTGGAGAAGCAGACAGCACACCGCCGGGTAGCCCGTGGCCGCCCACAACAGAAAGTAGACCGCGCCGATGCACAGGCTGTTGGCCAGCACCACACCGGGGGCCAGCTCCCAGGGGAGGACCCCCAGAATAAACTGCATCAAATAAAAACTTGTCAGGGGCGGAAGGAGCAGCAGCGCCGCCTGTTCCAGGCGCTCCCTGGTGAAAAGAGCTCTGAACTTCATAAATTCTCTCCTGTATTTAACATATATTTAACATTTAGAGCTCTATTGTACACACTTTGTCCCGGTTTGTCAAAAGGGAAAGTCCGGTGCGCCGGGCCGGGGAAAAATAAAACGCCTTTCTGACGCGAACTGCGTCAGAAAGGCATTGAAATCAAAGGACGGCTCAGCCGGGAGGCCAGGTCATGTCCCGGCCGGACAGCACATGAAAATGTAAGTGCGGCACACTCTGGCCAGCCTGCTCGCCGATGTTGGACACCACCCGGTAGCTCTCCAGCCCCAGTTCCTTGGTGACCTTGGAGATGACGGCGAAGATGTGGGCCACCACGGCGGCGTTGTCCTCAGTGACCTCGGCCACCGAGGCGATGTGCATCTTGGGGATCACCAGAAAGTGGGTGGGGGCCTGGGGATCGATGTCGTAGAAGGCGTAGCAGACCTCGTCCTCATAGACCTTGTTGGAGGGGATCTGTCCCTCCGCGATCTTGCAGAACAGACAATCGCTCATAAACGGAAGTCCTCCTTTCCTGGGCGGAGACCGCCCGATTCATTCGTTCCCATTGTAGCACGCTTTTGGGAGAAGCACAACCTCACTGCACGTGGACGTGGTCGTTGATGTGCTTCATGCAGTAGCAGTAGTAGCCGTTGCACTTGGAGCAGTACCGGAACTCCATGTTGGGGTCGTCCGCGTCGGTGATGCCGCACACGGCGCACTTGTGGAGATATCCCTTGTGCTCCCGGACCTGCTTCTGGGCCTTTTTGAAGTTGATGGTCTGGGGATTGGCGCGGTAGGCGGCCCGCTGTCCGGTGCGGCGGACCACGCCCATCAGGTCCTCCCAGAAGAAGATGAGGTAGTTGAGGATGGCCACCAGGGGCAGGACCGCGGTGATCCACTGGCGGGAGAAGATGCTGAAGAAGAAGTCAAAGGCAAACAGCGCCGCGTCGATCCAGGCCAGCCACTTCACCTTCAGGGGCAGGATACCCATAAGCAGCACCTGCAGGTCGGGGTACAGGGTGGCGAAGGCGAAGAACATGGACATGTTGATGTAGTACATGGAGGTGCCGCCCATCAGGAAGCCCACCAGAATGTTCAGCACCACGCCCAGACCGTAGAAGACGGTAAAGCGGGGAGTGCCCCACTGCCGCTCCAGGGAGTTGCCGATGTAGTAGTAAAACAGAGTGGTCATGGCAAACCACAGGATGGTGAACATGTCATTGGGGTTGTAGCTGTTGGTGGGGACAAAGATAAAGCTGATAATCCGCCAAATCTGTCCCTGCAGAATCAGCGGGCTGGAGAAGGAGAACAGCCAGGAGACATATCCGCGGGAGAACATATCCAGGAAGTACACCAGCACGTTGCCGATGACGATAAACTTCATCAGATTGGGAATGCCGAAGTTGGGGTGATTATAACAGAAGCGGTCCAGCCAGCGGGAAATGGCCTTCATGGACAGCCCTCCTTTTGTGATGATTATTGGGCATACAAGCAACATTGTATCCGCTTTCCAGGGAAATGTCTATAACCAAAGTGTAAACATTTTCGGCGGGGAACAAACCTGCCCTTCCCCTGGGCGGCAAATCGTGATACAATAGCATCCGCGAAAAACGGGCCGGAACGGCTCAAAAAATAGATTTATTTTTCGAGAAGAGAGAGGAACGGTATCTATGAGCATCGTAAAGGATATGTCCCTGGCCCCCTCCGGCCATCAGAAGATCCAGTGGGTGCGGGACTTCATGCCCGCCCTCAGCGGCATTGAGGAGCGCTTCCGCCGGGAGAAGCCCTTTGAGGGGCTGACCATCGCCGTCTCCGTCCATTTGGAGGCCAAGACCGCCAACCTGGGTCTGGTCCTCCGGGAGGGGGGCGCCAAGGTGTACCTCACCGGCTGCAACCCCCTGTCCACCCAGGACGACGTGGCCGCCGCCATGGCCGACCTGGGGGTGGAGACCTTCGGCGTCCACGGGGTGGACATGCAGGGGTATGAGGACCTGCTGGTGGAGACCCTGAAGTGCCGCCCCCACCTGATCGTGGACGACGGGGGCGACCTGATCTCCCTGATGGGGGGCAAGTGCGCCCAGTACGGGGACCGGCTGCTGGGCGGCTGTGAGGAGACCACCACCGGCATCCACCGCCTGTACGCCCGGGAGCGGGCGGGCATCCTCCCCTGCCCCATGATGGCGGTGAACGACGCCAAAGCCAAGCACTACTACGACAACAAGTACGGCACCGGCCAGTCCTCCTGGG
>ERZ857801.2715-NODE-2715-length-14164-cov-5.839819_pt1 | contig 14164 bp, 10 predicted proteins | sample MGYA00519762_ERZ857801 | MGnify/ENA primary metagenome ERZ857801 (study PRJEB31778, sample SAMEA3449368) | human gut metagenome | biome: human gut; feature: human-associated habitat; material: faeces | place: United Kingdom | collected 2010/2012 ...
CGCAGCGGGCTGCGCGGCTACCTGGCCGTGTTTGGCGGCGTGGATACCCCGCCCGTGCTGGGCAGCCGCTCCACCGACTTAAAATGCCGGATGGGCGGGCTGGATGGCCGCGCACTGAAAGCTGGGGATGTGCTGCCCATTGGGGCGGCACCCGCCATGGTGGAACAGCGCTGGCAGCAGATCTGCGCCAAAGGGGCAAACCGCCCGCTGGGCACGGCGCGCACCCCCGCAAGGCCGTGGCGCTTTTTAGGCGGGCGGAAGCTGCCGCTGTTCCGTGCGGTGCCCGGCCCCCAGACTGATGCCTTTACCGCAGTGGGGCAGGCCGCATTTGTACACGGGGTATATGCTTTGACAGCAGACTGTGACCGCATGGCCTGCAAATTGCAGGGGCCGCAGATCGAGACTGTGGATGGGTCGGACATTGTATCGGACGGCATTGTGGCGGGTTCGGTGCAGGTATCGGCCAACGGGCAGCCCATTGTGATGCTGGCTGACCACCAGACCACCGGCGGGTATGCCAAAATTGCAACCGTCATCAGCGCTGACCTTTCGGCCATGGCGCAGCTACGCCCCGGCGAAAAGCTGGCGTTCCAATATGTGACCGCGGCGCAGGCTGTTGCAGGAGCCAGGGCGCAGGCGGCCGTGCTTGACAAAATCAGGGAGCGGATGAAATAATGGACTTTGCAGCCATGAAACCGGCCGACCTGCGCGGGCTGATCCGCAAGGGCGAACTGACCGGCCCGACCACCGGCATGTGCAACGGTTATGCCCAGGGCAACCTTGTGGTGCTGCCCAAGGCGCTGGCGTGGGATTTTTTGCTGTTCTGCCAGCGCAACCCCAAAGCCTGTCCGCTGCTGGAAGTGGCGGACGCAGGCGAGCGAACCTTTGCCCAATTTGGCAAAGGCAGCGATATTGCTACCGATATCCCGCGCTACCGGGTGTACGAACACGGCGAGCTGACCGGGGAATACACCGATGTGAGCAAATTCTTTGAGGAGAGGAACGACCTGGTCAGCTTTTTGATCGGGTGCAGCTTCTCCTTTGAATCTGAATTGCTGGAAGCGGGCATCCCGGTGCGCCAGATCGAAGAGGGCGTGAATGTGCCGATGTACAACACCAACATTCCCTGTACCCCGGCGGGGGTGTTCAGCGGAAACATGGTGGTCAGCATGCGGCCCATCCCGTACCGGCAGGTCCCGGCGGCAGCTGCCATTACAGCGGGCATGCCCCGCGTGCACGGTATGCCGGTGCAAATCGGTGAGCCGGAAGCCATCGGCATCCATGATCTGGCTCACCCGGATTACGGCGACGCCGTGACCATCAACCCCGGCGAAACACCGGTGTTCTGGCCCTGCGGCGTGACCCCGCAGAACGTTGTGATGCACTCCAAGCCGGAGTTCTGCATCACCCATGCGCCGGGGCACATGTTTGTGACCGACGTAAAAAATGTGGAGCTGAAATATTAAGAGCAGATAGTAAAAACCGCAGGGGCGCACACTGTGCGCCCCTGCAGGGCAGAAGCATTGCCTTATGCCTGAAAGTGGAGGATTGAACCATGCCGCATATTGATTTGAACTGTGACCTGGGCGAAAGCTTTGGCGCGTATACCATCGGAATGGATGAAAAGGTGATCCCGTTTATCACATCGGCCAATGTGGCCTGTGGCTTCCATGCAGGCGATCCGCTGGTGATGCAGCGCACCGTGGCGCTGTGCAAACAGAGCGGCGCGGCGGTGGGGGCGCACCCCGGTTTCCCTGATCTGCAGGGTTTTGGCCGCCGCCAGATGAAGCTGACCCCGGCGGAAGCCAAGGCCTGTGTGCAGTATCAGATCGGTGCGCTGAAAGCGTTCTGCGATGCCGCCGGTGTGCCGCTGCACCATGTAAAGCCCCACGGCGCTTTGTATAACATGGCGGGCAAGGACCGCGCGCTGGCGGATGCCATCTGCGCCGCGGTGAAGGAGAGCGCCCCCGGCGCAGTGCTGCTGGCGCTTTCCGGCAGCGAGATGGTCAAGGCGGCCCAGGCCATCGGCCTGCCGGTTGCCAATGAGGTGTTTGCCGACCGCGGCTACCGCCCAGATGGTAGCCTTGTGCCCCGCGGAACCCCCGGTGCCATGATTGAGGATGAGGACGAAGCCATTGCCCGTGTGATCCGCATGGTAACCGAGGGCAAAGTGACCGCCAACGACGGTACGGACATTGCCATCCAGGCGGATTCCGTCTGCGTACACGGCGACGGCCCCAAGGCTCTGGCCTTTGTAGAAAAGATCGGCGCGGCCCTGCAGGCAGCCGGGGTGGAATTGAAGGCGTTTTGAGAAAATGAGCAGGGGCACCGTTCAGCAAATGCCGTTTTCCCCTGTAGAGACCGTAAGGGTGCACAGTGTGCGCCCGCAGGTGTGCGCCGGGTGATGAAGTGAAATACCCGGCAAAGCCCGTCATGCGGGACGATGCAGGTGTCGTTCCCTGCAAATTTTTAGCCTGGCAGCGGGAAACCGCCCCTCAGGCCGCTTCGCGTCCAGCTCCCCTCCAGGGGAGCCACCACAATCATGGGGTCCCCCGCCCTACTGGCCCGGCAAATATTTCACTGAACCTATGCCCACAAATACAAAAATGCCGCAGCAGACTGTTACATCTGCTGCGGCATTTCTATTTAGGGGTTAATGGGCTGGGTTACAGCTCATTGTTCCGGCTGTGGGATTACTGCCGAATGCCGGTGTTCTTATCGAAATGATAAGTGCGGCCATCGATGACTGCATCGCCCTTAGCCATGGTGCCATAGATCGGGTCGAAATAGTAACGCTTGTCAGCGCTCCAGCCCTTGATCATGTGGCCCTGTGCATCGTAACGGACCCACTTGCCGGTACCATCGGGCCTATCAGCCCACTGGCCAGCTTCGGATTCCTGATAGACATCCTTGCTGGTGGCTTTCTTGCCCTGATCAACAGAGTCCAGCCAGTACCAAGCATCGGAAGCCGGGTCATAGATTTCCTTGCCGCGGCCTTCCAGACCCTGGCGAACGCCCTTTTCGTACCAGAAGTCAGCGCCTTTGATGGTCAGCCACTGGCCGTCCAGAGCGATACCTGTGTACTCGTCAAATGCGCAAGGTACACCGTCAATATCGCCTGCGCCCTTAGCCATAGCGCCGGTGATCAGGTCAAAGTAGTAGGTGCCCTTATCGGTCGTCTGCCAGCCCTTGACCATGTGGCCGTTCTCATCGTAACGGACCCACTTGCCGGTGCCATCGGGCTTATCAGCCCACTGGCCGGCGGCGGATTCCTGGTAAACGTCCTTGTTGACGGTCATTGCGCCGCCCTGGACAGCATCCAGCCAGTACCAGGCGTCGGAATCGGGATCATAGATCTCTTTGCCGCGGCCGGTGGTACCCTGCTTCACGCCGTTTTCGTACCAGTACTTCTTGCCGTTTTCTTCAACCCAGCCGTTCTTCTCGCCGTACTTGGCGGTGTAGTCCTTGCCGTTGAAGTTGACAGCAGCGGTGGTAACGCCGCTGGTCTGCTTTACAGTTGCATCCACGAACTGTGCGCTTGCGCAGTTCTTATCGGTGCAGGTAAAGACAGCCATTGCGGTAATGGTGGTCTTTTCAGCAGCGCCATGAGCGGTGCGCGTTTCGGGTTCAGTAGACGGTACCTCAGTCGGCTCCGGCACAGCAGTCGGCTCCGGCACAGCAGTCGGTTCCGGCACAGCAGTCGGCTCCGGCACAGCAGTCGGCTCTGCCGGCTTTGCGGTCGGAGTTGCGGTCGGAGTTGCAGTCGGAGTTGCAGTCGGAGTTGCAGTCGGAGTTGCAGTCGGAGTTGCAGTCAGTGCTTCAAACACAGCGCTAACGGTAACATCAGCGGCAGGCATCTTGAAGGTAGCCTTGCCCTCGGTCACGGCCAGCTTTTGGGTCTTGGTTTCGTCGCCGCTCTTATAGCTGTAGGTCAGGCTGTCAGCCTTGAGCTGGTAGTTATCAGCTGCCTTAACGGTAACGGTAACGTCGGTGCCCTCAACAGCTGCGGTCGGGTCTACGGTAACAGTGCCGTTCTCAGCAGGAGCTGCGGTAACCTTGTATTCCTTAACAAACTCTGCGCTGACGTTGACAGGGTAAGCAGGCATTGCAAAGGTGTAGGTGTTGGCTTTTTCGGTATCAGCCTTCACTTCAACGGTCTTATCGGTGTTGTCAGCGTCTTTGTAGGTAACCTTCACGCTGCCAGCCTTCAGGGCATAGCCGGTTGCGGGCTTAGCAGTCAGGGTTACGGTTTCCTTCTCAGCTGCTTCTTTAGCGGAAGCAGTGATCTCACCATTGGTCAGGGCAGCAACATTAACCGCATAAGTCTTAGCGTTCTTTGCAACGCTGATGGTCACATCGCCGTCCGGCATGGTGAAGGTGTAAACCGTCTTAGCCTTTTCGGTGGTAGCCTGGGCTGCGGCTTCGTCCTGCGCTGCTTCTTGAACTTCAGTCAGGGCAACATCGGTATCGCCGTTCTTTGCGGTAACGGTAACGATATCGGTGCCTTCCTTTTCTACGGTCAGGGTAACGGTATCGTCCTTGATGTAGGTGTTGTTGGTGGTGCCCAGGGTCAGGGTAACGCCTTGAACTGCATCGGGCAGGGTAACAGTGTGGGGGGTGCTTTCGGTTGCGGTATGGCAATCAGAGCACAGGTACACATTGTTGCCAACGGACTTGGTTTCCAGCTCGTCCAGCTTCCAGGTATGGCCCTTGGGCAGTGCGCCGTCAGCGTACTTCTTTTCACCCTTGGTCAGGCCGTACTTGGTGGTGCGGTCCTGGGTGTAAGCGGGGGTATCGCACCATGCTTCAACGGAAACATTGGTGGTTGCGCCGCTGCTCAGGTCGCTGACCATGTCGGACATCGGCATGGTTTCAACCAGGTTAGCGCACCACATGAACTCTTCGTTCTTGTTCTTCTCGTCAGAGCTGCCCATGTTCTGGTTGTAACTCGGGTTGTAGTTCCAGGACTCGGTCTTGTAGCTCTTACGGTTTGCATAAGAAGTGCCGGAGGCATCGGTCTTGACTTCTGCCTTGCCGTCCACCAGTTCCTTATAGGTGTTGGACAGGTTGGTGCCGACAGAAACGACCAGCTGATCCTTGGTGGTGTTGATGCCGGTGATCACAGTCTGGCCCTGCTGGGTGGTGGTAGCAAAGCTGTAGCTGTCACGCAGGGTCAGGCCAGCCAGAGGATGGTTCTTGAAGGTGCCCAGATACTTCACACTGCTGGTATCCTGGGCGCTGTCCATGATAACCATGCTCATGCCGGGAAAGTGGGTATCGGGAACCATGTTGCCGTCCTTATCCTTGGTCAGCTTAATGCCGCCATAGACGGTGTTGTATTCCTTCACTTCTTCCACTGCGCCGGTGGTCGGGTCCATACGGTAGATGGCGTTGTTGACGTTGAAGTACAGCTTGCCATCATACAGTGCGGTAGAGTGTACCAGTGCGGGGTAGATCCGCTTTGCAGCAGCGTCTGCCAGGCACTCGGTGTTCAGGTTGTTTTCAACCTTGGTATGCTTATCTTTTGCACTGGTATCGATCTTATAGATGGTGCCAGCTTCGGCCAGAACCTTGGCATTGCTGTCGTCATCATTGAAGTTGCTGCTGGTTTCCTTCAGATCGTTGTAGTACATCAAGATGATATCAAACGGGTCATCCGTCTTGGTAAAGCTGCTCATGCTGAAGCCGCCGGGCCTGCTGCTGCTGGAATCCTCTTTGCGGATATAGTAGTTCGCATTACGCGGACGTGCTTCCAGAGTATCGGGGCCCTGGTTCTGCATCTTCTTCATGAACTGCTGCATCTGGGAGTTGTTACCAGAGCTGCCGGAACCAGAGTTGCCGTTGTTGCCGTTCTCGGACTGCTGGCGGCGCATGTTGTTATACAGGTTCTGGTTGGTCGTGGTATCAACGTAATAGAAGTAATTATTGTCGAAGTAGATGGGGCTGCAGATAGAGGTGAACCAAGTATCCTCGTAGCAGGTATCGGTGTAACGGGTCTCGTTCTTGTTCTCCGCCTTGGTGTAAGAGTAATGCGGCTTGCCGTTGTTCAACACAACATTGCCGTCATCATCCACATCGGGATTCTTGTTCTTGGTGTAGGTGTAGCCATCGTACAGCGAGTCAATGTAATCATAGTACTTGCTGTAACGGCCTTCCAGACCGGAGGGAGAAACCAGGAAGTTGACATGGCGCAGGTCGCCTGCGTTCTCAACGCGGGTCTGGGCCATGCACTCGGTGTTCACGTCATCATAGCAGACGTCAACATAGTACCAGTTCTTGTTGGCTTCGCCGGTGGTCATCGTAGCAGAGTTGCTGTCGCCCTGCAGTTTGTTGACCTTGACTGCGTTGAAGTAGTGGACGTTGTTGAACATGCCGCCGCCGAACGCATTACCGGCAACACTGGTATCAGAAGTATCGCAGTAATACAGGATCTGGGCAAAGTCAACAACAGCGTTATCGCCTACTTCATCGGGGGTCTTCCAAACTTCTTTGCCGTCAACGGTCTTTTTATAGATTTCCTTGTTGTCAGGCAAATTCTGGACCATGTAGTTAAATGCAGCTGCATAGCCCAGGCAGATGCAGCCATACTCAACGCCCTTAGCGCCGATCTCGCCGCCCAGCAGGGCACCGAAAGCAGTCGTCTGGATGGGGTCGTTGTTGCCGCCGCCGGTGATATCGCCCATGGAGCCCATATCGAATTCTGCAACCTGGGAGATCCAGTCGTGCAGGATCAGCAGCTTGGTGACATAGTCAGCGCTGTCACCCAGCTTGGCAACCTGTGCCAAGCCTGCGTCACGGATGGCTTTCAGAGCTTCGCCATAGTTCATGACGTAAGACATGAACGCCTGCGGCAGCATGTTCAGCATGAATGCCATGGTGGTCGGCGGGACATCATCGTTCGGATCAATGCTGCACAATATCTTGATTGCGCCCATGGTGCCGGTGATGCTGCCATCCTCGCCCTGCTTCTGAACGCCCTTGGAGGTCCAGAACGGGGCAACCACGCCGAAGTACTCTGCTTCGTCCTGGTTGAACTGCGACAGCTGGAAGTAGTAGTAGTTCATCTACGCAGTCGAGACATCGTAAGTATTGGTGACCTGGTTGCCCTGGTCGTCCACATACACGGCAGTCTTCTGGCTGTCGTACAGCAGCAGGCTGTTCTTGCCCTTGTTGTCGCCGCTCTGATAGGTGAAGTTCACCTTGCTTGCGTCAACCGGGTTGTTCTGCATATCGTACCAGTTGCCGTCCTTCATTGCGGACACCAGGGTAACGCCGGTGCCGCCGGAGGTGGTATCCAGGGTCGGGGTGCCGCCCACATTGATGTAGACGGAATTGTCATTCTGGTCTACCACAACGCTGACCGGCATGGTCATTACCGGCTGGGTTTTGATTTCTTCGCCGCAGACAGCGCACTTGAAGGTGACGCTGGTGCATTCCCAGTCAATGGTAACGGGAGCGCCGGCAGAAATTTTGCCGGTTTCGCTGTCATAGAACAGCTGGGCGTTGCTGTAGTCAGCGGCCAGCTCGCCCTCGATCTTCTTCATTTCCCAGTTGAAGGTAGCAACAAAGTTGCCATCTGCATCCTTGGACACGACATGGCTCTGGCAGGGCAGGGCGGCAATGTCGTCGGTGCGGGTGGTGGGTTCCTTGTATTCCTTCTTAACCGGGCTCTTGTCAGCGGGCACGCTGGCAGAGTAAACGGTCTTGCCGGCAACGCCGGGCTTTGCCTCGGTGGTATCCTTGGTTACGGTGCCTTCTACCTTCTGGTAGGCATCGCCCTTTTCACAGGTATACACAGCGGTGTAAGCCCAGCCGTCATCGGTCTTGGTCCAGTAACCATCGGGGGTTTCTTTCCAGGTATGGGTATGGCCATCCTCCGGGTTGGTGTCATTCCAGTACCATTTCGGCTCGCCATAGGTATGGCCGTCTGCAGCGGCGCTGGCCGCAAAGGTATCGGAGTTTTCAGCAACGTAAGCCTGTGCGTAGCTGTCAGCCTGCTGCGCAATCACTTCATCATCGCTGTTGGTCATGGACTCCATCGCAGAGGTCATGCCGGAGCTGCCGGTAAAGGTAACGGCGGTCACAACGCCTGCGGCGTTCGTCTCATAGCCCAGGTCGGTAACGGCGCTGGACAGATGATACGTTTTGATGGTGGCAGCCATCACCGATGCCATCTCGTCCTTGTTCAGGCCATAGGCTTCGGTGTTGATCTTGCCGGCTGCGGCGTTGGCGTACATGGCATCGGCCAATGCATTTTCCAACGCTGCAAGGCTCATGCCCGCCTTGCTCTGTGCAGTCGCTTCCAGCTTGGCATCGTCCTGCTCCAGTTCATGCACTTCGCCCTGGGCAGCCAGCGTTTGGGCTGTCTGCTTGATCAGGTCTGCGGTGCTGGTGAACTTGGGCAGGGACTGCACAGCGCTGGCCGCGCTTGCTGCGCTAGCTGCAACAGACTGCGCTACCGAAGAATCAATCTTGGTAGTTTCGGCTGCTGCGGGAAGCGCCACGCTCTGGGCAACCATGGCTGCTGCCAGCACGGATGCACCAAAACGCTGAAGGTTTTTCTTCATAGTTTTATCCTCCCTTAAGTGTTACTACTTTCCCCTTTTGTGTGAAAAGTGGTACGGCAGATGTGCGGCACTTTGCAGGTGTTGATTGCAAAACGCCTGGTTATGCCCCCTCGGTCTGGCGATCCCCTGCCGGGCTGCGGCCTGCTTTTGGGGCTTTGGGCCCCGGCACAGCGGCTGACAAAACGTTGTACCGGCTGCATGCCTTGATCCCGCAAATGATAGCCTTTCCGACACATCCAGGTATATACATTATATCACAGTTGCCAGAATTTGCATAGTTAATTAGAGCGGTTTCTAGGTAAATTTTTGTCCTTGAATCAACTGAAACCTGTTTTTCGCACATTATTTGCGCTGCGGTGCGGTAACTCTTTGGCGGTATTTATTAACATTTTTGAATGGTTTATTCCTGCTTTTATCAAATGATTGAACATTTACCCCGATAATGTTCTTTGCAATCTCTTAATACAATCACCCGGTATTGTTATCGCGCATTTTTTGCCATTTCGGTTTTGCTTGTTGTTGAGAGTTTTGGCAGAGATTGGAGGAAACTTGAAGGGAAAATTGGAGGTTGAGAATTGCCCATTATAAATTGTACTGTAGAGAGCGTTCCTGACCGTTCCGAAAACTTAGGGATAGATCAGCCCTTGCCCCTTAACCGCGACCTGAAATACACCTTTCCAAGGTAGGGCGGTGTGAGCGCCCCCTCCTGCTCCACTTTTTCAAAGTTCCGAATGGTGTCCTCTCCCCTATCTACAATTCCTGATGTTTTCATGATGCCTTCCTTAGTCTTCCACACCAGGCCTTTGCCCCCCTCCCCGTCCCATATACACAACAAAAAGGCCCCTGCCTTAACAGCAGGAGCCTTGAAAGCTATATCACAAGCCGAAAATTACTTCTCGATCTTGGAAACAACGCCGGAACCAACAGTGTGGCCGCCTTCGCGGATAGCGAAACGCATGCCTTCTTCCATGGCAACCGGGGTGATCAGCTCAACGTGCATATCAACGTTGTCGCCGGGCATGCACATCTCAGTGCCTTCGGGCAGGGTGATGATGCCGGTAACGTCGGTGGTACGGAAGTAGAACTGAGGACGATAGTTGTTGAAGAACGGGGTATGACGGCCGCCTTCTTCCTTCTTCAGGACGTAAACATGGCCATCGAAAGTGGTGTGGGGATGAACAGAGCCGGGAACAGCCAGAACCTGGCCACGCTCGATCTGGTCACGGTCAATACCACGCAGCAGAGCGCCGATGTTGTCGCCAGCCTGAGCGAACTCAAGGCTCTTGCGGAACATTTCCAGACCAGTGATGGTGGTGGTCAGCTTCTCTTCCTTCAGACCAACGATTTCCATCTGATCGCCGACATGAGCAGTACCACGCTCAACACGACCGGTAGCAACGGTGCCACGGCCGGAGATGGTCATAACGTCCTCAACGGGCATCAGGAACGGCTTATCAGCAGCACGGTCCGGGGTCGGGATGTAGCTGTCAACAGCGTCCATCAGCTCCCAAATGCACTTGTATTCCGGAGCATCGGGATCCTTGGAAGTGCTCTCCAGAGCCTTCAGAGCGGAACCACGGATGATCGGGGTGTTGTCGCCGTCGAAATCCTGGCTGTCCAGCAGTTCGCGAACTTCCATTTCGACCAGGTCGAGCAGCTCTTCGTCGTCAACCATATCGCACTTGTTCAGGAACACAACGATCTTGGGCACGCCAACCTGACGAGCCAGCAGGATGTGCTCACGGGTCTGCGGCATCGGGCCATCGGTTGCAGCAACAACCAGGATAGCGCCGTCCATCTGAGCAGCACCGGTGATCATGTTCTTGATGTAGTCAGCATGGCCCGGGCAGTCAACGTGAGCATAGTGACGCTTCGCGGTGTGGTACTCAACGTGAGCGGTGTTGATCGTGATACCACGAGCCTTCTCTTCAGGAGCCTTATCGATGCTGGAGTAATCCATGAAATCGGCGTCGCCCTTCAGAGCCAGAACCTTGGTGATAGCGGCAGTCAGAGTGGTCTTGCCGTGGTCAACGTGACCGATGGTACCGATGTTGACATGCTCCAAAGAGCGGTCAAATTTTTCCTTTTCAGCCATTGGAAGTATCCTCCTTTAATTCAAACAGATAAAATAGCCTGTTGTAAGGCTATCATACTAGATTTTTCAAGAAAAATCAAGTATTTTGCGCGAATTTGTGCAGAATCAGCCCTTATTGCGCTCGGTCATGATCTTATCTGCAACACTCTTGGGAACCTGCTGGTAATCAGCCGGCTCCATGGAGTACTGGCCACGGCCCTGGGTCTTGGAACGCAGGTCAGTAGCGTAACCGAACATCTCGGACAGAGGAACCATAGCGGTGACACGGGCAGTGCCATCGGTGGATTCCTGGTTCTGGATCGCGCCGCGGCGGCTGTTCAAGTCGCCAATGACGTTGCCCATATACTCGTCAGGAACAACAACGTCAACCTTCATGATGGGCTCCATAATGACGGGATCAGCCTTCTTCATAGCATCCTTGAATGCCATGGAGCCGGCGATGGAGAACGCCATTTCAGAGGAGTCAACTTCATGATAGGAGCCGTCCCACAGAGTGACCTTGACATCCACGACGGGATAACCAGCCAGAATGCCGGACTTCATCGCGCCCTGGATACCGTTGTCAACAGCGGGGATGTATTCCTTCGGGATAGCGCCGCCAACAATACCGTTGACGAACTCATAACCCTTACCCGGGTTGGGCTCAATCTTGATCTTAACGTGACCATACTGGCCCTTACCACCGGACTGACGTGCGTACTTGGTTTCCTGGTTAGCATCCTTGCGGATGGTTTCACGGTAGGCAACCTGAGGTGCGCCAACGTTAGCTTCGACCTTGAACTCGCGGAGCAGACGGTCCACGATGATTTCCAGGTGGAGCTCGCCCATGCCGGCGATGATGGTCTGACCGGTTTCTTCATCGGTCCAGGTACGGAAAGTCGGGTCCTCTTCAGCCAGCTTAGACAGGGCAATACCCATCTTCTCGCTGCCAGCCTTGGTCTTGGGCTCGATGGCAACGCGGATAACCGGCTCGGGGAAGTTCATGGACTCGAGGATGATGGGATGCTTCTCATCGCACAGGGTATCACCAGTGGTGGTGTTCTTCAGACCAACAGCAGCGGCGATATCGCCAGCGTAGCAGATGTCGATATCCTTACGGTTGTTTGCATGCATCTGCAGGATACGGCCGATACGCTCGTCCTGATCCTTAACAGAGTTGTAAACAGTGGTGCCAGCCTCAACGGTACCAGAGTACACGCGGAAGAAGCACAGCTTACCGACATACGGGTCAGTCATAATCTTGAATGCCAGTGCAGAGAACGGCTGATCATCGGAAGAAGTGCGATCTTCTTCCTCGCCAGTCTCCGGGTTGGTGCCCTTGATGGCCGCAACGTCGGTCGGAGCGGGCATATAATCAACGATTGCATCCAACAGTTTCTGAACGCCACGGTTCTTGTAAGAAGAGCCGCAGACAACAGGAACGATCTCGTTGGAAATAGTAGCCTTACGCAGAGCAGCCTTGATTTCTCCCTTGGTCAGCTCTTCGCCGTCCAGGTACTTCATCATCAGCTCTTCGTCGGTCTCAGCAACAGCTTCGATCAGCTTGTCATGATATTCCTGAGCCTGTTCTTTCAGGTCTTCAGGAATTTCCTCAACGCGCACATCATTGCCCATATCATCATAGTAGATATCGGCGTTCATGTCGATCAGATCGATGATGCCGCGGAAAGTGTCTTCCTGGCCGACAGGCAGCTGGATAGGCACACCGTTGGCATGCAGACGATCATGCATCATCTGTACGCAGCGGAAGAAGTCAGCACCCATGGTATCCATCTTGTTGACGTAAACCATGCGGGGAACCTTGTACTCGTCAGCCTGGCGCCAAACGGTTTCAGACTGAGGCTCAACGCCACCCTTTGCGGCCAGAACGGTAACAGAACCGTCCAGAACACGCAGAGAACGCTGAACTTCAACAGTAAAGTCAACGTGGCCCGGGGTGTCGATGATGTTGATACGATGACGGTTCTTTTTGAACAGAGCCGGATCGTGCTGGGTCTCGGTGTGGCTCCAGTAGCAGGTGGTTGCAGCGGAAGTGATGGTAATACCACGTTCCTGTTCCTGCTCCATCCAGTCCATCGTAGCAGCGCCGTCATGAACTTCGCCGATCTTATGGTTAATACCGGTGTAGTACAGAATGCGCTCGGTGGTGGTGGTCTTGCCTGCGTCGATGTGGGCCATGATACCGATATTTCGGGTCATTTGCAGGGATACGTCTCTCGGCGTTGCCATGGCTTAAACCTCCTCAGTAAGCAGATCAATAACGGTAATGCGCGAAAGCCTTGTTGGCTTCTGCCATCTTGTGGGTATCTTCGCGCTTCTTGACAGCGCCGCCAACGTTGTTGGTAGCGTCAATGATCTCGGCGGCCAGGCGAGCGGACATGGTCTTTTCACCACGGCTGCGGCTGTACAGAGTCAGCCAGCGCAGGCCGAGGGTCTCGCGGCGGGCGGGGCTGACCTCCAGGGGAACCTGGTAGGTGGAGCCGCCGACACGGCGGGCCTTAACTTCGAGGCTGGGCATGATGTTTTCCATGGCCTTCTCGAACATTTCGAGAGGATCGTTGCCGGTCTTCTCTTTGACAGTCTCAAAAGCTTCGTAAACGATCTTCTGAGCGACGCCCTTCTTGCCATCCAGCATGATGCTGTTGACCAGACGGGTGACGAGCTTGGAATTGTAAATAGGATCAGCCAGAACTTCGCGCTTTGCGATTTTACCTCTTCTGGGCATCTTTCTTCCCTCCTTCACATTAATGATATCATCGGTACTCGAAAGTTAAAGAAAACTCCCGTTATGCCACAAAAGGGTCAGCTGACCATTTTATGGCGAAAAGATGTTTCCTTACTTCTTGGCACCGGCCTTGGGACGCTTTGCGCCGTATTTGCTGCGAGCCTGGTTACGGTTTGCAACACCCTGAGTATCCAGAGTACCACGGATGATGTGGTAACGGACACCGGGCAGGTCCTTAACACGACCGCCACGGATCAGGACAACGCTGTGCTCCTGCAGGTTATGGCCGATACCAGGAATGTAGGAGGTGACCTCGATACCATTCGTCAGGCGGACACGGGCAACTTTACGCAGAGCAGAGTTGGGCTTTTTGGGGGTCATGGTACGAACAGCGGTGCAAACACCACGCTTCTGGGGGCTGTTCATGGTGGTGTACTGCTTCTTCTGGGAGTTGTAGCTCTTCTGAAGGGCAGGAGCAGTGCTCTTGGTTACCAGGACCTCACGGCCTTTGCGTACGAGCTGGTTAAAAGTAGGCATTTCTTTTCTCCTTTCTTGATTATTCCGCGCAGTTTTTTGCGGGGGTTGTGCTTCCATTTTGGCCGCACTTGACCCCTTAACTCACGCATTTATTATAATAGCGGATAAACCACGCTCTGTCAAGAGTATTCACAAAAAATATTTCAAATAATCGTGCAAGATGCTGATTTTCTGCACTGGGGGTTCTAAGGCAATACCGCACAATTCCCGCCTAACGGCTCAAGCACCGCTCCGGCGGCT
>ERZ857801.2718-NODE-2718-length-14151-cov-2.623297_pt1 | contig 14151 bp, 10 predicted proteins | sample MGYA00519762_ERZ857801 | MGnify/ENA primary metagenome ERZ857801 (study PRJEB31778, sample SAMEA3449368) | human gut metagenome | biome: human gut; feature: human-associated habitat; material: faeces | place: United Kingdom | collected 2010/2012 ...
ATATTTTTTTAAGCGAGGTAATTCGCATTTTACAATTGTTAAGGATTTTAATACTGAATTCAACATTAGCGAGCACCAAAAAGATCGGGAGTTTATCTATAAGTATTTAACATTGACAAAATGTGATCTCTTTTTTGCAGATAAAGCCGTAATGATAGAAGGTGCTACAGAACGAATTCTCATGCCATTATTTATCAAAAAAATAGATGAAGATATTAAATCAAATTTGTCCTCCCAATATATATCATACGTTGAAATTGGAGGGGCATATGCTCATCATTTCTATAAATTCCTTGATTTTCTGGAACTAAGAACATTAGTTATAACAGATTTGGATTCTGTTAAGAGAACAACTAAGAATAAGAGAACAACGTATCCTGCGTGTCAAACATCAGTAGGGAGTCATAGCTCAAATTCCGGAATCAGAAATTGGTTTGAAAATGAACAAGGATATGCAGATTTAAGCTCTATTCGCAGTAAAACGGATGAACAGAAATGTATTAATCATCGTAGGATTGCATATCAGATACCTGAGATACCTAATACAATTCCTTGTGGAAGAAGCTTTGAAGATGCATTTATTCTTGCAAACAAATCGCTCTTCTCGATAACGGGACGAGGAAAAGCCCTTGAAAAAAGAGTTTTTGATAAAGCTCAAGAGCTAAATGATTGCAAAGCAGACTTTGCGATTGAGTGGGCTTTAAAAACTGGTTGGTCAATTCCAAGATACATTAAAGAGGGCTTAGTATGGTTATCGAAATGAGGAATATAAATACAGTATTAAACCCTGCAGAACAAGCATCAAAAGAAACTTTATCTGCAATGTTCCTAGCAATCGAGAATAATCAATGCTTTAGGTTAGAAGCTGGTGCGGGTGCCGGTAGAACCTACTCCTTGATAGAAGCTTTAAAATATACTATATCCAAATATGGGAAGCTGTATCTGAAGCAGAATAGAAAAATAGCGTGTATTACATATACTAATGTCGCTAAAGATGAGATAAACAGTAGGCTTGATAATCATCCTATAGTGTATGCAGAGACTATTCATGCATTTAGTTGGAATATATTAAAAAACTTCCAAAAAGAAATGAGATCCTTTATTCCATCAATAAGTGAAAAATGGGAGACTCGAATTGCAGAAATAGGAGGAATAAAAAATCAGACTATAAAGTATGATTTGGGATACCCATCGGCTTCAGAAGAAGAAATCACATTACATCATAATGATGTAATTGACATTATGACGCATTTTCTAGCATTAAAAAAATTCCGAGCTATATTAGAAAGCCTATATCCCGTATTGTTCATTGATGAATATCAAGATACTAATAATAAATTAGCTTTGGCTATTAAAGAATTTCTTATAGAAGCTGACTCAAAAATGCTCATAGGTTTATTTGGTGACCACTGGCAAAAAATATATGGTCATTCATCTTGTGGAATTATTGAATCAACTAGAATAAAATTTATTGGTAAAAATGCAAACTTCAGATCAGACAAGAATATTGTTGATGTGTTAAACAATATGCGCCCTGAGCTTCCTCAGTTTCCTAAGAATACGGAAGCGAAAGGTGAGATTGATATTTTACACACCAATAGCTGGGTTGGAAATCGTAGAACGGGTGGACATTGGGGGGGAGATCTCCCCGTTGAAGTTGCTCATGAAATTCTCCATAACACAATAATTAAATTGACAAACAAAGGATGGGATTTTTCGCCTGAGCATACTAAAATACTGATGCTAACTAATAATATTCTTGCAGCAGAGCAGAATTATCTTTCAATCGCAAGTACATTTTCAAACACAGATGATTATTTGAAAAAGAACGATGAGTATATTAAGTTTTTTGTTGATACAATAGAACCTGTTTGTGAATATTACAGTCAACGTAAATTTGGGAAAATAACGGAAATCTTAGGAGGAGGTGCGGTCGCATTAAAAAAGGCAGAGGATAAAATATTATGGAAAAATAGTTTAGATCGTTTAATAGAACTTAGGATTAGTGGTACAATAGGAGACGTAATTGAACATCTGCAATTAACAAAACAACCAAGATTATCATATAAAATAGAAGATGAAGAAACGAAATTTCAGGCTTTAAAACTATTAGACGATATACCTGAGGAAGAAAAAAGTTTTTTTGAAAAGACAGAAAGATTGAAGGCTATTAAGTATAGTGAAGTAATTACTCTTACTAACTACATAAATGATAAAACTCCTTTCTCAACAAAGCACGGAGTGAAAGGAGCTGAATTTGAGAATGTTTTAGTAGTATGTGGTCGAGGTTGGAATCAATATAATTGGAATCAAATGCTAGAATGGAGTAATACTGCTGTGCCTGATGAAAAGATTGATACTTTTGAAAGAAATAGAAATTTGTTTTATGTTGCATGTTCAAGACCTAAGAAACGATTAGCTATTCTTTTTACTCAGCAGTTATCATCATTGGGGAATCAAAACTTTAAAGAAATGGTTTGGGACTCAGAATATCCATTCTTTTGATGATGAATATTAATAAAATTTGGTATCATAAACATATAGAATAGAGACTAATTAAATACTAAAAAGCAAATATTGTGGCTAAAATAAATTGGAAAAATATGCATTTCAGTTAGGAGCATACATCATGCAATATTATTTGAATATAGTTCGCCCGTTTCTTAATATTCTTGACCCTATAAAATATAGATGCAGCAACATGGGTGTTTAAATGAACCATCATTATTGCTTCTATTGTAAAAGCTGTTTTTTGCGGATGATGTGCAAAAATAGCTTTTAATGTTTTGTGGGCACGGATTACGCGGGGTAAATTAAAACCGTGAAATCCGTACCTAAAAGAATGCACAGAGAGAGAGGTCTTTTCTTCTTGTCTGTCTTACCAATATTTTTCGATTCTATCATAGCCGAAAACGTGACTACGTTCATCTTTAATATCTTGCAGCTTATGACAAATTATTTGCGCTCCGATCATGCTGAAAGTGATTCCGTTTCCGCCATATCCCAGATCGAAAAATATTCGTTCCTTGCCGGGCCAATTGCCGATGAAAGGTAGCCCGTCTTTGGTGCTACTGAAGGTACCGCACCATGCCATTTCTGTTTTGAAAGGGATATCGGGGAATAGTTTTCTGATTTTTCTCTCCAAGATACGGATTTTCTTTCTGAGTAGTGAGTCACGGTGTTCTGGATCGCTGAACTTTTCATCCTCACCACCTACAATAATACGGTTTCCGTCGGTGGTACGGATATAAAGATATGGATCGGCTGTTTCCCAGATCAGGCAATGTTCCGGCCAGAGATATTCGGGGGCTACCGGATGTGATATGAGTGCATAAGTAGAAGTCAAATCCATAATTTTCTGGGGAAGGAATTGTTCGGCCTCAAATCCGGTGGCTACGATTGCATATCCGCACTTAATTTTATTTCCTTTGTCTGTTATCATGATACAGCCATCAGATGTTTCAGTGCACTTCTTTATGTTGGTATGGGTAAAGACCTTCAGACCGTTCTCCTTCATATGATAGGTGAGCAGTCCGGTTGCAGCTCTGTAGGCATCCATCTGTGCGGATGTTTCATTCACCAGGGCATTGCCGGGCACTTTCACCTTATATCGTTTTCTGATTTCTTGTTTCTTGAGCAGATTGACCGGCAATTCATGCTTTTGCCGTATTTCGTATTCTTGTTCCAGAAGTTTGTTGTCTGCCGAGCTGCTGGCATAAAAGATGCTGGACAATTGCTCAAATCCGGCATCGACACCTGTTTCCTTTAGTACTTTCTTTATATCAGAAATGGATTGCAGGCATGCATGATAGGCGGTTGCTGCATTTTCTTCGCTGATGATTTTTGCCATCCGGCAGAGGGGTACGTCTATTTCATATTGTAGTAAAGCGGTACTTGCAGCAGAGCTTCCGGTTGCGATGCTGCGTTTGTCAATCACGCAACATTCTATTCCGGCACGACACAATTCGTGTGCCATCAAAGCGCCTGTTATACCCGAACCTACGATGACGATATCTGTTGACAGATCATCCTCCAAAGGGTGGAAATAGTCCAATAGGGAATTTCTGACGATCCAATAGGGTAAACCTGAATGTAAGTCCATAATATATTTTGTTAATTCCCCCTTACTTTCTTCCTGTTGAGAAACAGGAGTGAAGTAAGGGGGGGAGTGAGAAATGGGAAAGCCGTTTTATTGAAATTTGCTTTCCGTTTACGGTAGTAGATTATTTGCCTTCTTCGATAGTACAAATGCTGACACGGTTCCAGTCCGGTTCGGAGAACATATCACCGATTCCTTGTCCTTCGGCGGTAATGCGGGTGTCGTTAATCTTGTATTTTTTTACAAGTATGGACTTCACAGCTTGAGCACGTGCTTTTGCCAGTTTCTCATTGAAAGCGAGGTTACCTTCGGGAGAGGCATATCCTTTGATGACGACTTTAGCTTCAGGATGTTTTTTCATGTAAATGGCTACACGTTCCACATTAGGCAGTTGGGAAGCATCAACCACGGACTTTCCTTGTCTGAAGGTAATGATGGATTCTGGAATGCGGTTGGTTTTTACCACGGTTTCTATGTTGGCAGCTTGGGTTCTGCAATCTGCCAGCTCCTTTTGTAAGTTGTTGGCCTGTTGTACGGCATTGCTCAGTTGCATGTCCTTGTCGCTCAGTTGTGATCGCAGACGGTTGACTGCATTATTTAGCTCGCCTACTTCTACTGGGTCGTAAGGCTTCACTGTTGTGAAATGATGTGAGCCGTTGCTACACATGAAATGGTAGGTCAGTCCGGCAGTCAGTTCAAAAGTGGCATTGTTGGCGTTGAAACGGCTTTTAGTTTTGCTGAAGTCTCCTTGCATATCATATACGATAGCTGGTTTGATACCGAGTGTCCATGCTTTTTCCTCACCTAGGTTGAAGTTCAAGTTTAGACCAAGGCGTGTAGACCAGGAATTTGTATCACCGGGGCCATTCTGATAGTAATGTAGCCAGCCGATACCTGTCAGAGTCTCGATTTCAAAAATGCGTGGTTCGCCCATATAACCTCCAAAGAGATTCATCAGGTTGACTTTACCGAGTAAGCTCACTTCGGAAGCATCAAATGCAGTTTTGCTGGCTGAGGTATTTACATATCCCATACCTTGAATACCTAGACCGAATATAGGAGTAAGTTGTTTTCCGATTCCGAATCCGAAGGCCGGTCGGGCATTTTTTAAGAAGGAGCTGTGAGTCAAAGGGGTTACAGCACCAGCTTTCAGTTCAATAGACCAGTTGTCACCAGGGCGTGTGCCTTCAAGGGCCGTACGGTCATTTTGCGCATGCATGGTAAGAATACTCATGCTTAGTGCTAAAACAAAGATAGATTTTTTCATAATTAAATAAATTAATAGTGATACAATAAATATGTCACACACGTTGTACTGTCTGTTGTGTAGTTATGACTGTGCATAATCTAATGAATTACTTTGTCATAACCTTTGTTTAAAAAACAGCCCGTTAAAAAGGATGGTTCGAAAAATAGAAATGGATTTAACATCTATTTAAGAAGTCGGATGGTACCAGAAGCCTGTATTGGCAGTGAAAGCACATCATAGATATATAAGGTGCAAATTCTTGGATTTATATATAACGGCATCAAATATAACTTTATATATACATGCGTTTTTTAACACAAATATCTGTTGAAATGACAAATATTCATCAAACAAATATTCTTTCAATGCTGTTTTTTTATAGAGATACAAATCATAGTATTAATTAAAAACCTGACAATTATGAAAAAATTAAGTTTCGCAGGACTGAAGGGTAGAGTGTCCTGGGGCAGTGTTTTCGGCGGTGTCATGACTGTATTGGCAATATCCGTGTTACTGTCTATTTTAAATTCAAGTATTGGTTTGTTTATGTTTGATCCATTATCAGATCACCCGGTTGCGGGCATCGGCACTGCTGTTGGAATCGGATCCGCTATCATTCTGGTTGCCGGCATGGCTGCAGGAGGCTTTGTGGCCGGGAAACTGGCCGGTATGGACGGAATGATACACGGATTTCTGGTCTGGGCGACCACACTGATTGTGGCTGTGGTACTGGGAATTTTTCTGGCTGTCGGTGCGGCAAAAATGACGGTGAATACTCTTGGAGCGGTCTCGTCCGTTACGGGCAGCGTTTTGTCTGGAACAGGTGATACCGTTGGAAACGGAGTTGCTGCATTATCAGAAGACGCAAAGGAACTGTTCGGAGAAATCGATTTTAATGCAACCCTGAAAGAAGGGAATATACCGCAGAATATCCGTACCGCACTTCTAAAAAGCGACGTGAAGGAACTTCAGCCGGATTACCTGCAGAAGCAACTGGCGGAAGTGAAGGATGACCTGGAAGCGTCCGTAAAAAAAATAGTACGTTCCCCACAACAAGCGGATGAGAGCATTGACAGTTTCCTTGACCGATTGAAACAACGTACAGAAAATATCAGCAAAAATATAGACCGGAATGATTTGGCTATAGCAAACAACACCAATATGTCAAAAGCAGAAGCAAATAAAACTATTGACCAATATATGAACCTGCTGGAAAATGCACGTATGGAAGCCGGCAAACAGATAGACAAACTGGAGGTGACCCTGAGGAAAGCTGCACAGGAATGGAAAGAAATCAAGCATGAGGCACTCGTGGCTGCCGATAAGGCAACGGATGCCGCAGCGAGGTCCGCACTGATTTCGTTCCTTGCAATTCTCTCCGGAGCGGTATTGTGCTGTATTGCAGGCGCCTACGGTAGCAGGAAGACCCAAGAAAGGGTGGATATCTGACAGTATTTCATTAAATCAAGTAAGAAGTTCGGTCCCCCAAACAGTATGACAGGTTGATGTCATTTTTAAGCATGTTATATCTTTTCTGAAATCGGGCCAACTGATATCCGCATTATAAAAGGCAATGACTAACTTGCATTGCCTTTTTAAATTTAAACTATTTTTATTATTTTTGCGGGTAACATTTAACTTAACACACTTTTACTACAAATGACATACTTTCAGATTTTAAAGAGGGTGCTTTTTCTGTTCCCTTTACTAATAGCCACTTTTACTACTTGCAAGGGTCAAATTTATAAATACCTGGGCATAGAGGACGGACTAAGCAACCGGAGAATTTTCCGCATCCAGAAAGGCGGGCACGGGTACATGTGGTTCCTTACCCAGGAAGGGATAGACCGTTATGACGAAAGCAAGATTAAACATTATGCCGTCTTTGACGGAAGTATGGAGGTGGCGCCGCAAATCAACCTGAACTGGCTATATACCGGCAGCAGGCACAGGCTGTGGGTTGTGGGTAGAAAAGGACGCATATTCCGGTACGACACCGCCCGTGACCGTTTTGTTATGACCTACAAGCTTAACGGCCTGCAGGATGACGTAACATCAGGCACCGTCAATTGTACCTATATGGACAGTAATGACCGTATCTGGCTCTGCCATGGTGACAGTATTATACGCTATGATACCCGCGCAGGCACTACGGACAGAATAGACTCCCCTGCCTCGAACGATATTACTGCAATCACGCAGACCGACAGTACAAACTTTTTTATAGGGACATCAAACGGGTTACTGCAAACCATAGAAAAGGAAGGTGTCCTGGAAACTGTGGTCGGAACATATACTGACAGTATCTGTATACCGGTAAGTGAGCTTTATTTCCACCAAGATTCAAAGAAACTGTTCATAGGAACCTTCAAGGAAGGAATTATAGCATACGGAATGAACACGACTTCAACCATCATCGCGGACGGTCCGCTACAGAACGTGGCAATCAAACGAATCACCCCCTTTGGAAAGCGGCAACTGCTGGTAGCCACGGGAGGCAGGGGAGTATACTAGATTGACGTTGATTCTCTCTCCGCCCGGCCTTATATAACCGCCGACTACAGCAATTATAACGGTATGAACGGGAACAACATCAATGATATTTATGTGGATGGAGACGGACGGATATGGATGGCCAATTATCCTACCGGGATTACAATACGCAACGACCATTACAGAAGTTACAAATGGCTCAAGCATTCACCGGGCAACAACAGTTCGCTGGCCAATAACCAGGTCCATGATGTAGTCCGGGACGGCGAGGGTGACCTGTGGTTCGCCACCAGCAACGGGATCAGCCTGCTTCACAGCGCAACCGGTCAGTGGACTTCCTTCCTTAGCAGTTCCGAGCACTTGAAAGGCGATGACAACAATATCTTCCTGAGCCTCTGTGAGGTATTACCCGGCATTATCTGGGCAGGTGGGTATACATCAGGTATATACAGGATTGACAAGAAGAAAGGCACGGTGGAGTACATCTCACCTTCCTCCCTGGCAGGAATAAGCCCTGACCAATATATCAGTGACATAATAAAGGACTCCGGAGGGGATATATGGTCAGGCGGATACTGTAATCTCAAACGCATCAACCCTGAAACCGGTGACATACGACTCTACCCGGGACTGGGGTCCATTACCGCCATACTGGAAAAGGACGCGGAACGCATCTGGGTAGGTACAACTATGGGATTATACCTGCTGGACAAGCTCCGGGGAGATTACCGTCGCATAGATTTCCCGGTCGAGACAGTCCATGTCAGTACTTTGTACCAAGCTGCGGACAGCACACTATATGTGGGGACTAGAGGAGCGGGACTGCTTGTATATGACGGTGCAAACGATAAATTTATACACCAGTACCACATGGAAAACTGTGCCCTTGTCTCTGATAACATTTATATTGTCATTCCAAGACCGGATGGCAGCTTGCTGCTCGGTACGGAAAACAGCATAGTTACTTTCCTGTATGAAGACCGGACTTTCCAAAACTGGACGGCGGAACAAGGATTGATGAGCGTATGCTTCAATGCCGGCGCTTCAACCCAGTATGGGGACAGTCTTGTGTTCGGAAGCAATGATGGCATCGTCATATTCCCGGTTGACTTGCAGATTCCCGTTCCACAGTTCTCACAGATGCTCCTGAGGGATTTTACCGTTTCTTCACGTCCGGTCTATCCTGGTGAGGAAGGGTCGCCGTTAAAAAAGGACATTGCTGGTAATTACAGACTTGAACTGGCTTATGACCAGAGCAGCTTCTCCCTGGAAGCAATATCCATTAACTATGATTATCCTTCAAACATTCTGTACTCATGGAAATTGGAAGGCGCCTATAACGGCTGGAGCCACCCGTTGCAGGACGGGCAAATACAGGTCACCGGTCTTTCCCCAGGCAAGTACATCCTGCATATCTGTGCCATATCCAACGAAGAAAAATACAAAGTTTATGAGGAGAAAAGTATTGAAGTGGTTGTCGCCCGTCCACCATGGGCGAGCGCATGGGCCATAGCGGGATATGCACTTCTTGCCATATCAGCCGTTACAATAGCAGTTAGGATCGTCATGTTGCGCAGACAAAAAAGGCTATCGGAGGAAAAGACACGCTTCTTCATAAATACCGCCCATGATATCCGTACCCCCCTCACTCTGATAAAAGCTCCTTTGGAAGAAGTGGTGGAAAGGCAGCAGGTAAAAGAGGAAGGGACGGATAACGTGGGAGTGGCCTTGAGAAGCGTGAATAACCTCCTGCAATTGGTTACCGACCTGATCAATTTCGAAAGGGCGGACGTTTACACCTCACAATTATATGTTGGCGAATATGAGCTGCACAGCTACCTGGAAAGTACTTGCGAAACTTTCCGGACATATGCGTCACAGAAAAATGTCAACCTCTCATGTGAAAGTAAGTTCCCTTTTATGAATGTCTGGTTTGACAGGGACAAAATGGATTCCATATTGAAGAATCTATTGTCAAATGCCTTGAAATATACCCCCCGAAATGGTAATGTCCATGTTTGTGCCTACACTGAACAGAATACATGGAGCATAGAGGTAAGTGATACGGGGATTGGAATTCCCGCCGGGGAGAGGAAATATCTGGGCGGAAGGTTTTTCAGGGGCAGCAATGCCGTTAATCAGAAAGTGCCGGGAAGCGGAATCGGCCTGATGCTGGTCTGCAAACTGGTACGTTTGCATAAGGGAAGGATCTTTATATCAAGCACGGAAGGGGAAGGTACCTGTGTACGTGTTACATTCCCCATGGGAAACAGGCATTTGCGCAAGGCACGTTTCATAACAGTGGCAAAGACGGAAGATGCAGCCCCGCCACAACCGGAAACGTGTTCTGCCGAACTGCGGATGGAAACGATGAAAAATGGCAAAAGTTCATCACGTATTCTTGTAGTGGAGGACAACGATGACTTGCGGGGATACATTGAGAGACTCTTGGGACAGGACTACCACGTCCAATCATGCACAAACGGACGCGACGCGTTGGTCGTGGCAAGGGAATATAACCCGGACCTGATCCTTTCGGATGTCATGATGCCGGAGATGGGCGGTGATGAACTATGTGCAGCCATCAAGTCGGACATTGAAACCTCTCATATTCCGGTCATCCTGCTAACGGCACTCAGCGATGAGAAAAATATGCTCAAGGGGTTGGACAAGGGAGCCGATGCATATATAACCAAGCCGTTCAGTGTGAATGTGCTCAAGGCGAACATCAGGAGCATACTGCGCAACCGGATATTGCTCCGAAAAACATATGCCGGACTAAAATCTGGTACCGGCCCGTTACCTGAAGGATGCAGTAACGCATTGGACTGGAAATTCATTGCCACCGTGAGAGAATGTGTTATGGAACATATTACCAGTCCTGATTTCAACGTGGACACCCTCTGTGAAATCCAGCACATGAGCCGTTCGAGTTTCTTCAACAAGCTCAAGACATTGACAGGATACGCACCGGCCGACTACATCCGTTCCATCCGCCTGCAACATGCGGCAAACCTGCTAATCCAGGAAAGGTGCACGATAATAGAAGTTGCGGATGCAACCGGATTCAGTGATGCAAAATATTTTAGGGAAGTATTCAGGAAACATTATGGTGTAAGCCCTAGTGAATACCGCAAAGTAGCAATGGGAACGCATCCGAAAGAAAGCCTATCCGATTATCGGTGCCATGGGGGAGGAAGTGTGGGAAGCCGTTGATGAGTTGATAAAAAACAGAGAGAGTACTATCGACTTGATACTGGTCGTTACATCAGGTAGGGTGAATGCTTAGGGTGGGTTCCACACTATTGTCAATATGATTACGTGATTACTCCGATCACGGTGGATAAGATGGTCATGCGGAGCAGCCTCTCTTCTTCGACCATCGTGTTGGACTATGTCCGCAACAAGCCTGAAATTCCCTTGAGAGATATCCTTTTCTTTTGGAACAAGATAGACTACAAGGCCAATACCGAGGTGTTCGACCTCTATCAGATGATGATGTAGCGGCTAAAGCTGACGGTGCTGGCAACCAGCGTTCCCGAAACGTACCGTTACGACAAGGAACTGTTCGTCTGCAGCAAGAGCTATTACCGCTGTACGCTGTTGTTGCCTCCGACCAAGTTGTTGAAAGGCTGTGAATTCGTAGAACTGGCATGAATAGACAATCATATTGAGTGAAAGAGGTATGGAAAAATATTGAAAATCCGGGCAGCCGCATAGGGATTGCCCGACTTTTTTAAGATGGATATTCAGGTGTGGGGTTGGCAGGTCAGTCCACGGGCTCGCCGCCATAGCGAAGGCGGCAGATAGCCTCGTGGATTTCACACATGATATGCAGCCGTAGCCGCTTGCTGATATGTTGGCTGTCGGAACGCATGAAGAGTTTTTGAACGATTTGACCGTACACTTTTTGGACGAGAAACGAAAACCAAAGGAATTAAGACTCCATGAGGTGGCACCGTTGGACGCGAAATTTCGGGCGGAAATCGGGGACTGCAAGACCGCCTCACCGGATATATTCCGATACGGGATTTGCACGAAGCGGTGCGACATGGCACCCACACTGAGAAAGTTCAACAGGCTGGGAGACTTGCGACTGGTCTGTGCGCCGCTTCTCAATGAGCGATGGATTGTCTCGCCGCCGGTTGCGCGACCGGATAATGCCCGGTTCCCGCCGCCGGAAGTGAAGACGAGGATACCGTTTAAAAAGAAAAAACAGAGTATGAACATTTAACTCTTTGATATATGGAAAATGAACAGAATGGAACGCTAAAAGACGGCAGTGTATATGTAGTCATGGGATTATGTTACAGAGATTCCAGCGTCTGTCGGAAGTGGTGTATTGCCTGTGAAATGAAACAGAACCGTTCTCGAAGGATGATACCTATACCCGCCGGCTCACTCCGGAAATGTGGGAGGAAATAAAGTTATCACCCGTAGTGGTGGCTGATATGCTGGATGATTTGAGGCACGGGAACAAGTTCTATACGGGCGTTGAAACGGATAAGGGGGGCTTCTTTTCAGCCGGAACTATGAAGGGAACCACCAATATGGGGCCTTTATGGAGGAGAATATCGAGAGATGTTTCTTTGAGCCGGACTTTGAAGGAAAGTCGCTGACCGTGTATGAACTTCGGGGATGGCCTTCGCTGATGGCGGGGAAGATAAACCTCTGTTATGATGATAACGATACCCTGTTACTATTGGAGAAGATTCCACCGGATGCCTTCCTTGATAAATCGGCTCTTAAAAGCGTACAGACAGAGGTGTATGACCTTTCACTCACGTGGGAGAATTATGCCCGGCTGCCGGACAATGAGAAGGGGCTTGGCCTGTTCCAGAGCGTGGATAACTATGACCGGATGACCTTGCTTCATATCATGGACAAGGGTTATCCGAGGGACGGACTGATGGATGAGTATCCTGATAATTTCAGTTTCTATGAGAAATTTGAAAGGATAGAAAGAGCATTACTGGGCCGGAACAGATGGAATGTTTATGACGAGATGCAGGACAGAGCAAAGAAACTGGTCGGAAAACTGTTGCGCGAGCAATTTTCCGATACACGGCAGAAGGTGGAGATAAAGGAAAAAGTAGTTTTACGGAACAGTAAAAGTATAAGGATATAAGGGATAACGGAAAACAAGTGAGGGTTGGAAGGCGCATTGCCGGCGGATGTCGGTGATGTGCCTTTCACCTTTATATCGGGATTCTGAAAGTTTTTACTTTGAGTAAATATGGGGAAAGAAATGACATGACAATATTTCAGGGTATGTTTTAGGGGACAATGTACGCCAATGGGTGACTTTGATTCCGGAAGTTTTGTTGGATGTGGAAATGTGCTTTACTTTGCTTCACAAATAGTAAAATCATAAATCAAATTTATTATGGAGTTAGTTGTAATTGAGAAAAATGCGTATTTACGGTTAAAACAGCAGGTTGAGGATTTATTCACACAGATTGAAGCTGTTAAAAAGAAATTTGGAATTGTTGAAAAGGAAAAATGAATGGATGCCCAGGAGGTTTGCTTGGCTTTGAATATCTCCAAACGAACTTTGCAAAGCTATAGGGAATACGGAATTATTCCGTGTTCTTTTATAGGTGGCAAATATATGTATAAAGAGAGTGATTTGGTCAGAGTATTAACTCAAAAAGCAAGATAACATATGGATGGAGTAATCACAAAGCAGTCAGAAGAGTACATAATGATGATGAGAATACTTAAGAAATGTTCTAAAGAGGTACTTGAATTTCAAGATTTGCCTGTTCCTATCGCCAATGAGGTTTATATGACTGGTGAACAGGTATGTGGCGTATTGCATATATCAAGCAGAACTTTGCAAAAGTTACGTGATGAAAAGGGGATAGCTTATACTGTTATAGGTGGCAAGTTCCTTTATCCTCTTTCCAAATTGCAATCGGTATTGGAAAAAAATTATAGAAGTTATCTTCGTTAAATCAAGTGATGAATTTGTATTTATATTTATATTGCTTTTTCGTATATTTGCAAAAGTAAGTAAAAGTATAACAGGAAGAAAGTTGCAGCATATATGCGGTGAATTATGCGGTGTCATAGGAATTGAGGATTTATGTAAGATGCTGATAATGAGTAAGGAACCTTAAAGTTAATCGTTCCCTGTCTCTCCGCTGAAAAGCAGCTTTTGGGCTGCTTTTTTGTTTTTATGGAGGGCGACACCTCCGATGTCGTGAAACGAAAACGGGAGCGTTTTCTTAGTGTTTATTGAGTTTTTTGAAAGGAGAGATGCTCGAGTGGTTGAAGAGGCACGCCTGGAAAGCGTGTATACGCCAAA
>ERZ857801.2734-NODE-2734-length-14051-cov-3.277937_pt1 | contig 14051 bp, 13 predicted proteins | sample MGYA00519762_ERZ857801 | MGnify/ENA primary metagenome ERZ857801 (study PRJEB31778, sample SAMEA3449368) | human gut metagenome | biome: human gut; feature: human-associated habitat; material: faeces | place: United Kingdom | collected 2010/2012 ...
CCCCCCATAGGAGGCCGAGGGCCGCCGCCCATGGGCGGACGGGGGCCACGGGGCGGTGCAGGCCGCCGGGGCGGACGGGGATGCCGTCCCCAGAACACGGGATAGTACACAGGCCCGCCTACCACCACCGGGCGGCGGCGATACCGGCGATACCGCAGGCCATCCAGCAGGATCCACACCACAAAGATGCCCACCACCAGCAGCACCACAGCCGCCACAGAGCCGGAGTCATTGCCCTGCCACGCACCGTTATCCTCATGATCGGAATAGCTGCCGCCGCTCTGCTGACGGCCCAGCGTCTGGGCATAGAACACATCCGCCTGCCGGAAGAAGGCCAGCGCCGCTGCGTCGTAGTCCCCCTGATAGTAGGGAGTCTCCACAGCGCCCTGCAGGCCCGCCTGATAGGTGTCCGTCATGGCGTCCAGCACGTTGTCGCCCAGCGCCACGTAGTAGTCGCTGTCCTTTACCAACAGCAGCAGCATATCATTGCCGCCCAGCCCCCACCGGGAGCCAAGCTCCGCCGCCGCCTTCTCATAGGTCCAGCCGTTCAGCGTGTCCAGCGTCGCCACGGCGATGATGGCCCGATAGTCGCTGTCCCAGCTCTGGTCATACTGCCGCAGGGAGGCCTCCGTCTCGTCCGTCAGCAGGTCGGCGTCGTCCCGCAGCCAGTTGCCGTAGGATACCTGCGGCAGGTCGGCGGGCTTTTTGCTGATGCCGTAGACGCAGGAGCCCAGAATGGCCAGCACCAGCACCACCAGCGCAAAGCCACGTTTTTGATAAAATTTCATGGTAGTCTCCCTTCACGGAGAAGTCGTATCTCTCAGCTTAACCACGCAGCTCCAGCAGCTTCTGCTTCAGTTCGCCCTCGATGCGGCCCAGCTGGGCCTCGGCCTCCCTGCGCTTGGCGGCGCCCTCCTGCTGGATGCGGGCCACCTCGTCCAGAGACTCGATGAGCTGCTGGTTGGTGTGCTGCAGCGTCTCGATGTCCACGATGGAGCGCTCGGCCTCCTTGGCGGTGGCGATGGTCCCCATCTTCAGAGTGTCGGCGTTCTTCTTCAGCAGCTCGTTGGTCATGTTGGTGACGGCAGTCTGGGCCGCGGTGGCCTGCCGGCCGTGCTCCAGCCCCAGGGCCAGCACCATCTGACTCTTCCACAGCGGCACCGTATTGACAAGCGTAGACTGTATTTTTTCTGCCATCTGCGTATCATTACTTTGGACTAACCGGATCTGAGGCGCTGTCTGCACAGAAATTGTCCGCGTCAGCTCCAGGTCGTGTATCTTCTTTTCAAATCTTGTGCACATAGCATCCAGATCCCTTGCAGCCTGCGCGTCCTGTGCAAGCCCGCTTTTTTCCGCCTTCTCAATAAGCTCTTTCAGCTTTCCTGCCCGTACCTCCTGAAGTTTTTTCTTTCCTGCAAGAATATACATGGATAATTCTTTAAAATACGTCAAATTCAACTCATACATCTTATCCAGAACCGCAACATCCTTTAAAAGCTGTACCTGATGCGATTCCAAAGCGCGGCATATTTCATTAATATTCGTCTCTGCCTTTGCATACTTCGCCTTCATGGCCTGAATTTTATTAGAAGTTTTCTTAAAAATCCCCAGGAACCCCTTCTCTTCTTCCTCATCAAAATTCTTGAGTTCTTTTACAACCCCTGACAGAAGCTCTCCAACCTCACCTAAATCCTTCGTTCTTACATTCTCAAGCGCACTTTCTGAAAAATCAGCCATTTTTTTCTGCGTGCCTGCACCGTATTGAAGAATCATTGCAGAATTCGTCAAATCAATCTGCTCCGCAAACGCATTTACTGTTCTTTTCTCTTCTTCACTTAAAATAGAATCATCCATCACCGCATCTTTTTCTTTTACTTCCGTTTCTCTTTTCTCTTCTTTAAATGGCTCTAACGTAAGTGTCGGTGTTGTGTCAAATTCCTGAAATTCTCTGTCCATTTCCGGCCTCCCTGCTCTTTCTTAGTTCTTATTTTTACTTTCCGCTGATTTCATCCTCTGTAAGTCCCTCCTGCGCCAGCATCGTATGCAGCACAGAAATATCGGACGATACATCCCATGCCGTATCCTGGAACAAGTCATCCAGCAGTTTTTCAAATGCAATATTCAACGTATCCAGCGTCTTTTCTATCTCTGTTTTCGATGATGTAATATTCTCTCCTTGTATAGGCTGTGCGTCCAACTCTTCATAAGCTTCTAAAAGCTTCACCGTAGTAGGAAGATAATATTCCATCAGCCTGCGTATATCCGCCACCGACTCTGGAGCCTGTTTTACCCTGTCAAATATTCGTCCTATCAGTAATTCCATATGGGATATTTTCGCTGAAATTTCTTCTCCCGGTATGGCATCATTACACTGTCTGATTTTTCTGACATATTCCTCACCTGTGCGTATTACTTCCTGTACCTGAGGTGAGAGTCTCTTTTCTTCCTCTTCTTTTCTAGAGCGCATGTTCTCTTCTTCTGTCCTCTGCCGGCTCTGTCTTTCCATCAATTCTTTATACTGACTATACGCATCTTCACTTACCATCAGGCAAGTTTTCTGCATATCCAGATGCCCCTGGCAAAACCATCCCTTTTCTATCATGTCTTCTAAATCTTTTACTATATACCTGGCAGACTTCCCCGATTGAGAGGACAATTCTTTTATTTCACAGTACTCTCTGCCTCCGATTGCACGGATGTAGGATCGGAATCTTTTAATTTTTCCAAGCATGCTTGTCCCTACTCCCGCCATTATTCCGCACCCAATCAACAAAACTGCCAAAAATATCGCGGCCGCCTTAAAGGGAAGTCCAAAATCTCCCGCCATTCCTGATGCAACAAGCAAAATCACAAATAAAATAAGAGAAACTGTTCCAAATGCGTATCCCGTCACGCAAAGAAATGTCCCGCCTATTTTTGTCGACGTTCCCTTTAAATAAAGGAGCTTCTTTTCTTTTACTGCCTCCTTTTTCAGCGGCTCTTCCCATGCCTTGCGGCAGCTTTTTTTCTCTCCCGCCGTTGTTCTTTCGTATTCCTTGGTGCCATACCAGCCGCCGTTTCTCACCCCTTCTTTTATATTTCCAACCGCATTGTTTATTGTATCTGTTATCGTCTGGTTCAGTCTGCCGAAATCCCGAGAATCCACTGCATCCTGGATAGTTCTTCGTATTTCGTCTCCGAATCTCTCCCAATCTCTGCCAGCCATATTGTCCCTCCTGACGAATCCTTGTACAACTGTCATAAATAACCAGATGTTACAACAGCGGCACTTGACCTTTCATTTCTTTTATATGATAATCAGTTTAGTCAGATTATATAAAAAAGTCAAGAATCTGCCTAAAAAGGAGACGATTTATGACCCCTAACATATTATTTGAAGATCCTTATATTCTCGTTTGTCTGAAACCCGCCGGTATTCCTGTACAAAGCCGTATGCTTTCACAGCCTGACATGGTCAGTATTTTAAAAAATCATCTGTCCGCAGAGTCTTCCAAAAAACAAGCGCCTTATCTCGCAGTCATTCACCGGCTTGACCAGCCGGTAGAAGGAATTCTTGTTTTCGGGAAAACGCCGAAAGCCGCCCAAGAGTTAAACCGTCAACTACAAACGGAAGGTTTCGGAAAACATTACCGTGCGCTTTTGCATGGAACTCCTGCTATTTTAGAAGCCAATCTTACCGATTACATAGTCAAGGATGGACGCACCAATACTTCCCGTATCTGCCCTCCTGATACCCTCGGAGCCAAGCTTGCACAGCTTCATTACCGCATTATACAATCAAATCAAGCATTTTCTATAGCGGAAATCAAGCTTGTCACTGGGAGGCATCATCAGATCCGAGTACAGATGGCACATATAGGCTGTCCCATTGTCGGGGATAGAAAGTATGGAGCCTATAGCAAATCCTCTGACCGTACCTCCTCCTATCCCTCACAGAAGCTCCAGCTTTTTGCATACTGCCTGGAATTTGTCCATCCCTGTACAAATAAACCACTCCGATTCGAAATAGACAGACTAGATACGAAGCTTCTGTAACAAAACAAAGTAGGCTTGTCCACTTTGCGCGCCGCCGCAATACCGCAAAGCGGTAAAATTTCCTTATTGCGGCGTGCGCATCCCGCCCGGAGGGCTTTTTGTATTATATAAAAAATCAGGCTGCCGATGCTCCTATTAGACATCAGCAGCCTGTGCTCTTAATTTACTTTACATTTCTCCGGCAACCGCTTCAGGTTCTTCTTCCAGCGATTCTGTATACTTTTCCAAGATTGTACTCTGAATACGTTCTCTTGTTCCCGAATTAATCGGATGGGCAATATCACGATATTCACCGTCCAATGCCTTTTTACTCGGCATAGCGATAAATAAACCTTTTTCCCCCTCTATCACTTTGATGTCATGAACTACAAATTCATCATCAATTGTAATAGAAACAACTGCTTTAAGCTTTCCTTCTTTTGCCACTTTACGTACGCGCACATCTGTTATCTGCATACTTCTCAAGTCTCCTTTCTCTGCCTGCATTAATGCTGAAACTCTTATAATGCATACCGTTCGTTTTTCTCAACTACCACTTTCACACCATTCTCACCGACATGTCTTGTGTTTGCTCTTATCGTGTCGCGACTCTCAACAATACAATTTTCAATATATGTATTGTCACCTAAATATACATCGTTTAAGATAACCGAGTTTTTGATCACACAATTATTTCCAACAAAGACTTTCTTAAAGATAACAGAATTTTCAATCGTTCCGTTAATAATACTTCCGCTTCCCACAAGACTGTTTTTCACAACAGCGCCCGGATTGTACTTAGCGGGCGGAAGATCACTTACCTTGGAAAACACACTTGGAAGTTCCCGGAAAAAGTAATTTCTTACCTCTGGTTTCAAGAAATCCATATTGGTCTGGTAATAGGAATCTACGGTTGAGATGTTACTCCAGTAGCTGTTTATCTTATAACCGTATATTTTCTTCAGATTCTTATAACGAATCAAAATATCGGTTACAAAATCATGTCGTTCTTCCTCTGCACAGTGTTCTACGAGGTCAATCAACTGTCTCCTGCGGATGATATAAATTCCCGTCGAGATAGTCTGCGAATGGGCCACCATCGGTTTTTCTTCAAATTCCTCAATTCGTGCTGACTCATTCATGCGCACAGTTCCAAAACGTGTCGCGTCGTCTGTAGGTTCCAAATCTTTACATACAACAGTAATATCTGCTTTCTTTGCAATATGGTATTCCAACACTTTGTTATAATCCAGTTTATATACCGCATCACCAGAAGTAATAATCACATAAGGCTCATGGCAGCGTTTCAAAAAATCTAGATTCTGATAGATTGCATCTGCCGTACCGCGATACCAATTGCTATTATCCGTCGTAATTGTCGGAGTAAAGAGATACATTCCCCCTTGTTTTCTTCCAAAATCCCACCATTTCGATGAGTTTAAATGTTCATTTAAAGATCTGGCATTGTATTGAGTCAGAACTGCCACTTTCTGAACATGAGAATTCGTCATATTACTCAAGGCAAAATCTATCGCACGGTAGCTTCCTGCAATCGGCATGGCTGCCGCTGCTCTTTTTGCCGTAAGTTCATGCATCTTCCTGCTGCTCCCGCCTGCTAAAATAATTCCAACTGCTCTCATAACCGTTCACCTGCCTTTATCAATGTTTCTCCGCTTGCAAGCACTCCCTCGCTGTAATCTTCAATGGATGTCACACCGCTTATGGCAGTATTCTTGCCGATCTGTACGCCGGACGGTATCACAGAATTCTCCCCGATCGTTGCAAGACCTCCGCTGTAAATATTCGGTTTCATTTTATTGGGCGCCTCACTTCCGATACCGATAGTCACATTATTTCCAACTGCGGTATCTTCTGCAATAATCGCTTTTTCTATAACGCAGTTCTCTCCGATTTTTACTCCCTGCATAATAATAGAGTCTTTAACCACGCTGCCCTTACCTATCGTTACTCCGCCCCCAAGCACTGAATTATGAATTTCTCCATGTATCTCTGATCCATTACTAATGATACACCGGTCAACCACTGCATCCTCGGCAATATACTGAGGTGGAATATTGGCGCTGTTTGTATAAATCTTCCAGAATTCCTCATATAAATTAAATTCCGGAATAATATCAATCAGTTCCATATTTGCTTCCCAATAGGAGCTTAGCGTTCCGACATCTTTCCAATATCCATTATATTCATATGCAAACAGCCTGTCCCCCTTCCCATGACAGTACGGGATCACATGTTTTCCAAAATCACAATTCGGCTGATCTTTTAAATGAATCAGAGCGTCTCTTAACACCGGCCAACTGAAAATATAAATTCCCATAGAAGCCAGATTACTGCTTGGTTTCTCAGGTTTCTCTTCAAACTCCTTGATTCTGCTATCTTCATCCGTGACGACAATACCAAAACGGCTGGCCTCTTCAATCGGAACAGGCATAGCTGCTATCGTGACATCCGCATTATTTGCTTTATGGAAGTCCAGCATTACTTCATAATCCATTTTGTAAATATGATCCCCTGAAAGAATCAGCACATAGTCCGGATTGTATGTCTCCATGTAATTTAAATTCTGATAGATTGCATTCGCCGTCCCTGTATACCACTCACTATTGCTGCTCTTCTCATACGGCGGCAGAATTGTCACCCCTCCAATGTTGCGGTCAAGGTCCCAGGGAATACCAATCCCAATATGCGTGTTCAGTCTCAGCGGCTGATACTGTGTTAAAACCCCCACGGTATCTACACCAGAATTAATACAGTTACTAAGCGGAAAATCAATAATACGATACTTACCGCCAAATGCTACTGCCGGCTTTGCAACTTTGGCTGTAAGAACCCCCAGTCGACTGCCTTGTCCACCCGCTAATAACATGGCAATCATTTCCTTTTTGAACATTGCGTCACCTCATTTCTAGTTAGATATATTCATTATACCACATTTTTGGCTTTAGTGAATATTTTTTACAATTTTTTTGGATTTTTTTTACTCTTTTTGTTAAATTAGTACAAAAAGAACTTCTTTAAAAATTTCCCATATATAGTATAATATAGAAAGCATATATAATTTATGACTGTTTTCATAATTTTTCAAAATTATTTATTTAAAAAGGGGCACTTTCTATGTATAAAATCAATTTCCAGGAACCAATTCATATTCATTTTATAGGAATCGGAGGCATCAGCATGAGTGGGCTTGCCGAAATTCTTCTAAAAGAGGGCTTCACAGTCTCCGGCTCTGACTCAAAGGAATCAGCTCTTACAAAGCAGCTTGAAACCAAAGGAGCGCATATACTTTACGGACAGAAAGCTTCAAATATTACGGACGATATTGACTGTGTCGTATATACTGCCGCAATCAGCCGCGACAATGCAGAATTAATTGAAGCAGTGGCACGTAAAATTCCTATGCTTACACGTGCGGAGCTGCTCGGCCAACTGATGAAAAACTACGATACTCCCATCGCCGTTTCAGGTACACACGGCAAAACAACGACGACTTCTATGATTTCTCATATCCTCCTGGAAGGAGATTTAGATCCTACCATTTCTGTCGGTGGTATTTTAAAAGCTATCGGCGGCAATATCCGCGTCGGAAATTCAGGCACCTTTATAACAGAAGCCTGTGAATATACTAACAGTTTTCTGCACTTTTTCCCTAAGATTAGTGTTATTTTAAACATTGAAGAGGACCACCTGGATTTTTTCAAGGATCTGGAGGATATTCGTCACTCTTTCCATCAGTTTGCAGCTCTGCTTCCTTCTGACGGCACATTGGTCATCAATGGAGACATTAAAAATTATACAGAAATCTATGAAGGTCTCTCCTGCCACGTTGTCACTTACGGCTCTTCTTCTGACTTTGACTACAGCGCCGAAAACATCTGCTATGACAAAAAAGGCTGTGTGTCTTTTGATTTGGTAAAATTTGGTGAAACCGCAGAGCATATTACTTTGTCTGTGACAGGAGATCATAATGTATCCAATGCATTATCTGCAATCGCTGTCGCAGAGCTTATGCATATTCCTATGAAGACAATCCAAAAGGGCCTCTTCTCCTTCACCGGAACGGATCGCCGTTTTGAATATAAAGGAATGTTAAACGGAATTACAATTGTCGACGATTATGCGCATCACCCAACGGAGATCACCGCAACTCTAAAAGCAGCGCATCACTATCCGCATAACAGCCTGTGGTGTGTGTTCCAGCCTCATACGTATACACGGACCAAAGCATTTTTCCGCGAATTCGCCGAGGCTCTTTCCCATGCAGATCACCTCGTTCTCGCAGATATTTATGCAGCCAGAGAGACAGATACTCTTGGCATCTCTTCGGCTGATTTGGCAGAAGAAGTAAAAAAATTAGGAACCGATGCACATTATTTCCCTAGCTTCAAAGAAATCGAAATCTTTTTGAAGGAACACTGTGCCCCTGGAGATTTGTTAATAACTATGGGCGCCGGAGATATTGTAACTGTGGGAGAAGAACTCTTAAAAGAATAGTTATCCACATTTTCTACACAGAGTTATCTACAAAAAACCTGTTCTTTCCCACGAAAAAATACTTTTTTCAACAGGTGTTAGATGCTATAATACCATCTGTACGAATGATAAAATTATGAAGCTAAAAGGTGGGACAAGGTTATATGAAAACTCTGATTTTGAAAAATAAATGCCAGACGAATGCGACACTTTTATCGAATGAATTTATTGATAATTACATGATAAATGCAAACGGGGAATTTGTAAAAGTCTATTTATTTTTATTACGGCATCTCGACGACCCTTGTTCCTCTTTGACGATCTCTAAGATTGCTGACTGTCTGAAAAATACCGAGAGCGATGTCCTTCGTGCTTTTCGTTACTGGGAATCAGAAGGACTTCTTCTGTTAGAAAAAGATGAGGAAGGTAAAATCATTGGAATTGAGCTGCAAAAGACTGCTCCTTTTGTGAGCGTTTCCTCCGCGGAAAAGCAGACACCCAAGACATCTTCTGGCTCTCCTTATATATCTGCCGATGCTTCCTCTGCTTTTTCCTCTCATACTGCCCCTGCCTCAAAGGCAATCCCGCTGGATTCTTTTAAGGCGCAGAAGGAATTGAAATCTTTATTTTTTATTGCAGAACAGTACCTTGGAAAGACATTATCCCGCACAGATATGGATGCTATCACTTATTTTTATGATACGCTCCACATGTCCTCAGACTTGATTGAATATCTGATTGAATCCTGTGCAGAAAATAATCACAAAAGCATCCATTACATACAGAAGGTTGCGCTTTCCTGGGCGGACAACGGTATTGAAACAGTTGCACAGGCAAAAGAACAAGCACTTAGTTATCATAAAAACTGTTATACTGTACTCAATGCATTTGGTATCAAGGGAAGAGGGCCTGCCTTATCTGAGCTGTCCTATATAAAAAAATGGACTGAAGATTTCGGTTTTTCACTGGACATTATACAAGAAGCCTGCCGGCGCACGATCACCGCGACTCATCAGCCAAGCTTTGAATATACCGATTCCATACTCTCTAAGTGGAAAAAGGAAAATGTAAAACATTTAAAAGATATTCTTTCTCTAGATGAAAACTATCTAAAGAAAAAATCAGCACAAAAAGAGGTTGTCCGCAAAACCAAGCCTGTCACCAAAAATCTCAACAATTTCGAGAGACGTTCTTATGATATGGATTCTCTGGAAGAGAAGCTGTTGAACAGTAATTAAGTAAGGAGTAAATAACTTGGGACTAAAAAATTCGCAATACCAGGCAATTATGAGAGACTATGAGCAAAAGCAGTTTAGAAGCCACGATATACTGACCAAGCATTATCAAACAGTATATGAAAAGCTGCCAGAATTCAAAGAATTGGATGAGTCCGTATCATCCCTTTCCGTTCAATATGGGAAAAAGCTTTTAAATGGCGTGGAAAAGGATATTCAATCTCTCAAAGAGGAGCTGGATATTCTGCGCAGCAGTAAAGAACACCTTCTTGTAAGCGCTGGTTTTCCTAAGGATTATCTAGAACCAGTCTATGAATGTCCTGACTGCCATGATACAGGATATATAAACGGTCAAAAATGTCATTGCTTTAAAAAGGCTGTTACGGATTTACTCTATGAACAGTCCAATCTGAAGGAAATTCTAAAGGAAGAAAATTTTGATACTTTTCAGCTTGATTTTTATTCGGATAATTTCTTTGATCCGAAAACCGGACGTTCTTCTAAAAATATTATAAAAGACGCTTTGAAGGTATGCCGTCATTTTACAGATACATTTGGAACAGAATTCCATAATCTGTTTCTCTACGGAGATGTCGGAGTAGGTAAAACCTTCCTCTCCAACTGTATCGCAAAAGAGCTTATGGATCGCGAATATTCCGTTCTTTATTTTTCTGCGCCTAAGTTTTTCAATATCCTGGCGCAAAATACCTTTGATAAAAACGATATTGACGCACACAATATGTTCGAATATATTTTTAGCTGTGACTTATTAATCATAGATGATTTGGGCACAGAATATACAAACTCATTTATAGCATCCCAGCTTTTCACCTGTATCAATGAAAGGCTGATTAATAAAAAATCCACCATCATATCTACAAATCTGTCTCTGGAAGCGCTGGCTGACTTGTATACAGAACGTGCTTTTTCCAGAATTACTAGCAGTTACACATTACTTAAGCTGGTTGGGGATGACATAAGAATCAAAAAGAAGTTAAAAAACAGGGAGGAGCATTCATGCTAAGTCGAACAGAACGAATTTTAGAAAATATTCCAGTTGGCGCACTGGGTCTGATTCCAGTTACCGGCTGCGAACAGCTGGTGAAAAAGGTTGATGATTATCTGGTCAAATGGAGAAAAGAAAGCGCATCCAAATATAAAGACGATATTGCTTTCGCCGGATACGAAAAAGACTCTTTTATCATTGACGCTAAAATTCCTCGCTTTGGTTCCGGAGAAGCAAAGGGAATCATTGCAGAGTCAGTCCGCGGAAAAGATTTATACATCTTAGTAGATGTCTGCAACTATAGTGTAACCTATTCTCTCACTGGAAATATCAATCACATGTCTCCAGATGATCATTTTCAAAACTTGAAACGTGCAATCGCCGCCGTTGGTGGAAAAGGCCGTCGTGTCAATGTCATTATGCCCTTCCTCTATGAAAGCCGCCAGCATAAACGAAGCGGCAGAGAGTCTCTAGACTGCGCTCTCGCACTCCAGGAACTCGTCCGTATGGGAGTAGAGAATATCCTGACATTCGATGCACACGATCCACGTGTACAAAACGCAATTCCTTTAAGTGGATTTGAGACCGTATCTCCCACCTACCAGTTCATCAAAGGCCTTTTAAGAAATGTAAAAGATCTACAGATTGACAGTGCACATATGATGGCAATCAGCCCTGACGAGGGCGGAACAAACCGTGCTATATACCTGGCTAATGTGCTCGGGCTCGATATGGGTATGTTCTACAAACGACGCGACTATACAAAAATTGTAGATGGGCGAAATCCAATTGTAGCACATGAATTTCTCGGCAGTTCTGTAGAGGGAAAAGATGTAATTATCATTGATGATATGATTTCCTCCGGAGACAGTATCATTGAAGTTGCAACAGAATTAAAGCGCCGCAAGGCAAAACGTATTTTTGCCGCAGCTACATTCGGTCTGTTCACTAATGGCATGGAAAAGTTTGACAAAGCATATGAAGATGGGATTCTCACAGGTATCCTTACGACAAACCTGATCTATCAGACTCCAGAGCTGCTATCCAGGCCCTACTATATTAGCTGCGATATGAGTAAATATATTGCCCTGTTGATTGATACGTTAAACCATGACGGGTCTATCAACTCCCTGTTGAATCCAAATGAACGTATTCAGCGTGTACTGCAAAAATATAAAAACGGCGAAACAATTTGACAGATTATATGTTAATCTCATATTTTATTTTTCAAAAAGGGTATCTCTTCTCTGTAAATAAATTTTACGTAGGAGAGATACCCTTACTTTTTCTCTTTATCTGGCGCGTTATAGTTCTTATGAGACATTTTCCTGTCGGTTTCTCTATATATCAAGTCTTTTATATGTCTATATTGGTCAAAATACTCCGCAAATTTGTTCCTCTGTCCACCCTTTTCTAATAAACAAGACATATTCTTGTAATAATAATACTGTATCTCATTTTCGAATCTCTCCAGACACTGTTTAATATCCAATTCGGTTCCCTTGAGCCTGTAACAAGATTTCTCCATGCCAACACAGTATCTCAGATTGTCCATGCATACCTTAAGTTCCTCAAATAATTCCCGCATAATCCACCACTCTCTGATTTACAGTAAAAGTCTCGCTATAAGGATGACGATATAGTGAGTCCCTTTATAGTGACTTACTATTTACTACCTCATTATATATAATTAGAATAAATTTGTAAAGGAGAATTTGAATGGACTACGGCTATTTGGAGTTTCATATAGATGAAATACTAAAAGAAAAACATATCTCCAAAAATAAAATCTGCAAAGATTTAGATATTCCACGTTCTAACTTTAACCGATACTGCCGCAGTGAATTTCAACGCTTAGACGCTGGTTTGATCTGTAAACTGTGTTATTATCTTCAAATTGATGTCGGCAGCCTTATCACTTATCATAAAGGAAATGCTACAGATGATTCTGTATAAGCCGCGTATCTTTTTTCAATATTCTCAGCTTGAATTTTCTAAATTCTTTTGCTATAATTATTTTTGTTGTGGTTTTAGTTCGTCTAAATTACAGCAGAAAATAACATAGAAATGAGCTTAATCAGCCAAATAGAAATAAGTCTCTAAGGCGTAGTCTATTGTGCATCAATGGATTAACGCCTTTTTATATTGAGAAATGGAGGATTATTATGCCAAAAACAAAATTCCAGGAGGTAGTTTTCTGCCTGCTGATGTCATTCTTTATGGTTATAGCTATGGAGCTTTACAACACAGGACTTCGGATGCACGGTCTGACTAACGCCGGAATGCTGCATGCATTCCGCGAAATAATATTAATACTGCCTATTTGTTTTATTATGAGCTTTTTCATTGTCGAAAGAATTGTGCCTAAAATCGTTTTTCAGTTGGTAACTCCTGGAGAAGACAAGCCTGTCTTTGTCATTCTCATCAGGTCTTCTGTCACAGTCGCTTTTATGTGTCCGATTATGAGTCTCTGGGGGACATTCATTTTTAAACAACCAGGAAATGAATTTCTGCCTGTTTGGCTGCAGACAGTTGTTTTAAATTTTCCCATGGCATTTTTCTGGCAGCTTTTCTTCTGCGGGCCGCTGGTACGTTTTCTGTTCCGCTGTATATTTGAAAGGAAAAATAGCCAGGAGGAATTTGCCTCATAGTGTTTTTCTTGTGATTAAGTCCGTTTCCTTATTGAAGCGGACTTATTTATATTGGTGATATTTGCAAAAAACATTTCGTAAAAATCATCCTCCCCGTTAAGAACCGGAGAATTCTCTCCACCTCCGTTTGTACTCCGCTTCATTGTCGCATAAAATTCTTCTCCCGCACTGATTAATTCCATCTCATACAATTCATATCCCAGTTCCCTGCAAGTCCTGCAAAATGCAGACAGAGGATCTGTCGCCTCCCTTGTTTTCAAAAGCCTCTGCCGTATAGACTCATCCTTGAGCGCCAAATTCTGCAATTCCTCTAATATAGTTGGTATATCCTTCATAAAATTCACCTCTCATCTATACTAAAATCCATCATATGTACCAGATGTTTCTTTAAAATCTAATAATATGCCTTCTTCAAATTTTAATTCGTAAGTAATATCATAAGAATGAGGGCCAGTAAAGGCTCTATTCCGAAATCTCTCATTGAGATGTTCTCCAATTATAATTGTTCCCGTATACTTAAGCGGTATGTTTAATTTATTATACACATGAAAATTTCTAAACCTTGTCTTATCCTTTGCTTTAACCCCATTTATCTTTGGATAAATACCATTATCACAATGTACTTCCAGCTTATCTATATACAACTGTTCT
>ERZ857801.2742-NODE-2742-length-14007-cov-3.357655_pt1 | contig 14007 bp, 10 predicted proteins | sample MGYA00519762_ERZ857801 | MGnify/ENA primary metagenome ERZ857801 (study PRJEB31778, sample SAMEA3449368) | human gut metagenome | biome: human gut; feature: human-associated habitat; material: faeces | place: United Kingdom | collected 2010/2012 ...
TCCGAGGAACGTTAATACTCCTCCTCGTTGAAGAAATTTGTCAATATTGATTATCAATATATTACGTAGTGATCAATGAAATTTACGCAAACAAACTGCACCGTCTGAGACGGTCTGAGGCAAAATAATACTTTTGAATAAATAATAATATCGGGGATTTAATATAATCTACCCTATTCTAACATAGAATTATATTTAATTCTACATATTGTATGTTACGTTAAAAATATGTTATAACCATATTTAACGACCCATTTATTTAATGATTCATACAACGCAGTCTGCTTTAATAAATTCATGTTATAAGCAGAAAATAATGCAATATCTATAATATCTGCGGTTATGTGCTTCTCGTTTAAGCCATATTTACGTCGAAGTACATATTGCATAACATATGAAACATCGTGACCATTTGACAGATGCTCTGAAGGATATTCTGTAACGGCCATATTATAAAACTCGTGTTTTATTTTATCTATAGGTAACCTAGAGTTAGAAAAAGAATATATATATTGAATCAACTTTTCATCACCATCATATGCACCATTTTTGCTATCAATTACTTTTTCATATTTGGGTAATTCAAATTCATGATCCTTATTTTCTTTCTTAAATACTAATCCAAAGTTATTCCTTAATGAAGTAAGCCTTAAATATCCTATTCTATCCGTTATACTAAATACATAATTCAAAATATTGCCAGTTTGTTCTTTAAGTTTATTCTTTTTATCTATTGCTTTTAATGCCGAGTCCAAAGCTTCGCTTTTATACAATATCATTTCAAGATCATGAAAATCTGTCATTACTATATTTATTTCATAAACAGACTTATACTGATAAATTGACTCAAAATCACTGTCTATAATACCAACACACTTATTATCAAGTGATTCTTTATTAAATGCTCGAACACATTCTACAACATTTTCCCAGCCACGCACCTGTTGAATACGAATAACATCCTTATTTATATATTTCTTCCAAAAGCACTCATCAGAAACACCTTCGACAAACATATATTTACACCCGGACATCTTACTAGCATTAAGCCAAGCTGAGACTTCTCTTCCTTCTGCCATATTATTCTCTACTTGATAATGCTTGTACAAAACTCCAATTGTCTCCAATAATATCTGGAGAATGTGTAGATATTAGCAATGAAACTCCTGTTTCATTTGCGATTTCTCTTAAATCATCGATCAATTGCTGTTGCCACGCTATATGAAGTGATATTTCAGGTTCATCAATCAAAACTATATCATTATTATTAGTTTTAAATAACAAAGTATAAAATATAATCAATTCATTTTGCTCTCCAGAAGATAACTTCTCAACACTAATATCCCTATCTTCATAGTTGGACTTAACTTTAAACCCTTCTTGCTTATCAATACTAAGTTTTTTATGTTTAAATCTCTTATTTATAATTTCTAATAGAATCTCTAGTTTTTTAGCTGTATCTCTAAACACATCCAATTTCTGCTTATTATCACTAATATATAAATCTAAAATTGATAATGCCGTTGGATTATCAACTATAGTATTCAATGATTTGCTAATAAAATCATCATCCTGTTTATCTATTATACCAACATCACTCAATAAGCTCCGATAAATATTCAAGTTATTAATTTCACTTATAATTTCATCAATCTTTTGATTAAAATCTTTATTAGAAGATTCAAGAACCTTAAGTAGTCTGATAGGAAACGTATTATCTAGTTGAATCGACTTTGCGGTAAAAAGCGTATTATTTTGTTGTAACAACTTCACTAATTCTTCAGAATAGTCTTTAACCATATATTTTAAAGAGCTATAATCCCTATCTCTTTCATAATCTGTTTTATAAAGGCGTTGCGTTTGGATAAAAAGCACACGATTTTCTTTTATAAACGTTTCAATCCATTCTGGTGTTTTCGTAGACAAATCCAACGGATCATATCCGAACCTATTTATTAGCTCTTCTCTTGTAAAAACTCTGCCTATTCTCCGATCGAGCCATTTGTCATCATCAATCTGCATCAAATGTCTATGAAAAAAGGGACCATTCCTTTCATCTATAGGTTTGATGATGAAATTTTTATTTATTTTTTGATTAGTGATGTTTAATCCATTCTTTTCTTTTTTGATTATCCATACGACTTCTGTAAAATCGATTTCAATAGAATCAAAATCTATTGAAAAAAGGAAGTCAAATTTTTTTGTAAAGATAGAATTAATAATCTGCAATAATGTTGTTTTACCAATACCATTTTCGCCTATTATTATAACAACTCCGCCATTGTTAAATCTAATTTCATGGTCAAAAGTATGGAACAATCCTCTTACAATTAGTCTTTTGATTTTCATATCGTTACAATTATTGGTGAATATCTTCAGAGTATTTAATTTATACTGTATACAAAAATAGTAAAATCTGCGGAATATGAGATATAGGAATCTTGCAATTGATATTTTAATCATATTTTTGTTGATTATGACCATATAAGATACAAATAATCATTATCTTTGTAAGAACGAAAAATTGTAACGAGATGGAGCGTAAAATGCTAAATCGAATAAAGATTGTTCTCGCCGAGAAAGATAAAACCAACAAATGGCTTTCCGAACAATTGGACAAGGATCCGGCAATGATATCCAAATGGGTTACGAATAAAACTCAACCCAGTGTCGAAACTCTTATTCAGATTGCAAAAGTACTGGAAGTAAGAGTCGACGATTTATTGAGAACCGAGAGAACCGAATAAATGAATATATGGGGAAAGATAAATTATATAAATATCTGGATTTTAACGGTGGACTGATGATGCTGTATTATAGCGATCTTCAATTTACCAATGCTACGCAGTTGAACGATCCGTTTGATTGTCACCCTTCACTTATTGATTTCTCTAAAGTCCCGAAAGAAGCATGTGGAGGATGGACTCCGGAGATAATTGAAGAATTGAGAAGCGATCCATTTCGTAGAACCAGAGAAGAGGCATGGATATGTAGTCTTTCTAAGATATATGATTCAATTTTGATGTGGAGCTATTATAGCAAGCATAAAGGTATCTGCATCGGTCTGGATATGGAGAAAGTTAGAAAGTATCTTTCTCGCATGTATGGCAATGTCATGATCGGCTGCTCGGAAGTGGAGGTACAATATAAGGATATTGTAGAAAAGCCCGATTATTTCAGGGATGCAAAAGACTTTTTTCATTATCAAATATCCACCAAGGCAAAAGCTTGGGAACATGAACAAGAAGTGCGTTTATTTATATTAGAGCCATGGCCGGCATATATGAAGTTGCTGCCGTGGCAAAATGATGATAAAGGCCCGATTGACTGGAAAGAAATGAGGGCATTCCCCGAAATTGGAGGAGAGTGTTTCGAATCCGTTTATCTGGGAATCAATATGAATACCGAAGAAAAATCAAAAATAATCCGTGTTGCCCGAAAGTTGAATCCCGACATTAAGATTTTTCAAATGGGGATCGATGCAAATGCTTTCAGGTTAAACACTAAACTAATATAGTAAATACGATGGCCAAGAAACAAACAAAAATAACGAAGGAGGAGACCTTAGAAACCATACTTTTCAACTGCCGCAACAGTTTGAGAGGGCGTGCTGCCATGACCGACAAGCGCGATTTGTTGCTGACTCTTGTGTTCTTGAAATTCATAGGGGAACGGTTCAAGCAGCAAAAGGATAAAATCAGGCATGAGATTGTGGAGGTTCAAGGCATTCACGACGAGGCTTTTGTTGAAATGCAGTTGTCCCGCCCCAATCAGTATATGCAGGATGGAGTGTTCTTCCTGACTGACGAGACGTTCTGGGACAAGCTTATTCTTACGGCTCCTACCGGTATGGCCATCGCTTTCGATACAGCTATAAAGACGTTGGACGACAATGAGCCTAAACTGAAGAATGCCCTGCCGCAGCAGATTTTCACGAAAACGGCCCTTGAACCGGGCGTTTTGAAAAGCGTGGTGGACGAGATTAACAAGATAGATTCCAAGAAGTTCACCGATCACGACCTTATAGGACGTGTATATGAATATTTCTTGCAGGCTTTCTCGATCAATGCCGACAAGGAGGAAGGTGAGTTCTATACGCCGCATTCCATCGTGGAACTTATCGCCTCTCTCATTGAGCCGTTCGACGGAACGGTATATGACCCGTGCTGCGGGTCGGGCGGTATGTTCGTGCAGGCAACCAAGTTCATTGAAGCGCATGGCGGTAACACCAAAGCGGTCAACGTGTATGGGCAGGAATCCGAGCCGGCGACCTATCGTTTGGCAAAGATGAATCTGGCTATCCGCGGTATATCCTACCATTTGGGAAATAAAGCGGTATCTACCTTCTCCGACGACCAGCATAAAGACCTCAAATTCGACTACATCATGGCAAATCCGCCATTCAATTTGAAGAAATATGCCGAGTATGGAGAATTTGAGACTGACCCCCGCTGGAAAGGTTATGGCGTTCCGCCTACCAGCAATGCCAACTACGCATGGATTCTCCATATTCTGAACAAACTGGATGTCAATCACGGAATTGCAGGATTCCTGCTTGCCAATGGGGCATTAGACGACAGCGACACGCTTGAAATACGCAAACAGTTGATCGAAAACGACAAAATCGAGGCTATCATCGTCCTGCCGCGCAACATGTTCTATTCTACCGATATATCCGTTACGTTATGGATTCTGAGCAACAACAAGAAAGGTGGTCCCTGGCATGGCAGACAACTGCGTAACCGAACGGGTGAAATCTTGTTTATTGACCTGCGCACATGGAACAGTAACATATACGAAAAGAAATATGTTCGCCTGTCAGAAACAGAAATTAGCCGGATTTGCCAAATCTATTTCAATTGGCAGACCGAAAATTTCGCCGAGTATGCCGAGCCTGAGTTATATTATGCCGCTCATCGTGACGAAATCCAACAGAAAGGGTATTCGCTTGTACCCTCCAGATATATCGAGTTTATCGACCGCAATACGGAAATTGATTATAAATCGGCCCTCTCTAAAATGAGCCATCAGTTTGACGAGCTTAAGAAAAGATGGGACGCTAATGAAGCCGAACTCGTGAATGCCTTCAAAATTTTGGGATATGGAAAAGAATAAGCAACAGACTGACATAATAACCGATAATTTCGTTTTCGACATCAGAACCATCATAGAACAAGGACGGAAACAAGCCTATGCCGCAACTGGTCAAATAGCCATTATGACTTATTGGAACATTGGACGGCGTATCGTAGAAGAGGAGCAGCATGGAGCAAGCAGGGCGGCATACGGACAAAAACTTATCCCGGCTCTTGCTGTCAGACTTGCAGCTGAATACGGGACCGGTTATGGCAGGCGCAATTTGGCATATTACCGAAAGTTCTATTTGGAATTCAAAGACATAGAGATTTTGCACACGCGTGTGCAAAATCTTACTTGGTCACATGTCCGCAGGCTTCTTTCCGTCAGCAATACGCAAGCAAGGGAATGGTATCTTAAGACAGCGGCTGAAGATATGTGGAGCGTGGATGATCTTGACAGGAATATCTCCACACAATATTATGAACGACGGCTTGCGGCTCAAAGAGAGAGTTCAACTCTTCCCGTACCTTATGCCGGTCAAACAGATCCGTTGGAATATATAAAGAATCCGATGGTGGCCGAATTTATGGGTTTCCGTCGTGACACTAGCTATTCCGAATCGGAACTGGAACAGGCATTAATCGACAATCTCGAAAAGTTCATTATGGAACTCGGCCGTGGATTCGCTTTCGTGGAAAGGCAACAGCATATTGTGACCGATACGGCTGATTTCTACATCGACCTTGTATTTTATAACTACAAGATGAAGCGGTTTGTCATCTTTGAACTAAAAAACCATAAGCTGACTCATCAGGACATCGGACAATTGGATATGTACATCCGTATGTACGATGATTTGGTTAAAGGAGATGATGACAATCCGACCATCGGTGTGTTACTCTGCACGGATACGGACAACACCATAGCAAAATATTCAGTGTTACATGACAGCGACCAGATTTTTGCTGCCAAATATATGACATACATGCCTACCGAGGAAGAACTTCGCAGGGAAATCGAACAGCAAAAACGGTTCTTTATGGAACAGCATGAAAAAGAGGAGGAGTGATATGGAAAGCAACGGTATAAAATGGGTTCGGCTCGGGGATTATATTTCACGAAGAACTGAGAAAAACAACAATTATGATGTACCCATATATGGAGTAACACGAGATGGATTTATTCCACCAAAACAAAAAGAGGCAGATACAAGTATGTATAATACTTTTTATCTTAATGATTTTGTTTTTAATCCTGCTCGGATGGAAATAAATTCCATATACTTAAATGATTTTTGTGAGAAGGCAATTTGTTCATCTCTTTATGAAATATTCTATATCAAGAACACGAATATATTATTACCTCATTACCTCCATATTTTCTTAAAAAGGGATGAGTTTGCAAGACAATGCGAATATATCGGTTGGGGATCTGCCAGAGAATATTGTAGAACATCTGACATATCAGACATTAAAATTCCCCTTCCGTCTGTTGCCGAACAGCAGAAAGTGGTGAACGCATGGCGAGCATTCCGGGAAATTAAAGAGCAAAACGAGGCTAAGGCCGCTCCGCTTATGCAACTCTGCCAAAGCTATATCCAAGAAATAAAAAAGAAGAAGAATGTACGAAATTATCGTGTCGGAAATGCAATAGAAGTCATAGATGAGACCAATAAAGATGGTTCTCCCTATGAAGTATTAGGATTAAACAATAATAAAATGTTTATGCCGACTGTTGCTTCAATGGACACAATAAACACAAGCAAATATAAAATTATTAGAAAAGGAGAATTCGCATTTAGTGGCATGCAGACAGGCCGAGATAAGTGTATTCGTATCGCTTTGTACGACAAAGATATTCCAGCTTTAATTTCACCTGCTTATACAACTTTCATTCTTGATAAGGAAGAGCCTATTCTCCCAGAATATTTTATGATAATATTCAAAAATCCAGAAATGGATAGATTAGGCTGGTTTTATAGTGACTCAAGTGTGAGAGCAAATTTGGATTGGAATAGATTTATTGACATAGAAATACCTCTTCCACCCATTGAAGTCCAACAGGCAATCGTCAATATCTACAAATGCGCCAACGAGGCTAAGCAGATAGCCGAAGAAGCCGACCGGCTTTCGCGCGAAGTGTGCCCGGCATTGCTTCAACACGTTATACATTCTTAAATCGCAGCGATTATGGCAAGCAAAGGGAAATATTATGAAAGCCAGTTTGAGGAGGCGACTATCGAACTCCTCCGCGAGTCGCATTGGCAATATACGTTCGGCGATGACATTCACCGTAAATATACCGACCCGCTTATTGAAGAAGACCTGCGGACATTTCTTGCCGCTCAGTACAAGGACAAAAGACTGATCGCATCCGAAGTGGACGGCATTGTTGCCAATCTGCGGAACACTGGCGGCCAGAACGATTATTATGCCCTGCAAAACACCTTCCTGCTCTATCGAGACGGATATGATTTTACATACAGTGATGGGAGGGATAATCCGTTCCGCTTGCAATACATCGACTTCGAGCATCCCGACCATAATATTTTCCGTTGCGTCAACCAATTTGTCATGGAACAAGGCCGTGAGAACCGCCGGCCTGACATCCTGCTTTTCGTAAACGGCATACCGGTCTGCATCGTCGAACTCAAAAACCCGACTAAGCAGAATGCCACCATACGCGATGCCCACATGCAGATTTGTACCCGCTATATGCGGGATATACCGGCCTTGCTGAAATATTGCGCACTGGCGGTTATCAGCGACGGGGCGAAGAACGAATTAGGAACGACCTACACGCCATTCGAGTTTTTCTATGAATGGAAGAAAATCGATAATGAGGACAAGACCGGTAAAGGGCTGGACACGCTGCGCACATTGATTCGCGGAGCACTCTCACCCGAACGCATCTTGGAGATTTTGAGGGACTACGTCTATTTCCCAGATCCGTCGAAAGAGGATGACACGACTGAGATAGTGTGCCGCTATCCGCAATTCTTTGCAACTCGTAAGTTACGAGACCATATCCTCTCCCATTTGCGCTCTGTTGGCGGCGATGGTAAGGGTGGTACCTATTTCGGCGCCACTGGGTGTGGAAAGACTTATACCATGCTGTTCCTTGCTCGCCAGTTGGCACTGCGTTGCCGGGAGCAACTGGGTAGTCCAACAATCCTTATTATCGTTGACCGGGAAGACCTGGAGACCCAAAGCGGGAAACTGTTCTGCCGCTCGAAGCGCTACCTTGAAGACGAGGCCGTAAAGGTATTTGAGACCCGCAAGAAACTTGCCGAAGAGATGAGTATGCGTAAGACAGGCGGAGTCTATATTACCACGATTCAGAAATTTGCAGAGTCCACCGGATTGCTTACGGAGCGTTCCAATGTGATTTGTCTGAGCGACGAGGCTCACCGTTCTCAAAACAACCTCGGGTCGAAACTGTCGATACAGACCGATGGCGACGCCGGAAAAATAGGGGCAAAGATTACATACGGATTTGCCAAATACCTGCGTGATGCCTTGCCTAACGCCACATATGTGGGCTTTACTGGAACACCCATCGACGAGACCATACATGTATTTGGAGATGTCGTAGATCAATACACGATGAAGGAGTCGGAAGATGACGGCATCACTGTACCTATCAAATACGATCCCCGACTGGCGCGTGTTTTCTTGAACAAGGAGCAAGCCGAGAAGGTTGAGGAATACTACCGGCTCTGCGCAGACGAAGGGGCCACACCCGAAGATATTGCCAAAAGCAAAGCCGCCATGTCGAGCATGGAGGTAATTATCGGCGATGAAGATGTGTTGCGCCGAGTGGCCAAAGATATTATCGACGACTACAAACGCCGGACAGAGACAACCGACCGTCTGCAAAAAGCGATGATTACCTGCGCCGACCGCACAATAGCGTTCCGGTTGTATAAAATCATGCGAGAACTGCAACCCGATTGGTTCGATAAGAAAAAGGCTCTGAACGAACTTGTATTGACGGCAGATGAAAAGGCCAAACTCAATGACATCGCTTTTGTCAATATGGTCATGACCCGCGACAAGGACGATGAAAAGGAACTGTACAATCTGCTTGGAGACAAGGAGTATCGGAAATTTCTCGATACCGAGTTCAAGTCGGAGAAATCCAATTTCCACATTTCCATCAATGTGGATATGTGGATTACGGGATTTGACGTGCCTTGCCTGACCATGCTTTACAACGACAAACCGCTGTCGAAGCACACGTTGATACAGACCATATCGCGAGTGAACCGCCGATATGGAACCAAGGAATTTGGCTTTATCATCGACTATATCGGTATTCGTGAGGAGATGAAGAAGGCCATGAAAAAATACGGCGGAGATGTCGGGCCACAAGAAGATTTGGAAGCAGCTCATGAAGTGCTGAAAAACGAGTTGCAACTGCTGCAAGAGAGACTGTCGGGGCTGGTGTTTGACCGTTTCTTCGGTGATAACGACCTTACCCGTCTTCAGTTTATTCAGGAAGCAGCCGAATATATCCTTGCCAACAGTGTGGAGCGGAAAGGAGAGGTGTCATTCCTCAAACTATTCAAAGAACACGTCAAACGGCTGCGCTCGGCATACAACATCTGCAATCCGGCCGGAATCCTGACCGATGAGGAGATAGCATGGAGCCAGTGTTTCATGGGAATCTGTTCATACGTCAACAAAATGACCACCACCGAGCACGATACGGAAAGTATGAACCGGCATGTGGAACAGATGGTTCAGGAGGCTATCCTCGCCAGTGGTGTGGAACGGGTTATGAACGAAGGGGTTGAAGAAAACATTTTCAGCGACTCATTTACTAAAGAAGTAGATGAGATAAAAATGCCGTTTACCAAATTCCAGATTCTCTGCAAACTCGTAGCCAAAGCCATCAGAGCATACAGCCGGACAAACAAGATACAGGCCGAACATTTCCAAAAAATGCTCGAAGATACAATCGATGCCTATAATACGCGGGATAGGCTAACATTTACCAACGATGTGACTCAGAATGTTGTAAATGATGTCTATGACATTGTCTCATATAAAATCAACGGTCTCTCTAACAAACTTCTGGATATCCTGAAAGAACTTAAAACAGATAGTGAAAAGTTCAAGGTATTGGGCATCACATTCGAAGAAAAAGCATTCTTTGATGTCCTTGTTGAGGTGCGCGATAAACACTGTTTTGAGTATGCAGATGAACGTTGTATTGAGTTGGCTAAGAAAATCAAAGCACTGATAGACGACACCGCCATTTATGCCGATTGGTTGAACAACGACAACCTAAAAAGCAAACTCGCCAGTCAGCTTACTTACCTTCTGTACAAAGATGGCTACCCACCCCAGTGGGACGAGGAAGTATTCCAGAAAGTTTTGGAGCAGGTAGAGAATTACAAAAAATATGAATAATATAAATAGAATAAATAGACATGCAACCAATATACATAGATTTACATATACATACTTCAGATGATGCAAATAAACTGAATACTAATTACGATATAGCAGAATTGGTCAGTCAAATAAAGAAAGTAAACGGAGACAGTCCGTTTATGATTTCATTAACAGATCACAACACTATTAACAAATCTGCCTATCTAAAGGCCCAAGCTTTGGGTCTTAACATAATTATTGGTGTAGAATTACACATTCAAAATAGGGCTGAGGCAAAATCGTACCATTGTCATATATATTTTAATGCTCCTATAGAAGAAGTTGTCATAGATTCGCTAAACAAAATTCTAGATGAGCTATATCCTAATAAATTACCTGACAGAAATGATCCCAATACGCCAGATATCCAAAAAATTATTAATAGCTTTGACACATTTGATTTCATCCTACTACCACATGGTTCACAAAAACATGGAGCATTTAACTATAGCATCAACGAGGGTGAAAATTTAGATAATGCTATCAATAGGAGTATATATTATAATCAGTTTGATGGTTTTACATCAAGAAGCACCAAAGGGTTAGAGGCAACTCATCGATATTTTGAACGACTCGGGATATCAGAGTTTATTAATCTTGTGACTTGTTCGGACAATTATTCTCCTAGCATATATCCTCGCTCGCATAGTGGCAATGATGATGATTTTGTCCCAACATGGATGTTTGCTCAACCAACATTTGATGGATTGCGACTTTCACTTTCTGAAAGTACAAGACTCGTGGCTAGTTATGAAAAACCAATAAGGCGAAGCGATTATATTGGACATGTAGAGCTACAGAACGAACATATAGATGTGAATGTAAACCTAACCGAAGGCCTGAATGTTGTAATAGGTGGATCTTCATCTGGAAAAACTTTATTTGTGGATTCGTTATATAGAAACATTCATCAAGATTTCGATGGGTCGAAATATACAGAGCGTTATGGTGTAGAGAATATGATTGTAGAAAATACAAGCGGAATGACCCCTTATTATATATCTCAAAACTTTATAGCAGAAAATATTTCGGATAATAATGAAAAAAGTATTGATAAGATAGAGATATTGAGGAATATATTCCCGGCAGATGATGAGATTAACCGTAATATTACTGCAGGTCTTAATAAATTACATGAGGTAATTAGTGAAATGTTGCAGTATGTAGAAAAAATAGAAGACAGTGAGCGAACATTAAATGCTTTACCTAATCCAGGACAACTGATTATCACTGGCATGGTGAAAAAGAATGTCTTGAATATATTTGTACCAACGGCTGAAGAAGAAAGTGCTGTTAAGTATACGTCAAATCAGTATAAAAGCGACTTGGAGACAATAGAGTCTATTAGAACTTTTTTAGAGAATAATCCTTTGATTGAGGATGCAAATAAAGAGATTGATTCTATAAAAAGAAAACTTGCCTTAGCAGCGAAAGCTTATACTATGTTTGATGATGTAGCTACAATCGTAAAAGAACATAAACAAATTGTAGATAGAAAACTAAAAGATGAACTTGGACAACAGCAGTCTCGCATTACAAACAAGGATAGTTTACTTAAAACAGTAGGAGAGTACGTAAAAGCACTTTCTGGTTTTCATCATTGCAAACAAGAATTGATCAAAACAAAATACTCCTTTCAGACCAGAGAGATAGAAGCGAGAGGTCATAGATTATCTGTAATTAATAATTTTAGTTTTAATGAAAAGGTACTAGTAGATGCTTTAAAATACTGTTTAAAATCCAATATCAATTCTATTGCAGATGTTACTCCGTGGAATTTGATGAGTCGCTATTTCAAGAAAAATCCTAATGTAGAATCATACAACGATATGACTCAGAAGATATATACGAAATTAATGGAGTTAAATACGCGTTCGTATAAAATCGTGACGAAAGACGGAAAGGATTTTAATAGTTTAAGTCCAGGATGGAAAACAGCAATTTTGTTGGACTTAATCCTAGGATATGAACAAGATACTGCCCCCATTATTATTGACCAGCCTGAGGATAATTTGGCTGTGAAGTATATCAACTCAACACTAACAGAGACTATCAAAGCTGTAAAATGGAATAAACAAGTTATTATGGTAAGTCACAATGCAACAATACCTATGATGGCGGATGCCCAAACAATTGTAGTTTGTGAAAACGATGGTAATAAGATAACTATTCGTTCTTCGTCATTGGAAAGCGAAGTCTTCGGACAAAAAGTATTGGACTATATTGCTGATCAGACTGATGGTGGCAGAACATCAATTAAAAAAAGAGTCAAAAAGTATAATTTTAAAAAGTATAATTAAGTATGAAATTAAAATTCAACAAAACAGGAGAAGGTGATATTTCAGCATTAATTCTTGATGACACAAAACAAGAATCGTTCACATATATCAAAATGATTGCTGCTCTTCTTAAGGGGCAAACTATCGAATGTGAATATGGGGAAGGAATAACAGCTGAGGAACAAGAACAGATACGAAGCCTAAATGAGGCTATATGGAAAAAAGTCCATCCAGAAGGAGAGAATGGAGAGATGAGTCTTTTTGTTTAATGTTGTAACTACAATAAAGAGTAGCTCTTCGATATCTCTACGGCGGCAAAGTATAGTAGAAGAGGGTATGTCAAAATTAAAATGACCCTTCCGAAAAGTTACAGATTGTAACTATAACCCATAAAAAGGGTCGTATAATTACTCAAAATAGAGCTTAATACGACCCTTTTCTTTGTTTTTTTGGAATACTCACATTTCAAATTATAAGTTTATATATTCGAAAATTGAGTTTTGACACACCCTCTTTATATTATAAGTGGTAATACAATATTTACATGAGAAAAGTTTATAGTTGAAATAACACTTTAACTAACTTCTGTGATTATCTTTTTCTACTTTGAAACTTAGTATGATTTACCATTTTTAAAACATAGAGTAGACACCTCCTCTTATACACTTCTTCCTCCTCATCCGGCCTTCTTCCGTCCCAGCGAAGGTCTGAATCGGCGTTGCCACCGCCTCCGCCGGATGAAACAGCGACAGGCTGTCCGCCAATCAAAGCATCAGCGATAGAAAAGATTCGTTCCCGCACAGAAGGCTCAGCCAGCTGGTCAAGAAATGTCTGCATCTGTTCAGCCTGATTGTCGTTGAGATCCGTCAGTCGTGCATACTCCTGTTGCAGCCATTTAAATTCCCGATAGTCCAGCAACGCATTATTCTGCACCGCCTGTATTTGCTGTTCAGCATCCTTCCGATACAGTTCTTCAATCTGACGGACAATCTTCACGAATCGTCTGGCGATAGACCGGTTCTGCTCCTCAATCCATTTGTCAACCCCGAATATCGGAGGTTTACCAGTGATCCGTGGCGGCTCAAAATCTATCTTGTGATTGCGGAAAGGTTGCGCCACTCTACCGACACGGTCTATATTCTTTGTCATCTGCTCCAGTTCCTGCTCCTTTTCTTGAAGCTTACCTGCCTTGTCTTCAAGCTTGGACT
>ERZ857801.2745-NODE-2745-length-13992-cov-7.563392_pt1 | contig 13992 bp, 14 predicted proteins | sample MGYA00519762_ERZ857801 | MGnify/ENA primary metagenome ERZ857801 (study PRJEB31778, sample SAMEA3449368) | human gut metagenome | biome: human gut; feature: human-associated habitat; material: faeces | place: United Kingdom | collected 2010/2012 ...
ACTTCATTCATTCCAGAGCCTGCAAACCAATTTGCGCAAAATCCTTGACACTACCTTCGGCTCGATCAGTTCCATCAGATCCGGCAGCTTTTCAATAAAGCTGGGAACATACTCTGTCTCCATTCCAAGCACAGTGGAATACCGCTCTGCCAGCACGCGGGCTTTATTTTCACCCAAGTCTGCGGGGACAAAGTTCTGCCGGTCCAGGTTCTTTGGCTCGACAATATCCCCATCGCAGACAACAAAGCGGGCAGGACGATCCAGCATATGAAGCAGGCGAAACACATACGGGGCAACATAGCCTCCTGTGCCGCCGGCTCCCAGCATGACCACCTTGACCGGGCGATCCGTTGGAAACTTCATAGGAACGCCTCCTCCAGAAGGTCCCGGAAGCTGCGCTTATCCGGCTTTTTGAATCGCTCGGACTTTCTGCTGCGGATACTTACCTGCGTCAACCATTCCTTGGGAAACGGCTGCTCCAATCCTTCCATCACAATATTGGGATCGATGGATACAAAGGAGTCGCCGCAGAAAATACGTGCTTTGACGTCCGGATAGAATTTATCAAGTTTTCCCAAAACGAGGTAGAGTCCTGTGGAGCGCTCATCCTGATCATCTTTACCGGAGAAAAAGGCATCCATGCTGTTATGAGAGTGGATATCCGCGTAGCAGAGATACCGCTCTTCATCGTCATAGGGACAGTCATGGAGATTGGCCTCTACTTCCTCCTTGCACACGCTCTGCTTGGGGACGTAGGCAAAAAAGCGTTTTTCCGCCTTGTCCCAGTAAATCTGGGCAAATGCTTCATTCTCCCCATGATCCGTCATAAAGGCACGGAAAAAGGCGATGATCTGTCCCATCAACTCGGCGGGGATTTTCGGCAGAGCCGGGGAAAACCCGGCTCTGACCTCAGAGAAATCCACCACATTCTTTTTGGGGGCGATAAACTCGCCCTGCTCCATCTTGCGAAGCTCATAGATCCTGCCGTCGTTGGAGGGGATCAGGCAGATAACCTTATCCGAGTTGCGAGCCTCTTCCAAGGTGCCGAATTTCCCCTTATAAGCGGCATTTCCCTTGGTTTTCATTTCCACCTTGGGCTTTACATAGCAGCAAGGATCTTTGTCCTTCGTTTTCTTGAGGGCGTCGAGAAATTCGCGGGAGCGTTCGATCATCTCCTTCATGGAAATGATCGTGGTCCCCTTGGGGTCTTTGACCTCCTTGCGGATGCCGCAGTATTCCACGCTCCAGGATACCCTTTTGCCTTCCTCCAGATCGGTAAAATCATCGGACTTACGGATGCGCAGCTCCTCAAAGGTCATGGAGGGATCGTCGATCTCCTCTTTCACACCCTTGTGGTAGAATACCGGCGGCTTTTCCAACAAGCCTTTCTTGGTATTCTCCGCTGTTTTCTGCTCAAACGCTGCGGCAATGGGATTCTCCGCAGGAGCTTCGACCGGCGCCTTGGCGATGGGTGCGGTTGTCGGCTGCGATGTTGCAGCAACTGCCGGTGTGATTTCCTGCGCCACGGGTGTCGGAGACGACGGAACGCTCTGTGCTGCCGCCGGAGGTGCAAACGGATCTCCCTGCGGTGCAGCGCTGCTGTCTCCAAAAATCGCGCTGATATCCAATCCTTCTTCTTCGGGGATCTCCTGAAAGGGCCACGCGCCGTTGCTGGGTTCACTCATAGTAAATTGCTCCTTTCGATTTTGGGACAAAAAAGACCGCAATCACTCCTATGAGCAATTACGGTTTCATTCTCGTCCTTATTACATTTCAAGCCGTTTGAGTTCGACGGTACTCGCAAGGAGCATGCCACATCTCTAAGCGGTAAAACCGCCATGAGTTGTGCAAAGGGCATACTACCTCCTTTCCACTCTTTCTTTCCTAACTTACTCCGCCCTAACTTACTTCGCCCTGAAATACAGCTTCATTGTAGCATTACGGGGAAAGACTGTATAGTTGGAGTTTTTCCATAGTAAAGAGAACGCTCTGGATATTGCCGGCTGACTTCACTCAGCCGGAGCCTGCAAATAATTTTGCGCATAAATCTTGACGGGACCCTTTGTCAACAGCACCAATTTGTCCCAAAGCAACCAAAACAAAATGCGCCTGTATAACACAAAGGCACACAGGCGCAAGAAATTACATATTCACTTAAAAGCTGACAATATACGATACTGCTATTGTAAAATCCGGTTTTTCCATTTAATGTCCATCCAGACGAAGAATTAGTTGTTGGCATATCAGATGCAGGCAGAAGGACGGATGGTGTCTGTCCGTGTTTATTAGCCCATGGACCATCGTTTGTACGATACCAGTAATGATAGTCGTAGTTTCCTCCCTGCTTACCGATTCTCATAACGATCATCCACTGATTGGAAGCAAGTGTAACATTCGGACCACTCACTTCCTTCCAACGGCCTCGGAAGTTACTATTGAGCCAAGTAGTCATTCGTGTCTTGGTGCGTGCAAGGGCTTGCGCCGTCGTGGTAGACTGATTCTGAACATAAAGATTGTCGAAGATTATAATGGTGGAGACCTGTATCAAAAGCACTTGTATCAAAAGCATAAGGGCATTTTAGTAGATACTTATGTCTATAGCGATGGGAGTCAGGTGACTGCATTCAAATGGGAGAAGCAATAGTATGTAGATGCGATCATTTTCAAGGCGAAGCCTTCGATTTTTATTGATTTGTCAAGTGTTTTTGTGAAAAAATATTATTTTTATAAATGCTTATCGACTTTAGACAGCAACCTACAAAATGTGGTTTGTATGGATCAGCTTTACCCCTGATTCAATCGCAGGAACAGCGAGAATCAGTTGGGAAAGGCACCTAAATCTTGTGCCTTGCTGAGTTAAGCCGATAAGCATATTTTTATATATCCCCCTGCGCTGAAATAAAAACGCTCAATCACCATCATAAGTGATTGAGCGTTTTGCGCGCAAACTTAATGACATTGCCTCTATGAGAGACAGTGAAATAAAACACTGTCAATCATGGAGGGAGCATTACTATGCCACAGAAGCAGAAATTAAGCGCAGAGGAAAAGTAACCGTCAAACCACCCCAGCGCATAGACATGCATGAGGCAATAGTAGCGGAACGTTGCGAAACGTTTGTATCGAAAGAAATGGCAAGAATGCCAGTTCCCTTGAAAATGGCAATTAGGACGGAAAACAGCAGGCCGGAGATCACCGGCGCTGGAATCGCAAATTTGCGAAGTACATGGGATCGGCGCACAATGGCACGTCCCGCAAAAATGACGAGTGCGGCAAAGCCGAGGCTTGTCAGATACTCAAATTGAAATGCACCGACCGCGCCATCAGCCCCGGGGGTAAAGGTTCCAAAGTAAGAGATCAGCTTATTCATCATATTCGCCCCTTTCAGGATCATTTGTTTGCTGTGCGGCTTTTTACTGCACGCGATATCCGCTCGCGCACTTTTCAAAAGCGTATGCAAGCCGCTCATCGGGAGAGGCAAAGGACTGCGGCTCAAAGCCTTCTGCCTTTTGGAAGGAAACGATGCGATTCGGGTGATCGATCTAGATCACACAGGTGTTCTGCGCAGAAGCTTCCGTTTTCATTTTTTCTCTCCGTTACACATAAGATTCATGATTTTTATAAAAGCTTGTCGGCTGTTGCCTGACAGGCGGCAAACCTCTCAGCTGCGGCGCTTTTCCCCTCGCGCAGCTCACAGTGCGCAAACTCCGTCGTCTGCGGCAGCAGTAGATCAAAACGCCCGATCCGGTTGATCTTCAGATGCAGCCGCTCCGCCGATAGGTCGAGGATATGCCCGCCCTGCGTTTTGTCGCTGCTCAGATAATGAAAATGCCAATCCGGTATGCAAATGCCGTCCACATACCGCGGGCACCAGACGGCGATCACATTGCCGCGGGTGTTTTCAAAGCAAAATTCGTTCCGGCTTTTCGCCGCCTCAGAAAGCACCGGGTAGGGCTTCCGGCAGCTGTTCCAGCTTTGCGTATGCATAGTCTTGAAAACGCCGCCGGCCTTGATCATATAAAAGAGATTGGGATTTCCCTGCACAAACGGCGCAAGCATCTGCTTGAGCGAGGTAAGATCATCGATGCCGTTCAGCGCTATCTCCGGGGCGTTTTCGTCAAACACCATGGCTGCGGCAAACGCCATGCTGTCCTCCGGCCTCATAACGGTGACCTCGCCGTCCGGCGCTGTCTTGTAGGCTGCGCCGTTTTCAAAAGTTATCACGCCGTCCAACGCTGTGCCGATGCCGACCCCGGTATCGGCACAGCGCAGAAGCTCCCGCACACTGATGACCGTATCGAAATTCCCAAGCGCCAGCGCGTTCCATGTAGACGCCTGAAACAGTGTTTTCACCATACTGCCATATCCTCCTCGCGAAAGGAAAAGGCGGCCTGCCTTTCCTGTTGCGGAAGGCAGGCCGCCTTTTCTATTGACTTACTCGATGGCGATCTTGCTGGAGGAGGTAAGCTTCTTCGGCTCCTCCTTCGGGATAAGCACGGTCAGCACGCCGGACTCGTACTTGGCCTTCACGTCCTCGGGCTTCACGTCGCCGACGTAGAAGCTGCGGGAGCAGGCACCGGAGTAGCGCTCCTGACGCAGCACGCGGCCCTTCTTGTTCTCTTCGTCCTTGTCGAGGCCCTTCTCCGCGCTGACGGTCAGGTAACCGTCCTGCACGTCCACATGGATCTCGTCCTTTTCAAAGCCGGGCAGCTCCACCGCAAAGCGGTAAGCCTTGGCGTCGTCCGTCTCGCGGATGTCGGTCTTCATCAGGTTTCTGGCGTGCTTGCCAAACAGCGGGCTGTGACCGCCAAAGAAGCTGCCATCAAAGAAATCATCAAACATGTTTTCACCATAGATGCTGGGTACCATAACAATTCCTCCATTCAAGATGAAATATGGGATTCCAATTTATGTGAAGCACGGCGGCGTGGTATCAGCCGCGCCGCAGCAGTGCCTGCCGATCAAATGTCCTTTGTTCTGGAAATGTAGGCGTAGACAATGGAACTGACGCCCTCCAGCAGAAATACGATGCCGACCGTCATGCCCATGGCCGCCACGCTGACCCACGGATCCATCAGGCAAATGAAACCGGCAAGCGTCAAAAGAATGCCGACTGCAAGGATCCATCCCCACGCGCGGACACCGAGGGCGCGCAGATCAAACGAACTGACGCACTGCGACACGCCGGAAAACAGCAGCCACAGCGTGAACAGGAACGGCAGCGACAGCATCGTGAACCACTGGTTGAAAAGCAGGAACAGCGACATGATCACCGTCAGAATACCATCGAGCAACAGCCAGCCGGAGCCGAGCATCACGCCGCTTGTCGCGGCAAACACCACGATCTCCGCAACGCCGGACAGCAACAGGAATATACCAAGCAGCAGCCCCGCCGAGAGCAGCGCCACGTCCTGATTGCACAAGCAATAGATGCCCGCGGCGATCAGCAGCACACCAGCTGCAACATTCAGGATACGCATGGACTTTGTACTCATAACGCCATCTTCTTTCTTTTTTCTCTTTCTGCTGTATAGTTTAGCTTTTTCTGCGGTAAAGACAATACGCCGCCGGTACAAGAAAAGAAATAGAGCTTGTGCCAAAAGCACAAGCAAGAACGAGAAAGTATGGACAGGGAAACCATTCGGACTTTAATATGTTTTACAAAGCTTCGATAGCATTGTTCATAAATTATGTGGTATAATTTTATGAATTAGAATATAAAGATTGAAATTGCAGGAGGCTAATTATGAAAAACAAAGGTTGGAAAATTCTTCAAATCATTCAACTTATTATTTTCTTATGCTTTAGTGCGTTCTTATTCGCAAGAACAGTAGATGGGCATGGAACTGTACAGACATTAGAAGTAAAGCTGATTAGTTTTGCTATATGGGCGGCTTTTTATCTTGGCGTCTTAGCCATAGAGTGGTTGATCTACGTTATTGTTCGACGCTCTAAAAAGCAAAATTAACATATGCCGATTTTTCTGTCAGAAGTCCGGCAAGTTCTTCACCACACAGCGATTCCCCACATCAGTCAAGCTATGCTTTTTTGACAGCAATATCCCCGGATGGTGCATAGCCATCCGGGGATCTTTTTCAGGTATGTATCAGGAACTTCCACGGGATGATCACTTGGTGACAACCAGCTTGTCGTCCTCCACGGCCAGCTTTGCGGTATCGCCGGTCTTGAGTGTACCGTCCAGCATCTTCTCGGCCACGGCGTCCTCCACCTTGCTCTGGATGGCGCGGCGCAGGGGACGCGCACCGTATCTGGGGTCAAAGCCCTCCTTAGCAAGCTCCTTTACCGCCTCGTCGGAAGCATCCAGATGGATGTCCATGGCCTCCATGCGTCCGGCCACGGTCTTGAGCATCCGGCGGGCGACCTCCTCGATATCCTGCTCCGTCAGGGCGCGGAACACGATGATGTCGTCGATACGGTTCAGGAACTCAGGGCGGAAAGTCTGGCGCAGCTCCGCCATCACGGTCTCCTTGGCCTGAGCGTATGCTCCTCCGTTCTGCCGTTGATGCTGCTGCGATAGATGAAGCTGGCTCCTCATTTCTGCCGCAATTTTCACATTTCATAATCATCCCTCCGTGAATCTGTATATAAATCGTTCAAACTTTCCTTTCTGACACACAATTTAGCTTTTCCTCTTGCAAAAACAAGAAGCTGCCGATACAATAAAGAAAAAACGACTTGTACCGAATGCACAAGCCGAAGAAGGAGGCAGACCATGGAGGAAAAACGCTGGGAGTCGTGCAATGCAGAGGCGCTACTGGAGGAGTTCTTTTCGCAGGATGATCTCCGGCAGTTAGCGCTGAGCACAGGGGAACTGCTGGGCTGCCCACTTCTGGTGCTGGACGACACCTTTCATATTGCGGCGCACCACCTGCCGCTCGGCTTTTCCGATGCGCTCTTTGAAACCGCCGTGCGCCGCGGCGAGATCTCCTATGAGGCCGGCGCAATCATCAGCAGAAACCCAATGCTCACAGCCGGTTGGGCGGACTATGTCCAGCTGGCGGACAGCCCCTATCGGCGGCGTTTTGCGCCGCTCGTCAGCGCGGGCGTGCGCCTCGGCTGCCTGATCTGCGTGGATACGGACGGACATTTGGAAAAGATTCCGCCGCAAACCTGGGAGCTGGTGGAGCGCATTCTCGCCAAGCAGCTGTTTGTGGAGGCGAGCCATCAGGACAAGCCCTTTGAAACGGCGGAGGACATCCTCATGCACCTGCTGGACGGCGGATTTTCTTCCGCCGCGCACTTCCAGCTACAGGCGTCCGGCACTTACCTGGCGGATTTCCACCCGCTGACCTTTGCCCTCATTGATCTTGAGACGTACCATAACGCGTACATGGGGAAGCGGCATCTGAAAGAGGAGCTGGAAGCGCAGATTGCGGATTCCCACCCCTTTTTATATAAGGGCGATGTTTTTCTCTTCCTGCACCGGGAGGGGGATGCGGACACGCTTTCCGCGCTGGCAAAGGAGTTTCAGCTCAAGATCCTCGTGTCCGAGCCGCTGGATGAGCTGTTTGATCTCCCGGGGCTCTACCGCACGGCGCGCGAGGCGCTGGAGTTGATGACGGACGAGCGTTTTCACGGGGAGCCGGTCTGCTCCGTGGCGCAGCTGCGCACGCCGCTGCTGCTGAAAAATCTGGAGGGGCGCGGCGACCTAATCCCGATTGCGCTGCGCCGCCTCGCCGCCCACGACCGTGAAAAGGATACACAGTACTGTGAAACGCTCTACCATTGCCTCACCTGCTGCCACTCGCTGAAAAAGACCAGCGACGCGCTCTATACCCACCGCAACACCGTGCTCTACCGCATCCGCAGATTGCAGGAGGATTTCGCGATCCCGCTGGAGGAGCCGTCCCAGCACGCCGACCTGCTGCTGGGCGTGTCGCTCATTTTGTTTGAGATCAAGGGGCCGGACTTTTTTCTGCGCGCGCCGAAAAATGAAGCATAAAACCGGCGCGATCACGCGCCGGTCAGATAAAAAAGGATGATATTATGAAGGAAAACAGAAAGCTTTTGAGAGAAGTCCTCAAGGACATCCGCCACGACATGACGGACGAAGAGGTACTGAACCTGCTGGCGGACAGTAAGATTTCCGAAAATCTCGCAGGCGAAAATGAAAAATACACCCTCGGCCAGCGGGCGGCAGACGCCATTGCTAAATTCGCGGGCAGCTGGGCGTTCATCTTCGCCTTCACCGGCGTGCTGATCCTCTGGATGGTTGTCAACACGCTGCTCGCGGCCAAGGCCTTCGACCCCTTTCCTTTCATTCTGCTGAACCTCGTGCTCTCGTGCGTCGCGGCCATTCAAGCGCCGCTCATCATGATGAGCCAGAACCGGCAGGAGGAAAAGGACCGCCGCCGTGCAGAGAACGATTATAAGGTCAACCTCAAGACAGAGATCATGATCGAGGATCTTTACGACAAGGTCAATGCCATCCTGGCCAGACAGACCGCACTGGAAAAACAGCTGACGGAGAAGGGCGAAAGCGTAGGGCAAAAATGAGGGAGGACAGAGCCGTCCTCCCTCATTTTTTGCTGTTTTTGCGCAACGCGGAATCCTCCTCCGCAAACCTGCGCGCTTTTGTTGAGATGCCTCTCCGGCGCGTAAAGCCCTTATACGTGCAAGACTCTATGTTGCTTTACAGCCGGAAGTGTTTTTTCAGCTTTTGGTTTTCCCCCAGCACGAGCAGTGTCATATCAGCGTCCAGCACCGTTTCGGGCGAGATGTTCACGTCGGTTTTGTTCTCCCGCTTCACACCGAGGATGTTGACGCCGTATTTTCTGCGGATGTCCAGCTCGCCGATGCTGCGGCCCTGCCAATCCTCCGGCACGGCAACCTCGATAATGGCGTGCTGCTCGTCCAGCTCAATGTAGCTGAAAATATGGTTGGCGGTATAGCGGATGGCCGCCCACTTCGCCAGCTGCTTTTCCGGGTAGGCGACCGCGTCCGCGCCGTTGCGCAGCAGAAATTTCGCCTGCACATCCCGCTCGGCGCGGGACACTACATACTTTGCCCCCAGTTCCTTGAGCAGCGACGTCGTCTCCAGCGAATTCTGAAAATTCCCGCTGATGGTGACATAGCAGACATCGTAATTGCTCACGCCCAGCGAGCGCAGAAAGTCCACACGGGTGCTGTCGCCGATCTGCGCGTTGGTGACAAAGGGCATGCACTCGTTGACGCGCTCCTCGTCCCTGTCTACTGCCATCACCTGATGGCCCAGCTCGTTGAGCTGCATTGCAAGATGCCGCCCGAAGCGGCCCAGTCCGATCAATAATACCGTTTTCATCGTGTGCTCCTTTCAGCCTACGGTAATTTTCTCCTGCGGATAGCGGGCGTAAGTCAGGTCATGCCCGGAAAACGCGGCGTAGATCAAGGTCAGTCCGCCGACGCGCCCGAAGAACATCAGCAGGATGAGAATGCTCTGCGACAGGACTCCCAGCTGCGGCGTCAGCCCCAGCGTCAGGCCCACCGTACCGGCGGCGGACGCTGTTTCATAGAGACAGGCGCCGAGGGGAAGCTCCTCCGCTGTGCTGATGGCCGCCGCGCCCGCAAAGGTCAGCCCCAGATACAGCAGCAGAATGGCGGCGGCGTTGCGGACGGCGGAGTGTTCCAATCTGCGGTGGAAGAGCTGCGGATCCTCCCGCCTGCGGAAGGCGGCAACGGCGTTGGCGATCAGGACGGCCAGCGTTGTGACCTTCATGCCGCCCGCCGTGGAGCCGGGTGCTCCGCCGGTGAGCATCAGCAAAATGGTGACCGCCTGAGAGGCATCCGTCATCTCCGTCAGATCCACTGTGTTATAGCCGGCCGTCCGCGGCGTGACCGACTGAAAAAGGGAGGCCAATATCCGCTCTCCTATCGGCAGGTCCGCAAAATCCGTCAGGAAAAAGAGGACTGCCGGGAGCGCGATCAGCAGCGCCGTCATGCTCAGAATGACCTTGCTCTGCATCCGGTAACGCCGCAGGTGCAGACCGTGCGTACAGACATCGTCCCACGTTAGAAAGCCGATGCCGCCCACGATGATCAGCAGCATGATAACGATGTTGACCAGCGGGTCTGCGGCATAGGCCGTCAGCGAGGGGTAGGAGGAATCCGTCCGCCCCAGAATATCGAAGCCCGCATTACAGAAAGCGGAAACGGAATGGAAAACGGACATCCATACGCCCCGCAGTCCATAATCCCGGCAGAAGATTGGCAGCAGCGCCAGCGCGCCCAGCAGCTCGACCAGAAAGGTCCCCTTGAGGATAAATCTCGTCAGGCGCACGATGCCGCCCACCGCGGGAGCGGAGATGGCGTCCTGCATGGCGCTGCGCTCCTTGAGCGTGATATTCCTGCCTGAGAGCATCAGAAAGGTCACCGCACCGGTGATCACGCCCAGCCCGCCGATCTGGATCAGCAGCAAAATGACCGTCTGACCAAAGGCAGACCAATAGCTGCCGGTATCCTGCACCACCAGCCCCGTCACGCAGACAGCGGAGGTGGAGGTGAACAGTGCCTCATGAAACGGCGTCCAGACCCGCTGTACTGTGGCGATAGGCAGCATCAGCACCAGCGCCCCCAACAGGATCACACCCGCAAAGCCGAGGATCATGATTTGAAAAGAAGTCAGATGCCGCTTTAAGCGAAACACGGTCTCCGTCACATCACACACCTCCTTGAAACGATGGTACTCTCAATTTTCCGTACAGTATAACACAGCTTTTGCAATGTGTCTGTATGTATCTTGTAAAATTTTCAGGTGTGAAGTCCAGCTTTGCAGCCCAGAGGTGGGCTGCAAAGCTGCGGTTGACAGACTTTGGTGCATAGAATTCTCCGCGTGACCTGTGAATTTCTCCTAAATTTTTAGTGAACTCCACATTTATTGCATGGAACAATGCGGACCGAACACGTTCTGGATATGATTTTCTGTTCACTTGGAAGGCCGCCTTAAAAAATGTCATCATTTTCAAGGCGAAGCCTTAGATTTTCATTGATTTGTCAAGCGTTTTTTGAGAAATATTGTTTATATATGTCTCCCTGCGATGAAATAAAAACGCTCAATCACCATCATAAGTGATTGAGCGTTTTGTGCGCAAACTTAATGACATGATGCCGGGGTCAAAACAAGCCTTTTATGTATGACCAATAGCAAAGAGCTGGAAAAATAGCGCTGAAATGAGCACCCAGAGGAAATGGCCTTTTGAGGCTGTCTCTCTGGGTGCTTATTTTTCATAGAGTGGATTTTAGTCATTTTATTCTTTTGCTATCCAAATATTGGATTTTGAGCATAATTAACCAAGCCCTTTCGAAAACCAAAGAGCTTCCTGAAATTGAGAGCCGCTATTTTGCTTCCGAAGAAGAATTTCCCTCGTTGCTTGCCTCGCGGCAACTTATCAAGGCGGTAATTCTTACGGATGTTTGCCGGTACCGTTTCTACGCCATTCCTAAGCTTTGCATAATTGCTGAATTCTTCACTTTGCATATACCTTTTGTTCACCGTCCTTTCCGCTCCGAATAAGGGTTTGGGATTATCCCAACAAGCAAAGCACAAACAGGTGCTTTTTCGGGAGTGTGGCTACACTCCCTATGCTTGCTACGGTATCTCCCTCACTACTACAACGGCGGCACAGCCGCAATTTGGCAAACCGCAGGCAAACTTTTTCAAAAGAAAAACGCCATGAACCACCTGTTCATAGCGTTCCTTATACCGTATTCAATTTTCTCCCTCGTTGTCCGTCCTTGCGTCCAGCAACGCTTGCGCGGTTGCTGTGAGGATTTTGATTTCAGCGTCCGTCAGCTCATCCAACAGCGTTTCAAACTGCATCCGCTCCGTGGACTTGCCCTCCATAGTTTCACCATGAAGAATCTGATCCACAGAGATATGATAGCGGGACATCAGTTCTAAGAATACCTGTACGCTGGGATGCTGCCCCTTATTTTCGATGTTGGCAAGATAGCGCGGCGAAATAAACAGCGCGTCGGCCGCCTTATTCCGGGATTCTTTCTGCTTTGTGCGCCCAGCTTTGATTGCTGCACCATACGGCTTGAAGTCGATTTTCGCAACAGGGCGCTTTTCTTTTTTGCTCTTTTAGACATTTTCAATCACCCTATTACATTCTACTGTTCCCCTTTCTTTTGAAATATGTCTTGATTATTCAATGCAGTAGCTTAAATAATTCATATTACAGGAAGCGCTAAGCGGCGTGACCTCTTGCAAATATCTGAATAATGCAAAAACGCCATCTCGTGAAATTACGAGATGGCGTTTTTTGACGAAGCATGTATCGTATGTGAATACATGAAATGCGCACTTTATAGAACATATCGAAACGGGCGTACAATAATACGCAACAGCGATTGAAGGACTTGTTTGGTAGCTGAAACTTTTGGTGTTATATACAATTCTCCCGTAACTGTCACTCCGTCTGGTGATATGGTTTTGCCCTCGTACATCATCTGCTGTGCTTCATCCCGAAGTATAGCATTTAGTGCAGGACAGTCTATCAACAGCATCATTTCCGTATCCAGATAGGCACTACGCATATCCCAGTTAAATGATCCGATGATGCTAATTCGATCATCAATCAGAATCGTTTTAGTGTGCATGGAGAAGCTGCCGTTCCACTCACATATATCAACACCCGTTTCTAAAATATCATCCCTATGATTGAGATAATCAGCGCAGCCCCACGGATTTGCTCCACTCTGCGGCGCGTTGGTAATGACCTGTACCTGTACATTGTCGGTGACCTTTTTGAGTGCATTATACATAGCTTGGTTGCAGATCATGTATGGGGTTTGCAACACAATATTTTGTTCACCCTTCTGCATCAGCGTTGTCAAGGTATTCAGAAGCATCGGCTCCTTATTCCACGCAGTGCAATCACCACTTAAAAGTGCGACTTCATTTGTCTGGAGCGTTTCTGTCTCCCAGTTAATCGCTGTTAACTGTTTTGTGTCATTGATCTCAGTCCAACGTCTTGCAAGAATGGCAGTAGCTTTTTTAACCCTGTGATTCTCAGCCTCTGCGTGGAATGCACGGTTGGTATCAAGTAACCATATCCTATCAAAATATTCTAACAAGGTATTAGCGGACGCTGTTGTGAAACCGCCGTTGTATACGACTATATCACGATCTATGTTCTGACGTGACGTACCCCCACTCCCAAGGAATAAGTCGCTGGTGTTCCGCCCACCCATAAGATATGTAGATCGGTCGATAATCAAGTATTTATCGTGGCAGCGATAATTGACCGTCCAAAGTTGCGTCAGCCGAATAGGGTTGTAGAATTTGACCTCCACATTGTCGTGCGCTGCCAATGCCTGAAACACATCACTGCCGCTTAAATGCAGTTGCGCATTGATTCCGTCAATAATGAGCCGTACTTGTACGCCGCGCTCTGCCGCGCCCCAAAGCGCCGCGATCACATCTGTTCCACTGCTGTCGGCGCGGAAGTCAAAGGTTGAGAGAATGATTTCTTCCTGTGCCGAACGAATGAGCCTCAGCCTCCAAAGAAGTGCATCCTCGTTATTGTCAATCAAGCAAACTCGTTCAGACGTTGTTATGGATACTTCTGCCTGCGTATCACTCTTTTCATGTGTTCCAATCAGCGGAGGAATAATTAAAGAAACAAGTAGATATATCAAAAAGCATAATGACACACCTAAAACTAGTTTGAAGCATTTTATGCGAAAGGTTTTTTTCATGTTTGATTCGAGTTCTCCAAGCAAATCATTTTTTCCTGAGTTGCTAATTTTATCTGCAAAATTGACTTATTTATGAGGACTATCATAATCTGCACGCGCTGGAACACAAGAGCAACTTTTTGAAATAACGTACCTTTGAGGAGTCTGGACTGGCTCCTCTTTTTTGTTGCACAAATTGTGCAGGCGGTGCTTGCACAATTATCAACCTAACATCTGCATTCCATACAATCTCGATATTGTCCTCCTGTTGTTCTGCGTTATGCTTTCTCCGTGCATTTTCGTATTATTTATTCT
>ERZ857801.2749-NODE-2749-length-13965-cov-3.034651_pt1 | contig 13965 bp, 13 predicted proteins | sample MGYA00519762_ERZ857801 | MGnify/ENA primary metagenome ERZ857801 (study PRJEB31778, sample SAMEA3449368) | human gut metagenome | biome: human gut; feature: human-associated habitat; material: faeces | place: United Kingdom | collected 2010/2012 ...
ATTCTGAGAGAGTTACGTTTGTTGCCTGCGGTATGGCTACTTTTGATGTCGGACTTGGCTATGACTTGTATAAGACCGCTGTTGAAAATGGCATTGGAACTATGCTGACTTTATGGGATGACCCATATCAGAAATAACTACATGGGAGGAACTTTTTTATGTACTTTTTCTCTAAAAGGAATGGAGGGAGTTTATGGGCGAAAATATAAAGTTTTTAAAGGACTGGAGGCTGCATATTACAATTCTGATTTGCTGTATGATTTCGGATAGAATAGGAACAATTACAATTCCTATAACATCTATAATTAAAGTCTCGCTGTTGCCGCTTCTATATGCAATGGTGCTGGTTACTGTTTTATATCTATTAAAACCTGTAAAATGGATAGGTGAAGCTCAAAGTAAAAGCGGAGGGTTTATGTTAACGATGACCTGTCTGATTTTAGGCGCAAAATTAGGCTGCAATGTAGGACCTACGATTCAAGACATGTTTTCTGCTAGTCTTCCGCTGCTTACACAGAATGTAGGTGACGCATTTACCTGTGTAATGGCCCTCCCTCTGGCTCTTTTGCTTGGAATGAAAAGAGAGACAATTGGACTTACATATGCGGCGTCCAGGGAATCAGGGATTGCCGTCATTGAACAGAAATATGGAAGAGGAGCTGAATTTCGTGGTGTTATCGCTATGTACGTAGTCGGGACTATTTTTGGTACGGTATTGATAGGGTTATTCGCCAGTATCCTTTCTACTACAGGCATATTCCATGTGTATTCGGTTGCAATGGCGTGTGGTGTAGGAAGTGCAGCCATGTCCACGGCAGGGATAGGAACACTTATAGAAATCTATCCCGCTATGGCAGATAAAATTACCGCGTTTGCCTCTATGTCAAATTTGATTTCTACAGCTATAGCAATATACCTAAATGTATTTATCGGTTTGCCGTTGGCGGAATTCTTATATAAGAAGCTGTATCCGGTAATAGGAAGAGGAAGAAAAGAAAAAATACAGGCGGAAAAGGGGGAATAAGAGTATGGAAGAGAATACAAAATTATCAAAAAATTATCTCATTCAATGTGCCGGAGCACTGATTATTAGTGGGATAATCAGCGTTTTAGGAAATTGGGCCGGATATGAGCATCTTATGCCTCTGGAGTCAATCCCCGGGATATTGATACTGATTGTGATTGCCTTGGTGGGGATTGTAATAAGTAAATTTATTGGCAAAAGATTCCCCTCTTTTCTACATGTATCTATTGTAGGGATTCTGGTTTCCATGCCATGGTGCCCTTTGTCAGGTTTTGTGGTTGAATATACAAGTAAAATCCAGTTGATGGCAGTGGTTACTCCGATTCTGGCATATTCCGGTCTTACAGTAGGAAGAGACTGGCGCGCGTTTACAAAAATTGGATGGAAAGCAATCCTTGTAGGATGTGTCGTAATATTTGGTACATTTTTCTGGTCTGCTTTGATAGCGGAAGTTCTTTTAAAGGTACAGGGAACAATTTAAACAAATAAAATTTTAGCTTTATGGAGGCTGAAGATATGGATTATATGTCACAAGAAATTGTACAATTATTAACAGAATTAGTAAAAATAGAAAGTACAAATGTTGGAAAATATGAAAAAGAAATCGGCGATTTTGTTGCTAACTGGATGGAAAAAGAAACAGGACTCCCTGTAATAAAAGATGAATTTGAGCTAGACAGATTTAATGTTGTATGTAAACTGGAAGGAGAAATCCATGATCCTGCTTTTATTACAATCCATCATATGGACGTCGTACCGGCAGGGGAAGGGTGGAAAACAGATCCCTTTGAGCCTGAAATTGTAGGAAATCGCATGTATGGCAGAGGCGCAGGAGACATGAAAGCAGGGTTAGCGGCAGGCATGCTTGCGTTCCGCGATGCGGTAAAGCAGGATAAAAAACCAAAAAGAGATATTATTTTTATCGCAACAGCAGACGAAGAAGGCTGTATCATGAAAGGAGCTATGCAGGCATTAAAAAGCGGATATGCAACAAAAAACAGTTATGCATTAGATCATGAACCTAGCTGTGGCGATATTTACGTAAAACATAAGGGGAAGACATGGTTTGAAATACATGTGGAAGGTGCACCTGCGCATGGTTCTATGCCCTGGACCGGAATAGACGCGATAGTAGGAATGTCCGAAGTTGTTCGTGGTATTAAGAAAAGAATAGACGCTCTCCCTGTAGATGAAGAATTTGGACAGAGTTCTGTATGCTTTGGTACTATCAATGGAGGGTATAATACGAACGTGGTAGCTGAAAAATGCAGCATTACGATCGATATGCGTCTCGCGCCTCCGCTTACGACAGAAGGGTCACTAAAACTGGTAGAAGACGCGATACAGGAGGCATGTGAAAAAGTTCCCGGACTTAAAGGGTCCTATAATGTGATTGCAAAAAGACCGTATATTCTGCAAGATGATAGTTCTGTTCTTCTGCGTGAATTACAGGAAGTTGTCAAAGGCGTTACCGGTGTATATGCAAAAACGCCAGTATTTACGGGATATACAGATACTGGAGTAATCGCGGCGGAAACAGGGAATATTAATTGTATGTCGTATGGTCCGGTAGGAGTGAATTATCATCAGGCGAACGAATACGTAGACTTGGATTCTGTTTTGCAAGTTTATGAGGTTTCAAGTAAAATTACGTATAGAATGGGGTTTGAAGTAGATTAACGTGGATGTTTTAGAAGAGGAATCAATATGAAGATAGAAAAAACAATATTAAATAAGGAAGTAGAGGAGATCTCTGATTCTATGATACAGTTTGCTCAAAAGTTGATCCAGAGAAGAAGCGACACCGGACATGAAAAAGAAACAGCGGATGCAATTCTTGAAGAGTTGAAGAAACTTGACTTTGACGAAGTATTTCGGGATCGTACCGGAAATGTTATTGGTATTTTAAAGGGAGACGGTACAGAAGATGCCATATTGTTTAACTGCCATATGGATCAGGTAGATCCGGGAGATTTAACCGCTTGGGAGTATGATCCCTTTGGAGGGATAATTGCAGACGGCTATATTCATGGGAGAGGTGCCAGTGATACGAAAGGGACGATTGCCACACAGATTTATGCAGCCGCTTTGTTGAAAAAGTTAGAAATCAAACTGACAAGAGATTTGATTTTTACGTTTGTTGTAGAAGAAGAACCTGGGGATATGTGGGGTGCGGTTCGAATGTGGGAGGACGGTCTGAAAGACAGAAAAATAGCATACTGCATTTCTGGAGAATCGACTAGTATGGGAATTGCACTTGGGCATAGAGGCAGACTGGAAGTGCAAGTAATCTCCAAGGGAAAAAACAGCCATTCCAGCGCTCCATGGTTAGGAATAAACTCAGTTTCAAAAATGGCTCCTATGATTGAGGAAATTGACAAACTATCAGAAAACATGCCAGAAGATGGCACATTTCGAGCTTCCCTTTCTATTATTAATATAGAATGTCATCCGGGATTTAACTGTGTAGTACCGGACAGCTGTACGGTCAATATTGACTATCGATTTACAGTAAATGAAACCGTAGATTCTATCCTTGCCAGATTCCGTGAAATTGCAGAAAAACTGGAGATGGCAGATCCATCGGCAAAGTACGAGGTGCGTGTACGTAGCTTGGAGCATACAAGTTATACGGAAGTTCAGGAATCTGCGGAATTGAATAAGCCTTGTTTTATTACGGACATAGAAAATGGATACGTACAAAGAACACTGAAAGCTTTGTCAGAAGTAGGGCAATATCCAAAGACATATTTCTGGGATTTTGGAACAGATGCCGCATATATTGCCAAAGTCTTGAATATTCCCACGATTGGGTATTCGCCTGCTGAAGAGATATATTGTCATTCTCCAAAAGACAGGATTAATATAGAGTTAATGAAAAAAGCTTTAGAAGGATATGTGGCAATTTGCGTGGAAATTGCAGGAAAATAGAAAGTATATGCTTTTGTAAAAGGTATTAGATGGAGAGCTTTTCTTTTTTGTTAAGATAACTTTGATTTACGTCAAAATACAGAATGTTTAAATTTAGGAATCACCAGAAACAGCATTTGCCGGAGCTGGTGATTCCTAATTGCAGGCGTATCTATAGATTTTACAATCCCAGATAAAATCCCTGGTTGAGTATCGATTCTGTCTTTTTCAGAAGCCTCTGCGACTCATCGAAGTTTTTCTGTGTAATTGCAGTAATCAGATAATTAGAAAGACTCAACGGTGCGGCATAAGAGTTTTTATAAGTCAGGCTGGCGATAGAACAAGGGAGAATAATATCACCGTATCCTTGAACAGCGCTATAGTTTTGACTGGTAAACAAAATGATTTTTACTCCTTCATTTTTCAGCCAGGAGAGAATGGTGGTACTTAATTTAGAATAACGCGGAAATAAATATGCAATACAGACATCGCCCTCTTTTGCGCTGACAATTTCCTCTGGGTAGAGCATTCCGACAGACTGGATGAGACGGACATTCTCGCGGATTTCGCTTAACCGAGAGGCAAGATAATAAGAGATGGAAAAAGAACTTCTCATCCCAAGAATATAGACATTGGGCGCGTTGGAAATAAGATGGATCACCGCTTGCAAATCTTCGTTGTTCTGGGTTGCCATTGTATGCTGAATATTGTGAATATCATTCTGAAAAGAATCAGAGAGCAGTGTGTTGTCCGGATAAAATTTCTGACTGGACAGACGTTCCGGCAGCCCTACTTTTGTCTGGATATTATTTTGGATATCTTTTTGCATTTCTGAATAACCGGTATACCCAAGAGCTCTGGAAAAACGGATTATCGTAGTCGTACTGACATCTATTTTTTCGGCAAGCTCTTCCAAAGTACAAAAAGCGATATCATTTAAATTTTCAGTAAGATAATCAGCGATGATTTTTTGAGAACGTGTAAATATATTGTAATGCGTACTTAAATCCTGTAAGAAATTAGACATATACGATCCTCGCTTTTATGTAAAATAATTTCTTTTATTTTAACATTGAGAAGATAAGCATGTCAATGTAGGTGGTTTAAAGGTACTGCTACATATAGGGGGAAATACAGCTGGGAGTATTATAGAATGAAAATTTTAAAAAGCCTGGATTGTAGGGGAAAATTCTGGTATGATTCTAGTATAGAAAGCGGGGTGCTAATATGCCATTGCCAAATCAGGAAATACCTTTTGAGAGAACTTCCGCTAAGCAGAAGGTATATGAGACTGTGAAGGATTGGATTATTGAAGGTCAGTTCAAGCCGGGAGAGAAGGTTTCAGATGTAGAGATTGCTGAGTACTTTAATATAAGTAGAACACCGGTCAGGGAGGCATTGCAGCTTCTGGAAGCGCAGAAATTGGTGAAATCCTATCCGGGTAAAGCGACGCTTGTTACAGAGATTGAGACAGAGGATATTGAGAAATGGTATCTGCCAATGGCGATACTGCAGCAGTTAGCGATTAAACTTGCTGTTGAGAAAATCACTCCTGCACATATCAGGCGTTTGAAAACGCTCAGTGACGTATTTACAGAGTGTGTCAAAGAACAGGAAGCCGATGCCAATATTAAAAGCGGACAAAGAATTTCACCGTTGTATTTTGGAGGCGGCGGGAAATGAGTATATTATGGATTTCTGTGATGTATTATGGATACATATACAGAGATTGGAATATGGATTTTTCAGAGATACACCATTGGAAGGTTCCGTTAGAGAGCATGAAAAAATCATTCAGGCTTTAGAAATGAAAGATGAATATTCAGCGTCTGTTTTGGTGAAGGAACACTGGGATAGGACAGCTCTTTTGATTCGAGAGCTTAACAAAAAAGAAAGTCAATGATGAGAAAACGCCTTGGCTGGTAATGCGGCCGAGGCGTTTTTATGACAGTCAGACATTGACTTTTGTATATAAAAAAAGTATGATTAAATATGTATGCTTAAATATAAGAAAAGGGATTGCAGATGAAAAAACATAGAAGAAGAGGCGTTTATATTTGTATCATCATTATTGCGCTTCTGATTGTCATATTTATACTGGCAGAGGTAATTACGCATGTCACCTCTACAAAGGTGGATACAACCGAGGGAATGGAGATTATAAAGAAAGCGGAATCGGCAGATATCAAAACGATAGAGACGAAGATTCAGCAGCTGGAAGCAAAACAAAATACACAGGAGGATACACGAAGTCCAAAAGAGATTTTTTCCAGCGCAGTTGTGATGGGAGATTCGATTACAGAAGGATTTACAGAATATGATGTTTTAAATGCATCCAGTGTGGTTTCAAAGATTGGGGTGGAACTAGATGAGTTAGACGAACAGATAGAACAGGTTGTCAAGTTGAATCCACAGGTTATTTTTCTTGCTTATGGGATGAATGATATTATTGCTACACAGGGGGACACAGAAGAATTTATAGAGCAGTATTCTGTGCTGCTTGATAAGCTGGAAGAGGAACTGCCGGATACAAAGATATTTGTGAATTCGATTTTCCCTGTCCAGGAACAGGAAATTGAAAAAGAGCCGGCATTTAAGAATCTGGAAGAGTACAACCAGGACTTATCTAAGCTGTGTGATGAGCAGCAGATTGCTTACATTGACAATACGCAGCTGGTATCATCTCAATATTACGAAGAGGACGGTGTGCATTTTAAGCCGGAGTTTTATCCAATATGGGCTGACCGTATGGCGGAGGTGGCGTCCTTATGAGAACAGACAGACCAGGAATCAACCAAATAATGAAGTATATTGTATTGGCAGTTATTCTTGTATATATTGTTTTGCTTATGGTGTATACAAGCGGCAGTAACAGACCCTTTGAAGAGGTGGCGAAAGAGGTAGAACAGTCATTGGATACTGCGAATCTTACGAAAATGGACGGGCAGGATCTGAAACGATATTATGGATTGAACAGTGCAGATTATGAAGGAGTGCTTTTATACTCTTCAGAGTCTGCTATGTCTGCAGAGGAGGTTCTGGTAATAAAGGTAAAAGAAAATGACCAGGTACAGGATGTGTCAGACGCAATAGACGAGTATCTTGCGGCAAAGAAAAAAGAATTTGACGGATACGTTCCGGAGGAAGTAAAGCTTCTCGACGACGCGCAGCGCAGTGTGAGGGGAAACTATGTTTTTTTGGCCATTGCTCCCAAAGCGCAGGAATACAAAGAGGCATTTAACAAGAGCCTATAAGACAAAGTGAGAGGAAACAGAGGATGTTATTCAGCAGTATTACATTTTTGTTTATGTTTCTGCCTATAACGATGGCAGTTTATTATATTGTTCCTAAAAATTTTAGAAACATTGTGATGCTTTTCGCAAGCATTTTTTTCTATGCCTGGGGAGAGCCGGTTTATATTATTCTGATGGTACTTTCTATTTTGCTGAATTACTTCTGTGGGCAGGATATAGAAGCAAAAAAAGAAGATATAGGGAAAGCGAAACGTAGTTTGGTTTTTACGGTGGCAATGAATCTTCTTTTGCTTGGATTTTTTAAGTATTACGGTTTTTTGATGGATAGTATTAACGCAGTACTCCCAGTCGATATACCTTATAGGGAACTGCCTCTTCCGATTGGAATTTCATTTTATACATTTCAGGCGCTGTCGTACATTGTAGACGTATATTGGGGAAACGTAAAACCACAGAAAAATATTTTATATTTTGCACTTTATATCAGTATGTTTCCGCAGCTGATAGCAGGGCCGATTGTCCGCTATGTAGATATTGAAGAGCAGTTGGAAAGCCGTACAGTTTCAGGGAGAAAGCTGGGACAGGGAGCGCTGTATTTTATTCGCGGTCTTGCCAAGAAAGTAATGATTGCCAATATGGTTGGGCAGATTTTTGAAGAAATAGCGGCGATGCAAATTGGCAGCTTCAGTGTGATGACTGCCTGGTTAGGCTGTATCTCCTATGCGCTTCAAATCTATTTTGATTTCAGTGGATATTCAGATATGGCGGTAGGATTAGGAAAAATGTTTGGATTTGAATTTCGCAGGAACTTCAATTATCCTTATATTTCCAGGAGTATAACCGAGTTTTGGAGACGGTGGCATATTTCTCTAAGCACATGGTTTCGGGAATATGTCTATATCCCGCTTGGCGGGAACCGCTGCAGCGCGTCACGCCATATACTGAATCTGTTGATTGTATGGATGCTGACCGGACTGTGGCATGGAGCAGCATGGAACTTTTTCCTGTGGGGAGTATACTATGGTGTTCTTCTGGTTTTAGAAAAATATGTGTGGGGCTCTGTTTTAGATCGGCTCCCCAGTGCGGCACGACATGTTTACGCAATGGTGTTGGTTTTAATCGGCTGGGTATTTTTCTTTAGTCCGAGTCTGGGATATGCGTTTGAATATCTGGGAATGATGTTCGGGATCGGAGCTTCAGGATTTATAGACGGGCAGGCTGTATTTTTGCTGCTTACGCACTGGTTGTTGTATTTACTGGCGTTTATTGGATGTACAGCATTGGGAATGCGTATCATAAATCGGATAATCGGCGCGTTTGTGCATGTACGTGTGAGAATGGCTGCCGCGGTGATCGTGTATATCGGAATGTTTTTCCTTTCCGTGGCGTTTTTGGTGACTGACACATTTAATCCGTTTTTATACTTTAGATTTTAGGTGAGAGTATGAGTGAAAAGAACAGAAAAAAGAAAGGCAGAATAGAAAACTTAATAGGGCTCATATTTATCCTGTGTCTGTTTTTTATTATGATTCTGAATATTTTGGTTCCAGATAATGAAATGTCAGAGGAAGAAAACAGGATGCTGACTAATAAGCCGAAGCTGAACTGGAGTAGTGTAACCAACGGGAACTTTATGGAGAGCTATGAAAGTTACCTGTCGGATCAGTTTGTAGGCCGTAATGCTTGGAGAAGTGTAAAGGTTTTCTTCGATCGTCTTGGTGGAAGCAAGGAAGAGAATGGTGTGTTAATCGGGAAAAGCAATCAGCTTATGGAGAGAATAGAGGTACCGGACAAAGAAAACCTTCGTGCGAACATAGAGGCAATTCAGACATTTACGAAAGCCTATCCGGATATTTCTGTTTCTATGCTCCTTGTTCCAGATGCAGCAAACGTTTTAAATGATAAGCTGCCGGCATTTGCTTCAGTGGAGGATCAGACACAGCTTATCAATCAGGTAAAAAAGGACTTGGGTGATTCTGTGACCTGGGTAGACGCGGTTTCTGTATTAGATAAGCATAAATCGGAAAAAATATATTACAAGACCGATCCACATTGGACGGCGCTGGGGGCATTTTATACCTTCCAGGAGGCAGCAAAGGCACTGGATATCAATGAGGAATTTTCGAGTGGATTTGTTGCACATCCGGTGACAGACAGTTTTAATGGTACACTTGCTTCAAAAAGTGGAGTAAACCTGAATGTAAAAGAAACGATTGATATCTATGTCCCAAAGGACGAGGACAATGATGTCATTGTAAATTATGTGGACGAGCAGCGTAGAACTACATCGATTTATGATTCTTCCAAATTAGAGACAAGAGACAAGTATGGAGTATATTTAGGCGGAAATTCCTCCGTTATTGACATTAAAACGGTGTCTGCAAGCGATAGAAGGCTGCTGCTTGTAAAGGATTCTTTCGCAAACTGCTTTGTACAGTTTCTGACACCCTATTTCAGAGAAATTATCCTTGTAGATCCAAGGTACTACGGTGGCAATATTCAGGATATTATGGATAATTATCGGATAACGGATGTAATGTTTTTATATAGTGGGAATACGTTCTTCACAGACAATAGTATAAGTGGAGTGTTTACAGGTGAGTAATCGAATTAAAGAAGAATTTCATAGGAAAAAAGAACCTGTTCGTCTGAATAAATATTTAAGTGAAGCAGGAGTATGTTCCAGACGCGAGGCGGACAAATTGATTGAAGGTGGTCGCGTAAGTGTAGACGGGGAACGTGCTGTGACGGGAATGAAGATTGTTCCAGGGCAGACAGTGAAGGTAGGAAAAAAAATAGTTTCCAGGCAGGACGAGATGATCGTGTTGGCGGTAAATAAGCCTGCAGGAATTGTATGTACAGAGGAAAAGAGAGAACGCAACAGTATTGTCCGGTTTTTAAATTATCCGGTTCGCGTAACATATATCGGAAGGCTGGACAAGGATTCAAGGGGCCTGCTTCTGATGACAAATAACGGAGACATTATCAATAAAATGATGCGTGCGGGAAATTTTCACGAGAAGGAATATAAGGTGACGGTAGATAAGGAGATTACGCCAGAATTTCTAAATGAAATGGAGAGAGGTGTGCATATATTAGACACCGTAACAAGACCATGCAAAGTAAAGCAGATCGGCAAATATACATTTTCTATTGTGTTGACTCAGGGGTTGAACAGGCAGATACGGCGAATGTGTGAAACATTGGGATATAAAGTAAAAGATTTGTTCAGAGTGCGGGTAATGAATATCCATGTAGGAAAGCTAAAAGAGGGAGAATACAGGCTGCTGACAGACAGAGAATTAAATGAGCTGTATGAATTGCTTAAAGGTTCTTCAAATGAACCGGTACAAAATAAATAGAACGTAGAAGAGCAGGCTTAATTCAGACAGGCAGGAGGGACATTGGTGGAGAAGAAAAAAGAAAGAATGCTTGAATTGGTAGAACTGTTAAACAGAGCGCGGCGTGCGTATGAGCAGGAAGACACCGAAATTATGAGCAATTTTGAATATGATAGATTATATGATGAATTAGCAGGACTGGAACGTGAATTGGGAACGACAATTTCGTCCAGTCCTACCATTCATGTAGGGTATGAAGTACTTAGCGAACTGCCCAAAGAGCAGCATGAGCGACCTATGCTGTCTCTGGATAAAACGAAGGAGACAGAGCAGCTAAGAGAATTTCTGGGGGATAAAAAGGCGGTACTTTCCTGGAAGCTGGACGGACTGACGATCGTGCTGACGTATCGGGAGGGAAGCCTTTTGAAGGCAGTTACAAGAGGAAATGGAGAAGTTGGAGAGGTCATTACTAATAATGCGAAGGTGTTTGTAAATCTTCCGCTTCATATTCCTTATAAGGGTGAGCTGATCCTCAGGGGAGAGGCGGTTATCAGTTACCGCGATTTTGAAAAAATCAATGATGAGATCGAGGATGTAGACGCGAAATATAAAAATCCAAGAAATTTATGTAGTGGTTCTGTAAGACAATTAAATAATGAAATTACAGCAAAAAGGAACGTACAGTTTTATGCGTTCAGTCTTGTGCAGGCGGAGGGAGTCGATTTTAAGAATTCTCGTTTCTATCAGATGGAATGGTTGAAAGAGCAAGGGTTTTCTGTAGTAGAAAATCACCTTGTTACGAACAGTACCGTTGAAGAAGAAGTGAAGTGGTTTGAAAGTCATATCAAAGAAAATGAGATCCCTTCCGATGGTTTAGTACTTATCTATGATGATATTGCCTATGGACAAGGTCTGGGAGCGACGGCGAAATTCCCGAGAGATTCTATTGCATTTAAGTGGGCGGATGAGATAAGGGAGACGACACTTAGGGAGATTGAGTGGAGCCCTTCCCGCACCGGACTTTTAAATCCAGTTGCGATTTTTGAGCCGGTAGAGCTGGAAGGTACGACGGTCAGTCGGGCCAGCGTGCATAACATCAGTATCATGGAAGAACTGGAATTAGGAATTGGGGATCGTATTAAGGTGTATAAGGCGAATATGATCATTCCGCAGATTGCAGAGAATCTGACGCGCAGCGGAGTGAAGGATGTGCCGAAGGTCTGTCCGGTATGCGGTGGAAAGACAAAGATTTCTATGGAAAATGAGACAAAAGCATTGTTTTGCACGAACCCGAAATGCCAGGCAAAGCATTTAAAATCTTTTGTATTGTTTGTAAGCCGAGATGCGATGAATATTGAAGGCATGTCTCAGGCAACCTTAGAGAAGTTTATTATCAATGGATTTGTGAAGGACTTTACGGATATCTTCCATCTGGATCGATATGAGGAACAGATCAAAAATATGGAGGGCTTTGGGGAAAAATCTTATGATAATTTAATCCGTAATGTAGAGCAGGCGCGGCAGACAACCCTTGCAAAACTGGTATACAGTCTGGGAATTCCCAATATCGGATTGGCTAACGCCAAGATGATCTGCAAGGCATTTGATAATCAGCCGGAACGTCTTATCAATGCCACAGAGGAAGAGTTGGACGAGATTTCTGGAATCGGAGGCGTAATTGCGCATGTATTTGTAGAATATTTTTCCGATAAAGAGAATAAAGATTTATTCAGGCGTCTGCTTTTGGAAGTGGAGATACCAGAAGAGGCAGAGCAGGCAGAAAAGCAGACATTTGAAAATATGAATTTTGTTGTGACAGGTACGGTAAAGCATTTTTCAAATCGCAGGGAGATAAAGGAACAGATTGAAAAAAAGGGCGGGAAGGTGACAGGTACGGTGACGTCCAAGACGAATTATCTGATTAACAATGATGTAGAGTCTGTTTCTTCTAAGAATAAGAAAGCAAAAGAACTGGGAATTCCGATTATTTCTGAGGAAGAATTTCTGAAAATGCTGGAAGAATAAGGAGAGAGGTTTAGAAAAAGTTCATTTGTATATACGCAGCATGTGTATTATAATGGGAGACAGGTTAGCTGTATCTTGAGATAGATAAAGCAGCAAAAATACGTATGAAGGCATATCTGCGTACAGTATATGAGTGTGCGCAGAAAATATTCATAGAGGGCAAGGAAGGAAAAGACGATGTCAGACAAGGATTTTGTTATCATAGACGAAGAAAAAAAAGAGAAGGAAACTACTCCAGACACAGTTTCAGAAGAAAAGACAGAAGTAATAAAAACAGAAGAGAAAAAAGAAAAAGAAGATGAGTACGAGAAAATCTGTTTTATCTGCCATAGACCAGAGAGTGTGACTGGGAAGATGGTAGAGCTGCCGAATAATATCACCGTATGTCCGGATTGTATGCAGAAGAGTTTTGATGCAATGACAAATGGGTCAGTGGATCTAAATAGGCTGATGCATATTCCGGGAGTACAGTTTTTAAATATGTCGGACTTGGAAAATACGATTCCGAAGAGCCAAAAGATAAAGAAGAAAAAAGAAAAGACAAAGGAATATCATAAATTAGACATCAAAGATATTCCTGCCCCGCATAAAATTAAAGCAAGGCTGGACGAGTATGTGGTGGGACAAGAGTATGCAAAGAAGGCGATGTCAGTAGCTGTATATAATCATTATAAACGGGTTGCTACAGATACAATGGATGATATTGAAATTGAAAAATCCAATATGCTGATGATTGGACCGACAGGAAGCGGAAAGACCTATCTTGTAAAAACACTGGCAAAGCTTTTGGATGTGCCGCTTGCGATTACAGATGCGACTTCGCTTACAGAGGCAGGATACATAGGGGATGACATTGAGAGTGTTGTTTCTAAATTACTGGCTGCTGCGGACAATGACGTAGAAAGGGCAGAACAGGGCATTATCTTCATTGATGAGATTGATAAGATTGCGAAAAAGAGAAATTCGAACCAGAGAGATGTAAGCGGAGAATCTGTACAGCAGGGAATGCTAAAGCTTTTGGAAGGAAGCGAAGTAGAAGTGCCGGTGGGTGCGAACAGCAAGAATGCAATGGTGCCGCTGACGACAGTCAATACAAAAAATATTTTATTCATCTGTGGTGGTGCGTTTCCGGATTTAGAAGAAATCATAAAAGAGAGACTGTCTAAAAAGACATCCATGGGCTTTAATTCTGAACTGAAGGATAAATTTGAGCATGATAAAGAGCTTTTGTCTAAAGTTACAGTGGAAGATCTGCGTAAATTTGGAATGATTCCAGAATTTATAGGACGTCTGCCTATTATCTTTACTTTAAAAGGTTTGGATAAGGATATGCTTGTAAAGATATTAAGAGAACCGAAAAACGCGATATTGAAGCAGTATCAGAAGCTTTTGGCGCTTGATGAAGTAAATC
>ERZ857801.2751-NODE-2751-length-13942-cov-5.701663_pt1 | contig 13942 bp, 11 predicted proteins | sample MGYA00519762_ERZ857801 | MGnify/ENA primary metagenome ERZ857801 (study PRJEB31778, sample SAMEA3449368) | human gut metagenome | biome: human gut; feature: human-associated habitat; material: faeces | place: United Kingdom | collected 2010/2012 ...
CTGTAACGGAGGGCATCCGTTCCCGCCTACTGAGGCCTCTGCCGGTTCAGTGGGACTGCTCACGGGTGAGGTTCGGTGATGGCCCTTCAGAGGAGCTTTCACCAACCGCTCCCTCTCTGAACATCCAGGCGTGCTTACTATCCCGCTCATCGCTTTTTGATGATTGTCCTATATCATACCCGATTCATTTTCGTTTGTCAATTCCTTTTGTCTGATTTTCTTTGCCCCATTAAACCGAAAAATTACTGAATTCTTTTTTCTGTTTTGTCTCCTTCGACAGAGGGCTTTTGGACGCCATGTCTACCAAATGTCTACCAAAAAAGGCGCGGAACCCTTGTATTTCAAGGGTTCCGCGTTTTTCCATTTTCTGGGTGTCTACCAAATGTCTACCAAGCTAACTTTTTTACGATAAAACAGGCCATTTTTGAGTATTTCCGGTTAAAAATTCTCACATTTTTTGGAATGCAAGGGGCGTTATACCGGCCTAAACGCCTGAAAAAGTTCCTGAAACCTCTGAAAATCGGGAAATTTCCCGAAAAACGGTTCAAAAAGTAGAAATACCAGAGAACCAAAAATTATAAGGAGGAATTCCAATGAGAAACCTGAAGCGGGCTCTCAGCCTGGCGATGGCTTCTGTCATGCTCCTGGGCATGATGGTGGTCGGAACCGGCGCGAGCTATGCCGACGTGACTTCCAAGAACAATCAGGAAGCCATTGAGGTCATGCAGGCTGTTGGCGTCATGACCGGCGACACCAACGGCAACTTCAACCCCGACCAGAAGGTCACCCGCGGCGAGATGGCTGTTGTTATGGCCAACCTGCTGAACCTGAACGTGAAGGACTTTATCGGTGCCAAGACTCCCTTCACCGATGTTCCCGAGTGGGCTGTCCCCTATGTGGCTGCCTGCTATGCTGACGGCATCACTGCCGGTATCAGCGCTACCCAGTATGGCTTCAACTATGAGGTCACCACTGCTCAGGCCGCTCTGATGATGATGAAGGCCCTGGGCTACTTCCAGTACAGCTCCGACTTCGGCGCTGACTGGCAGCTGTCCACCGTCCGTCAGGGCAACGCCATCGACCTGTTCAACGGCGTGGACTCCGGTGTGGAGCAGGCCATGACCCGTAACGATGTGGCTCAGCTGGTGCTGAACACTCTGCGGTCCGGCACTGTCCAGGCTGAGACCAACGGTAGCCTGACTGTGGGCAATGTCACCATTGCCACCGACGTGAAGTACAACTACGTCACCAGCAACCAGACCTATGCCACCGCCATTGACGACGCCCGTTCCACCAGCAACACCACCGACGCCAATCGGTCCATTGTTGAGCTGGGCGAGCAGCTGTACATGGGCGACCTGAAGCTGAACGACAACTCCGATGACGACTTCATGCGTCCTGCTCGTACCTGGAGCTATGACGGCAAGGAGATCGGCACCTATGCCAAGCGGGAGCTGATGGTAGAGTCCTACACCACCGGCGTCACCGGTAAGGATATGTATGACCTGCTGAGCTCCGCCACCATCCGTGACAACGAGCTGTTCAACTATGTGGACGGCGAGGACGGCACCATTAAGGCCTCCCAGCTGGTCCGCTCCAATGACGATGATCTGGCCGGCACCGGCGACGGTGTTCTGACCGAGGTCTATCTGGACCAGGATGCCGACGAGATCACCATCGTGTCCATCAGCACCTGGCTGGCTAAGGCTACCGCCGACTACAACGAGAGCAAGGAGTATGCTCCTCTCACCGTGTACACCGGCGTTGACCAGACCGCCACTTACAATGTGGACGTGGATGAGGTCGCCTCTGTGGCCGACGTGGCCGAGGATGAGTTCTATCAGGTGAACATCACCTATAAGAACAACACCCGCGGCGAGGTCGTGGGTGTCTCCCCTGTGGAGGTCCTGGCTGACAGCACTGTCACCAAGTACTCCGCCAGCGATAAGGGCGACGGCGCCGGCCAGGTCACCAAGCTGACCACCGGCGGCACCGAGTATGAGCGCAACAAAAAGGCCTTCTATGACGAGGACGTCCTGGACACCTACGACGAAGGCCTGCTGACTGACTCCACCTACAATGTGTATCTGGATCGGTATGGTTACTTCCTGGGCGTGGATCTGTATGACGGTGCCAAGAACTATGTGTTCATCACCGGCTATGACCGTCCCACCAGCAACCTGTCCGTGAAGACCGCTGACGCCGCTGCCATCTTCCTGGACGGCACCATGAAGAAGATCGAGGTCAATGTGAAGGACACCAACGAGAATATTGCTGATGCTCCCACTACCTATGGCCAGGACGATTACTTCACTCAGTGGACCGATAACGGCGGCGGTCAGTACGCTCTGAACCGCTGGTACACCTATACTGTGGACCAGAACGGTGTGTACACCCTGAAGCCCGCTGTTCGGATGACTGCCACCGACTACACTGTGGATACCACCATCAACACCTCCAACCTGAACGTCCGCGACAATAAGCTGGATGCAGGCACCCGTGTTTACGGTGAGGACGCCTCCGTGTTCCTGACTGTGGATCTGGACGAGGTTGATACCACTCTGCCCGCTAAGAAGGCCATCACCGAAGTCACCGGCGTGTACACCGGCGTGCAGGAAGTGGAGATCGAGATCGATCACGGTACTGCCATTGAGGAGGCCGAGGTCTACACTGTCTATGACAGCGATTACTTCATCATCGGCGCCGTGGTCGTGGGCGAGGCCCAGGGCAACAACGCCAACATCGCCTACCTGATCGACGGCGCCAAGAGCGAGTCCTATGACGGTACCTACTACTACTGGGAGTTCGAGTGCGTCATGGACGGCCAGGTCCAGACCCTCACTGCCAAGAGCAAGTATCTGGATACCATCAGTGCTCTGCGCAACGACAAGGACAACGATGACGGAATTGTGGAGCTGCGCTTTGACGGCGACAACTATGTGGTCGACGTGAAGGACGTGGACGACATCTACGGCAATACTGAGTATACCGACGCCAGCAAGGAGACCAAGGACTATGATGTCTATGATGTCACCAAGGCCGACCAGCTGACCCTCCAGGGCCGTACTCTGTATGTGACCAGCAACCAGGCTGACATGGGTCTGGCTCTTGCCAAAGACGCCAAGGCTGTGGTTATCCAGGACGAGAACAATAAGACCGACGTGAAGACCGAGTTCTCCTCTGTCTCCGCCGCCATTGCTCACCTGGCTGACGCCAACACCGCACTGGCCGGTATCCAGTATGACGGCCGTATCATCGCTGCTCTGGACAACACCGGCGCTGCCACTTGGGTCATCTTTGACAGCAACACCAAGCTGGTTACTGGTGCCCAGCAGGGTGGCGTGGTCACTCCCGGCGTGACTGTTACCATCGGTGCTGCGAATGCTATCACCATTACCACCACCGACAATGAGCTGAAGAACGCGAACGAGGCTCTGAATGCCATCAGCGCTTTCCTGACCAACCAGGGTCTGTCTGTGGGCACTCCCTATCTGGCCGGCGGCGTGTGGCAGATTCCCATCTTCTATGATCTGGGCAACGGCATCAAGATTCCTGCTCAGACCTATACCTTTGACTATCCCTCCGACCTGACTCAGAACGTCACCTACTATGTGAACGGTGATTACGCCAATCCCAAGACCGCCACTGTGGGTTCTTACCTGAGCGTTGTCCTGGCTAGCGAGGGCAAGTATGTGGACATCAATGGCACCCGTACTCTGATCTCCTCTCTGACCAGCACTAAGGTAGAGAGCGGCAGAAACTATGTGGTGTATTCTGAGATTCAGAACACCGCTGGTCAGACCCTGATCGGCGTGGTCGGCACCAAGGTTGTGGACACCAAGGCTAACTTCCTGGCTGGCACCTACACCGCTAGCGGCGCGCAGAAGACCAGTGACGTGACCTTCCCCAAGGCTGCTGCTACGACCGCTGTGAACGATGGTTACTATCAGGTGAAGGTGAACGGCACCGACTACTATATTGACTCCACTACCAACATCAACGTTGGCGGCTCCGGCTATGCCATGGTCGACGGTGTCATCATGCCTTACGGCGATATCGAGGGCGGCGCTATGCACGCCACCAAGGACATGGTCATTACCACCGGCTATTATGAGCTGACCTTCACTGACGCTGCTACTCCTATCGGCGGTACTGCTTCTTGGAGCGACAAGGTTGTGGAGCAGGGCGGCAAGTACTATGCTCAGGCCGGTAAGGTCACTCTGACCATCTCCGACGCTACCTTCACTGTTGCCAGCGATAACTGCCTGAAGGTGACGAACGCCACTGTGACGGGCGTCTCCATCAGTGCCGGTACCATGAACGGTACTGCGGCTGGTTCTTCCAACGGCATTACCTTCATTGCAAGCCAGACCTACACCGGCTCCTTCACCCTCGAAGTGACTGTCGGCGCTGCTGATGTAGCTGTGTCTCTGGCTTGGACTGCTAGCCTGTAATCCTGATCGGATTGCGGAAGTAGATCCCTTTCCCCCAGCATAAACGGACCCCGGGCTTATGCCCGGGGTCCTTTCCTCATTCCATGGATAGCAACGCGAACATCTGATATGCGGCGCCGGTATTATTGGCACTGTACGCAAGCTGGGTTCCGATTTGCCAGGTAAAGCTGCGTTCTCCCCACGTGGTGAGGTAGCTTCCCTGCGCCATACCACTAAAGACAGAATATGCTTTCTCGCCTCCGCGAATAGCCGTAAAAATGACGCTGCTGCCCACAGCGATCACAAACAGCGGCTTGCCGGGAAATTCCATGGTACGCGTTTGGTTTCCGTCCCCTGTGTAGGAGATGATGTACGGCTGGCAGGTTTTTGCCAGTGCCGCATCAATTTTTGCATTGTCGGCGTTAAACTCCGTCCTCTGCACCTGGTCAGTGGCCTCCCACTGACACAGGCCGAAATTGGTTGTATAATTGCTTGCCATTTCATTTCCTCCTCACAAGAGGAAGTCCTGAGAGGAACTTCCTCTCATATATCAATGAAAAACCAGCGGAAAATTGCATGTTAACATACACTTTATGGAAATCAAGGCGCAGTGCGCCCCAATGCCCGCCGGAACAGTTTATGATACTGTGGTATTTCACAGAATCAATCGTATACAGCGGACAATATTTCGTCAAAATATCAGCTTTTCAGAAATTGACATCATCCGGGTAAAGTGCTAACATAAGTCTATCTTAGCTTATGAAACTCGAGGAAAGGAGCCATACTTTTATGAAGAAGTTTGCGGCGTTCTTTTATGGCTACTTTTACTTTTTTGGCTTCAGTGTTGAAAAGGTAAGAGTGTTTTTTGCTGCAAACAAACGGCTCCCCTCCGTGGCATAAGCGGAGCATAGGAAGGTCAAAGGCCTGCGGTGAACAAACACTTCACCGCAGGCCTTTTTGCTGTGCTCCCGCACAGCAGAAATTGAGATTCGCCATTTTCTCGCCCCTTCGGGGCAACCGAAAATAATGCGGAAACCTTTATGAGCCGCGACATGTTCCACGCTCCTGTGTGGACCGTTAAGGCCCGGTGAGACGGACAGAAAGGAAGTTTATTATGGTCATCATCGTGAAAGACGGTACAAAAGAAGAACGAATTCGGGATCTGATCCAGTGGATCGAGTCCCAGAACCTGCGCACCCACGTGTCCACCGGGGACTACTCCACCATCATCGGGGTGATCGGGGACACCAGCAAGCTGGACGAGGACCTGATCAGCGGACTGGATATTGTAGAGGGGGTCAAGCGTGTGTCTGAGCCGTTCAAGAGCGCCAACCGCAAGTTCCACCCCCAGGACTCCATCATCGAGGTGGGCGAGGAGAAGCTGAAGGTGGGCCACGGCAACTTCGCCATGATCGCCGGTCCCTGCTCCGTGGAGAGCGAGGAGCAGATCATCTCGGTGGCCAAGAGCGTGAAGGCCGCCGGGGCCACCATGCTCCGGGGGGGCGCCTTCAAGCCCCGCACCTCCCCCTACGACTTCCAGGGCCTGAAGGCCGACGGCATCGAGCTGCTGCTGGAGGCCAAGCGGGAGACCGGCCTGCCCATCGTGACGGAAATCATGAACGCCAACCACCTGCCCCTGTTCGAGGACGTGGACGTGATCCAGGTGGGGGCCCGGAACATGCAGAACTTCGAGCTTTTGAAGGAGCTGGGCAAGACAAGAAAGCCCATCCTCATCAAGCGGGGCCTGGCCAACACCATCAAGGAGCTGCTGATGAGCGCCGAGTATATCATGGCCAGCGGCAACGAGAACGTGATCCTGTGCGAGCGGGGCATCCGCACCTTTGAGACGGCCACCCGGAACACCCTGGATTTGTCCGCCGTGCCGGTGCTCCACGAGCTCACCCACCTGCCCGTCATCGTGGACCCCAGCCACGCCACTGGCGTGGCCCGGTACGTGAAGCCCATGGCCATGGCGGCGGCGGCCTGCGGGGCGGACGGCCTCATCATCGAGGTCCACAACGATCCCCCCCACGCCCTGTGCGACGGGGCACAGTCCCTGCGGCCCGAGCAGTTTGAGGACGTGGCCCGCGCGGTGCGCCGGGTGCGGGCGGCCGCGCTGGCCCAGGACTGACGGCAGAGGAGGTTTTTCCCATGAAGGTTGGAATCGCGGGTCTGGGGCTCATCGGCGGGTCCCTGGCCAAGGCCTACAATAGAAGCGGAGCCGTGGTGTACGGCTACGACGGAAACCGGGTGGTCCAGGACTTCGCCAAGCTCCAGGGAGTCCTGGAGGGGGATTTGGACGAGAACACGGTCAAGGAGTGCGACCTGCTGCTGGTGGCCCTGTACCCCCAGGTGTCCATTGAGTATTTAAAGCATATCGCCCCCTATATTCCCCAAAACGCCCTGGTCATGGACTGCTGCGGCGTGAAGCGGGAGATCTGTGAGGTGGGCTTCGCCCTGGCGGATGAGTACGGCTTCACCTACGTGGGGGGCCACCCCATGGCGGGCACCCAGTACTCGGGCTACGCCAACAGCAAGGCGGACATGTTCCAGGGGGCCCCCATGGTGGTGGTCCCCCGGGAGCGAGACGACATTCTCCTGCTGGACCGGGTGAAAAAGCTGCTCACCCCCGCCGGGTTCAGCCACGTCACCGTCACCACGGCGGAGCACCACGACGAGATGATCGCCTACACCTCCCAGATGTGCCACGTGATTTCCAACGCCTATGTAAAGAGCCCCCGGGCCCAGATGCACAAGGGCTACTCCGCGGGCAGCTATATGGACCTGACGCGGGTGGCCTGGCTCAACGAGCACATGTGGACCGACCTGTTTCTGGAAAACCGGGACTTTCTGCTCCGGGAGCTGGACGAGATGATCGGCCATTTGCAGGAGTACAAAACCGCCCTGGAGCAGGGCAACGGGGACCGGCTGTGCACCCTCCTGGCGGAGGGCCGGATCTGCAAGGAGAAGGTGGACGCGGAATGAGCAAAAAAGTTTTGACGGTGGCCCTGCCGGGCCGGGAGTACGACATTGAGATTGAGCGGGGCCTGCTCTCCCGGGCGGGGGAGCGGTGCAGAGCCCTCCTCCCCAAGGCGGCGCGGCTGTATGTAATCACCGACTCCAACGTGGCCCCCCTGTACGGGGACCGGGTGGCGGACAGCCTCACCGGCGCCGGATTCCAGGTGAAGGTAAACGTGGTCCCCGCCGGGGAGGCCTCCAAAAATCCCCAGCAGCTCATCAAGCTGTGGGAGGACATGATGGCCTTCGGCCTCACCCGCACCGACGCGGTAGTGGCCCTGGGGGGCGGGGTCGTGGGGGACCTGGCGGGCTTCGCCGCCGCCTCCATCCTCCGGGGGGTGGATTTCATTCAGATCCCCACCACCCTCCTGGCCCAGGTGGACTCCTCCGTGGGGGGAAAAGTTGCCATCGACCTGAAGGCGGGAAAAAACCTGGCTGGGGCCTTCTGGCAGCCCCGCGGGGTGCTCATCGACCCGGACTGCCTGGACACCCTGCCCGACCGCACCTTCTCCGACGGCATGGCGGAGGTCATCAAGTACGGCTGTATCCGGGACGACGACTTCTTCTGGATGCTGGACCGGTGCGGCGGCCGGGCGGGGGTCATGGAGCATATCGAGCAGGTGATCTACACCTGCTGCGATTTGAAGCGGCAGGTGGTTCTCCAGGACGAGCGGGACACCGGTCTTCGCATGACCCTGAACTTCGGCCACACCATCGGCCACGCCTTCGAGCTGGCCGGGCACTACGAGACCTGGACCCACGGCCAGGGGGTGGCCGCCGGTATGAACTGGGCGGCCCAGCTGGGGGTGGCCCTGGGGGTCACACCTCCGGAGGTGGTGGGACAGATCCAGACCACCGTGGAGAAATTCGGCCTGCCCATTGACATCCCTTGCCCCTGGGAGACCATGGTGGAGGCGGTGGGCCTGGACAAGAAGCGCTCCGGGGACTCCATCACCCTGATCCTCCTCACCCGGCTGGGCCGGGCGGTGCCCCACCGGATGAAGAAGGACGAGCTTCTGGCCCTGCTGGAGCCCATGTGTGGGGGATAAGCCATGGATGTGACGATCATTCCCAATAAACTCCAGGGGACTGTCACCCCGCCGTCCAGCAAATCAGTGGCCCACCGGGCGTTAATTGCCGCCGCCCTCAGCGGCGGGTTCAGCACCATCTCCAACCTGGGGGACTCCAAGGACATCCAGGCGACCCGGAGCTGTCTGTCGGCCTTAAAAACCGGTCAGCCTGCGGGAGAGGATGGGCTGCCCCTGCTGGACTGCGGGGAGTCGGGCTCCGCCCTGCGGTTTCTGATTCCACTGTCCCTTGTCCTGCGGGGCGGGGGACACTTCACCGGCCGGGGCCGCCTGATGGAGCGGCCCCAGGGGCCCTACTTCTCCCTGTTTCAGGAAAAGGGGATTTTCTATCAGCAAAAAAACGGCGTGCTCACCGTCCGGGGAACACTGAAACCGGGCCGTTACTCTCTCCCCGGGGACGTGTCCAGCCAGTTCATCACCGGCCTGCTGTTCGCCCTCCCCCTGTTGGACGGGGACAGCGAGATCGTGCTCACCACCCCCTTGGAGTCAAGGGGCTATGTGGACCTGACCCTGGATGTGCTCCGCACTTTCGGCATCCGAGTGGAGGAAAGGGCGGGCGCCTTCCATGTCCCCGGCAGTCAGCACTATGAAAGCCGGGACTTTACCGTGGCGGCCGACTGGTCCCAGGCCGCCTTCTGGTACGCCGCCAACTTTGCGGGGGGACAGGTGGACATTCAGGGCTTGGACATGGACTCCAAGCAGGGGGACAAGGTCATCGCCCTCCAGTACTGGAAGCTGGCCAAGCCCGGGGAGGCGGAGCTGGACGTGTCCCAGTGCCCCGACCTGGTGCCCCCCCTGGCGGCCATGGCCGCCGTGCGGGCGGGGACCACCCACCTCACCCACGCCGCCCGTCTCAGGATGAAGGAGAGCGACCGGCTCTCCACTGTGGCTGCCGCCCTGCAGGCGATGGGAGCCCAGGTGGAGGAAGGGGCGGACAGCCTGACCATCCATGGCCGGGAGCGGCTGCCCGGGGGCGGGACGGTGGACTGCTGCAACGACCACCGCATCGCCATGATGGCCGCCGTCTCCGCCGCCTTCGCCCAAGCGCCCGTGAAACTGCTGGGCGCGGAGTGCGTCAGAAAATCCTATCCGGAATTTTGGGATCATTTTATACAGTTGGGAGGGGAAGCTCATGGCCTCGTATTTCGGTAAGCACATCCACGTGTCGGTGTTCGGCCAGTCCCACGCCCCGGCCATCGGGGCGACGGTGGACGGCCTGCCCGCCGGGGAGGCGGTGGACCTGGAGGAGCTCCAGCGCTTCCTCCAGCGCCGGGCCCCCGGCCGGGACGCTACCTCCACCCCCCGGAAGGAGGGGGATGTGCCCCAAATTTTGTGCGGTCTGGTGGACAACGTCACCTGCGGAGCTCCGCTGGCCGCCGTCATCGAGAACACCAACACCCGCTCCAAAGACTACGACGAACTGCGGGACAAGCCCCGGCCCGCCCACGCCGATTTCACCGCCCAGGTGAAGTACGGCGGCTGCCAGGACGTGCGGGGAGGCGGCCACTTCTCCGGCCGGCTCACCGCCCCCCTGTGTATCGCCGGGGGCATTGCAATCCAGATCCTGGCTCGCCGGGGCATCCACATCGGAGCCCACATCCGCTCCATCGCCAACGTGGAGGACCGGCCTTTCCAGCCCCTGGGGGAGCCCCTGGAGGTGCTGGAGCGGGTAAAGCGGGCTCCCTTCCCGGTACTGGAGGAGCGGGCCGGGGAGCACATGCGCGCCGCCATCCTCCAGGCCCGGGAGGCCGGGGACTCGGTGGGCGGCGTGGTGGAGTGCATCGCCCAGGGGGTGCCGGTGGGTCTGGGAAACCCCATGTTCCAGGGGCTGGAGAGCCAGCTCTCCGCCGCCCTGTTCGCCATCCCCGCCGTGAAGGGGGTGGAGTTCGGCTCCGGCTTTGGGGCCGCCCGCATGCGGGGCTCGGAGCACAACGACCCCTTTGTGGCGGAGGACGGGACCATCCGCACCAAAACCAACCACGCGGGCGGCATTTTGGGGGGCATCTCCAGCGGCATGCCCATCCTGTTCCGGGCGGCCTTCAAGCCCACCCCCTCCATCGCCCAGAAGCAGCACACCGTCCGCCTGTCCACGGGGACAGAGGAGGACCTGCAGATCACCGGCCGACACGACCCCTGTATCGTCCCCAGGGCGGTGCCGGTGGTGGAGGCGGTGGCCGCCCTGGTGCTGCTGGACGCCCTGCTGGACCGGAATGCCGACCAGATTTGAAGCTCCATCTCGCCGTTTTCTATAACAAATTTAAATATTTTATCAAAAAAATACAAGGAGGAATGCACCGTGAGCGAGGATTTAAAGGAACTGCGGGGAAAAATCGACTCCATCGACGCCCAGCTGGTAGACCTGTTCAAACAGCGCATGGCCGTCTCCAGGGACATCGCCGCCTATAAGAAGGAGCACAGCATGCCCACCCTGGACGCGGGCCGGGAGCGGGCCCTGCTGGCCAAGGTGGGGACCCAGGCCGGGGAGGAGCTGGCCGAGTATACCGAGTCGGTGTTCCGCTCCATCCTGGCGGCGGGCCGGTCCTATCAGAACCAGTGCAGCGGAGTCAAGTCCCAGGTGTACGAGACCATCCGCAAGGCCCTGGACACCACCCCCGAGCTGTTTCCCCAGCGGGCGGTGGTGGCCTGCCAGGGCATTGAGGGAGCCTATTCCCAGATCGCCTGCGACAGCATCTTCAAGTCCCCCTCTATCCTGTACTTCAACACCTTTGAGCACGTGTTCAAGGCGGTGGAGACCGGCATGTGCCAGTACGGCATCCTGCCCATTGAGAACAGCACCGCCGGTTCGGTGAACGCCATCTACGACCTGATGACCCGCCACAACTTCTCCATTGTCCGGGCCGCCCGGCTGAAGGTGAGCCACAACCTCCTGGCCAAGCACGGCACCAAGCTGGAGGACATCCGGGAGGTGTTCTCCCACGAGCAGGCCATCAACCAGTGCTCCAACTACCTGGCCGGCCTGAAGGGCGTCAAGGTGACGGTGGTGGAGAACACCGCCATGGCCGCCCGCATGGTGGCCCAGTCCGACCGCACCGACGTGGCCGCCCTGTCCTCACGGTTTTGCGGGGAGGAGTACGGTCTCAACCTGCTCCAGACCAACGTCCAGGACCAGGACAACAACTACACCCGCTTCATCTGCATCTCCAAAAATCCGGAGATCTACCCCGGGGCGGACCGCACCTCCCTGATGATGACCCTGCCCCACAAGCCCGGCTCCCTGTACAACGTGCTCTCCAAGTTCTACTCCCTGGGCATCAACCTGCGGAAGCTGGAGAGCCGCCCCCTCCCCGACCGGGAGTTTGAGTTCATGTTCTACTTCGATCTGGAGTGCTCCGTCTACGCCCCGGAGATGGAGCGGCTGTTCCGGGATTTGGAGGAGGAGAGCGAGCAGTTCCGATACCTGGGCACCTACAACGAGGTCATCTGCTGATGGTCCCGGAGCATATGGAGTTCGGCCTGCTGGGGGAACACCTGGGTCACAGCTTCTCCCCCGCCATCCACAGACAGCTGGGAAGCTATGACTACCAGCTGGTGGAGCTCTCCCCGGATCAGGTGGGCCCCTTTCTCCAGAAGGGGAACTTCCGGGGGCTGAATGTGACCATCCCATACAAAAAGACAGTGATGGACTACTGCCGGGAGCTCTCCCCGGCAGCGGAGCGCATCGGCAGCGTCAACACCATCGTCCGGCGGCCGGACGGAACCCTGTACGGGGACAACACCGACTACGACGGATTCCGCTATCTGCTCCAGTCGGCGGGAGCTCAGGTCCGGGGGAAGAAGGTGCTGGTGCTGGGCTCCGGCGGAGCCTCCCTCACAGTGCGGGCGGTGCTGGCGGACCTGGGAGCTGGGGATGTGGTCACCATCTCCCGCCGCGGCCCGGACAACTACGGCAACCTGGACCGCCACCGGGACGCGGAGTATATCGTCAATGCCACCCCGGTGGGGATGTACCCCGACACCGGCATATCCCCGGTGGATTTGGACCAGTTCCCCCGCTGCAAAGGGGTCTTTGACCTGATCTACAACCCCGCCAAGACCCAGTTTCTGCTGGACGGCCAGCGGCGGGGGATGCTGTGGGCCAACGGCCTGGGCATGCTGGTGGCCCAGGCCCGGTCGGCGGCGGAGCGCTTCCTGGATACCAAAATTCCAGAGGAGCGGGTGGCTGAAATTACCGCCGATATGGAGAAGAAAACGCACAACCTGCTGCTCATCGGCATGCCTGGCTGCGGCAAAACCACCATTGGCCGGGAGCTGGCCCGCTGCCTGAACCGTCCCCTGGAGGATGTGGACCGGCGTATCGCCGCGACGGCTGGACGCCCTATCCCGGAGATCTTCGCCCAGGAGGGTGAGGAGGGCTTCCGAATCAGAGAGCATCTGGCTCTCTGCGCGGTTTCCAAGGAATCCGGACAGGTGATCGCCTGCGGCGGCGGCATCGTCACCAGGAAAGAGAACTGGGACCCCATGCGGCAGAACTCCACCGTCATCTATCTGCGCCGGGACCTGTCTCTGCTCCCCACCAGTGGCCGCCCCATGTCCCAGGCCAATCCGGTTGAAAAACTCTACCGCCAGCGCGCCCCTCTGTACGAACAGCTGGCGGACCTGACCGTGGAGAACCGCGGCACACCGGCAGAGACAGCAAATGAAATTATCAGGAGGCTTGGATTATGAAGCTGTTAGTTTTAAACGGACCGAACCTGAACTTCTTAGGCATTCGGGAGCCGAATATTTACGGCAGGCAGGACTTTGCCGCGCTGGAGGACTTTATCCGAAACGCGGCTCAGGAATTTCAGGTAGAGGTGGAACTGTTCCAGTCCAATTATGAGGGCGCGCTGGTGGAAAAGATCCAATGGGCCTACGGGAAAATGGATGGGATCGTCATCAATCCAGCCGCCTATACCCACACCAGCGTGGCCATTCTGGATGCTTTGAAGGCGGTGTCCCTCCCCGCCGTGGAGGTCCACCTGTCTGATGTGAACAGCCGCGAGCCCTTCCGGCGCATCTCCTACCCTGGAATGGCCTGTGAGCGTAGCTTCTCCGGGCTGGGGTTTGAGGGATACCGTCAGGCAATTCAATATTTGAAAGAGACATATGGCGCATAACCACGGTTTGTTATCATCTGTTTGGTCTACCAAATATCTACCAGGTCTACCGCCGGAAAGCCTTGCGCGCCAAGGGTTTCCGGCGGTTTCTTTTTGCTGTTTTTCGGAGCCGGTCTACCAGATGTCTACCATGGTAATTTTTTGAGGGAGAAACCCGCGGGTTTCTCCATCTTTTTTGCGTTTTGAGCACGTTTTGGAGCATGCAAGGGGCGTTATGCTGTCATAGTTGGTTGAAAATCCCTTTTTCTTCTAGTTTAAGGTATTTTCTTCCTTGTTTTGGCAGAAA
>ERZ857801.2752-NODE-2752-length-13941-cov-3.343800_pt1 | contig 13941 bp, 7 predicted proteins | sample MGYA00519762_ERZ857801 | MGnify/ENA primary metagenome ERZ857801 (study PRJEB31778, sample SAMEA3449368) | human gut metagenome | biome: human gut; feature: human-associated habitat; material: faeces | place: United Kingdom | collected 2010/2012 ...
GCCTCTACTCCGAATCCACGGACGACGACCAGGCCGCCGAAAGCGGCGAAGGGCTGCTCCCGAAAATGGCACAGGGCGACGAACTGCTTTCGACGCAGATCGCCGCCACGGAACGCTTCACGCAGGCCCCGGCACGCTACAACGAGGCTTCGCTCGTCAAGCGCCTCGAGGAGCTGGGCATCGGACGCCCCTCGACCTACGCGCCGACCATCACGACGATCATCAACCGCGGGTACGTGGTCAAACAGAACAAGGAGGGCCAGAAACGCAGCTACGTGCAACTTACGCTGACCGGCAGCAAGATCGCCGAAAAAAGGCTTACCGAAACCTACGGCAAGGAGAAAAACCGACTCCAGCCGACCGATATCGGCATGGTGGTCAATGACTACCTCGAATCGCAATTCGAGCCGATCATGGACTACAACTTCACGGCCAACGTCGAAAAGGAGTTCGACCGCATCGCCGACGGAGAGATCACCTGGAACAGCATGATCGACGATTTTTACGGTCCTTTTCATAAAATGGTCGATCATGCGACCACGACCCAGACGACCAAAAACAACCAGATACGCATCCTGGGCACCGACCCCGCTACGGGGCATACGGTAAAAGCCCGCATCGGCCGCTACGGTCCGATGGTCGAAATCGAAGGCAACGAAGGGGAAAAGAGCCGTTTCGCATCGCTCAAGAAGGGGCAGTTGATCGAATCGCTCACCCTCGAAGAGGCTTTGGCGCTCTTCAGCCTGCCCCGCAACCTGGGGCCCTACGAAGGGGAAGATCTGGTCATCGGCATCGGAAAGTTCGGGCCCTACGTGCGGCACGGCAAATCGTTCGCATCGCTCGCCCGCACGGACGATCCCTATACGATCGGCTACGACCGCGCTGCGGAGCTCGTGCGCGAACAGCAGGCCCGCGCCGCTGCAGCGAACACTCCGCTCAAAACCTTCGCCGAAGAGCCCGAACTACTGATTAAAAACGGCCGTTACGGTCCTTATATCGCCTACAAAGGCAAGAACTACCGTATTCCCAAAGGGACCAAACCCGAGGAGATCACTCTCGAAGCGTGCATGAAAATCATTCAAACTTCTAAAAAATAACAAACCCCAAAATTACGATGAAAAAACTGCTGTTACTCGCAGGCCTGGCACTTATGGTGTGCTCCGCATCGGCCAAGAAACCTGCACAGAAGACCCAGGAGGAAGGCTACAAGTTCACCGACTTGACCACCGTACCGAACACTTCGGTCAAAGACCAGCACCGCAGCGGCACCTGCTGGTGTTATTCGGCTCTTTCGTTCCTGGAAAACGAAATTCTGCGGGCCGGCGGGCCGGAGATGGACCTGTCCGAAATGTGGATCGTCCGCAACATGTATTTCGACAAAGGCGTTAAATACGTCCGCCTGCACGGACATCTGAACTTTGCGGAAGGCGGTGCCGCCCACGACGTAATCGAAGGCATCAAGAAATACGGCATCGTACCCCAGGAGGTCTATCCGGGTCTGAACTACGGCACGGAGAAACCGGTCTTCGGCGAGCTCGACGCAGCACTGAAAGCCTACCTGGACGCAGTTATCAAGGCAAGAAACAACGGGGTGCTGACCACGGCCTGGCAGGACGGTCTGAATGCGCTGCTGGACACTTATTTCGGCGTGCGCCCTGAAAAATTCACCTACGAAGGCAAGGAATATACCCCCGAATCGTTCGCAGCGTCGCTGCCGATCAAAATGGACGACTATGTGGATATAGGTTCTTTCACACACCATCCTTTCTACTCGGAGTTCATCATCGAGGTTCCCGACAACTGGATGTGGGGTACGGTTTACAACGTACCGCTGGAAGAGATGATGGCCGTGGTCGATAATGCCCTGGCCAACGGTTACTCGATCGAATGGGCTACCGACGTCAGCGAAAAGGGCTTCGACCGCATCAAGGCGATCGGCATCATTCCCGAAACCGACATCGACGGCATGGAGGGTACCGAGGCCGAGAAGTGGGGCAAATTGAGCGCCGCCGAGAAAGAGGCGGCTCTCTACAAGTTCGACAAACCCGTCAAGGAGAAGAAGATCACGCAGGAGATGCGCCAGATCGCTTTCGACAACTACGAAACTACGGACGACCACGGCATGGTAATCGTGGGTACGGCCGTCGATCAGCAGGGCAATCCCTTCTTCAAGGTAAAGAACTCGTGGGACGTACGTCCTCCCTACGACGGTTACTACTACTTCTCGCGTCCGTTCGTGGAGTACAAAACCCTGTCCGTTATGGTAAACAAGAACGCCATTCCGCAGGAGATCCGCACCAAACTCGGAATTTAATCCAAAACACAAAATCCAAAACAGAGCCGGTGGATCACCGGCTCTGTTTTTTATTATCGTAAAAGCTCTTTCTGCGCAGATATCCCTATCGTTACGACCAACGCCCGGAGGCACCCGACACCTCCTCGCTCCTGCTCCGTATTCAAACCAAATCGGACGCGTGCAACGATCCGTCCGAGAGTTCTGTCGTATTTCCCGGATCGAGCGAATGCCCCCATCAATTCACCGAAAGAGTCTGTAATCGATATTTTCAAAAAACTCAGATACTCCGTTCCGCATGGGGCCGGTGTCTGAATTTACGAACCTGGTAGAAGAGCAGCACGGCGGCCAGCAGAGAGGCCGTACCGTCGGCAATCGGCATCGACATCCAGACACCCAGCGTACCGAGATGCGGCGGCAAAACAAGGAGCAGCGGGATGAGGAACAGCATCTGCCGCGTGAGGGAGAGGAAAATCGCCTTGTGCGGCTTGCCGATATATTGGAAAAAATTGGAGGTCACGATCTGGAATCCGACGATCGGGAAAACGCACAACACGATCCGCAGCCCCTCGGCCGCCGTAGAGATCATCCGCTCGGCCGCAGCTCCGTCCGCAGCATCGACGAAGAGCATCGCCACCTGCCGGGGAAAGAGCTGTCCCAGCAGGAATCCCGTCGTCGTCACGCAAACCGCACACACGACGGTCTGCCGCAGGACCTTCAACACCCGGTCGTACCGCCGGGCGCCGTAATTGTACCCCACGATGGGCTGCATGCCCTGATTCAGTCCAGAAACGATCATCAGGAAGAGCATCGCCACCCGATAAATGATGCCATACGCCCCGATCGCCACGTCGCCGCCGTACTCCCGGAGCGATTTGTTCACGACGATCACTACCGCCGAAGCACAGAGGTGCAGCAGAAACGAAGCCATACCGATAGAAAAGATCTTGCCCACGACCGACACCTGCAAGCGGAAAATCCCCCGTTCGAACCGGATGAAACTTCCCCGGGAAGAGAAGTGGATGAGCGAAACCGAGAGTGCTGCGGCCTGGGCCAGCACCGTCGCGGCCGCCGAACCGCGAATACCCCAGCCGAACCCGAAAATGAACAGCGGATTGAGCAGACAGTTCAACACGACGGCCGTCAGCATAATCGTCATGGCTCTCCTCGGATAACCCGAAGCACGGATCACTTCGTTCAGGCTCAAATACATATGGGTAACGATCGTACCGCCGAGAATGATCTGCATGAAATCGCGTGCATAACCGATCGTGGCATCGCTCGCCCCGAAGAAGCAGAGAATGGGGTCCAGCAGCAACAGACCTACGGCCGTAAAAAGCGCCGCTACCAGAAAATTGAGCAACACCACATTGCCCAACACCCCCTCGGCAGCCTCCCGGCGTCCCTGTCCCAGCCGGATCGAGGTGAGCGCCGCAGCACCGATCCCGATCAACGACCCGAAAGCCGACGCGATGTTCATCAGAGGCATCGAAAGCGCCACGCCGGAAATGGCGATCGGACCGACGCCGTGTCCGATGAAAATGCTATCGACGATGTTGTAGAGCGACGAAGAGGTCATCGCGATAATCGAAGGGATCGCATAACGGACGAGCAGCGACGAAATCCGGTCGGAACCTAAACGAAGCGGGGTGACGGCCTGTTTCATCGTTACAAAAATAACAATAACATTCGGAATAACGCCCCGACCGACCGGATTTCGTCGGCAAGAGGTTCGATTTCCGGCCGCCCGATACGAAAAAGGATTTGTGAAACTTCCGGCAAGGAGGAGGGTATTCGTCCCATTTCGGCAGAAAGAAGGTTCCGAATCCTCCGCAGCCGCCCGACATCCCTCCACGTCGGCAAAACGGTCTGACAACAGACGATCCGAAATTTCAAGAGCACCGAAGCCCCGCCTCGAAGCTGCCGGGCGGCATCCTTGCATCCGGCGCCGCAAACACCGCCCCAAGCGTCCGAAAATCAACTCCTCGGCGGAACCTCCATTATAGAACGACAGACACCCCGAAAGTCCCGAACCGAATTACGCCTGCAAGCATAATCACACCAAGATATAGGCTGCAAGAAGCTCCTCCTCCCTCCGAAGTCCGATTTCCAATGCGGATTCCCCGCAAATACGACCCGTCATCCGGCCTTCGTCCGGATCGAAACGCTCGATCCGTAAATCCCGGAGCAGATCGAGGTTCCGCCGCCCCGAATATTTGTAAAGCGTCTCCTTGGCGCACCAGAGGGCCGGCAACAACAGCGGACTGTCGGACAACTGCCGCTCTTCGGCAGAAGCAAAGCGGACTGCCGCCCGACCGAAATCGCGGGCAAGCGGCTCGATATCGACGGCACATGGACGGTCGGAGAAGCAGACCGCAACGTATCCGGGGCAGTGGGAAACTCCGATATGGAGAGGATAATTGCATACGACGGGAGCTCCGACCGCATTATATGCGATTTCGGCATCCGGCAGACGACGGTAAACAATCGACCGCCACATCAGAAACTCTTCGCGGCGGGAAGCCGGCTTCAACGCCGCAGCCAACCGAAGATCCCGTTCGGGAACCAGCCGCAGCAACCGTTCCCAGGACAAAACCTTTTCGATACAAAGGATATTATCCATGCAGACGGACTTTGATCTTGTCGATGCGGTGTCCCTCGATCTCCTCCACAGTGAACCGCACACCGTGAGCCGTTACCGTATCCCCCTTTTTCAGGAAGTCGCACTTCAGTTCGAGCATCAGACCGGCCAGTGTTTCGGCACGCCCCTTGACATCGGCGAAAGTACCTTCGGCAATCTCCACAATGCGTTCGAAATCGCCGATATGGGTCTTGCCGTCGAACAGGTAGGTATCTTTGTCCAAACGGGTATAAAACACTTCGTCCTTGTCGCTTTCGTCCGAAATTTCACCCACTACCTCCTCGACGATGTCTTCGAGCGACACGAGGCCCTGCGTCGAGCCGTATTCATCGACGACGATCGCCATGTGGATCTTCTGGTTCTGGAAATCGGCCAGCAGGTCGTTGATCTTCTTGTGCTCCGGCACGAAATAGGGCCTGCGGATCAGTTGCTGCCAGCCGAATTCGTCGCCCCGGTCGATATGCGAAAGCAGATCCTTGACATAAAGCGTTCCCTTGATATTGTCCAAATCGCCCTCGTAAACCGGAATGCGCGAGAAACCCGACCGGATGATGGTCTGCTTGACCTGTTCATAGGAATCCGTGATGGCAACGGCCGTAATATCCACCCGGGGTTTCATGATCTCCTGCACCTCGGTATTGACGAAGCTGACGATGCCCGAAAGCATCCCGTGCTCCTCCTTGGAGGCCGTGCGTGTCATATCGATCGCATCGGCCAGTTCGCCGATGGAAATTTCCTGATGGTGGGCAGCCCGCTCGCTGATACGGTTTCCGGTGCGCACCAGCACATACGACAACGGATAAAAAATCCATCGCAGCACCAAAAGGGGCCGCGCAGCGAAACCGGCGAACCGCAAAGGAATCGTCTGCGCCGCGACTTTAGGCAAAATCTCCCCGAAAAGCAGCAGCAGGAACGTCACGATCACCGTCTTGAAAAGAAACTCGAAACGGGCGAAAGTGAAAAGCGAATCGATGATCTCCGAAGAGAGGATAACGATACCGATATTGACCAGATTATTGACTACCAGAATCGTAGCCAGCAGCAGATCGGCCTTGCCCAGCAGATTCAGCATCCGCCGGCAAACCGGCGTATCGTGCCGCCGGATCTTGCGCACATCGTTACCCGAAAGCGAAAAAAAAGCGGTTTCGGAGCCGGAAACCAACGCCGAAACCAATAGCAGGAACAAAGTCACACAACACAGCACCACGACATGAAACGTCATGCCGTGATAGATGATGGCCGCAGCACTATCTTCCAAATCCAATCCGTTTTATGTTAATCGAACAGCGACTCGGAGCGGTTTTCCTCCGCACGCTCCGCAGCACCCTTCTCCTCCTTAAGCACCTCCTTGCGGCCCGCAGGCATCTCGACGATGAACTGCGCCTTACGCGACTGATAAGCCGGTTTGGCGAGGATCTGGTCGATATTGCTGTAACGGGTCGATTTCTCGCCCAGGATCACCTGCTCCAGAGGGCGTGTCTGCGGAGTGGCCTTGCCGGGCTTGCCCACCGGTTCCAACACCGGCTTTCCGGCGGGGTCGGCACCTTCCGGGACAGGCTTGACGATCCGTGCGGGCGGAATGACCGTCTTCATCATCCGCTTCTCCTCGTCGCCCTCGAATCCCGTCGCCACCACTACCAGCTCGATGGCATTGCCCAACTGGGGTTTCTCGCTCGTACCCCAGATGATATTGGCGTTGTGGATATTTCCGGACTCGTCCTCGACGCTGGCATGCGCCTGGATATACTCCAGAATCCGCACCACCTCCTCGTACATCAGCTCTTCGGCATTGGCCACCGAGATATTGAGCAGAATGTTGCGGGCTCCGGAAATCAGGTTGTGATCCAACAGGGGCGAATGCAGCGACGCTTCGGCCACCGCCTCGGCCCGGTTGTCGCCTTCGGCCGTCGCTACGCTCATGTGCGCGCGGCCGCTGTCCCGCATCACCTTCGACACGTCGGCGAAATCGACGTTCACCAGGTCGCTCTCGACCGTAATGATCTCTGCGATGCCCTTCGCAGCCGAAGCCAGGATGTCGTCGGCCTTGCCGAAAGCCTGCTTCAAGGCCAGACGGCCGTATATTTCAAGAATATTCTCGTTGTTGATAATCAGCAGCGAATCGACGTTCTGACGCAGCTCCTCGATGCCCCGGAACGCCTGTTCGTAACGGATCTTGCCTTCGACGGCCAGCGGCGAAGTGACGATGCCGACGGTCAGCATTCCCATCTCCTTGGCCAGCTTGGCGATCACCGGCGAAGCGCCCGTACCCGTACCGCCGCCCATACCGGCGGTGATGAAGACCATCTTGGTCCCCGACGCCTCGAAACGCTGGCGCACCACATCAAGCGACTCGATGGCGGCCTTGCGTCCGTTTTCAGGGTCGTTACCGGCGCCCAATCCCTCGCTGCCGAGCCGGACTTTCAGCTCCACGGGACTCTTGTCGAGCGCCTGCTGGTCGGTGTTGCAGACCATAAAGTCCACGCCCTTGATCCCCAGGTTCCACATGTGATTCACGGCATTGCCGCCCGCACCGCCGACACCGACTACCATGATAATGGAAGGATTCGTGCGGGCAGCGGCCAACTGGGTGATTACATCGTCTGTCATATCGTTTCGTTTCTCTTGTCTTAATCGTTAAATCTCCTCGTCATCGGCGGCATTGAAGCCCTCGTTGATCTTGTCGAGCGTCCGCTTGAAAATACTCCGCCAGTTGCGTTCCTTTTTCACCGGCTCCTGCACGGGAGCCTGAGGCGCGGGCTCCTCTCCGGCATCGTCCACCTCGGGCTCGACCGCTGCGGATTCCGCACGGGCAGCCTCCCGACGCGCATACGCCGCATTGACCGTTTCCGCAGAAGGCCGTGTCGGCGCATAGGGCTGGGATTGCGGCCGCGACTGGGGCTGCGGAGGCTGGAATCCCGGTGCAGGGGTTGGCGGCACGGGACGACGGGGCGAAAGGCCCGCCTTGTCCTCGATCACGTTGCACGAACCCATGCCGGCCCCCTTGAGCAACAGTCCGACGACCGTGGCGAACGCAGGGTTCGCAACCGCCTCGCGCGAATCTTCGCTGATGCCTGTTTCGGCGCTTGCGATACGAACGTCCATGCCGGTCACACGACGGAACAATTCGTCTATATCCTTGAGTCGGGCCGAGCCGCCCGTCAGCACGATGCCGTAGGCCAACCGCTCGGCATACCCCGAATCCCGGATCTCCTGCTGCACGAATTCGACGATGTCGGTAGCCCGGGCCTCGATGACGGTGGCCAGGTTGCGCAGCAGAATATCCTTGGCTTCGCGGGCCGTGCGACCGCTCACGCGGATCAGCTTGTCTTCGGGAGCGAGCTCGGCGACAGCCGAACCGTATTTGCACTTGAGGCTCTCGACATGTTTCTCGGGAATGCTCTGCGAACGGATGTCCCGGTTGATGGCGCTCGCTCCCATCGGGATCGTCGCCACGTAACGCGGCACGCCCCGGTAATAAACCGCAACGTCGGTCACGCCTCCGCCGATATCCACGACGGCCACCCCCTCCTCCTTCTCATCGGAAGAGAGTACGGCTTCGGGCGTCGCCAGCGCATTGGGGAATACCCCCAACATACGGATACCGAGCCGCCGGAGAGCCATGTCGAGCCGTTGCAGCGGCGTCTTGCCGCAAAGTATGAAGTTGAAAGTCGAAGACAACCGCTTGCAGAACGAACCGACCGGATTGCGCACCTCCTCGGCATCATCCACCATATAATGCTGCGGAATACGCTCCATGATCGTTTCGTCGTCGGGGGCCTGGACGTTGCGCATACGATCGAACAGGGCATCTACATCGCCCTGGTTCACCCCGTTCTGGGGATCGTAGGTAAAGACGTGGTCGGTATGGCGGGCACAACGGACGAACTCGCCCGAAATGCCGGCATAAGCCTCCGTAATTCGAACGCCGAGCGTCGATTCCACCTCGGCGACAGCCTCCCGGATGGCATTGCCCGCCTGTTCGATATTATCGATCCGGCCGGCCTTGACCCCCTCGACCGGTTTGGAAACGACGGCTTCGATACCGAGCGTTCCGTCTTCGCGTTTCGACCCGACAGCGACCACCACGTTCGAAGAACCGAGGTCGATGGCTACCGTATAACTCTTTTTTTCCACTGTGCTCTATCTATTTTTTCATTGAATCGTTTCCCAGCCTCTTCCCTGCCCGGCATATTCCGCAGGCAGATCCGGCTCCTGCATCTCGAAAACCTTACCACTCCGTACAGACGACCTGCCCGGCGTACTTCACGTTGATCGTCCGGTACCGGTCCCACCCGGCTTTTCCGAGTCCCTCCCGGTAAAACCGCAGCAACTTATCCAGTTTCTGCTCGGCATCGTCCAAGCGGCCGAAAAGGATGGTATAGTTGCCGCTCCGGGGCGTAAGTTCCAAGTCGATAGCCCCGCTTTCAGTGGTGCGGGCCGTTATCTGAACGATTTCCGACCGCCAGAAATCGTCGTTTTCCATCCATTTTACAAAGGTAGTCAGTTTCGAGAAATCTTCGTACCTTTTCGCCAAAATTTTTTGTCGGCGACGCTCGGCTTCCTGTTTTTCGGAAATTTTGTCGATCGCCGACTGAATCACCTGAGCCTCATAGCGATATTTGCGGCGCAACTGCTCCTTGCGCTTGCGGAGTTCCCGCACCCGCTCGCCGAAGGACTCCGAAGATTCGAACCATCTCTTTTTAATCAGCATCCGCCGCAGCGAACGGATATTTTCATCGTTCTTCAGCTCCCGTCGGTAAAGAGGGTATTTTTCCCGTTCCAACTCCGCGATCTTATCGTCTATCTGTTGCATCTGCTCCCGCCTGTAATCCGCCGCATACCCCACATAGGAGGCCGGGAACGGGGGACGGTAGGTACCCGTAATCACCGGCACATAAACCGACGAGGCACGGGGCACTGCAAACAGGTAGCCCTCCTCGGTCACGTACGAATTATAGCCGTCGATCAACAGCCGCATCAGAGGCGTCCGCTGCCAGACGGCGACATGCAGCACGCCCGAATAGGAAACCGTAACCCGGGCGTCGGCGACGAATCCATTGCGGGCGATAAGCCGCTCCAGCGCATCCAGCCGCACGGCACCGATCTTCTCGCCGACGGTTTTGATACCGCTGCGGGCGAGCCATCCCCGAACGGTAGCTTCCGACACCAGCCGCAACTGCGAGGTGCTGTCCACCACTTCGACCTCGATGCGCGTCACAGGCTGCTCCGCACGATGACGGCGCACTTTGCCTCCCGCATAGAGCAAATAAGCGGCCACACCGCCCCAAAGCAGTGCAAGAAGCGTATATTTCAGGTATTTCGGCATTCGTCAATGGTTGAATCTCATCCCGGCGTTTGCTTCCCCCCCCGGTACGGCCGCGACGGACACGGCCTCGAAAAAAACAGATCGTCCCCGGCAGACGGCGAATCAGGCTTTTTCCCGCAATTTTTCTGCCAGTGCCCCGCAGCAGGCGTCTATATTGCCCGCGCCGAAGCTGACGACTACATCGGTATCCATCGCAGCCACCTTTTCGGCCAACTCCGCACGGTCGCAGATCGTCCAGGGTACTGTCAGCAGACGGCCGATCATCTCGGATTCCACCCCCGGAATCGGCTCCTCGCGGGCCGGATAGATCGGCAGCAGCACCACCCGGTCGGCATGCGAGAGCGCCTCGGCGAACTCGCGGTAGAAATCCCGCGTCCGGGTGTAGAGATGCGGCTGGAAAAGCGCCGTCAGCCGCCGCCCCGGAAACATCTTCTTGACCGAAGTGATCGCCGCCGCCAACTCGCGCGGGTGGTGGGCGTAATCGTCCATATAAACCTGCCGGGGCGTATTGACATAGAATTCGAAACGTCGCTTGACCCCCTCGAACGAGGCCAGCGCCTCCCGCAGACGCTCCGCATCCAGCGGCTCGCCGTCCCGCTCCGACGCGCACCAGAGCGCCGCCACGGCCGCTACGGCATTCTCGATATTGACCCAGCCGGGAATACCCAGCGTGCACCCTTCGATAACGCCGCCGGGCGTCACCAGATCGTACCGGTAGTGGCCCCCCTCGAGCAGCGTCACGTTACGGGCGTAAAAATCGCACGGCACGTCGTACGAATAGCGGTAAACCCGGATACCGGGGTTCCCGATCTTCAGATCGACACCCTGCTTGACGACCAGCGCCCCGCCCTCGCGGATCTGTCCGACGAACTGCGAAAAAGCCTCGCGCAATGCCTCGTGCGTACCGTAAATATCCAGATGATCGGCATCGGCCGAGGAGACCACCGCCACGTCGGGCCACAGCCGCAGGAACGAACGGTCGAACTCGTCGGCCTCGACCGCCAGACGCCGCCCCCGGCCGAGCACCAGGTTACTCGAAAAATTCCGGGAAATACCACCCAGGAAAGCGCTTCCGCCGCCCGTCACCCGGTGGTTGAGCCATGCCACGAGCGTCGTGGTCGTGGTTTTGCCGTGCGTACCGGCCACCGCTATCACGAATTTCCCCTGCGAAAGGTACCCCAGCATCTGCGAACGCTTGACGATCTCGAACCCGTTCTGCCGGAACCAGCGCAATTCGGCGTGATCCGCCGGAACTGCCGGCGTATAGACCACGATCGTCGTGGCCGGATCCCGGAAATCAGCCGGAATCAGCGCCGGATCCTCCTCATAGTGAACAACTGCTCCTTCGGCCTCGATCTGGTCCGTGAGATGCGACCGCACCCGGTCGTACCCCGCCACCCTTCGGCCTTCGTGGAGGAAATACCGGGCCAGAGCACTCATGCCGATCCCCCCGATTCCGAGAAAATATACGTTGAACTGCATTCGTTGTTTTTCCGGCTCGGCAGAGTCCGAACAGATTCGGCGCTCCCCTCGCTCATCGAAAACATTGGAAAACTCTTTCATTGATCGATTTCTTCTTTATTACACCCGGCAGGACGATTTCACCTGCCCCGCTCAGGCATTTTCCCCGCTCGGTCGCTCCCGGCGGCTCTATTTCGACTGCGGCAACTGTCTTTCGATTTCGTTCACGATCCGCTCGGCGGAATCGGGGATGGCCAGCGCCTCGATATTGCGGCTCAACTCGGACAAACGGGCCGGATCCTTCAACAGCCCGACCACCTCGTCCATGACCCGGGCGACCGCCTCGGAATCGGGGATCAGCAGTGCAGCCCCCTTGTCGGCCAACGCCCGGGCATTCTTGGTCTGATGATCTTCCGCCACGTTGGGCGACGGCACGAAAAGGGTCGGCTTGGCCACCAGACAGAGTTCCGACACCGTGCAGGCCCCGCTGCGCGAAACGACCAGATCGGCCGCCGCATAAGCGTAATCCATGCGGTCGATGAATGTCCCCTGCCAGATATTCGCCGTAGGATGCTGCGCCAGAAACTCGCGCATCTCCCGCTCGTAATATTTGCCCGTCTGCCAGATCACCTGCACCGGCGAAGCACCGCCCTGCCGCAGAACCCAGGCCTTCATCATCTCGTTGAGCGTCCGCGTACCGAGCGACCCGCCCACGACGAGCAGCACCGGCAGATCGTCCCGGAAGCCGAAATGCGCCAGCGCCTCGCGGCGATCCGCACCCGCTTTCGAAAAACGTCCCCGCAGAGGGTTGCCCGTCATCACGATCTTCTCCTTCGGGAAAAAGCGTTCCATCCCCTCATACGACACGCAGATCGTGCGGGCACGCTTGGCCAGCAGCTTGTTGGTGACTCCCGCATAGGAGTTCTGCTCCTGAATCACGGTCGGCACGCCCATCCGCTGCGCGGCCCACAGCACCGGAGCGCTGGCATAGCCGCCGAAGCCCACCACGGCGTCGGCCCCGAAGTCGCGGATGATCCTCTTCGCCATCCGGATGCTCTTCACCGCCTTGAACGGCACCGCCAGGTTGCGCCAGTCCAGCCGCCGCTGAAGGCCCGCGATCGGCAAGCCCACGATGCGGTAGCCCAGCGCCGGGACCTTCTCCATCTCCATCTTGCCCTCGGCCCCGACGAAGAGAATCTCCACCCCGTCGCCGAAACGCCGTTTCAAGGCCTCGGCCACAGCCACGGCCGGGTAGATATGGCCTCCGGTTCCACCTCCGGAAAGAATGATGCGTTTCATCGTATCTAATTTTTAATTCTTAATTTTTAATTGATTCTGCCGCCGGGGCGGCAGAATCATCGTCCCCAGTTCCCCCGGTCCAGCGACCGGTAGTTGATCGCCTCGGCGATGTCCGCCTGAACGATGTCGGCGCGTCCCGCCAGGTCGGCGATCGTGCGCGCCGCCTTCAGGATACGGTCGTAGGCCCGCGCCGAGAGCGACAACCGCTCCATGGCCCGCTCCAGCAGCGCGGCCGAAGCCGCATCGAGGCGGCAGTATTCGCGCAGCATGGCCGCGTTCATCATCGCATTGGTATGCACCCCCTGCGCACCGCGGAACCGCACGGCCTGCACCTCCCGCGCCCGCACGACCCGCGCACGGATCGCAGCGCTGGACTCCCCGGGCGCCGCTGCCGAAAGCTCCGCCGCGCAGACGGGCGTCACCTCGACATGCATGTCGATCCTGTCCATCAGCGGCCCCGAAATCCGGCTCATGTAGCGGTGCACCGACCCCGGCGAGCAGACGCACTCCCGGGCCGGGTGGTTGTAATACCCGCACGGACAGGGGTTCATCGCCGCCACGAGCGTAAAGTTCGCCGGGTATTCCACGCTGTATTTGGCCCGCGACACGGTTATTTTCTTCTCTTCCAACGGCTGTCGCAACACCTCCAGCACGCTGCGCCCGAACTCGGGCAGTTCGTCGAGAAACAGCACCCCGTTGTGCGCCAGCGACACCTCGCCCGGCCGGGGCGACTGCCCGCCGCCGATCAGCGCCACCTGCGAGATGGTGTGGTGCGGAGCCCTGTAAGGCCTGCGCGCCATCAGTCCGCCGGCAGCCCCTGCCTTCCCGGCCACGGAGTGTATCTTGGTCGTCTCCAGCGCCTCCCCGGGCGACAGCGGCGGCAGGATCGTCGGCATACGCCGCGCCAGCATCGTCTTTCCC
>ERZ857801.2753-NODE-2753-length-13931-cov-8.022989_pt1 | contig 13931 bp, 8 predicted proteins | sample MGYA00519762_ERZ857801 | MGnify/ENA primary metagenome ERZ857801 (study PRJEB31778, sample SAMEA3449368) | human gut metagenome | biome: human gut; feature: human-associated habitat; material: faeces | place: United Kingdom | collected 2010/2012 ...
GCCATTCCCACTTCAAAAGGTCCACTTTCTTCTCGCGAACCATCAAATCCGTTTCTTCGGCAATACGCCCGAGATCGGGCAAATAGTCCACCGTATCTCCCAACCCGAAATCACGGGCGTTGGATGTACGAAGCGCCTGGGCGACTTCATTCTCTCCGACGATATAGCTGGCTTTATCGAAGCCGTGTTTGCGACAGGTGATAGCCGTCAGCATATTGTTGATATTCAAATTCAACTCGAACCAATCGCGAACGAACCTGTTCGGATTTTTCATGGCATACGCATAGTAAAGGGCTGCCAAGCGGTCTTCCCACGGGATTTCGGAATTGTTTTCTTTTCCTTGCGCGTCAAGGTAAGCTCTGAAAAACGCCTTGAAATAAGGAGGTATCCGGTCATTCTTGGGAATTTTTTCTTCTTCCTTCAATGCTTTGTAAAGGGCATCGAACTCTTCGTACGTTATACATCCCCTCTGATCCGAATCACGGTCCGGTTGTTTGAGATGATCAATCAGGTTCTTATTGTCGAATTTGAGGAAGAACAGATCGATCAGCTTCTTATCGGCTTTCGTCAGTATGCCGTCCAATTCCTGTCTGAATTCGCTGATGGAATAGGTCAGTTTACTATCGTCGAGCGCGATATTGGGGAGTCCTGCGATTAAGCAATAATACTTACCCATATCAGAACAGCATTTCTACCAATCCGGGACGAAGGAATTCTTTGAAGAAAGCGACAAACTCGTCTTCTCCGAAACTAACTTTATACGAACCGTCAGCCGGGACGATCGCGAAAGAGGCATCATGACCGCTCACTTTTTCAATTTTCACACCGCCATCCAAGAGACTTTTGGCATTGGCTTCGAAATACCGGGTGAGTGCATCGGCATCGGCCGTCTGGATCGTGATAGCTTCCTTCACCACCCATTCCTTTGCCATTTCTAAAACCATTTTCTGCATAAATGCAGTATCAGAAACGATCGCTTTCACATTGGAGGAGGTGATTTTCCCGGTAATGAGATTTACCACTTCGCTCTTCAGCGCTTCTACAGCTTGGGTGGCAAACAACTTCAATTCGGCTTCCGTATTCTTTTTCAACTCGGCTGCTTGCTTTTCAGCCTGCGCCACAATACGTTTCGCTTCTGCTTCTGCTTCAGTCAAAATAGCCTGTTTCTGAGCATTTGCATCGGCAATGATTCGCCCTGCTTCTTCGTTGCCTTTCTCTACTCCTTCCTTGTAGATCTTGTCGGTCAGTTCCTGAATCTTTGTATCCATTTTTATATTTATTTTTAAGTTGTTCCCATGTAAGTATTAAACGCCTACAAAGTTATTCTTTTTTTGGAATTATCACTTATTTGTCCATGAAATCACTATTGAAAAAAGCGTCATTACAAAATTATAACCATATTCTTTACCTCTATTCGTCAAAAAACAATGAATTTTGTTCCATCCGTACCATAATTATTGAAAATACTATCGCCCGCAAAAAATTTTTAACATTAAAATCTACCCAAAACAGTCTTTTTTTTCGACAGAAATGACAAATTGCATTCTATCTTTGTGCTGCATTTTTGTGTCATCTACATAAATCCAAAATAAATGAACAAACACCTGAAACCGATCATGTTTGTCGGGACTTGTTCCGATGCAGGCAAAAGCGTTATTAATACGGCTTTCTGCCGTATATTCAAACAAGACGGATATCGTCCGGCTCCGTTCAAGGCGCAAAACATGTCGCTCAACTCCTACTCCACGCCCGAAGGTGGAGAAATGGGGCGTGCGCAGGTGGTACAGGCCGAAGCTTGTGGGATCGCTCCGCATACGGATATGAATCCGGTGTTGCTGAAACCAACAAATGACAAAAGCTCTCAGGTCATCTTGAACGGCCGGCCGGTCGGAAACATGTCGGCACGGGATTATTTCGGCATGCAGAACCGAAAAGAGAAATTGTTCGAAGAGGCGGTCGCTGCCTTCCACCGTCTGGAAAGCCGCTATAGCCCGATCGTGCTGGAAGGAGCCGGCAGTATTTCCGAACTGAACCTGCGTGAGCGCGACATCACCAACATGCGAATGGCCAAGCAGGTGGGAGCAGCCACCTTTTTGGTCGCCGACATAGACCGGGGCGGTGTCTTCGGGTCTGTCTACGGGACAATCGCTCTGCTGAAACCGGAAGAAAGAGCGTTGATCAAAGGTATCATTATCAATAAATTCAGAGGAGATGCTTCTCTCTTTGACGAGGGGCGGAAGATAATCGAGGACTTGACCGGTGTGCCGGTCGTAGGCGTGATCCCTTGGTTTCGCGACATCAAGATCGAAGAAGAAGATTCGGTTGCCCTCGATATGAAACACAATGCCTTCCGGGACGGAAAGATCAACGTGGCGATCATCCTGTTAAAGCGGATGTCCAATTTCACCGACTTCGATGTTTTGGACATGGACCCCCGTTTCAATGCTTATTACACGAACAACATCGATGAGATAGAAAAAGCGGATATCATCCTGATCCCCGGATCCAAGAACACACTTTCAGACTTGCAAAGCTTGCGGGCAAACGGCATAGCCGATGCAATTATACGCGCCCGCAAAAACGGGAAAAAGATCATCGGCATCTGTGGTGGGTATCAGATGATGGGGGCACGGATCGAAGACCCGGACGCTATCGAGGGTAACCTGCCCGCCGTTCCCGGGCTGGGCCTGTTGCCGCAATGTACGGTCATCGAACCGGAGAAAGTAACCTGCCAAAGTTCCTTCACATTCCTGCCCTCCACTGGGCGTACGGACGACGTATGGAAAAACGGGGCGCAAAACGCCCTCCATGGCCATTGCCGGGGCTACGAGATACACATGGGCCGGACAACACGGCTTGGCGACGCGCCCGAAAGCCCGGTCTGCATCCTCGATGACGGACGGACGGACGGCTATTACGTGGACAACATGTGTTGGGGCAGCTATATGCACGGGATACTGGACAACCCGGAGGTTTTGGACAACCTGGCCGAAGGTTTTGACAAAGGGAGCAAAGACGCACAACCGTGCACCTCTGCCCCCTTCGACTATGCCGCATTCAAAGAAGAACAATACGATAAGTTGGCGGCTTTGGTCAGAAAGCATGTCGATATGGATTATGTCTATCGGCAACTGCTTTTTGCAATTGACAATTGACAATCATTTCAACCGGTCTACCCTCGCCACCTCGTCCAGCCTGACACAGACGGTAGCTCCCAATTGTTCGAGGTAAAGAAAGAGGTGATTCTTTTTGACCCTCTTCACTTTACCGGAAATATGTTTCATGGCCCCGCAAAGGATTTCGACTTCTTCGCCGGGGCATAAAGCATGTTCGGCGGCCTGATCGAGAAATTCCTGGATAGCATTGATTTCTCTTTGGCGGACAACGGCCGGTTTTCCATTGTAATAGACAATACGAGCCACGCCATACACCCGGGTCAGATTTCTCAACACAGGATCGGTACACCGTACAAACAGATAAGAGCTAAACAACGGCAATTCCACAATCTTGACACGGTCAGACCAAACCCGGGGTGCACGATGGAGCGGAAGCCAGCATTCGATTCCGAGCGCACCCACCCGGTCTCTCACCTGTTTTTCCGCTCTTGGGGCGGTATATAATACATACCAATTTTTTTTATCAGCGTTTATCTTTCGTTTTTTCTCCTCCATAACGTATACAAATATACGACTATTTTTTTATCCGGCTTACTGCTGCTTCGGACCGACCGATGGCGGCGGGTTTCCGACTCCCCATTCCTTATTGGCTTTCGGTCCCATCTTCAGAGACAGAACGCCGCCGGCGGAAATCCGGCTATGGTCAAACCAGGGCCGGTTCAATTCTTCGCCATTCAACGTAACCGATTGCACATATTTATTATCATGGGTTGCACCGTCTGCCACAATCTCAAACACATTACCATTTCCAAGGTCGATCTTCACGTCCGAAAAGACAGGGCTGCCGATATTGTAGGTCGGGGATCCCGGTGTCACCGGATAAAATCCCATCATACTAAACACCACGAAGGCCGACATGCCACCACCGTCTTCATCGCCGGGAACCCCCATCAGGTCATTACGGAACCATTCATCGAGCAGGACACGGATGCGCTTCTGTGTCTTCCAAGGTTGCCCGGCATAATTATAGAGATACGGGATATGCAGGCTCGGTTCATTTGCCATCGAGAACATGCCGACATTGCCGGTGTGGTCAGGCAGGAACGAATAGAATTGCCATTTGGACATGCCCAAGGGTGTATCGAACATCGAATCGAGGGCAGCCGTAAAGGCTTCGTTTCCACCGATGAGCGAAACCAGGTCGCCGATATTGTGTTGTACATCCCAACGATAGACATAGCCGTTGTTCTCATCATAATAATCACGGGCTCCCAGGCCTCCGGAATACCGGTAGTCCACTCCTTCGATAAAACGGCCGTCCTTGTCCTTCGGATGGAAGAAGCGGGTTTCCGGATTAAAGAGGTTCCGGTAGTTATAAGACCGGGCAAGGAAATATTCCGCATCTTCTTTCTTTCCCAGTTCGGCCGCAATCTGCGAAAGGCACCATTCGTCATAAGCCGTCCCTAAGGTAACGGCGACCGGCTGGCGTTTTTCCCACGGAGAGACGTTCTCTACCGTTTCCTTCTCTCCCGGTTTCAAAGCGGGGATATAGCCATGTTCCTTATAAAACTCATCCAACCATCCGGAAGGAGCCGCCGACCAGGGGATCAGCGTTTTTTCCTCGATACCCTTACGGGCTGCTTCGTAGGCTTTTTCAAGATCGAAACCGCGAACACCTTTCCGCCATGCATCGATAACGGTGGCTACGGCGTGGTTGGAGTTCATTCGACGGGAATCGCCGGTCACTTCGGGAAACGTCGGCATCCAGTTTGTCCCCATCTGCTGGGCCATCAAGAGGTAGGAATTGATAATATCGGTCTCACGCTCCTTATCGATCAGGATACGAAGCGGATGGGTGGCACGATAAGTATCCCAAATCCAGTCGTCGGTATAGAACGAATGGCCACCGTCATCATGTATCTTGCCGTCAAAGGCGCTATAGTATTTACCGTCTTCACTCAGGTTCACCGGGCGTTCATAACAACGGTACAAGGAGGTATAGAAAATAGTCTTGTCGTTTTCGCTTCCTCCGCTCACCTGTATCTTGCCCAAAGCGTCGTTCCATTCGTTGCGTCCGATCCGGGCGATCGCATCCACATCGTAAGAGTTGATCTCACGTTCCAGGTTCTTCCGGGCTTGCTCCGTGCTGATAAAAGAGATTCCATAACGAACGCTGATCTCTTTCTGACCGGAGAAAGCCAATGCCAAAGCTGCATTTTTCCCTTCTACGGACGATTCACCAAACTTCACGGTTCCATCGGACAGGACACCGGATTTCTCCGGCGCCTTGTCTGTTTCGGCATATAAATAGACTTTCGTTTTCTTATCTACATATTGAAAACCGCTGACCGTATTTCCATCACATTTCAACTCTCCGTTACGGCTATTGAACACCAGATAAGCCAGTCCGTCTTTCTCAAATGTAAGGTTGTAAACCGCGCTCTGGTGAGAGGGGGCATAATCGACCTCGATATTCGCATCGTCCAAATAGACCTGATACCGATACGGGACGATTTTTTCCCGATCATAGCTATACCGGATAACCGGTCTCAGCCCTGCCTCGTCGCCTTGATAAGGACTCAGGTTGAAGGCCGAACTGCCTCGATGGCTCGTCACGATGAGAGGCAGGCCTCCCAATCGGTCTCCCGTGAAGTCGCTTCGTTCGGGATAGACACGCAACATGCTGTTTGGCAGGTGGACGGTCGGATAGGTCGGCACCAGCAGATGACTGATGTTCCCCATATAGGGATTGACATATTCAACCGGTTCTTTCGGCAAATCGCCGGCTGCCGGTCGCTTTCCTTTGACACAATACCTGTCGACAATCATCATGATGGCAACTCCGATCATGACGCCCAATAAGATTTTTCCTGTTTTCTTTAGTATCTCCATCGTTTATTTTTTTTGTTTCTCATTCACTGAAAACGAATATGGCAAATCTTCCGGATTCACGCCTCTGTTCATGTTCGGCTTGTCTCCCATCTTGACATCCAGGACACCGCCTTCCAGCAGTTCGAAATGCTCCAGATAGTTTTTGGTGTAATTCTTTCCGTTGAAAGACATGGACTCGATATAGATATTCTTGTCGCTGTTCTCCGGCGCGTTGATAACCAGATTCTTTCCGTTCTCGAAGTGCAGGGTGGCTTTCTTGAACAAAGGTGCGCCCAATACATATTGCGTCGTTCCGGGAGCAACCGGATAGAAGCCGAGTGCGGAGAAGACATACCAGGCGGAAGTCTGCCCGTTATCTTCGTCACCGCAATAGCCGTCCGGTGTCGGGGTGTACATGCGGTTCATCACCTGGCGGAGCCAGTATTGGGCTTTCCAAGGCTCACCGGCATAGTTGTACAGATAGATCATATGTTGGATCGGCTGGTTGCCATGCGCATAGTTCCCCATATTCATAATCTGCATTTCACGTATCTCATGGATAACCTGTCCGTAATAGCTATCGTCAAACACAGGGGGAACGGCAAATACGGAATCCAGCATAGCGACAAATTCCTTTCGTCCGCCCATCAGATCGATCAGGCCTTGCGGATCGTGGAAAACCGACCATGTATAGTGCCAGCTGTTCCCTTCCGTGAAAGCATCTCCCCATTTCAATGGCGAAAAAGGTGCCATGAACTTGCCGTCTTTATTCTTTCCACGCATCAGTTTGGTCTCCTTGTCAAACAGGTTCTTGTAGTTCATCGCACGCTTGGCATACAGGTCCAGTTCTTTCTTTGGACGTCCCAAGTCTTTTGCTATCTGGTAAATACACCAGTCGTTATAGGCATATTCCAACGTACGGGCGGCATTCTCGTTGATCTTTACATCATAAGGCACATAACCCAGCTTGTTGTAATATTCATGTCCGAGGCGACCGGTAGAAGAAACCGTCGGGTGTACATTTTCCGTTCCGTGGATCAAACCTTTGTACAATGTTTCGAGATCGTCCACTTTTATACCCTTGACATAAGCATCCACAAGAACCGAAGCCGAGTTGTTGCCCACCATGCAACCACGATGTCCGGGGCTCGCCCATTCGGGGAAGAAGCCGCTTTCCTTATAGGTATTGATCAGGCCTTCCTGCATCTCCTTCGACATAGTCGGGTACATCAGGTTCAAGAACGGGAACAGGCTACGGAACGTATCCCAAAAACCGGTGTCGGTAAACATATAGCCCGGCAATACTTCCCCATTGTAAGGGCTATAATGTACGATTTTCCCCGACGCGTCTATTTCATAAAATTTGCGAGGAAACAGAAGCGAGCGGTACATACAAGAATAGAACGTCCGATACTGGTCCAGCGTCCCGCCTTCCACCTCGATCTTGCTCAACTCCTTATTCCATACCTCTTTGCCTTTTTGCACCAATGTGTCAAAATTGTCAGTTCCCAGTTCTTTCAGATTGAGCGAAGCTTGTTCGAAACTGATAAACGAAGAGGCTACCTTCGCATGCACTATCTCGCCTTTCGCCGTCTTGAAACCGATAACGGCACCGACATGGTCGGATTGCTGCTCGCGCGCACCTTCCTTCAAAGCCGCATCGGCAAAGGTCGCTTCGTAGGTGAAAGATTTGTCAAACTCGATGACGAAATAGTTCTTGAAATTGTCCGGCACCCCCCCGCTATTCTTTGTCGTATAGCCGATAATCTTGTTTTCTTCGGGAACCACCTTGATGTAGGAACCTTTGTCAAACGCATCCACTACGACATAAGAATGTTCGTTTTCGGGAAAAGTGAAACGAAACATGGCGGCACGGTCCGTCGGTGTCAACTCGGTCTTCACGTCATGTTCCGCCAGATAGACTTCGTAGTAATACGGTTTCGCGATCTCACTCTTGTGGGAAAACCAACTGGCGCGTTTATCCTGATCGAATTCAGGAGAACCGACAACCGGCATGATCGCAAACTGGCCGTAATCATTGATCCAGGGGCTCGGTTGGTGGGTTTGTTTGAAACCGCGTATCTTATTCGCGGTATAGGTATACCCCCATCCGTCACCCATCTTTCCGGTCTGCGGAGTCCAGAAATTCATACCCCAGGGACGTGCTATGGCCGGATAAGTGTTACCGGCCGATAGTTCATACGTCGATTGCGTCCCCATTAAAGGATTAACATACTCTACCGGATCAAAAGCCCCGTCCGCCGCAACGGCCGGCCTCCCCAAGCAGGTCAGCATAGCTACAAGGGCAAAACCCCATATACTTTTTTTCTTCATTTATGCTTCTCTTTTATATTTGGATGCTAAAGATAAGTTTTTCTTTGCACTCTCTGCAACTTTTCTTCTTAAAAATCATCAAAACCTAACTAAAAGCATAAAAGGCTATTCGGCAGAGACCGGACGACTTTCCGGAGCCGCGCCGAATTGTTTGTTAGGAGTGTTGCCCATAACGAAAGTCAGCGTTCCACCCTTCATCACGTCTTCATACAATATATAGGACTTGTCGTAAGGCTGCCCGTTCAATGTCACAGACTGGATATAGATATTCTCTTCGTTGTTGTTTTGGGCAACGACATCGAACGTCTTGCCACCCGGCAAACGGATCGAAGCTTTTTCAAACAAGGGGCTTCCGAAGACCAACACGCCGTTCGACGGGTTCACCTGGTAGAAACCTAAAGCAGACATGATATGCCAGGCTGACATCTGCCCGCAATCTTCGTTACCGATAATTCCATCGGGCTGGTCGGTATAGAACTCTTTTTGAATGTAGCGCACCTTCTCGGCCGTCTTCCATTGTTCGCCGGCATACGGATAAAGGTAGGCAATGTGGTGGCTCGGTTCGTTGCCGTGGGCATATTGCCCAATCAAACCGCTGATATCACTTGAAGCGCCTTCGCCCATATCGCCTTCGACACAGAACAAGGAATCCAACTTAGCCGTAAAAGCAGCATCGCCTCCCATGATCCCGATCAGACCTTCCGGATGCTGAGGCACGAAGAAAGTGTATTGCCAGCCTGTTCCTTCCGTAAAATCGCCTACCCCGTGGACGGAACGGAACGGGTCATACGGCGTACGCCAGCTTCCGTCTTCCATTTTCGGACGAACGAAATGGATGTCCGTGTCAAAATACTGGGCATAATATTTTCCTCTCTTCAGATAAGTTTCATAAGCATCGTCCTTACCCATCTTTTTCGCCATCAGAGCGATACCCCAGTCATCGACGGCATATTCCATCGCGATGGAGGTTGCTTCATGCACTTTGTCGCACGGGATAAAGCCTTTTTCCAATACATAAGGCACTGCTTTCTGGTTCTTGTTTGTTGCCGTTCCGACCATAGCCCGGAAAGCACGCTCGGCGTCGAAACCGCCGAAACCTTTGAGGTAAGCATCCGCAACGACCGGCACGGAACTATAGCCCGGCATGCAATCGGTTTCTCCACCGAGCAAATGCCAGATCGGCAACTTACCCTGTTGGTCGTAAATACTCAGGAACGAGTTTACGATGTCGTCTACTTTCTCAGGCGCGATGATAGTATAGAGCGGGTTCAATGTGCGGTAGGTATCCCACAAAGAGAAGGTGGAATAGTTTGTCCAATCATTGTCCTTATATATCTGATCGTCCTGCCCACGAAACTCGCCATTCACATCGCAATACAGAGTCGGAGCAATAAAAGCATGGTAAAGAGCGGTATAGAAAACTTTTCTGTCTTTTTCGTCCGCCCCGTCTATTGCTACACAGGCCAACTGGTCGTTCCATTTCTCTTTGGCGGCTTGGCGCACCTGGGCAAAATCCCAATGCGGCAACTCGGTTTGCATGTTCAGCCCGGCATTCGGACAACCGACGGAAGAGATCGCCACCTTGGCCATTACGTTCTCGGGATTGTCCAGGAAAGAGACAACGCCTTTCACGTTTTCGGCGGTCAGCTCGTCGGCTCCGGCCGGTTCGTCACCTTTGAAAACTTGCACAGAGGCAATCGGCTGGTCAAACTTCATTACGAAAAAGACCTTGTGCTGGGGGCTCCATCCGTGGGAGAAACGATAACCTTCTATTGTATATTCATCGACTTTCTTCAGATACGTGTCGTACGATTTGTCTCCGTTCCCTTCTTTCAGGTCGATCAGCAAATGAGCGGCTTGATTTTTCGGAAACGTATAGTGGTGCATGGCGACACGCTCGGTAGAGGTCAACTCCACTTTCACGCCATTGTCCATCAAAAGGGAGTAGTAGCCTGGGGCGACCGATTCGTTCTCGTGCTTGTAATAAGAGGCGCATGAGCCTTCGATATTGTCCTGTTCGCCACGTGCCGTGCGGACTTCTCCGACAAACGGCATCACCAGGATATCGCCCAGGTCGGCACATCCCGTACCACTCAGGTGGGTATGGCTGAACCCGATAATCACGCTATCCGAATAATGATAGCCGGAACACCAGTCCCATCCTTTATGAATGTTCTGCGGCCCGACCTGCACGGCGCCGAAAGGCACATTGGCTCCGACAAAGACATGTCCGTGTTCGCCTGACCCGATATACGGATCAACATAAGCAGTATAGTCCGTGGCTGCTACTTGTTGCTTCTTTTCCGGTGCTTGGCAAGAAAAGACGAGAGAGGTAAGGCATATCATACCCACCATCGCTCCTTGTTTACTTAGTTTCATTGCTTTAATTTTTTTATTTCTGGATTTGTTTTCAATATGATCGGGGTTATCCCCCATTTATTAATACCAAAAAACAGAGGCCACTCGTGAACGAACGACCTCTGTTTATATAAAGGAGTAACTGATTTTAAGTCAATTAATTCAGCTGATATCCGTCGTTCTGCGTCAAATTCGGATTGCGTTGCATTTCGTTCAACGAGATCGGCCACAGAAGGTCAGATGACTTGAATGTCGCACCGGAAGCATTTTGGGCTCCTACCAAATCGACATATGTCACACGCCCTTTCTCTGTCGTGGAAATCACCGGGAACTTCTTCGTACGCAGACAATCGTCCCAAATCTTAAATTCCAATGGGAACTCACGCAGACGTTCAGTCCAGCATTCTTCAATAAAGGCTTGCTGGCTCAAGGCCTGCAAATCGGTAGCAATAGCCTCGGCAGACTTGCCTTCCATGTTGGCACGGGCTTTTATCTGTGCCAAATAACCGGCAGCCTCGGCCGTCACACCTTGAGATTGTGCAATCGACTCGGCCGCATCCAACAATGCTTCTGCATAGCGATACAAATCCTTGTCTTTGGTCGAACGTCCCGTATTCAACAATGCATCTTCATCATACCAGAACCAGCATCCTGCCTGTTCGGAAGACCATGTCTTGCCTGTATTCGGATTCGTATAATTCCAATGGAAAAATTGGTTAGGCTGGATACGCAAATCGTTGGATTCATATACATTCAAGAATCGGTCTATCGGGCCATATACACGTTCGAAAATAGAATAAGTGCCAAATACAGCCGTAGCGGAAGAGTTAAAAGCATACGTAGGCCACCAACCGCCATTACTGATGGCATCATCAAACTCATACGCCCAAATCGATTCGTCCAAACCATCTGTCGAACGGATTTTATTATAAGCGCTGTTCATGCTCAGATCACCGTTTGCCGTCAATGAATGAGGAGAATCGATAACCGTTTTCACCGTTGAAGCTGCTTCAGCATACTTTCCTTCCTGCATATAGACGGAAGTCAAAGCCATAGCTGCCACATACTTCGTAACACGATTTCCATTATTATAGAACGTAGTTGCAGGCAGGGCATTTACCGCATCTTTCAAATCTGATTCGATTAACGCATAAACCTGTTCTGTCGAAGTACGCTCCAAATATAGATTGTCCATAGATTCATAAGGCTCCGTAGGCATCGGTACGGGTCCGAAAATTTTCACCAGATTGAAATAATTGAATGCACGGAAAAATTTAGCTTCCGCCATCAACTGGTTTGCTACAGATTCAGACATGGAAACTTCCGGTATGTGTTTGATAGCCCCATTGGCGACATTAATGGCCTTATAGCAATCATCCCATACACCATCCATCGTTGATGATACCGTCATCGTGTTTTGCTGGCGGGTCAATTCTCGTGAATACTTACACACCAATTCTTGTCCTTCGTAACTATTCGTAAAGTAGCCTGTCAAATTTCCTGTTACAGAAGCAAAAGGTCCGATATAAGCACTACCTGCACCTGTTAACTTAGTAGAAGCACCTGTACGATACAGATAATTCACATTTGCCAACACTTGAGCTTCCGTTTTATAAAATGCTCCACTTGTCAATGAAGACTTAGGCTCCTCATCCAAAAAGTCCGAACATGCACTAAACCCTATTAAAGAGGCGCATGTAACAACCATTGTCAATATTCTTTTCATCGTTAGAATTCTCCTTTAATTAATTAAAATGTTACGTTAACGCCAAAAGTAAACGTTCTTGCTCTCGGATAAGAGAAGAATGTCATATTCTGCCCGAACTTATTGCTATCACCCTGTGAGGTTGATTCCGGATCATATCCGTTGAAATCCTTCGAAGTTATCAAGAACAGGTTATTTGCACTCGCATACAGACGCAAAGCAGACAAACCGATCGATTTAATCGCTTTCGGAGTGAATGTGTAACCAAGTTGCAACAGATTGCAACGTAAATAAGAACCATCGGCAATCCACTGGGAATCAACGGTCGTATCCTGTCCGGCATGACCTGAGTTGCACAAATAAATAGCTTGTTGCATGGTGTTCGGATTCGTCCCGTTATAAGCGTCATACAGGATATTGCTCAAACCGTTCGTGATTCCAAAACGGTCGTAAGTTGAATGGTAGAACTGTTGCATGGTTTCAACTCCCCAAACAAATTGCAAGTCCATTGTCAAATCAAAATTCTTATAATTGAACGTATTTACCCAGCTACCTGTCCAGTCCGGCATACCTTTACCCAAGATTTCCTTCTTTTCCGTACGTTTTGCACGACCGATCTGGTCCAACGTGCATTCTTCGTTCTCATAGTCTTCTTCGGTATAAACGCCTAATCTTCTATATCCATAGAATGAAGACATATTTTCGCCGACACGCAAGATACTTTCAGAACCGCCTACCCAGCTGTTCATCTCGATATCTTCATCGTTGTCTCCTAAATGAAGGATCTTATTTTTGTTATAGTTCAAATTGATTGTGGAATTCCAACTAAAATCCTGGCTTTGGATCGGACGGAAGTTGATCATCAAATCCAAACCGGAGTTACGTACGGAACCGATATTCTTATAAACGGTTGAATAACCGGTTGAATGAGGCAACGGACAATCAAGAAGCAAATCGGTCGTTTTCTTGTTATAATATGCTATATCGAAATTCAAACGACTTTGGAACAAACCTAATTCGACACCGACATCGAACTGGCCGGTCTTTTCCCATTTCAGGTCAGGATTGGCCATTGAGTTGACATAGGCATATGGCGCACGCACACCATTCAGCAACAAAGTTCCGGATGAGACTTGTGCCAACGATTTATAAACATCGATTTCAGAGTTACCGGTCAAACCGTAACTTGTATGCAATTTCAAATTGCTGATCGTGTTGTTATCTGCCAAAAAGTCTTCCTGCGAAATATTCCAAGCTAAGCCGGCTGATGGGAAAACGGCATATTTGTTGTTCTCTCCGAACTTGGAAGAACCATCGACACGTCCTGTCAGGGTTGCGGAATAACGATCTTTATACGTATAAGCGAAACGTAAGAAATAAGAGTTCATTGCCCAACGTGTGTAAGAAGACTCAGGAGAATCAGGAGTCGTACCTACCGACATATTGTTATCTTCAAAGAAGTCGTCCGAAAAACCGGTCGTACGGCTCTTATTGAGGCTGTAAATTAAACTGTGTCATCAAGGAATAAAATATTAACTTTGCTAACA
>ERZ857801.2757-NODE-2757-length-13916-cov-8.157132_pt1 | contig 13916 bp, 13 predicted proteins | sample MGYA00519762_ERZ857801 | MGnify/ENA primary metagenome ERZ857801 (study PRJEB31778, sample SAMEA3449368) | human gut metagenome | biome: human gut; feature: human-associated habitat; material: faeces | place: United Kingdom | collected 2010/2012 ...
GACGAGGATCTGCCCGCCACCGCTTTTGGCGTGATGGGTATGCCAGTTGTTGCGGCAGCTGGGCTCAAACGTAACGTTGTAAATGCCAACCTGCTCGGTGGAAAGGGGCGCGAGGTAGCTTTGCCCGATAAAGTACTTCGCGAATGCGTCGTTGGGGTCACCGATGGGAAAGGCCATCTCGTTTTGATGCTCAGCTCTAGCATCAGCGGCATCGCCATCTGCCCAGACCTCCTTCGCCATGCGGAAGGCCGCCCACGCCTTGGGCCATCCCGCGTAAAACGCCGCATGTGTCAGGATTTCCGCTATCTCCGTCCTGGTCACACCGTTGCTCTTTGCGGACATCAGATGGAAACGGAACGAAGAGTCCGCCAGCCCCTGCGCCATCAGAGCCACCACCGTCACCACGCTGCGGTCCCGAAGGGAGAGCCTGTCTTCTTGGCTCCACACCTCGCCGAACAGCACATCGTCATTGAGCTGTGCGAATTTGGGGGCGAATTCCTCCAGGGCATCCCTGCCCGCCGTCTGCTTAATCGTCATTTTTGATTCCTCCTGTCGATGGTTTTGAGTGCAAAACTGCTTCCGTGCAGCTAAGCCGCGCCTAGTACTCCCTGCCCATTCGTCGCGCCTGCTCAAGAGCAGGGTGCCCGGCGATTTCACCCACGCCGTTCACGCCGCCGGCGAATACCGTTCCGGCAAGCGTGCAGCGGGGGAAGCAGTCGACCCATCCATGCACGGCCTTTTTCGCGCCGTCGAAGGTCGAGCGCCCGTCCTCCGCCGCCGTCGCCAACAGATACGCCTCGGTGAATGCGTAATCGGAGCCGAAAAGCGGGTTGGCGCGGTCCAGCATGGTCTTGAGCTGGCCGCAGACGCTGTAGTAGTAGACGGGCGTTGCGAACACCAGCACATCCGCATCGTGCATTTTGGCGGCAATTTCCACGGCATCGTCTTGGATGACGCAGCGCCCCAGCCTCAAACAGGCAAAGCAGCCCTTGCAGAAGCCGATCTGCTTTTCGCGCAGGTGCATGGTCTCCACGCTGTGACCCGCTTCCTGTGCGCCTTTGGCGAAGGCGTCCGCAAACGTCTCGGAATTGCCATTCTTTCGAGGACTTGAAGAGACTACCAATACCGTTTTGCTCATTACTGAACACCCCTTGCACTCGCAATTTATATTGACTAGAATAATGGTAATACCTAAATCTAACTTTAGGTCAAGATATTTTTGAAAATTTTTTTGGAGGGAAATTTATGTATTCAATTGGACAGGTGGCAGAGATGTTCGGATTGCCTATCTCCACGCTGCGCTATTACGACAAACAGGGACTTTTCCCGAACATGGAGCGGGTATCTGGTATCCGGAAGTTTAGTGAGGCGGAGATTGAAGCACTCCAGGTCATCGAATGCCTGAAGAAGGCTGGAATGGAGATCAAGGACATCCGACTGTTCATGGAATGGTGCGCCGAGGGCCCGTCCACTTATCCCAAGCGCAAGGCCATGTTCGAGGAGCGAAAGGCCCACATGGAGTTGGAGATCGCGAACATGAACCGCGCGCTGGATATGCTGAGGTTCAAATGCTGGTACTACGAGCAGGCGATTCAAGATGGCAGTGAGGATAGGCTGAAGGCGCTGATTCCCGACGATTTGCCGGAAGAAATCAAAGGCGCCTACGAAAACGCACATGCTCGATAAAGCCATTCGCTACCCATGGGACTCCGGCAAGGAGCTTTTTCCGAGCAGAACGAAAAAGAAAACCTCCGAACCAGAGGGTCCGGAGGCTGTTATTTCCGTTATTTCGCCGGTGGCTTTGCCCCGCGGCGATGCCGAAACAGCATCAGGCAGTACTCGATAGTATCAAAACGCGAGTTCAAAAGCCAGTTCCCGTTGTTCCCATAGGTATAAGCGCATCTACTCGCGATTGTCTATCGATGCTTTGCCTCGAGCGCGGCAGACACCGCATCGAGGAACTCCCGCACATGGTCGGCGGGGTGCGGCGAATGAAGCAACCCGTAAGACACGAGACGGCCCCAACCGGTAGGAACGGGTTGGCAACCTGTCGGGCGTGCGCTCCATGCGCTACACGTTCAGCTCCTGCGCGTTCACCACGATTGACTTCCGGGGCTTCGACTCGTCGACGCTCACGGACCTGTTCCACACGTTCTCGGGGTGCTCGCACCTGACGACGATTTACGCGGACGCGACCTGGGCGCTGCCTTCGAGCGGCATAACGGACTCTCGGTGCTTCTACTCCTGCTCCACATCACTCGTCGGCGGTAACGGCACGGTTTGGGCGAGCAACAAGACGGCGTATACGTACTTCCGCATCGACACTGCGAGCACACCGGGGTACATCACGGCAGCATAACAATGCGGCAGGTCATGAAAGGCCTGCCGCTCCTTGTCTCTACGCCGTGCGCAACATGTAACGTCCGACACCGTAACCAACGCCGAAGCACCCCGCAAAGATGGAGGCAATTCCCAGTACCTTTAGCGCGCTGTAAGCATTAAACGAATCTGCGAGGCGAATTACATCGCGACGGATGGCAGCCCTCTCCTCGAAGAGCTTGAGTCGGTCTTTGTCGCTGAGCTCTTTGTTTTGGAGCTGGGCTTCCGTCTCGTCGGCCTGCAGGCTTACAATGCGCATCTCCTCCTTCGTTACATTCTCGCAAGCATGCGACTCGGCCTTTGCTGTGTCGCTCATCATGTCGAAGATGTTCTTTCGCTGGTCGTCGTTGTTGCCTTGCGGCTCTTCCTGCATTGTGGTTGTAACCATGTTTCTCCTCTCGGACTGGACTCGTTTCAAATGAGTCGGTATTATTACTGCGAGTAATATATGCGTATTATTACGCGCTTATGCAGTGCTCATAGCGTACGTGAAAACTGATGCGTTTCGTAGCCTGGTGTTAATTGAATTAACACGCGCATTGCGTCCAAAGGAGACATAATGGCTGGTAGAAAACGAGAAAGCGTTGAGGTTGACCTCGAATGGTTCCATTGGGTGCGTGAGAAAGTCGGACGCAGCATACGCTCTCTGGGGAAAGAGCAAGGAGGGTCTTCCTATTACGACCGCAATATCCGGCAGGCTTTGGAGCCAACCAAGGAAAACCCAAAAGTGTGCCGAATGACACCACGCATGATTGACGCCTTGGCCAAGACAATGAAAGTCGATCCAGAGTATCTGTCTGGAAAGTACCTCTGGACGCTGCAGCTGCCGATAATGGATGAATGCGACGTACGCGAGTATTGGAAAGAGAACCATCTGAACCCCAAATGGTACCCCTATATTCACCACGAGCAGGATGAAGTGGGCGTTTACAAGCACCTGCACGATACCCTGCTCATGCATGACATCGATCAGGAGACATACAAGAAGCTGACACGTCAGGAACGTTGGAAGCTCAAGCGTGACCTCGATCACATGACCACCAAGATACTCAGGCATTATCTGCATCAAGGCGAACTCATAGAGCGCATTAAGCATAGGCAGAGCATGGAATGGGAGACCGAGGATGATGTGATAGATACGCTGTTGCCATATCTCGAAGATATCGGTCTCGTAACGATTGAGCCATGGGAACCTGATAACACGCCCGATCCCTTTGCCGAGAAGTATAAGGACATGCCCTTAGCTGAATAGCCACGGTCACCTTGTGACGCCATTAGACACTGCCTCCCGAGGACGAAAAGTCGATCTCGGGAGGCAGTTCTTTATGGAGTCAATCATTGTGGCGTGCATTACCGGTGTCGTAACACTGATTGGGGTGATCCTCTCCAACCCTAAGAGCCGGGCCGTCATGGAGGTCAAGCTGCACGCCCTCACGGCAAAGGTCGAGAAGCACAACCAGCTCATCGAGCGGACATACCGACTTGAAGAAGGGTTTTCGGTCGTGCGGAACGACATCGAAACCCTCAAGGGAAAGGCGGGCTGACATGAGCGAGTTCCTGGCAAGCAACGACTGGTAGTGGAGGCTCCTGCGCACGATCGTGCAGGGGGTCCTTGGCGTGATGATCGCCAACCTCGATCTGGTCATGGGCTGGTACGTGCTGGACCCGAGCATGCGCGGGCTCGTGGTGGCGCTAGTGATGGCGGTGCTGAGCCCCATCATGGCCGCGCTCGGCGGCGGTGACGGCGACAAGCCGGAGATCCCGAGGGGTGAGGTCCGTGGACCGTGCAGTGCTGGTACCGCGACTGGCAGGGCGCGCGCCGCAAGAAGACCACGCGCGGCTTCGCCGCGCGCAGTACTGGCGCCATCGACATGCGTTTCGGCGACTTCTTCGACATCTACACCGAGGACGTGAAGCCCCGACTGAAGTTCAACACGTAGCTTTCCAAGGAGCACATGGTGCGTACCAAACGGTTTTCGCAAGAATACCTCCTGTCCCTTAGAATGCCCTCCCTTCCTGCATGAACTCGGGGATGTTAGCATGAATGATGCCGTCCCTTTGCTGGATGGGGTCGCTTCGCGTAAGCAGGTACTTGGGGTAGTTGTCCCTGATCTGTTGGAACGGACGGTATTCGCGCTCCTCTGTTGCCCGGTCGGCCATGATGGTCATGACCACCTGAACATATGCGTATCCCATTTGAGGGTTTCTCAGAATGAAATCGCACTCCAGCTTCCCGATGCGTCCGACGCTGACCTTGCAACCCTGCGCGAGCGCGTAGCGATAGACGATGTTCTCAAGGACGGGCCCGTAATTGATGCGGTTGTCGGTGTTGAGGGCGAAGTAGAAGCTCAGGTCCGCCAGGTAGTACTTTTGCTCGCCCCGCAGCGATTTTCGCGACTTCAGGTCGAAGCGGGCGCACTTACTGACGATCTTCGCGTCTTCGAGGATCTGGAGGTACCGCGCGAGCGTCTCACGCTTGACCTTCACGCCCTGCTTGCTTTCGAGGTCGGACTGGATGTTCGCAAGCGACGTGGTGGCGCCGAAGTTGTTGATGATGTAGTCGCGCACCTGGTTGAACACGGAGACGTTCTTGATCTTCACGCGCCTGCGGATGTCTTTCTCGAAGATCTCCTGGATTACCGCAGTGACGTAAGCGCGCTTGTCGGCGAGCTGGGGGTAATCCATCGCTTTCGGAAAACCGCCCTCGAGGATGTAGGTATCGAACTCTGCGAGCGAGTTCGGGTTCACGGGCAGCCCCAAGAAGCGCTTCATCTGACAATACTCGCCAAAGTCCAGCGTCTGCATCTCGAATTCGATGTAACGCCCGGTTAACTTCGTGGCCAGCTCCCCTGAAAGCAGGTAGGAGTTTAACCCGGTAATGAAGATGGAGAATCCGCCTTCGGTGCGGAACCCGTTGAGCACGTCTTCGAAGCCATCGACGTTTTGAACCTCGTCGATGAAAAGGTACTTCGTCTCCTGGATATCAAGCAGGGGCTCGATGAGGGCCTCGAGCTGTTCTGGGGCTTTGATGGATCGGTACCCATATCGATCTAGGTCGAAAAAGACGATGTGCTCGTCATCAACGCCTTCTGCCCTCAGCTCTTCGGCGATGCACTGCATGAGGCAGGACTTGCCGCAGCGGCGGACGCCGGTGATGACCTTTATCATCCCGTCGTCATGGTAGAAGCCGCGAATCTTCTTCAGATAGTTTTCCCTAGGAAATAAACGCATACTGGCTCCAATCTTCATTGGATCCAGTATATCAAATTAGAGGCTTATTGAGGTATTCTTTATCGACTAAACGATTTATACCCCCATAACTAAGGAATTTACTATTCCCACTCGATAAAACAATAGTGTTTCATTTTTACGATTTTGTCCTCGTTTTATCCGTGGTTTCTTCTCGTTGTCAGCTGTATTCGGTTAGCCTCTCTCAGAGAAAACTCATCCCAAACTCAGCTCTTTTCATTTTACCATTTCGTGAGTTTTACGCCTGAGTTTCGACGAAGGATGGATTTGGTGCGCGGCCTGCGAAAACCCGCTATCCCCGTTCGATTGAATCCTTCTCTTTCGAATGAAATCTCCACCGAGAACGCGACTACGACAAGAGTTCTTGATGCCCTTCATTTCGGGTCGGCTTGCCAAGCATCATTCTGATTGAAACTCAAGGGGAGCGAGTTCGCTGTTCAGAAGGATTTCGCTGTCATTTCAGGGCAAACTCACGACGTCTCCGAAGATAGGTAAAAATGAGATTCCGCCTCGCTGACGCAGGAGCGCCCGCTTGCGAGAACACCCAGTAATTTCGATTCCGGGTCGTCGTCGAAAGCGACCTTCGCGATCGATCTCCACTTGCGTGGGGACATGCCAACCGATTTCGCGAAGAGGGTGGAGAAACTTGTTGCTCGTGCATACCCGCAACGATGCGCTACCTCGTCTATGCTCATATCATGGTCGGTGAGCAGTCTTTTCGCCAGCTCGATTCTTTCCGAGGAGACGAACTCGGTCACTGTCAATCCCGTCACCTGCTTGAATGTCTTCTTGAATTTGGTTGACCCCATGTTCGCGGCCTCGAGCAGGTCCTTCTGCCTGATCGCACCGCCTAGGTTGTTCTCGATGTACGATACGGCTCTCGCGATCGAAAGGCGGTCCTGCTCGGCCACTCCCTCGCACAGGCTCTCTCCCATCCTGAGCAGCCTTGCCATCACCAAGTTCGCGATTCCGGAATACAGGAGGCCCGCTTCCGGCCCCGAGATCTCCCTTGGAGTTATCTCGCCGAGCATCTCTGCTATTTCCGGATCCCAGGAAGCCTGGTTCCTCAGACCCTTCAGGCTGGTCGCTAGCGGTTTTAGTGCCTTGTCGATTCTTTCCCCGAAGACGCTTTGACAGTATTCGTCGTAGTACTCGATCTCCGTGTAAGAGAATCTCGCTCCTTTTGGAAGCAGGATCGAGCTTGTCTTGGGCTTTGCTTCCAGAAAGGCGGAAACACTTGATTGCGGCATGAGGCCATGTCTTTCGCGGCGGACGGCGAAATAACCGCCAGAATCGAAACAGAAGGGCAGGGGTTCTTTCAAAGTGAAATCGCAGCAGACGACGGAGAAGGACCGCCGCGCCTCCCACGCCCAGTACCACCCCTCGCATCTGCGCCCGTCACCTTCGAAGAGGGACCCCTCTCCGTTCCACTCATCTGCCAAGACGAGGCCGATTGACTCAAGCGAGGCCTCAAAGGTCTCCGTCGCGGCTTGCGCAGCGTGGGAGAACATCGTTTCCCTGTCGTACATCTTCCGATCCTTTTATTCGCGTTCGGACGCAATTCTTGCGCGCTCGGACTTTTCCTTCCAGGTGCAATCTGATTCAGATTAACCAAGGCTAACATTTCTTTGTCAATTATAGCGACAAAAGAAAGGCTCTCTGGTTTTGCGAAGAAGAACACGGAAAACGCTCGCGGAGGACATCGATGTCAGAACGAAGGTGGCCATGCTCGTCGTGCTCATAGCGACCGGGGCTATCGTGAAGGATTACGTTCTGGGCTCGGTTCTCTTTGCCGTCGTCGTCCTCCTCTCCTTCGCAATCGGGCGCGGAAGGATGGCGGCGTCTTTCTCTTTCGCCTACCTCTTTCTCATGGGCATCTTCTGGGTCACGACGATGCTTCCGCCGAACGCCGCCGGAGCCCTCGGCTCGTTCGCCCTGGCCTGCCGCACCTGCATGCCCATCTGCTTGTTCGCGGCGGTCTTCGCGACCACTACCAAGATTGGCGACCTCACGGCCGCCCTCTACGCGATGAGGCTGCCGAAGGCGGTTGTCGTTCCGCTGGTGATAGCGGTGCGGTTCTTTCCGACGCTCAAGGAGGAGTCTTCTGCCGTAGCGGACGCGATGAGGGTGAGGGGGCTCGCCCTTTCGCTTAAGAATCTCGTTTCGAAGCCGGCGCTGATGTTCGAATCCGTGGTCGTGCCCGTGATGCTGCGCTGCGCCAAGATCGCAGACGAGCTCGCTGCTGCGGCGGTTGCGCGCGGCATCGACCGGCCTGGAAGGAAGACCTCCTACAACGCGCCCCGGTTCGGATGGGTCGATTTCCTGCCTCTCTCGATCCTTGCCGCCTGCTGCTTGCTTCTTGTGGTTGCTAAGGCCAATCAGGGGATCGGAGGGTTACTGTGACGAAAAACGCTGTCGAGCTCAGAAGCGTCTCCTTCACCTATGCGGGGTTCGATGCCCCGGCGGTCGACGACGTGAGCTTTGCCGTCGCGCCGGGCGAATGCATCGTTCTTTGCGGGGAATCTGGCTGCGGAAAGACCACCGCGACCCGGATCGTCAACGGGCTGGCGGGTGGGTTCTATGAGGGCAGTCGGACGGGAAAGATCCTCATAGCGGGCAGGGATGTCGACGACCTGGAGGATTGGGAGCTCTCGTCTTTGACGGGCAGCGTTTTCCAGAACCCTCGCACTCAGTTCTTCAACCTCGACACGACCGGCGAGATTGCGTTTGGCATGGAGAACCTCGGCGTTCCCAGGGAGGAGATGCACAGGCGAGTGCGCGACGTCGTGCGCGAGCTCGGCATAGAGTGCCTGATGGGCAGAGGCATCTTCGAGCTCTCCGGGGGCCAGATGCAATCGGTGGCCTTCGCGAGCGCATGGGCCTGCAAGCCGAGCGTCTATGTCCTCGACGAGCCTTCGAGCAATCTGGACCCTCCCTCCATGGAGAAGCTCGCCTCCTTCATCTCGAAAGCCAAGTCGAGCGGGTCTGCCGTGATCATCGCCGAGCACAGGCTCTCCTACCTCGCGAGCGTCGCCGACCGGTACTTGCTCTTCGAAGGCGGTTCCGTCGCCGCCGAATGGGACGCGCAGCGATTCCTGGGGCTGCCCGACTCCGAGCGAGAGTCTTGCGGGCTCAGATCCTCCGAGCCGCCGAAGCTCGCCGACCTGATGCAGCGCCTTTCCCGTCCCGTCTCCGCCTTTCCCGCCGTCGAGGCGAGGGGAATCTATGCGGGGTACGAGAAGGGTGTGCCGGTCCTCGAGGGGATTACCGTCTCGTTCGACCCCGGGAGGGTCGTCGGCGTGGTCGGGCGAAACGGGGCAGGCAAGTCAACCCTGCTCAAGTGCCTGGCGGGGATCAAAAAAGAAGAGCTCGGGCATGTCCGGTTCCAAGGCTCGGTGGTCCCTCCCAAGAGAAGACCCAATCATGCGTTTCTGGTCATGCAAGACCCCGACTACCAGCTCTTTCGCCCGAGCGTGCGCGACGAGTTGGCATCCGCGGCCCCGTCTCCTTCCGACGTCGACGAACTTCGTCTCGAAGCGGTCCTGGAGGAGTTTGGCCTGGGAGATGTCGCCGACCGCCATCCCGCATCGCTCTCGGGAGGGCAGAAGCAGCGGTGCGTCTGCGCCATCGCGTCGAAATCGGGAGCGCAGGCGCTTCTCCTCGACGAGCCCACGAGCGGCCTGGACTTCCGGAACATGGAGCGCCTCGCGCTCATCTTGCGCGAAGAGGCGTCTCGCGGGAAGACGGTGGCGGTCGTCAGCCACGACACGGAGTTCCTGTCTAAGGCCTGCGACCAGATCGTGCTCATCGAGTGAGCCGGCCTGCAAAGACTGAGAAGGATTCCTATGAAAGAAAGGATTTGGAAATGACAGCAAAAGCAAAACAGAAGGAAAGCGGCAGCCTCAGCTCCAGGGACCTCATAGCCCTCGGCGTCTTCTCTCTGCTGTTCATGGTGGTGAGCATGCTCGTCGTGGGAATCACCTCCATGAGCGTCGTGGCGTACTGCGGCTGCTGCGCCATCGCGGCGATACCCGCCGGGATCGTCTGGGTCTACATGCATGCGCGCGTGCCGCGCGCAGGAACCTCGCTGATCATGGCCCTCGTCTTCGCCGTGGTCATCTTCGTCATCGGGTCGGGATGGCCCGTGGCGCTCGGCCTCGCCGTCGGCGGCGCCGTCTCCGAGCTGGCGCGGAAAGCGCTCGGGTACGGGAGGTTCGCAGGCGTCGCCGTGGGGTACGCGCTTTTCGAGACCTGCTGGGCGGCGGGCCTTTTCGTTCCCATGTTCGCCTCCCAGGACTACTACCGCGAGCTGATGGGGTCCAACAGCATCGACCCGGCCTACATGGAAGCCCTTCTGTCCACGGTGACTCCCGAGACGTTCGCGATCATCGCGGTCGTGACCTTCGCGGGCGGCATCATCGGCTCGCTGGTCGGACGGGCGGTGTTCAAGAAGCACCTCGAGCGCGCGGGAATCGCCTAGCGCCCTTTTTCAAAGCAACATGAGAGAAGAGGTATTCAATGAGCAAGGAAAGCAAAGGAAGGAAGCCGGGGGCCCTTTCCCGCTGCCTGCGGTTCGCGGGGAGAAGAAAGCCCCTCGTGTTCGCCTCCATGGCGCTGGCGGTCCTATCCGCGGCGGCGTCCTTCGTCCCATACGTGGCGATCTACTTCATGATTAGGGATGCGGTCGGGGTCTATCCGAACCTGGCCGCCGTCGACGTTTCGGCGATGACGGGCTACGCGGGCTTGGCGGTGGCAGGCATAGTCGTTGACGTGGGGTGCTATCTTGCCGCGCTGCTGTGCTCTCACGCCGCGGCGTTCGACGCGCAGTACCGCACGAAGCTCGATATCGCCGCCCATCTCGGGAGGATCCCTCTTGGGCACATAGCGCGGCTCGGCACGGGTAGGATCTCGAAGGTCATGGACGAGAGCGTCGGCGGGATCGAGCAGTTCATCGGCCATTCCATCCCGGACCTGGCGGCCACCGCCGCCGCGCCCGTCGTTTTGGCGGCGCTGCTTTTCGTCTTCGACTGGCGCTTCGGCGTCGCCACGCTGGCGGCGGTCGCCGTCGCATGCGTCGTGCAGTTCTCCGGCTATGCCGACAAGCGCGTCATGGCGAGCATGGGGCGCTACCAGGAAGTCAAGGAGCAGATGGGCAACGCCTCCGTGGAGTACGTCCGCGGAATGCGCGTCGTGAAGGCTTTCGGCCAGACGGCGCGCTCGTTCAAGCGCCTCTCCGACGCGATAAAGGACTACACCGGCCTCTCCCTCGACGTCACGCTCTTCTTCAGGAACTCCATGCCGGGCTTCACGGCGGTCCTCAACAACGCGTACCTGTTCGTTCTGCCCGTCGGCATACTCCTCGCCCCGGGCGCGCAGGACTGGCCGACGTTCGTGCTCTCGCTCGTCTTCTACCTCCTGTTCGTGCATTCGATATCGAGCGTGTTCACGAAGATCCTCTACGTGAGCGAGGACGGGATGCTCGCCCAGGCAAACATCGACCGTATCGACTCCGTGCTCGGCATCGAAGAGCTCTCTTGTCCCGAGACGCCGAAAGCCCCGAAGGACGCCTCGGTGTCCCTTCGGGACGTGACTTTCTCCTACGAAGACGACGCGGAGCCGGCGTTGCGCAACGTCTCGCTGGAAATCCCCGCCGGCACGGTGTGCGCGGTCGTCGGGCCGAGCGGCTCGGGCAAATCGACCCTCGCGAACCTCGTCGCCCGCTTCTGGGACGTCGATTCGGGCCAGGTTCTCGTCGGCGGCGTCGACGTCCGCGAGATGGGCCAGGATGAGCTGATGGGCAGCCTCAGCCTGGTGTTCCAGGATTCCCACCTCTTTCGCGAGAGCGTCGCGGAGAACATCAGGCGCGGCAGGCCGGGGGCGACCGACGACGAGGTGGTCGAGGCCGCGAAGGCCGCCCAGGCGGACGCGTTCATCAGCAGCCTTCCCCATGGCTACGCCACGGTAATAGGCTCCGAAGGCGTGCACCTGTCCGGCGGCGAACAGCAGCGGATAGCCATCGCGCGCTCGATCATTTCGGACGCGCCCATCGTGGTGCTGGACGAGGCGACCGCGTTCTCCGATCCCGAGAACGAGCATTTGATCCAGAAGGCGTTCGAGAGGCTCATGGCCGGCAAGACCGTGATCATGGTCGCCCACAGGCTCTCCACGGTCGTCGGTGCCGACAAGATAGTCGTGCTCGACGGCGGGCGCAAAGTCGAGGAAGGCACCCATCAAGAGCTCCTCGCCGCATCGGGGACGTACGCGAAGATGTGGAAGCAGTACACGGAAGCGGTCGAATGGGGCATCGAAGCGGCCCCGCGCGACGACACCCGATCCTCCGAAGCGACCGCCCCGCATGCAACGCAGGGCGTCTCCGCCGAGGAGTGCGACCCTGCGGAGAAACCCGGCAAGCCGTCGAGCGGCAGGGCGCCTTGGCTTCAGAGGACGTTCAACCTTTCCGACGAGGGCTACGTCGGCCTCAAGCGCTCGGCCATTGCTTGCACCTTGAGCGATCTGGCGCTCATGATCCCCTTCGTCTGCACGGTCGCCGCGTTCGCGGCTCTCGTGGGGACCCTTGCGGGCGAGCCGTTCGACGCCGCCGTGCTCTGGTCAATCTTCGCCGTGGGGCTTGCGGGGATGGCGGTGGTCTTCGTCGCTTCGAGAAACGACTACAAGAAAACCTACGTGGCCGCGTACACCGAGTCCGAAGGCACCCGCCTGCGCCTCGCCGACCACCTGAGGAAGCTGCCCATGAGCTTCTTCAACCGCCGGGACACGACCGACGTGGCCGACCGCATCATGGGGGACGTGACGGCGCAGGAGTCCATGCTCTCGTCGACGCTCCCGCAGCTCATCGCCGGAATCGTGTCGACCGTGGTCATCTGCACGATGCTGGCATTCTTCGACTGGCGGCTCGCCTGCTGCGTTATGGTCACGCTTCCGCTTTCGGCAGGGGTCATCGCCTTGAGCCGCCGTCATCAGTCGCGCCTTTTCGAAAGGCAGAATCGAGTCCGCCTGGATGCGCTGGCGTGCGTGCAGGACTACCTCGAGGGCATCAAGGACATGAGGGCCTGCAGGGCGGTGGGCAAGGACTCCGCCGCCATGGAGCAGGCGATGCTCGAGCTCAAGAGGGTGACGATGCGGGTCGAGCTCGCCGTCGACGTCTCCGTCTCCCTCGCGAGCGCCATCCTCCGCTCGGGAGTCGGTTTGACCGCCTGCGTCGGGGCGGTGCTTCTCGCCTCCGGCGGCGTGGACTTCATGGTTCTGCTCATGTTCTTGCTCATCGTCTCCCGCGTCTACGGGCCCATCCTCGCCCTCGTCTCGCAGCTGCCCAACCTTCTCAACCTCTCGACGAAGACCGCCCGCATCAAGGCGGTCATGGACGAGCCCGAAGCGAGGGGGTCCGCCTCGGCGGATGTGCCCGGCCACGACCTGTCCTTCCAGGGCGTCCGGTTCGGGTACGGCGACGAAGAGGTGCTCCACGGCGTAAGCTTCGTCGCGCGCGAGGGGGAAGTCACCGCGCTCGTCGGGCCGAGCGGCTCGGGCAAGTCGACCTGCGCCCAGCTGGCGGCCAAATTCTGGGAGCCCGACAGCGGCAGGGTCCTCTGCTCTGGAAAGGACATCGCCGAGTTCTCCGAGGAATCGTGGCTCGCGCACGTCTCCATAGTCTTCCAGGACGTGGTCCTTTTCGACGACACGGTTGCGAACAATATTCGCATCGGCCGCGAAGGCGCCTCCGACGAAGAGGTGGCCGAGGCTGCAAGGGCGGCGCACTGCCTGGAGTTCATCGAGAGGCTTCCCCAGGGGTTCGACACGGTGCTGGGCGAGAACGGCGCCTCCCTCTCGGGCGGGGAGCGCCAGCGCCTCTCCATTGCGAGGGCTCTCCTGAAAGACGCGCCCGTGGTGCTCCTCGACGAGGCGACCGCCTCGCTCGACCCCGAGAACGAGACGCTTATCCAGAGAGCGGTCGGAACCCTGTGCGCAGGCAAAACGGTAATCGTCATCGCCCATCGACTGAGGACCGTCGCCAATGCGGACAAGATCGTCGTCCTAGACAGCGGGCGCGTGGCGGAGGAGGGGAACCACAAGACGCTGCTCGCCGAAGACGGGCTGTACGCGAGGCTGTGGAGGCTCCAGCAGGAAAGCTCGTCGTGGACCGTTCCCGCCGACAGGGGCGATGCCGCCGATGTCCCGACGGGCAGATGAGCGGATGGGCGGGCGAGAATCCTCCGAGGACTACCTCGAGGCCATCCTCGTGATCCGCCGCCTGCGCGGGTCGTGCCGCAACG
>ERZ857801.2769-NODE-2769-length-13802-cov-2.728232_pt1 | contig 13802 bp, 13 predicted proteins | sample MGYA00519762_ERZ857801 | MGnify/ENA primary metagenome ERZ857801 (study PRJEB31778, sample SAMEA3449368) | human gut metagenome | biome: human gut; feature: human-associated habitat; material: faeces | place: United Kingdom | collected 2010/2012 ...
TTTTCTGACAGGCCGGATCAGACATTTTTCCCCATACCCAACCAGATCCATACGCCCTGCAATTTTCAATCCTTCGAGAACCAGTTCTCTGTTGACTGGATTCTTATATTGCATAAGCGCACGTTGAATGGCTTTTTCATGGGCGCTCTTCGGCACATAAACCTTTTCGCCTGTAAGAGGATGGATCCCCGTGTAATACATACAGGTAGACAGTGTAGAAGGTGTTGGGTAAAAGTCCTGCACCTGCTCCGGAGTAAAGCCAAGATCACGGACATATTCTGCCAGTTTCACAGCCTCTTTCATGGTACATCCCGGATGGGAGGACATAAAATATGGCACGGCAAACTGCTGTAAGCCAGCCTTCTTATTTGCCTTGTCAAATTCCTTCAAAAATTTCTCATACACTTCGTGGGACGGCTTGCCCATATATTTCAGCACCTGATTGGAAACATGCTCAGGAGCTCCACGAAGCTGTCCGCTTACATGATATTTGGCAAGTTCATTAAGAAAAGTCTTGTCCGGGTCTGCCAACACATAATCGAAACGCACACCGGAACGGACAAATACTTTTTTTACTTTTGGAATATTTCTTAGTTTTTTCAGCAGCTGTATATAGTCTTTATGACTGGCATTTAAATTTTTGCAAGGTGTAGGGAACAGGCATTGCCGGTTCTTACAGGTTCCTGTGTGAAGCTGCTTCTGACAGGACGGATGTCTGAAGTCCGCTGTCGGCCCTCCTACATCATGGATATATCCTTTAAAGTCTTTTTCTTCGGTAAGCTTCTCTGCTTCCATAACAAGAGACTCATGGCTTCTCGTCTGGATAATTCTCCCCTGGTGGAACGTCAGCGCACAGAAATTACAGGCGCCAAAACAGCCTCGGTTGCTGATAAGGCTGAATTTCACTTCTGAGAGTGCCGGAATTCCGCCTGCTTTTTCATAGGACGGATGGTACGTTCTCGTATAAGGCAATGCATATATATCGTCCATTTCCATCTGTGTAAGCGGTTTAGAAGGGGGATTCTGTACCACATATACATGCTCGCTGTATTTTTCAACGAGACGTTTCCCCGAAAATGGATCGGTATTACAATACTGGGTATAGAAGCTCTTGGCATACCTTTTTTTGTCTTCTCTTAGCTCCTCAAAAGAAGGCAGAAGAAGCTTGTCATACACTGCATCTGCATCCGTCACTTTGACTACCGTTCCGTCTATATATGTCAGATCCTGTACAGCAATATGCGCATCCAGGGCTTCCGCAATCTCTATAATGGAGCGTTCTCCCATCCCGTAGGAGATGATGTCTGCCGCAGAATCTAACAGAATGGAACGCTTCAGTTTGTCAGACCAGTAGTCATAGTGGGCAAGCCTTCTAAGGCTTGCTTCTATCCCGCCCAGGATAATGGGCACATTTTTATATACCTGTCGAATGAGATTTCCATATACGGTACACGCATAGTCCGGCCGTTTTCCCATAACTCCACCGGGCGTATAGGCATCTTTTTTTCTTCTTTTTCTGGATACGGAATAATGGTTCACCATAGAGTCCATGTTTCCCGCTGATACGAGAAATCCAAGACGTGGCTCTCCGTACTCCATAATACTTTCTTTTCGCTTCCAGTCAGGCTGCGGAATCATTCCAATCTTATAACCGCGGGATTCCAGGAGCCGACTGATAATCGCATGTCCAAAGGAGGGATGATCCACATAGGCGTCTCCGGTAACATAGACAAAATCTACCTGTTTCCACCCGCGCTTTACCATGTCTTCCCTACAAATCGGTAAAAATTTCCGGCTCATTGTTTAAATTCCACATCTTTCATATGTCTCGTTAAAAATTTCAAAATAGTCACGAATAAAATAATCTGCAAGTCTCTTCTTTTCTTCTGTCAGCGGGCGGGAAAATGCATCATCTACCGCACAGACTTCCATCCCTGCATTTTTTCCTGCACGAATACCGTTTGGTATATCCTCAAATACCAGGCAATTTTCCGGCTTCATCTGCAAGTCCTCTGCTACCTTCAGATACACGTCCGGACTGGGCTTGCCAGAAGCCACCTCACATGCAGTCCGTACAGAAGCAAAATAGGATTCGATTTTCAGTGCTTTTAAGGCTGTCTCGGCAAGGGTACGCCCATTGCTTGTAGCAATGCCAAGCAGGACGTTCTGCTCCTGCATTTTATTTAAAAATTCTCTGGCTCCAGGTTTTAGACACACCTTTGTCTTATATAGTTCCATCGTCATATTCGTCCACTCTGCCTGGACTTCTTCTACCGTCTTATGTAGGCCGGGAAACATATCCACAAAATAGGCCGCTGTCTCTGTATAGCTTTTCCCCTCGATTGCCTTATGAAAATCCTCCGGCAAAGTCAGATGATACTTTTGTACATATTCTTTGTCTACCTCCGGCCAGATCCACATAGAATCTATCAGGGAACCATCCATATCAAAAATTACCGCTTTTTTCTCTTTTAACATAACTGCTCCTTTTCTTCTTCTGTTAATTCTCGGTACTCTCCCGGCTTTAATGTCTGATCTAGGACAAGATTTCCCATCTGGATCCGTTTCAAATACAGCACCTGCTTTCCAACCGCATGAAACATCCGTTTTACCTGATGAAACTTTCCCTCCTGGATAGTCAGTTCAATTTCGGAAACTTCACCAGAGGAAAGAATCTTTAGCTTCCCCGGCAATGTCCTTTTTTTCTCTCCAATATCTATCCCTTCTGCAAAGGACTCTATATCCGCCTGTGTTACCCTTCCTTGAATCCTGGCAAAATAGGTCTTGTCCACATGCTTTTTCGGGGAAAGTATCTTATGTGCAAATCCTCCGTCATTCGTAAGCAGAAGAAGTCCCTCTGTATCTTTATCCAGTCTTCCCGCTGGAAACAAGTCTTTTCTTGGATTTTCCATAAGAGATAATACGGTCTTTTCTTTTTTATCCTGTGTTGCAGACACCACCCCTGCCGGTTTATTCATCATATAATAGACATAGGGCGCATAGTGCACCTCATTTCCTGACACATATACACGATTTATATCTGTGTCAATCTTTGTATCCGGCCTTTTCACTACTTTTTTGTCTACTTCTACCATACCTTTTACAATCTGTCTCTTTACATCTCCACGTGTGGCCGCTGACATATCTGCAAGATATTTGTCCAGTCTTATTTTCATACAATACCCGTCCCTTTTTTATCTGCCTGACTGCCAGCGCCATCCCGGCAGATATTTATTCTTAAGCATCCCGTTTAAAAGCTTTCCAAAGCCTAAAGAATATCCATCCACACAGACTAGATACCATCCTTTTTCTGTATCTGAAACAAGATCCGAGACTTCCAGAGTCTCTCCTTTTAAGTATTTCACTACTCTCTCATCTTCGCAGGGAAAATTTAAAATATAGGGATACTCTTCACGTTTTAAATACATTGCAAGTGCCTGGCTCGGCTCAAAACGGTTCTTTTTCAGCTCTCCTAAAAGTAATCCTGTTCTAAGGAAACGCAGTTTTTTCTTTTGTGGGATCCCTTCTGGCATATAATAGACCCTTTCGCCGCGTATTTCCAGTCTTGTCCTGTCAAACGGCCGCTTGATGGACTGTAAAAATTCCTCTAATTCTACCGGCATCCTGCTTTCAAAAGCGCGCGCTTTCCCTGTCGGCTCTTTTTCCGGAATTTCTCCATTTTTCTTCAACAATGCAAGGAAATGTCCTTCCCCTTTCATGCGATGGGGGAAAATACGCACTGTCTTTTCAAGGTCTGCGTTCTCTGCCTGTACTCCGTTCCCAATACCATGTGAGAACCCTTCATATCCTTCCATCTCGCAGAGTTCGAATTCCGGACACTGCTCTAAAAGCCAGGAGATCACCTGCTCATTCTCACTTTGGTCAAACGTACAGGTCGAATACAGCATCATTCCGCCAGGTTTCAGCATAGAAGCCGCCTGTACAATAATACTCTTCTGAATTTTAGAAAAATAGGAAGGCCCATGTTCCTCCCATGCCTTTATCATTTTTTTGTCTTTCCGAAACATTCCCTCACCAGAACAAGGTGCATCGATAAGTATTTTGTCGAAAAAATTTTCAAACACTCCCGACAGCTTCCCTGGTTCTTCGTTTAATACAAGAAGATTTCCGATTCCAAACAGCTCTAAATTTTTTAAGAGTCCCTTCGCCCTGGAGGCACTGATGTCATTTGCCGCCAGGAGCCCCTCCCCTTTTAATTTTGCTCCCAGTTCTGTAGCCTTTCCGCCAGGAGCAGCACAGAGATCCAGCACCTTCTCTCCCGGCGTGACAGGGAGTCTGTCTGCGGGAGTCATGGCGCTTGGTTCTTGCAGATAGTAAAGCCCTGCAAAATAATAGGGATGCTTTGCCGGCTGTATCACATCGCCGTCATAGTAAAATCCATTCTGTATCCAGGGAATACGCTCTAAGCTCCAAGGAGCAATTTTTAAGAACTCTTCAACAGAAATCTTATTTGTATTGACCCGCAGGCCATAATGGCGCTCCTCCTCAAAACATTTTAGATACTTCTCATAGTCTGTTTTTAAAAGTGCGCGCATCTTTTCTTCAAATGGCTTAGGTAAATTCATTGTCTTTCCTCCACATGTGAATGATTATAGCATAAATCCCTGTGTAAAACTACCCTGTTGCCTCTCCGCTTAATAGACACAGGAAATCTTTCGTTTTTCTAAATATTTTAGTGCCGGATAAGGATTGACGCTGATTTCTTTTCCGTTTAGCGTAAGATAGATTCCTACATGCAGATGAACCGGAAAATTTCCTGTTGTCCCTTCCTTTTTACTGTAACCAGTATCTCCCATATACCCGAGCAGATCTCCTGCATGCACGTAGTCGCCCACCTCAACTTCAGCGTAAGAATCCAGATGTGCATAATAAAAATAGGCGCCGTTTTCTGTCTCAATTCCCAGACGATAACCGCCAAGTTCCAGCCAGCCCTTTTGGGACACTACTCCGTCTGTCATGCTGACGACCGGATAATACCCTCTTTTGTCCCTGGACGGCATAATATCCGTCCCTTCATGTCCTCTTTCGCCCTTGTAACTCCTTGAGAACATCCAGGAATTTTCAAAAGTGACGGACACATCCGGATGATTGGAAGCCTCTGGAACCGGAAAATATTTCAAGTCGTTCCAGATTGCCTTGCATGCCTTAACATAGGTGTCCCATCCATTCACCCTTTCCCACTTTTCCTTTGTCAGACACAGTGTTTCCACCGGATAAAAGGACTTTTTTCCTTCTGCCTCAAAGTCAGTTTCCAGCCAGTAAAGGGCAAGGAGCTCCCCGGGTGCTTCCATATCTTCTACTTGTTTGAGCATTTCTTCACTGACTGGCTGCATTCGAAACCCCTCTGTTTCAATTGTTCTCTCTGATAGGCGGCTTTCCGATGCACGCTCCATTACCTTATGAATAGAAATAGATAAAAAAAGAAGAAGGAAAAAATTAAAAATCAGATAATGACGATATACTCTCCTTTTCAAAAAATCCTCTTTTTCTTTTACTATATGAATTCAGAAAACAAAAAATACATTTTGGCAGCCCGCATAAAATACTCCCTGTCCAAAGGCTCCCTGCCTTTTTTATACATAAAAGCCGGTGCTGCTTCATATATCTAAATGAGCACGATTGCGGAGGTCTTTCATTATGGCAAAACGATATTTTACTATTGCTCTATGTATTCTTACATTTGCAGCAATGCTCGCATTCCCAAAAGCAGTTTTCAACGGTGCAAGTGAAGGGCTTCTGCTCTGGTTTCAGATTATTATTCCAACACTGTTTCCCTTTCTTTTGATCACGAATCTTTTATTGCTGACAGACAGTATTCATTATATCGCCCGCAGCATAGCGCGGCCTTTGCGTTTCCTTTTCCGCGTATCAGGTAACGGAAGCTTCGTACTGCTCGTCGGTTTTCTGTGCGGATACCCTATGGGTGCCAAGATGACTGCGGATCTGGTCACCTCCAATAAAATAACGGAAGCTGAAGGAAGGTATCTTTTGTCTTTTTGTAACAACACAAGTCCTGTATTTATTCTCAATTTTATTGTATGGAAAACACTGGGACAAGAGAGTCTTGCTCTTCCAACACTGTTCATTCTGATACTGTCCCCCATGTTTGTAAGCTTTCTCACACGACGTTTTTATCTGAAGGGGGCTTCCTGCTTTCCCGACATTCGCACAGCAAAACAAGAAAAGAAAAAACTAGATTTTACTGTTGTAGATGCCTGTATGATGAACAGTTTTGAAGCGATTGTAAAGGTGGGCGGCTATATCATATTGTTTTCTGTACTGCTGACACTTATAAAGGAGCTGCCCTGGGAAAATCCGGCTTTAAACCTCCTGTTGCCTACATTGGAGGTAACAAACGGGATCTTAATACTTCATCAGTTTTCTTTTCCGTTTATTTTAGAATATCCGGCTATTCTCGCCCTTACCTCTTTCGGAGGGCTTTGTTCCATTGCACAGACGCAGTGTATGATTCAAAAAACCGGGTTTCCGATTCTTCCTTACATCATAGAAAAACTGGCTGCCGCACTGGCAGCCAGTCTCCTGGCATTATGTTATCTGTTTTTGCAAGGTCTTACCTTATAATCACATTTCCTCCAGACTGTTCTGCTCTGGATAATCCTGTGCGTTTTCGTCTGGAATCTCCAGTTCAGCACGATTAGAGCGCACTGTGTCATAACATTCCTGTAAAGAATTAATCAGGCCATCATACTTGGTTGCATAGCTGTCCAATGTATGTCCGATAATGCTCTCCGCGTTGGCGAGTAAATCATCTGTATACTGGATGGCCCCAATCCGGATCGCATTTGCATCTGAAGTGGCGTTGTCTATAATCTCCTGTGCCTGAGCTGTCGCCTGTGTAACGATCTCGTTTGCCTGGGCATACGCCTGCTGCATGATCTCATGTTCACTGACAAGTTCTGTTGTCTGCACTTGTGCTTCCTCAATCATCGCGTCTGCTTTCGCTTTTGCATCTGCAAGGATAGCATCTCGGTTGCTGATAATTTTTTGGTATCTCTTAATTTCATCCGGCGTCTTCATGCGCAGCTCTCTTAACAGCTCATCTAAATGTTCCTTATTTACAATAATCTTCGTTGTTGACAAGGGCTGAAATTTACAGTCTCTGTCAATATATTCTTCAATCTCTTCAATAATCTGTTCAATACGGCTACTCATTATTACACTCTCCTTTTGCGTTCATCTTTTCCCTTAATTTAACAGCTGCTGCTCCCGGCACAAATTGTGAAATGTCTCCCCCAAAAGCGGCAATCTCTTTCACTGTTGTAGAACTCAAATAAGAATATTCAATACTGGTCGTCAGAAACATGGTCTCGACATTGGGTTCCAACTTGTGATTTGTCTGTGACATCTGCAACTCGTATTCAAAATCTGTAATTGCCCGCAGTCCTCTGATTACAACATCCGCTTTCGTCTCTCTTGCAAAATCAATCAGCAATCCATGAAACGGGACAATTTTTACATTCGTTATGTCTTTTGTCACTTCTTTTAACATTTTAACACGTTCTTCTACAGAAAACAACGGCATTTTCGCATTATTATTCAATACTCCGACAATCAATTCATCCACTATTTTACAAGATCTGTGTATAATATCCAGATGTCCGTATGTAACCGGGTCGAAGCTTCCCGGATAAATTGCTCTCAACATATTTCTTCCTTTCCGGCACGTTCCAAAAATACATGTTTATTTGTTTTATATTCTTTTGTCTTTATCACTGCATACCCAAAGTCTTCGATATAAGAAAAATCGGTATCCTTTGCAGCCTCCACAATAATGACTGTGTCTTCATATACCAGTTCAGAGTCTTTCAGATAATGAAGTACTTCCCTTTCCAGTTCCTGGTGGTAAGGAGGATCCATAAAAATATAGTCAAATGTTCGTTCTCCTTCCAGACAATACAGCGCTGCCATGACATCTTTCGTAAGTGTCAGCGCCTTTTTCTCCAGCCTTGTCGTTTTTAGGTTACTCTTGATACATTCCATCGCTTTTGGATTCTTTTCAACAAACACAGCCTCCTTCGCTCCCCGACTTAACGCCTCAATTCCAATTCCGCCGCTGCCGCTGAATAAATCCAAAAAGACACAGTCATAAAGAAAGGGGGCAATCATATTAAATAATGTCTCCTTGATCCGATCGGTTGTCGGTCTAGTCTCAAGACCATCCAGAGTTTTTAATTGTAATCTCTTTGCACTTCCTGCAATCACTCTCATACTGCCACCTCACCAGCTTCAACTACGCTGAATTTTAGCAGAAAAAAGCACTCAGGTCAATCCTAAGTGCTTTCCTCTATAAAAAAATACTTATTTACCAGCCATCTGTTTTTCTTGCTGTTCAATCATTTTCTTGACCATATAACCGCCAACAGAACCATTCTGTTTGGAAGTAAGGTCTCCGTTGTATCCGTCAGTAAGCGGTACTCCTAATTCATTTGCTACCTCATACTTAAATTTGTCCAGTGCACCCTTAGCTTCTGGTACAGCTGCTCTGTTAGATGAACGACTTGCCATGTTACTTTTCCTCCTTTTGCAACTTTTTTGTAACTAATCGTTACGTCTCAAGTATTTTGTAACCCTTTTTAAGTTACAACCATAGTATATGGAGGATTCTATCTTTTACACTAGAAATTACTTCCTTTTTTGCTACATTTTTGCATTTTTAGTCTTGTTTTTATTTCTGCCGCAGTTTAAAGGGTTGTCTCCAGCATAACCTCTGACATATACCGCCAGAGCAGCTTTTTTAATTCCTGGTATTTTGGTTCTTCATAAGAGCAGGAGGTGTTTAAAATCCAGTCCGCTGCTTCACTTGCCTGCTTTAAAACTTCTGCATCCTGGAAGACATCCGCTACTTTAAAATCCATAATCCCACTTTGCCGTATTCCAAACAAATCTCCAGGCCCCCGCAGCTTTAAATCTTCTCCGGCAATGTAAAAACCGTCATTGGAATGGTTCAATATATCCAAACGTTTCCGCGTCTCTTTTGTCTTTGAAGCGCTCATAAAAATACAGTAGGACTGTTCCTTTCCACGTCCTACCCTGCCACGCAGCTGATGAAGCTGCGCAAGTCCAAAGCGTTCCGCATTTTCAATCATAATAACCGTTGCATTGGGGACATCAATTCCAACTTCAACCACTGTAGTAGATACAAGTATCTGAATTTCGTTTTTTGAGAAAGCTTCCATAATACTGTCTTTTTCCGCCTGCTTCATCCTGCCGTGCAAAACGCCAATCTGGATTTCTTTTCCCATCACGCTTTCTAACTCTCTCGCATAATCCAACACATTTTCCGCTTCGAGATGTTCGCTTTCTTCTACCATTGGACAGATGATATAGCATTGTCTTCCTGCCGCAATCTGTTTTTGCATAAAAGAATATGCGGTATTCCGATATCCGGTATCCACCACACAATTTTTAATTGGAAGCCTGTTCTTCGGTAGTTCATCGATAATGGAAATATCCAGATCTCCGTATAAAATAATCGCAAGCGTGCGGGGAATCGGCGTGGCGCTCATAACAAGAATATGTGGCCACTTTCCCTTTCCTGCCAGCGCCTCTCTTTGCCTGACACCGAACCTGTGCTGTTCATCTGTCACTACAAAAGCAAGCCTGTGATAGGAAACTTTTTCCTGTATCAGCGCATGTGTCCCGATAATAATCTGGACTTTGCCACTTTCAATCCGTTCATATGCAAGACGTTTTTCCTTTGCTCCCATTGACCCTGTCAAAAGTTCCGTCTGCACCTGCAATCCATACTCTTCCAGTATTTTCGTGATATTTGCGTAATGCTGGCGCGCCAGAACCTCTGTAGGTGCCATCAGTGCTCCCTGATACCCGTTTAGGGCGGCAGACAAAAGTCCCAGAACGGCTACAATCGTCTTTCCTGAACCTACATCTCCTTGCACCAACCTGGACATTACATATTTTCCCTCTAAATCTGTACAGATTTCCTCCCAGACTTTCTTTTGAGCATTTGTCAGCTCATACGGCAGAGCGTCAATAAATTTATCAATTTCAGGCCGCCTTCGCAGGGGAAAGTGATTTTTAACACGTTCCCCGCCTGCTTTCATCTGTCTTAACGATAAAATAAAAATTAAAAATTCATCAAATACGACTCTTTTTCTTGCACGATAAAAAGATGCCTTTTCCTCTGGAAAATGCATCTTTTGTACTGCATCTGCATAGCAGCAAAGTCCGTATCTTTCACAAATTTCCAACGGAAGAAAATCCCATTTTGGATCGAGCAGTGTAAACGCCTGCTTTACAGCCTTTCCTACCGCATTGTTTGTAAGACCTGCTGTAAGCGGATAGACAGGCTGCATAGTATCCAGCTTCTTTTCATAATTAGAAGCCGGATAAAAAATTTCCGGATGCTCCATAAGAAGCTGATCCCTTCTCCTGACAATCCGCCCCCGTAATATAATAGTTCCGCCTTTTGAAAGCGTGTTTTTTAAAAATGGCATCCGAAACCAGATTACTTTCATTGTTCCGGTTATATCTTTGACATAAATGGTCGTAATCTGCATATTCCGGCTTCCGCCTGTCTGCACCCTGCCGAAAACAACGCCCGATATAGCAACCGTTTTTCCTTCCTCTGCCTCTCGGATCGCCACAGGCGGCTCATATACCTCATAGCTTCTCGGATAAAGAGAAAGTAAATCTTTGATTGTATAAACATGGAGCTTCTCAAACAGTTTTTCTGTCTTTTCTCCCACACCCTTTAAGGCACTGATTCTGGAATTTATATCCATTTTCCTACTCCACAGATATTACATAATAGTAGATTGGCTGTCCGCCCGCATGCATGTCAACATCCACATCCGGATATAATTCTTCTACTTCTTTTGCAAAACGCAGAGCGTCCTCTTCTAAAACATCCTGACCATAGTACAGACTGATCAATTCAGAATCTTCCTCCACCAGCTTAGAGAGCATTTCCTTTGCCGTCTGCTCTACAGACTGACCTACCGAGAGAATTCCGGCATCGCCAATTCCCATGATGTCGCCCTCGTGGATTTCTTTGTCATCAATGCGCGTATCCCTTACGGCATACGTAATCTGTCCGGTCTTTACATTGGCGATTCCTTCCTTCATCACATCCACATTGGTGTCAATGTCTGCCTCAGGCATATAGTTGATAACCGCAGTAATTCCCTGCGGTACAGTCTTGGTAGGAATCACGAGAATATCCTTGTCTTTTGTAAGAGACTGCGCCTGGTTTGCCGCCAGAATGATATTTTTATTGTTAGGAAGTATAAAAATATGCTCCGCATTGACATGGTCGATTGCCGTCAGCATATCCTCCGTACTCGGATTCATCGTCTGACCGCCCTCAATGATATAGTCTACTCCCAGTTCACGGAAAATATCATTCATGCCTTCCCCTATAGAAACTGCAATAAATCCCACTGGTTTGCGCGGTTCTTTCTTCTCTTTTTTCTGCTGGGCGGCCACTTTTTCTGCATCCCGTATCAGTTTTTCCTGGTGTTCCTCTCTCATATTGTCAATCTTCATACGTGAGAGCTGGCCATAAGTAAGCGCCTTTTGGATCGCAAGTCCGGGATCATTTGTATGGACATGAATTTTTACTATGTCGTCGTCTGCCACACAGACAATCGAATCCCCAATCGACTCCAGATATGCTTTGAATTCTGTCTCCTCCTGGTCTGTGAACGCTTTCTCTGTCATAATGATAAATTCTGTACAATACCCAAATTTGATGTCTGCCTCTGCCTGCGCGCTTGGCTTTACAATCTTAGTACCGCCGCTTGATTCTATCGCTGAATAATCGATTTCTTTTCCTAGAAACGCATCATACGCACCGGTCAGTACTTCTAAAAGCCCCTGTCCGCCGGAATCTACGACCCCTGCCTCTTTTAATACCGGAAGAAGCTCCGGCGTTTTATCGAGTACCTCCTGTGCATGGGAGAGAACCTCCGGAAGAAACTCTTCCAAATCATCTGTTGTTTCTGCCAGCTCTGCCGCCTTTTGCGCAATTCCTTTTGCCACAGTAAGAATCGTACCTTCCTTTGGCTTCATAACAGCTTTGTAAGCCGTCGCAGTTGCCCGTTCGCACGCTTTCGCCAAAATCGGAACATCGATCTCTTTGCAGTCCCTTATCTCTTTTGTAAATCCTCTTAAAAGCTGTGAAAGAATCACACCTGAATTTCCCCTTGCCCCACGCAGAGAACCAGAGGAGATAGCCTTGGAAATCGCAGTCATATCCGCTTCTTTTAGCGCACTTACCTCTTTTGCCGCCGACATGATCGTCAAGGTCATGTTCGTTCCCGTATCTCCATCTGGAACTGGAAAGACATTCAGTTCATTGATAAATTCTTTTTTCGCTTCTAAATTTGCCGCACCGGCAAGAAACATTTTCTGAAGCATCTTAGTGTCTATCGTTTTAATACTCACGATAAATATCCTCCTTAATCAATCACTCTGACACCTTCAACGAAGATGTTTATTTTATCTACCGTCATTCCGGTGAATTCTTCCACCTTGTATTTTACGTTGTTCATAAGGTTATCAGAAACAGACAAGATATTCACCCCATATGATACAATCACATGAAAATTCAATGTCAGAATGTTGTCCTCTGAAATCTCAACCTGGATTCCATGTGTCAGACTTTCTCTCTTTAGAAGTCTTACCAGGCCATCCTTCATATTCACCGCTGCCATACCAACGATTCCGAAACACTCCACAGCAACGGAACCGGCATATTTTGCAATCACTTCTGGATTTACTGTAATAATTCCAAGTTCTGTGCTCATACTTCCTTTCATCATATATTCCCTCCAATTCTGAAATGGATTTCGCTCACAAACAGCGTCCATATCTGGGACGCTGATACGTGTATTATACTATCTCTTCCACAAATTTACAATATAGATTCATAAACTGCGCTTAAAATGTCCAATATAGAATCTGTCGGCATGCCCGCTGTGTCCATACAAATGTCATACTGCTCCATATCCTCCCAGCGGCAGTCCGTATAAGTGTTATAGTAATACCGCCTCTGCTTGTCAATTTTTTTAATGAGATACGCGGCCTCTTTCTCGTCCACCGAAGCACGCTCCATGATCGTCTTCACACGTTTATGAAACGGAGCATAGAAAAAGATATTGCGGACATTTTCTCTTTCTCTTAGTATATAGTTTGCACATCTGCCGACAATAATACAATCTTCTTTATCTGCAAGCTCTAAAATCAATTCTTTTTCAGTCTCAAACAAAACATCATTCATAGGCTCATAGCGGAAACGGCGGTTCATCTGCATGTCGTCCTCTACCGGATATCTCCACGGATCTGCCCTTTTTTCATCTACCTTCAGCAATTCCTCGTAAGAAATATTGTTCTCTTTACTGGCGAGATAAATCAGCTCTTTATCGTAATAATGAATGCCGAGCCTTTCTGAGAGCTTCTGTGCAATAGACCGTCCATTACTGCCATATTGTCTTCCTATCGTAATAATCCTTTTTTTCATAACTGACCCCGCTTTCTGCTTATATTCAATCATTTCTATGGCATTTTCTTACTGTAATTTTAACATGAAAAAAGAAATCTGTGAACCTGAAAAGATAAAATAGAAAAAATGCTTGCATTCATTTCATCTTTCTGTTAGAATATCATTGTTATGAGCCTATATGGACGAGTTCAGATTGTTAGGAGGTGCAATGATGGCTAAATGTGCTATTTGTGAAAAGGGTGCTCACTTCGGAAACAACGTAAGTCACTCTCATAGAAAAACACCAAAAATGTGGAAA
>ERZ857801.2774-NODE-2774-length-13771-cov-8.000729_pt1 | contig 13771 bp, 9 predicted proteins | sample MGYA00519762_ERZ857801 | MGnify/ENA primary metagenome ERZ857801 (study PRJEB31778, sample SAMEA3449368) | human gut metagenome | biome: human gut; feature: human-associated habitat; material: faeces | place: United Kingdom | collected 2010/2012 ...
TATAAGAACCGCCGCGGGCCACCTTGTATTCGGATGTCTCTTTCGTCTTCTCATTATACGGATACGATACATAGTCGGAACGAGTCCATTCGGCTACGTTGCCATGCATGCTGTACAGCCCGAACGGGTTGGCTTCGTATGCCTTGCCACCCACCTGGACCAGGTTGCCGTCGTCTACGCTCTCTTCTTTCGGAAGGAAGGTATAGTATTTGTACCACGGGTTGGTCTTCGACATCGGCTGCGGGTCTACACCGTAAACGGCGAACAGCAGCGTCGTCTTGTCAGCCAGGTTGTCCTTCTTGCCGAAGTCCGTGTGCATGTCGCCATACCAGAAGTCCTGGTCGCTACCTGCACGGCAAGCCCATTCCCACTGTGCTTCGGTCGGAAGCGTGATCTTGAGGCCTGTCTTCTCGCTTACTTTCTGGCAGAATTCCATGGCATCGTTGTAGCTGACACGGATCACAGGCTGTTCGGGTTTGTTGGCCGGATAACCTTGGTTCACGTGGTCTTTCCACTGCTGGTCCACGAAACGGCTGTCGTGATCCGGGAAGACGGTCTGGAACTGTTCGTTGGTCGTCTCCAGTTCAGCCATCCAGAAGCCTTTGCTGATCTTCACTTTGGCTGTCGGATAGGCATCCGGTTCGCCATGATAGCTACCCATCACGAATTCGCCGGCAGGAATACGGACGAAGTTCACCTTCACGCCCGGAGCGATCTCGACCACCTTACGGGTTTCAGGTTCCTTAGCCAGCATTTCTTTGATCCGGTCAGGACCGAACGGCCAACCTTTTACCTTCACGGCCTTTTCCTTCACCGGAGCGGCCTTTTCAGGCATTTCCGGGGTGATCGGACCTTGCTTCTTCAGATAGTCGGCATAGTCGGCGATCTCTTTCTTCCAGTCTACACCGGCTCCGTTGGCATATTTGTCGGTCAATTCCTTACGACGTTTGATCTGGTCGAATCCTTTATAAGGAAGCTCGGTCAGGACGTTTGCATTGAAGTAACCTTTGTCGGGAGCGTTGTAGTCGATCCAATTGTAGAGCGTCTTCCATTCCTTGTCGGTCAGTTTCACGTTGTGGTGGCCTTTCTTCAGCAGGCGTACCAATTCGCTCGTGTTGGGATGGTATTCGTAGGGCTGCAAAACAACCATATCGCCTTCACCTCCCTGACGGTGCACATACGGGTGCAGATTCAGATAAGATGTGCCATAGCCCAACTTGTCTTTCTTTCCGCCACGCAGGTCGAACGCTTTTCCTTCGCCGTTATGGCAGGCGATACATGCACGATCCAGGATCGGCTGCATTTCCAGGTCGAACGTGAAAGAGCGGGTTCCGCCTTCGGGCAGAGTCAAGGTTGACGGGGCTTTCTGCGAAGCGATCACACGCTTCGGCATCGCGATCGAGTTCTGGTCTTCGTGGCAACCGATACAGGAGACCACTTCGCCCGGCTGGCCTGTCACCCAGCTTCGCATCCACTGGATGGCGACACCATCCTTATCCAACGGCTGGATAGAGATCGGCGTATTGGCAGGAGCTTTGAAGATCACTGAACCGTCTTCTTCGACAGGAACCGTTCCCAAGATACGTTTGATATCCCATCCGGACTGGATTCCGTGCCAGTTATGGTCGGATCTCGTCTTCACATAAGCATATTCGTAGGCATGCAGGCGCAGGGACTTGACAGTTCCGCGAGGAATACCTTTCAGGCCTTCGCCTTCGTAAATATCCTGGATAAAGAAGGTGGCTTCTTTTTCGTTCAGCTTCACACGGTCGGGAATGGACGGAGGTGTCTTCGTCTTCTGTACCAGGATCGGGCTGATATAGCCTTCGCCTTCAGCCTGCATCAGACAAGTCACGTTGTCGTAGACATCGACCAGATAAAGTCCCCACAAGGCATGCGGGTCCAACTTGGCTGCCACCAGGAAGTATTTGTCGTTCAGCGGAGTCGGTTTAACGAACTGCGGCCATACGTCATTAACCAGCTGGTCTTTGATCTCTTCCTTGATCGGACGGTTACGATGAGGGATTTCCTGTACCATGCCGGCAGTGCTCTTACGTCCCTTGGTCGGGTCGAAGACGATCAGACGACCGGAACGTGCCACACCGTGGTGGCCGGAGATGATGCCGACGAAAGCCGAACCGTGGCCGGGCAACGGCTGCACGTCGAACGTACTGTTCGGGAACATCGCGCCGCTACCGTAGAGGGCTTTGTTTTCCGTTCCGTCAGGGTTCATGTGCATCACGATACGGGAATAGTAGTGGGTCAGGTCGGTGTACTCCCAACGGGTGTACATCACGCGGCCGTTATTCATGATGACCGGGTTCCAGTTGGCATCCTGGTCGAATGTCAGACGGCGCATGCTCTTGTCCTTCGGGTTGTAGAGCACCATGTTACCGACCGCATCGCTACCGTTCACACAGGGAACGCCCTGGTAACCGATATTGGAGATGGCGATCACACGGCCGTCGGGCAGGTAAGTTCCATCGTAGAACTCCAGATCCGGCTCGTCGTTTTCCACAAGCGGCTTGAAACCAGTTCCGTCCAGATTCACTTCATAGATGTTCCAACGCCTGTCGTCCTGTGTCTGTGTGAACATCACGCGGTCTCCGTTCCAATGCAGTTTGAGGTCGGCGATGGACGAACCGTTCTTCGGTTTGTAGACTTGGCGCATCTGTATATCACCACGCAGGTTGGAGAGTTCGACGATCTCGGCATCGAAACCGGAACGGCCGGCAGACTCCTGGTTACTCCAGTTGTTAGCCTGCGTACCCAAGGAAGGTGTCATGATCTGGTGGGCCTTCGAACCTACTTTGAAGCGGGCAGCCACGATCTTGTCGGCATCCAGCAACGGGTTGGCGAGCAAGATGGCACGTTTGCATTCCAACGCTTTCTTGGCATCGGCGATGGCCTGTTCGTCTCCGTTATAGATACCGTTGAAACCTTTCTTTTCGAGACGGACCAGTTCGTTCAGCATCGGTTCGTATTTGGCGGCATCATAGCCTTTCTGCTTTTTCATATCAGCAAAAGCCAATTTGACGGCTTCCACGTTCAGCCATTCCAAATCGCACTGAAGCGTATACAGGTCCTGTACTTTCTCTACCAGTTCGAGATATTGGTGTATCTGCGTGTCGAGATCTTTTTCGTTGCCGATCTGCTTGGCTATATTCGAATAGTACACTCCGTCCTTCAACCGGGAGATCGCATTATCCACAGCCTGTTTTTCAACAGAAGCATCCGGGGTGATCAACCAGGTGTCCAGGCCGTCCAGCACAGCGCCCAGCATCCCGATCTCTTCCGGATATTTAGCATTCAGTTCTTCTGCCACAAAAGTCGGAACCGTATTCAATGCCTGGAAGAACACGCTTCCGCCACTCGACGTGTCGTCGATACCGACTTCGGCTTCAAAACGGACATACTGGCCACCCACCGGATACACTAACGTACCGTTTGCATGGCAGAACACACCGTGTTTGTATTCCTTTCCGGCAATCACGATCTCATGATCGTATGCGTTCGTGTTCATCTTGGGTTTCGCCCAACCTGCAACACCATATTCGTAAGGAACTTCGTCCAACCATACGGCTGTACCATCGGCTTTAATCAAACGGGCATTCGCCCATACCGCCTGGTCGTAGTCCGTACCGTCGGGACCTCCGGCTGTCACAAGCACCAGTTTATCCACCCCTTTCAGGTCTACCACGAAGGGTTCGGCTTTCGCCTTGTGCTTCATCCAGGTAGAGATGATGGGCATTCCGGATTTCTTCAGCTTTGCCTGCAATTCCGTTTTTGCTTTGACTGAGGCATCAATCCACGTTTCCGCCTTCTTCTGTTTGGGTCCTGCAGACACCATGACAGAAGAGGACAGAAGGAGTGATACTAATAAATAGTATTTATTCATGTAATAAATTATAAGGTGTTATTACTTATTATAACGCAGCTTTTGTGTTGGTGAAACGCAAGCCATCATTATCATGGTAGCATGCCCATTCATCAACAATAGCACCTTCAGGACCAGCCATCATAAAGTGGAATGATTCCAATTTTTTCAAGCGAAGAACATCACCCACATGCTGCACGACGAAGTTTTTGCTCTTGATCGCACCGTGAGTAGCAGGAATGGCAGGAGCATTAGGAGTCTCGTCGCCAATTTCAGAGAAGTTGTAGACCCATCCCTTTTCAACCATCCAGGATTCATGTTTAGCCGGGAATTTAGTCTTTACATGTGCATGTTCGGGGATCATCTGTCCCGGAAGCAGGTAGATGGCGTGAGCGAAGTAGCCATATTCAGGATCGTTGATCCAGAAGATACCACCCATACCTACGTTTTCAAAATCGCCCAGACCGAAATCTGTCACCCACATGTCCTTAGCCATCAGTTCGGTGAAAGGAACATCGTAAAACGCGAACATGTCTTTCATTGCTTCAATAGCAACATCCTGTTGGAATTTGCCGTCTTTGTAGAAGTCGGCATTCGTGTACTTCTTTGAATACTTCATTTCTTTATTATTTTTACAGTTAGCATTGTTGTTACAACCTTTATTGTTGCCACCGCACTGTTCGGTGCATTCTCCTTCGCCTGCAGACGAGCAGCAGGAAGATTCGCCGGTAGATGTCTTACCGCAACATGCAGCCATAGAAAGCAAAAGCACTCCCATAGCGACTGATTTCATCAAATTCTTTTTCATTTTTTTCTCTTGTTTATTTAGTTAGTAATATTTGTTCTTATTCGATTGCGATTCCTTCTATTTCGATCAACAGCTCATCCCGGCACACATCCGCCCACATATAAGAGATGGGAATGTCCAGGCTATACCCTTCGAGCAACTGCCGCGCTTCTTCGTAGAAGGATTTCTCTTTCAGATAGACACGCAGCATTTTCAGTTTCGCCTTGCCGATTAGCTGGCCGATGTTTTCCATCGTGATATGGAGCTGGCGTCCGAGGCCTACGCCTACGAGGCTTTCTTCTCCGCGGATAGCGGCCGTACCGGATATGTAGACGATCCGCCGGTCGTCGAAGGTCATGCTCTTGGCCCGTTCGAACTTCGGTGTCGCCTTCTTCTGTTGGGCGGCTTCGAGAACCTGGTCCGAATAGGCATGGGCGGCTATCTGCAACTTATTGTCGATCGGGGTGGCATAGCATCCGGGACGGGCGAACACAGCCGCATCCAAATCGACCAGTATGCCTCCCAGGTTAGCCCCGATGCCGGTAGCGGCAGGATAGCCATTGTTCCAGTTTGTCCTTCCGTAGAAATCGGCACGGGCGTTGTTGAACATCTGGTAATGCTGGTCAGGCCCGTCGAAGCGGGTGATCCGCTCGATGTAGTTCCACTGGCGGATGATGCTGTTGACGGGGAAACCTTCCCGGCGCATCACCTCTCCTATCATGCCAAAGACTTCGTTCGACTGTTGCTGGATACCGAAGTTGATCACATCGCCGTGGAAACCGCCGGCAAAGAGAAAACGGCCGTCGGCATTCTCCAGCACGACATACGGGAAACCTTCGTGGCGACGGAAGGTGATATGATCGCCTTCATCCGCTTTGTAGCTATGGACCTCCAGGATCAACCCTGCATTCAGAGGCGGTTGGGAAACATAGCTCAGCACCGGCTCGTGATTCCCGTAGAACTTACGGATCTTCTCGCGCAGTATGATGCGGCGGGCGACATACTGTTCGTTGTCGTTCGGCATGCCGAAGAAGGCCAAACGGAGAATCTGCTCGTCTTGGGGCAACTGCGCCAGCAGGGCGTCTACCATCTTGTCGAAGGCTGCCAGCCCGGTCGTATAGATATTGTAATGTATTTTATCGCAATAATTCATAAAGAGTTCACATATTCGGTTAATGCTTCGATATCTTTCTCTGAAACTTTCTTTTCGATGCCGTGTTTATGGACGCTGAACACTTCTTTCATGGTGGCTGCACGCCCGTCGAACAGATAAGGAGCCGTACGCCATACCTCGCGCAAGGTCGGGGTGTCCCAGCCTTTTTCGAACTCGATATCTTCGCCTATACGGTGGTATTTCATATCCGTATAGTAAACACCGCTATGGCATTCCCCGCATTTCAGCTTTTCGAAAACCTTCTGCCCTTCTTTTGCCAAATCGGACAGCTCGCCGTTCACCAGATAAGGGCTGGGCACGGGGCGAAGCGATTTCAAATAGGCATCCACACAAACGGCATCTTCTTCGGAGACGTCATAGAACTGGATGAAGTTAAAACCGGCCCGCACAGCCCGTTCCGCATGTTCACGGATACCGGAAATCATGTTAGGGGGAGTCACATGGCTAAAAAGCAGGCTCTTGCAGTTCTTGGAATTGCCGACACCGTCGTTCATCAAGTCCCAGTTCATGCCGTCCGTACGGGCATCTCCGGGGTGGCAGCCGTTACAACTCTGCCAGTTCTGGAAGCAGTGCGAAGCATCGTTAAAGTAGCGTTCGCCCTTGTTTTCGGCCGTTTCCTCGCGTCCGGGATTCAGCTCGACCGCTGTCACTCCGTTCGTGTTGATATCCATTATGTTCAGGACATCGGCGAAGTAGGTCGGGATTATCAGCTTGTCACCGTCCAGGATCATGCTGCGAGGGCCGTTTCCTTCCAATGGGACACGTTCGCGAAGGCCGTAGAGGAAAGTCAGGTCGTAGTCCAGCATCGCCTTATTGGGATAGTTCAGGAATTTCTCCAACATCGCCTTATGGTCGATCACGCTGACTTCGTGTGTTCCCGAATGGGAGATGAAAACGGACTCGTCATTGCAGGCAATACTCCAGATACCGGCAGCTCCACGTTCGGGTTCATCCACGACGATAGCTCCCAGGAACTCCTGCTTCTCGACATCGATCACACTGAATGCGCTCGTGTTCATCCATCCCTGCTGCAACTGCGATGTGGGAACGGTGAAACGTCCTAAGTTGTGCGATACATATATATACTTGCCGTCGGGAGTGATACAGATTCCACGGAGGGCATTGCTGCCGTTTGCCAGCCGGATGTCTTTCACCTTCGTGAAGCCATCCATCTCGATCACGGACACGCAGGCAGCCACATAATCGAGGTCTGCCCGTTGGGCCGGCAGGAAGTTCGTGACGAACATGTATTTACCATCTTTGCTGAACACGGCGGATTTCGGTTCGCGCAAGACCTTTACCGTACGCACCACCTTCCGCGCAACCGGATCGACTTCGGAGATGGTGGTCTGGAACTGATTGCATACATATATATGTTTCTTGTCCGGACCGAACATCGGATGGCATGCTCCCGAACCGGTCGGAATGGAAGCCTCCACCCTGCCCGATTCGAGCGACAGGATCTGTAAGTGGCCTGTCGTTCCGAATGTCGTCACATACGCCTTGTCGCCATCCACGAGGATACCCGTGGGCGCTTCGTCCATCGGGAAAGAACGCAACAACGCTTTGCCGTCAGGCGAAAAAACGTCAACGCGCTTAACTCCTTTATCTGTCATCAATAACTCACCTTTCGCATTCGTCGCGACATCAGTCGGGAAGAACGGTGGGTTGCCTGCTGAAGCAAAGGAGATGCAACAGCAGGCAAAACAAGCCACCAGAGAGTTTTTAAACATGTATTTTCGTGTTTTCATGGTATATTATATTTTTTTTGCTTTATATATCCTAACTCAAGAGATATCGTCTGAGCCACTTTCTTTATGCAATCGGCCGAAGTCCGTACGACCTCTTTCGACAGCCGGTCCTTCGGGCCGGAAATCCAGATTGCCCCACAAGGATAGCCCGTATAATTAAAGATGGGCGTCCCGATGCAAATCACACCGTTCAACTCTTCCTCATTATCCAGGGCATAGCCCAATTTCCGGACTTTCTCAAGTTCCTCCAGATAAGCATCACGTGTAGTAATAGTCCGGGCGTTGTAGCGTGTAAACTCCATATAAGACAAATACCGGTCCCGGACTGTATTCGGCAGATAAGCCATGATAGCCTTTCCCGGGGCCGAACAATGCAAATCGAAAGATTTCCCCGGCGAGAGGACAAAACGGAACGTATGATGTCCCTGGGCCTGCTCGATAAAGATGCCTTTCCGGTCTCCCAACACGCCGAAACATGCTGTCTCTTTCACCTGATCGCGCAAATCACGTAAACGAGGCAGAACCGTTTCCAGCAAATTGTGCTCGTTCAACGATCTGAACCCCAAAGTTAGTAATTTGCGGGACAACTTGTATCGTTTTGTATCTTCATTATAAATCAAATAGTCCAAACGCACCAACGTATTCAAAATACGATAGGCCGTAGTTTGGGATATATCAAGATCCGACTTGATTTCCTGAAGCGTCTCACCCTGGGTGCGAAGCGACAAGTACTCAAGTACGGCAATCCCTTTTTCGAGATTCGGGACCTTGTAGTTCTCTTCTGCTTTTTCCATATTTGGAACAACGCTTTTCATATTTGAAATATTGTTTCAGATTTGGATCAAATATAAAAGAGTACGAAGAAAGAATGGCAGAATGTTTGTAAAAATTGGTTAAGTATGTCGTAAAACACATTATAGTTGAAAGGTGAAAGTTGAAAGGTGAAAGTGAAAATGCAAATAGCAACGCGAAGCAACTTTCAACTTTCACCTTTCAACTTTCAACTCTTCTTATAGCTGACGATAGCCAATATATTAAAGAACAGGGCGAACAGGCAAACAGCTATGAAGTGGCCGGTGAGGTCTGACAATGTGCTGCCTTTCAGATAAACCATCCGCATCACTTCAACCAAATAGCGGAGCGGATTGAAACGCGTCAGTTCCTGTGCCCAGACCGGCATACTGCTGACGGGGGTAAACATTCCACTCAGGAGGACAAATATAATCATAAAAAAGAAAGCCGTGAACATGGCCTGCTGCTGGGTGGACGAGACGGACGAGATAGCCAGGCCGAAACCGGTGAACGCCATCAGGTAGACAGCCGCAAACAGATAGATGATCCCCATATTGCCTACCGGCAGCAATCCGTAGACCAGCCAGGCGATACAGGCGCCTATCGTGAGCAGGATCAGCCCGATAATCCAGAACGGGATCAGCTTGGAGAGCAGGAACAGGGCTTTCGGGACAGGCGTCACGTTGATCTGTTCGATCGTCCCTTTCTCCTTTTCGCTCACGATGTTCAGGGCGGAAAGGAAACCGCCGATAAGCGTCAGCAGGAATGCCATGATACCGGGAACCATGTAGTTCTTATAATTCAGATGCGGGTTGAACAGGTTCGTGACACGGATTCCGTCTCCTCCGCCGGCCGATACGGGCAAAAGGCTCTTCTCCTGATTGAAATCCTGGATGATGGACGCGAGGTAGGAACTGCCTATCCCTCCTTTCGTCCCGTTCACGGCATTGGCGGCAATCAGAAGCTCGGCCGTTCCCTCCCGTCCCAACCGTTCTTCGAAACGGGACGGGATCTCAAGGATGATATCGGTGGCATTGCTTTCGATGGAAACCAAAGCCTCGTCGTAGCGGGGCGAGACATCCGCCAGGCGGAAATAGCCGGAAGACAGGACCTTCTCCGTCAGCCTGCGGGAAAGGACGGAATGGTCGTTGTCGACGATACTCAGATTGATATTCCGCATCTCGAAATTAGCGGCAAAAGGAAGAACCATCAACTGTATGACCGGCAAAAGGAAGATGATACGGGGCAGGAACCGGTCCCGCTTGATCTGTTTGAACTCCTTCTCCAATAAGTATTTCAGCATCCTCATCATAATCGTATTTTAAAACGTTTCACACTCAAGCCTATCAGCACGACAACCATCAGGGACAGTATGCCTATTTCCTGCAGGACGGAACCGAGGCCCAGTCCTTTAATCATGATATCTTTCACGGCGATGATATACCATTTGGCCGGTACGATATTGGATATGACTTGCAGTATCTCCGGCATATTCTCGATCGGGAACACCATCCCGCTAAGCAATATGACGGGCAGCATCAGGACAACGGCACTGATCAGCATGGCGGCCTGCTGGGTGTCGGCTATCGTCGAGATCAACAACCCCAGGCACAACGCCACCAAGGCGTAGAGGACGGAAACGCCCACTAACAGCAACAGGCTGCCGTTGATCGGTACATCCAGAAGGAAGTACGACAAAGCCAGTATGGTGGCTATATTCACTAAGCTCAACAACAGATAGGGAGTCGCTTTGGCCAGAATGATATAGACCGGCTTCAGTGGAGAGACGAGAAGCACTTCCATCGTCCCGATCTCTTTCTCCTTCACGATCCCGACGGAGGTCATCATGGCACAGATCAGAATCAGGATCAGCCCCATGACACCGGGCACGAAGTTGTACGCCCCACGAAGCTGGGGGTTGTAGAGCAAAGAAATTACCGGCACAATTCCTTTGCCAGTTGAAAGTTGAAAGGTGAAAGGTGAAAGGTGCTTCGCGTTGCTATTTGCATTTTCACTTTCCACTTTCAACTTTCCACTTTCAACTGCTATCTGCGTAGCATACGCAGATAGCTGCGTCGCCTCGTTCGGATCGGTCGCGTCGACCAGCAGCTGGATTTCACTTTCACCTTTTCCCTTTCCCCTTTCAACTATTAAAACCATCCGGACTTTTCCCTGACGGAAAAGGGCCCGGCCTTCTTCTACGTTATCGATCATCTTATAGAGCTCGAAATACTCGCTGGCGGCAAAATGGGAAATCATCTTCTGCGTCACCTCGTCCCGGCTCTGGTCCAGGATTGCGATAGGCACACGCTTGATCTCCGTCGTAATGGCATAACCGAAGAGGATGATCAGGACGACAGGCATCAGCAACAGGATCATCATCGTCCGCTTATCACGGAAGATGTGGATAAATTCCTTTCTAACAAAAGCGACCAAAGGACTTTTCATGCTTATTCTTTAATTTTCAATTCTCAATTATCAATTTTCCGTTCTCTTCGCTCTCCGTGCCAACGCATGGAAGACTTCGTTCATATTACCGGCCTTGAAAGACGATTTGAGGGCGGAAGGGCTGTCCAAGGCTTCGATCTTACCGTCTACCATGATGGAGACACGGTTGCAATACTCCGCCTCGTCCATATAGTGGGTGGTGACAAAGACCGTAATGCCTCGTTCGGCAGCCTGGTAGATCAGCTCCCAGAACTGGCGGCGGGTGACGGGATCGACACCTCCGGTCGGTTCGTCCAGGAAAACGATCCGGGGTTCGTGGATGATGGCGACGGAGAAAGCCAGCTTTTGCTTCCAGCCCAACGGCAGGGCATCGACCAAGGTGTTCCGTTCGTTCTCCAGGTCAAGAACCCGGAGCAGCTCGTCCGTCTTCGCTTTCAGTTGCTTCTCGGACAAGCCGTAGATACCGCCATACAAGCGGATGTTCTCCCAGACCTTCAGGTCTCCGTAGAGGGAAAACTTCTGGCTCATGTAGCCGATATGCCGTTTGATCTGTTCCGTTTCCTTATAGATATCGAAACCGGCGACCTTTCCCGTCCCGGAGGTCGGTGTCGAAAGGCCGCACAACATACGCATGGCAGTCGTCTTGCCGGCTCCGTTCGCTCCCAAGAAACCGAAAATCTCCCCCTCGCCTACCGCGAAGCTGATATGGTCGACGGCGGTAAAGGAACCGAAGCATTTCGTCAGTTTATCTGTTTCTATTACATTCATAATCATAAAGCCATAAAACAATCTTCTATACCTGGTTTTATCGGTTCGATGCCGATATCCGCATGTCCTTTTGCCGTCAGGAATGCTTGCAGATCCTTGCGGAAGACGGCTTCTCCTTCTTTATCCACCACCTCCTTGCGAATGGAGAAATGATGCGCGTCTCCGAAAGAGAAACAGGAGTCCGCATCCGGATATGTTCTGAGGTCGAGCAACAGTTTGTACATCGAAGCCGACCGGACGGCATACAAATATTTGTCGAACGTAGCGCGGATGCCTTCCGGCGTATCGACCGACAGGCAACGTCCGCCACGCATCAGCGCGATACGGTCGCAACGGGAAGCCTCGTCCATATAGGGCGTCGAAACCAGAATCGTGATCCCTTGCCTCTTCAACCGGTCCAGCATATCCCAAAACTCCACACGCGAAACAGGATCGACACCCGTCGTCGGCTCGTCCAAGAAAAGGACATCGGGCCGATGGATCAGCGCACAGCTCAAGGCCAACTTCTGCTTCATCCCGCCGGAGAGCTTCCCGGCTTTCCGTTTCTTGAAAGGCTCTATCTGGACATAAATATCCCGGATCAGGTCGTAGTTCTCCCGGACAGTCGTATTGAACACGGTAGCAAAGAAGTTCAGGTTCTCTTCCACCGTCAAGTCTTGATAAAGGGAGAAACGCCCCGGCATATACCCTACCCGCCAACGGATCTCCTTATAATCGCGTACGACATCCAGTCCGCAGACCGAAGCCGTACCGCTGTCTGCCAGCAGCAGGGTGGTCAGTATCCTGAACAACGATGTCTTGCCCGCCCCGTCCGGCCCGATCAGCCCGAAGAGCTCCCCTTCGCCGATGTGCAACGAGATGTCCTGCAAAGCCCGAACCTCCCCATAAGCCTTATTTATATGTCGAATATCAATCTCTCTCATCATTGTCAATTCTCAATTGTCACTTAAAAAGGACTTCTCCATATTGTCCGATCTTCAAATAGCCATCGTTCCTGACAGCTATCTTGACGGCATAGACCAGATTGGCCCGTTCGTTCTTGGTCTGGATTCCTTTCGGGGTAAATTCCGATTTTTCGGAAATCCAGGTGATCGTGCCGGGATATTCCTTTTGTCCCTTTTCTCCGAAATCGGCAAAGACACGTACCTGCTGCCCGAGCTTCAACTGCGTAAGCTGTTCGGCGGTAGGGTAAGCGCGAAGATACAGCAGATCGGTGTCGGCTATCTTATAAAGAGGCTTGCCGGCAGCCGTGACTTCGCCCGGTTCGGCATATTTAACGAGGACAGTGCCGGACTGCGGGTTGACGATGCGGCTTTTCTGCAACTGGTCGTCCAGCTGCATGATCTGGTAGACGATGCTTTCCGCTTCGGCATCCGCCCCGCTCGTCGTTTTATGCAAGGTCGAATATTGGGCATCCAATTGCTTTTGCAGCACCTTAATGTTGTTGACGATGTCATCGACCTGTTTCTGGTTGCCGGCTTTCGCCTTTACCAGGTTCTCCATACGCTGCTGTTCGCTCCGGGCGACGGCGATCTGCTGTTCGAGGGAAGCGATCTGTTTGCGGATATCCGGTTTGCGGATGTCCACGCTACGGAGGCCCGCTTCGAGTTGCTTCTTCCGGAGGTAAAGCTGCATACTGTCCACATAACCCAACACGGCGCCCGCTTCAAGCCGGTCGCCTTCCTGCAGGTTCAGTTCCATGATCTTCCCGTTCGCCTCCGAAGAAACGATTATTTCGGTGGATTCGAATGCTCCTGTGGCATCGAAGTCGTTCTTGTTGCCACTGCAAGCCGACAGAGCTAACGCTAAACTGAATAAAAGAATCGGTTTCATATTGATTGATGTTTAATTTCAATTATTTATTTGTTTGTCTGTTACTTTTGGCTTGATCCCAAAGTAACCAAAAGATCAAGGCTCAACCGGACGGGCTACTCCGGGCGAAGGCTACGCTGTCGCCTGTGGAGCGGGCTTTGCTCGATACCCTAGATTTTTTTTCGTTGGGTCGCATCCAACTTCCTTTTTTCGTTGGATTACATCCAACTGTTGTTCTGTTACTTTTGGCTTGATCCAAAAGTAACCAAAAGATCAAGGCTCAACCGGACGGGCTACTCCGGGTGATGGCTACGCTGTCGCCTGCGAAACTCGCTTCGCTCAAACAGCGCAGGCTCCGGACG
>ERZ857801.2777-NODE-2777-length-13767-cov-3.084160_pt1 | contig 13767 bp, 15 predicted proteins | sample MGYA00519762_ERZ857801 | MGnify/ENA primary metagenome ERZ857801 (study PRJEB31778, sample SAMEA3449368) | human gut metagenome | biome: human gut; feature: human-associated habitat; material: faeces | place: United Kingdom | collected 2010/2012 ...
GCGTAGGAGTAAGTCTTGGAAGGCTTGCAGGCGCTGTGGCAAGAGAAGGCGGCGTCGGAATCATATCCAGCGCGCAGATAGGATATAGGGAGCCGGATTTTGATAAGAATACGAAGGAAGCCAACTTAAGAGCGATCGGGAAAGAAATGGAGAAGGCAAGAAAGCTGTCTCCGGATGGAATCGTTGGTTTTAATATTATGGTCGCCTTGAGAGAATACGCCCAGCATGTGAAAGCGGCGGTCAAAGCAGGCGCGGACATTATCATATCGGGGGCGGGGCTTCCGACAGAGCTTCCGGCGCTGACAAAAGGGAGCAGTACCAAGATTGCGCCTATTGTTTCTACGGAAAAATCTGCAAAGGTTATTTTAAAATACTGGGACAGAAAATTTAAGCGTACGGCAGATTTAGTCGTGATCGAAGGCCCTTTGGCAGGAGGGCATCTGGGATTTCACAAGGAAGAGCTTGACACATATACTCCGGAAAAGTACAAGGAAGAGATTCGAAAAGTGATAGAGACAGTACGCTCCTATGGAGAAAAATACAAAGCGTATATTCCAGTGGTTGTAGCAGGAGGAATTTACGACAGGGAGGATGTAAACGAGGCGCTTAAGACAGGAGTGGACGGCGTACAAGTAGCTACCCGTTTCGTGACGACGGAAGAATGTGACGCAGATATTCGGTATAAAGAGGCGTATATACAAGCAGAAAAAGAAGACATTGCAATTGTGAAAAGTCCGGTAGGGATGCCGGGCAGAGCCGTACTCAATCCATTTATGAAACGTGTGGCAAAAGGAGAACAGATCCCGCACAGCCCATGTCATGGTTGCCTTGCAAAATGTAGTCCGGCGACGATCCCGTACTGTATTACAGACGGACTGATTGAGGCAGTGAAGGGAAATATAGAAAACGGTTTGGTATTCTGTGGTGCGAAGGCATGGAAAGCCAGACGAATAGAGACGGTAAAAGAAGTAGTAGTATAGTATACCCGAGAGGGCATACCGCAATACATTCCCTGCGGGAGGGCGGGCTTTGCCCGATAAGGTATACCCTAAAGGGCATACCGTAATACATTCCCTGCGGGAGGGCGGGCTTTGCCCGATAAGGTACAGAAAGGAGGGGCCTTGCATGAATGCGTATGAGACAATCAATGATATTTTAGTCCACCTGTTCAATGAGATTTGGAAACGGGAGGAGGAAGCTATCATTACAGAAGAATATAAAGATATTACCAACAATGATATGCATATTATAGAGGCAATCGGACTGGGAGAAGAAAATACGATGTCCGTAGTCGCAAAGAAATTGGGGATTACAGCAGGGTCTCTTACAACGGCAGTCAACAGTCTGGTCAATAAAAAGTATGTGCTGCGAAAAAGAAGTGAACAGGATCGCAGAGTGGTGTATGTCAGACTGACAGAAAAAGGAAGAAAAGCATATCATCATCACGCAGAATTTCACAGGCAGATGACGAATGCTGTGATTGAGAAGCTGGCTGAGGAGGAGATTCCGATCCTTTTAAAGACATTAGAGGGACTGGCAGAGTTTTTCCGAGGCTATGAAGCAAAGTCAAAGAAGTAGACGTCTGCCGGAAAGGTTTTGACGTTTTGCATGAAATGAGTTACAATAAGGGTTGTAACAGGAAGACTTGGAATTTTTAAGAAGAAAATACTTGGACGTTTTACAGGAGGGAACAAGTATGGCAGTAAGAAAAACATCTTCAAAAGAGAAAACACCGGTAAAGGCAATCGAGACAAAGAAAGATACGACAAAGGCGATTGAGACAAGGGCAGCTGTGCTGAAGGAACCGGTGCCGGCGGAAAAAACAGAAGACAAAACAACAGTAAAGAAAGCAGCGTCAAAAAAGGCGGTGTCTGCGAAAAAGACATCTGTAAGAAAAGCCGCGAAGAAGGTGGAGCTTAAGACAGAGATGTTCCTTCAGTTTGCAGGAAAAGAATATACAGATAAAGAGATTCTCCAGAAGGTAAAAGAAGTGTGGACGAAAGTCCTGAAAAATAAAGTCAGTGACATGAAGGATGTTAAGATTTATCTAAAGCCAGAGGAATCTGCCGCATATTATGTAATTAATGGAGAGGCAACAGGTCGCGTCGACTTATAAGAATCAAAAAAGGCTGTCTTGGAAACGATTGCAGGTTTTCAAGACAGCCTCTTTGACATATAAGAAGAAAAAAGATTGGGAGGATACATATGAAAGGGGTCAGAGTAAGACAGATTGAAATTGGAAACGGAATACCTAAAATTTGCGTTCCCGTTGTAGGAAAAACACAGGAAGAAATTATAAAATATGCGGAGGAAGCAAGAAATTCTCCGGCTGATATGGTGGAGTGGCGTGCAGATTGGTATGAGGAAATTCTGTGCGAAAACAGGGCAGTCGAGACGGCAGGAAAAGTAAGACAGATTTTAAAAGAAAAACCGCTGTTGTTTACCTTCCGTACAAAGAAAGAAGGCGGAGAAAAGGAGATTTCGGTTCGAGAATATAGTGCATTGAACAGTCAGATGATAAAGAGTGGATATGCAGATCTTATAGATATTGAATATTTTATGGGGAAAGAGGTATCAGAAAGGCTGATGAGTCTTGCAAAAGAAAACCGAGTGAAAACGGTGCTCTCCAGCCATGACTTTGAAAAGACACCTTCACGAAAAGAAATGCTGCTTTGCCTCAAGGCAATGGAAGAGGCAGGAGCCGACATAGCGAAGCTGGCTGTTATGCCCCGCAGGAAAGAAGATGTGACGGAGCTTTTGGCGGCTACGGCAGAAGCGGCGGGTTGTCTGTCCTGTCCGGTGATTACAATGTCTATGGGAAAAGAAGGGATGATAAGCCGGATAAGCGGAGAAACATTTGGCTGCGCGGTAACCTTCGGAAGCCTGGGGAAGACGTCTGCACCAGGACAGATAGAGCTGCATGCCCTCCGGCAAGTGCTCAGTATTTTGCACGAAGCGCATAAAGGGTAGAAAACAGTAGACGAAAAAAGGAGAGGAGATAAAAGATGCGTTATGAGCAGGATTACGTCATGCGGATGATTAAGGAAATGACAGAGGTATTAGCGCGGATTATCTTCCATAGAAAAACGCCGTTCTATGAGCTGGATATGGAGAATAAATACCGTAGCGGGGAAGATTTTTATTTAAAACTCTGCAAGCTGGCAGATGCAGGAAAGATCAATGAGGCAGAAAACCTGCTGTACGAAAAACTAGACAGGGAGGAACAGGACTATCTGGAGATGGCGTTGGCATTTTATTATCATATCAATCAGTACACAAACGACTTCCTGGAGAATCATGGGTATTCCCGTACAGAGATAGAAGAAGGGATTGAGACAGTCTTAAAAGAATTTGGCATGGAAGGAATGCTGGAGGTCGCTAAACTGGAAATCAAATAAAAAGGGGAGAGTATGAATGAAAGAGAAGCGGAGAAAAGACAGAGAAGAAACGCTTAAAAGATTAAAGCAGCAGATGGAATTTATTGTGGAAGTGGACAAAGTAAAGAATATTTTCCGTCAGACATATCTTGCAGACGGAACGAGAAAGGAAAATGACGCAGAACATTCGTGGCATCTGGCTTTGTCGGCAGTTCTTTTGCAGGAACATATGGAGGAAAAGGCAGATATTACAAAAGTGATAATCATGGTACTGATCCATGACCTGGTAGAAATCGACGCAGGGGATACGTACGCCTATGATGAAGAAGGCACGCAGTCAAAAAGAGAGAGGGAGGAAAAGGGCGCGGACAGAATTTTCGGGATGCTCCCTGAGGATCAAGGAGAGATGTTCCGCGCTCTGTGGGAAGAATTTGAGGCGTATGAGACGCCGGAAGCAAAATTCGCACACCTTCTGGATAATTTTCAGCCACTTCTTTTAAATGATGCGTCTGACGGGAAAAGCTGGGCGGAACATGGAGTACATAAGTCCCAGATCTACAAGAGGAACAGACGGATTCCTGAGACGTCCGCCATAGTGTGGGAGCAGATGGAAAAAATTGTGGAAAAACATATACAAAAAGGGAATGTAAAAAAGACGTGCTGATTTGAAAAATTGCCGTTGTTCTTTGTTATATCTTTTTTATTTTTAAGGGGAGTTAGACAACAGTTCTGGCGATTATATATGTATATGAAGTACTGTGTGCACCATTAAGAAAATTAAAATAGGAGAAAAAGTTTCTATTAATGAAGGATTACAAATAGAGATTTTGTGGTGAAAATTTGAGCTTTTTAAATTGATAAATGCTCAAAAAATATAAAGGTAGATAAAAGCTGTAAAAACTTACGTTGAATTTTACAGCTTTTTGCGTATAATATAAGTAGCAGAAAAAATATAAAATCAAGGAAGGAGCTGAAAGAATATGGCAAGTATTTTACCAGTATCTGATTTGAGAAATTATAACGAAGTCCTGAAGAATTGCCGCAAAGGTGAACCTGTATATCTTACCAAGAATGGAAGAGGACGTTTCGTGGTTATGGATTTTGAAGATTATGAACGTGATCGTGCGGAAAAGAAGCTTTTGATGAAGCTGCAGGAAGCCGAAGAAGCAGTTAGAGACGGCGAAGGATGGCTGGATTTGGACGAACTGAAAGCACTTGTGGGGGAATAAGATGTTAAAATTGCGGATTAACCCGATTGTTGCAAAGGATCTGAAGAATATTCGAGATTACATTGCTGAAGACAACGAGGAATATGCGGCAAAAATCATAAAGGAAATTTACGGTAAATTTGAGAATCTTCAGATGTTTCCAGGAATGGGCTCAGATCTTTCCAAACGAGTCAGTTTTCGGACAGACTATAAATATGCGATATGGGAAGATTATGTGATTATCTACAAGGCAGGCAACGAGTATGTAGAGATCTATCGTGTGGGCAATCGTTATCAGGATATCACGAGAATCTTTGACTGATAACTGAAATTTGATAACAAATTGATAACACCGTTCAGTATAGTCTGTGGACTTTGGACAGTGGAGAAAATGCCGGTTACGGTCACACAGAACAGATTTTTCCTGGAGGGAGGAATAAAGAATGTATGAGCAAGAAGTAGAACAGCTTCAAAAGATGATTGATGAGAGCAGGAATCTTGTGTTTTTTGGAGGCGCCGGCGTATCGACAGAGAGCAATATACCGGATTTCAGAAGTGCAGAGGGGATTTATCATCAGGCGTATAAATATACTCCTGAAGAGGTGGTAAGTCACACATTTTTTATGAAGCATCCGGAAAGCTTTTATGAATTTTATAAAGAAAAGATGATGATACTGGATGCAAAGCCGAATCCCGCACATAAAAAGCTTGCCAAGCTAGAAGCAGCGGGAAAATTAAAGGCCGTAATTACCCAGAATATTGACGGCCTGCATCAGGCGGCAGGCAGCAAAATTGTCTATGAACTGCATGGAAGTATTCACCGCAATTACTGTATGCGGTGTGGAAAGTTTTATGATGCGGCTTATGTAAAAGCGTCCTCTGGAGTGCCAAGATGTACCTGTTCAGGTCTGGTGAAGCCGGACGTAGTGCTCTATGAAGAAGCACTGGATCAAACAGTGATAGAAAAAGCTGTTCGGGCAATTACAGAGGCGGATACGCTGATTATCGGCGGCACATCATTGGTGGTCTATCCGGCAGCAGGCTTTATTGATTACTTTAGGGGGAGACATCTTATTGTGATTAACAAGTCAGAGACAGCAAAAAGTGTAAGGGCTCACCTTACGATTTCTGCACCGATCGGAGAAATTTTAAGTCGGATTCAGGTGCGATAAAATACCTGAATCCGAAAAAGAAAATTAACGTTCCCATCTGCCGGAAGCACCGCAGGGAAGAACCAGACCGCTGTTTTTGACCGGAAGTCCGATTTCTTCAGAAACGACATGTCCCTGCCAGGGGTTTAATTCAGTTGCAATCAAGTAGGTTAAGACAGCCGGAGCAAGTCCGGTTGTATAAGAATTTACAAGAAAAAACAGGGCGTCCTTAGATAAAATTTGTGTACATAGTCTGATGAATGGATGTACCATATCTTCAATCTTCCAGATTTCCCCTTTGGGGCCTCTGCCGTAGGAGGGAGGATCCATGATAATAGCGTCATAGGTATTGCCGCGCCGGATTTCTCGTTCTACAAATTTCACACAGTCGTCCACAAGCCAGCGGATAGGGGCGTCTTTTAATCCAGATGATACAGCGTTTTCTTTCGCCCAGGTGACCATTCCCTTGGAGGCGTCCACGTGTGTAACCTGCGCTCCTGCGGCTGCGGCTGCAAGCGTTGCGCCGCCCGTGTAGGCAAACAGATTGAGCACTTTTACCGGACGGCCTGCATTTCGTATTTTTTCAGAAAACCAATCCCAGTTGGCTGCCTGTTCTGGGAAGAGCCCTGTATGTTTAAAATTGAAGGGCTTTAGATTAAAAGTAAGAGGGCCATACTGTATCTGCCATTGCTTGGGCAAATCAAAGAATTCCCATTCACCGCCTCCTTTTTTACTGCGGTGGTAATGTCCGTTTTTCTTTTTCCATCCGGTGTCTGTTCGGGGAGTATCCCATATAACCTGGGGATCCGGACGCACTAAAAGATAGCTGCCCCATCGTTCCAGCTTTTCTCCTCTGGAACAGTCAATGACTTCATAATCTTTCCATTTATCTGCAATCCACATCTTATGTATCCTTTCTCATTACTGAAATCTTCAAAATCTGCATATATAATCTCATATACTGCCTGCTTTTTCAATAGTAGAAGTACAGATCCGAGGAAATACAAATAGAGGTCTGGAGGAAAGGCTGGAAGATTTTAGATAGAGGGGAGAGATGAAAAAATTACTTTCTTGGTTCGGTTCTTGTGGATAATAAGCCGATAATGTGGTAAAGTCAAAGAGCAAAGATAAAAACGCAACGTAAGAGGTGCGCTCTTACAGAGCCGGTAGGTAGCCCGGCCGCACCGTCTGGTGTAAGTAACCCTCCCTCCTTAGGGTCGTCCGTTCTTTGTTCATTACAATCATTTTTAAGGAGGAATTGTCATGGACAAAGTATCAGGCAGATTGACAGTATTTTTTGAGGGACCATTTTGGGTAGGTGTTTTTGAATGTATATCGGAGGAAAAACTATCTGTATGCAAGGTTACATTTGGTGCGGAACCAAAAGACTATGAAGTGTATGAATTTGTCTTGAAAAATTACTATCGGCTGAGATTTAGTTCGGCTGTGGCAACTGATGTAAAAGAGACTGTGCGTAATCCGAAACGGATACAGCGAGAAGTGCGAAAACAGGTACAGAACATAGGAATAAGCACAAAATCACAACAGGCTTTGAAATTGCAGCAGGAACAGTTCAAAATTGAACGTAAGACTTTGAGCCGAGAACAACGGGAGGCAGAGAAACAGCGGCAGTTTGAACTAAAACAGCAGAAAAGGAAAGAGAAGCACAAGGGAAGGTGATGGCCGTCCTTATACCTTCGTTTTTGGGCAAATAGATAAAATGTGGTGGAAAGAGATAGTTCAATGGCTAAATAGGTCTGAGAATAATAAACTTGTGATTTATTATAAGAGCGATATATTTAAAATAAAGAGATTGGATTTGTGTCTTAAATAAACTATATTGATAATAATCGTTTTTATTATTTGATGTATGAAAATATGCATAATTACGCATATTCTGTATATGATTTTAGAGAGAAGGCCCTATTGACTTTCTTCTTTGTGCTTGCTAGAATGTAGGTACAAAGAAAGTTTACCACTGACCGATATGTGGTATATAAATGGTCGGGTTGAAAGTATAGTCCTTCGCCGCAAGGCGGGGGACTTTTTCATAATGAGGATATACAAATGAAGAAATCAGGAAATCATCTGATACTTACTAGTGAGCATACTGCTAAAGAGATTGAGCGAAAAGCAAGAAAAATTATAGGAATGTTGAAACGTGGTATTAAATTTACTCCAACGCAGCCGAATGTTATGGTGATATTGAAGAAATTAAGGGAACGCAGATAACTGGTTTTATGGAGTTCAAATATATCTATACCTTGTCGGGCGAAGCTCGCCGTCCCAAAGGGAGTAAAATACGGGATGCCCTTTGGGTATACCTTGTCGGGCGAAGCTCGCCATCCCGAAGGGAGTGGGTTATGATATACCCGTTAGGTATAAGTAAAGACAAAGGAGTGTGAAAGTATGATAACAGTAAATGCAATAGGGGACGCTTGTCCTCTTCCAGTGGTTAAGACGAAAAAGGCACTGGAGAATTTAGCGGCGCCGGATATGGTGGAAGTATTTGTCGATAACGAGACTGCTGTGAAGAATGTCACAAAGTTTGTAAGCCAGACAGGGAAAAAGGCAGTTTCTAAAAAAATAGAAGAGGGCAGATACCAGATTTTGATTGACTGTACAGGAAACAGTGAGGAGAAAGACGGCAGCAAAGAGACACAGCCAGCAAAAAGCGGCGGTTGTGCGGAAAACACAGGAAACGCCGGCGGTACAGTGGTTGTGATTTCTTCAGACAGAATGGGAGAAGGAAAGGATGAACTGGGGAAGGTGCTGATGAAAGGATTTTTGTTCGCACTTACGCAGCTAGATGTCCTTCCTGAAAAAATCCTGTTTTATAACGGAGGGGCGCAGCTTACCTGTGAAGGGAGCGACGTACTCAAAGATCTAGAGTTTATGCAGGAGCAAAAGGTGGAAATACTGACCTGTGGGACATGTCTGGACTACTATGGATTAAAGGAAAAATTAAAAGTAGGAAGTGTGACAAATATGTACACGATCGTTGAGACAATGGCAGAAGCAGGAAAAATTATAAAGCCGTAATCGTTTCAATAACGAAGGCGACAAAAAAGGAGGTGCCTGTGCTGTGAGCAAAGAAAAACAGATTCGTCTGACACAGATGACAAAGACAGCCGGGTGAGCAGCGAAAATAGGTCCAAAGACCCTCTCCCAGGTTTTGGGGGAGCTGCCAAAATTTCAAGATGAAAATCTTTTAGTAGGAATGGAGACATCAGATGACGCCGCAGTATATAAAATTACGGAGGAGCTTGCTATGATACAGACCGTTGATTTTTTTACTCCGGTGGTAGATGATCCATATACATTCGGGCTGATCGCGGCTGCGAATGCGTTAAGTGATGTCTATGCGATGGGTGGAGTGCCGAAAACTGCTTTAAATATTGTGGGATTTCCGAACTGCCTTTCGCCGGATATTTTAGGAGAAATTCTAAGAGGAGGGGCAGAGAAAGTAAAAGAAGCAGGCGCCGTACTCTCAGGGGGACACTCTGTGCAGGATGATGAGCCCAAGTATGGACTGTGTGTTTCTGGTTTTGTCAATCCGAACAAAATGTGGAAAAATTATGGCTGCCAGCCAGGAGATGTATTGATCTTGACGAAGCAGATAGGAAGCGGGATCATCAATACAGCAGTGAAAGCAGAGATGGCATCTGAAAGTGCGGCAAAAGAAGCGGTGCAGGTGATGGCGTCTTTAAACAGAAAAGCAAAAGAAGTATTGGAAAAATACCCAGTCCACGCATGCACAGATATTACCGGTTTTGGGCTGTTAGGGCATATGGTGGAGATGGTGTCGGCAAGCAGTGTGTCTGTGAGAGTAAACGTAGAGGCAATTCCTTATATGGAGGAGGCGCTTGCCTATGCGAGGATGGGGCTTGTACCCGCGGGAGCATACAGAAACAGAGAGCACAGCCAGGCATATGTAAATATTGGAGATGTAGAGGAGGCGTATACGGACGTGCTGTACGATCCGCAGACGTCAGGAGGGCTTCTGGCAAGTGTTCCAAAAAAATATGCAGAGAGGATACTCTGTGAACTAAGACAGGTGAATACAGGGACAAAATCTGCTGTGATAGGAACTGTGGAAAGCAAAAGAGAGACATATATTTATCTGGAGAAGGAGAACGAAGCAGATGGACAGAAATGAATGGCTTCGCAGAATACCAAAAGTAGATCCGCTTCTGGACAAAGAAACTGTCAAAAAAATGGGGGAACAGTACGGATATAACATGGTAAAAGAAGCAGTACGCTATGAAATAGAAAATCTGCGTACATTTTTGCTTGCATGTGAGACAGAAAAAGCGGCAGAAGAAGCAATCGGGAAATTAGAAGAAAATATAGAATTGACCCTTGCAGATTGGAGCCGCCCGTCCATGACGAGGGTGCTAAATGGGACGGGAACGATCCTGCATACAAATTTAGGGAGGGCTCCTGTCGGTAAGAAGGTACTGGATTCTGTCTCTTATCTGGCAGGAGGATATTCGAATCTGGAATATGATTTGGATGAGAAAAGCCGCGGCGAGCGTTATTCTCATTTTGAAAAGCTGCTTGTAAAGATTACCGGAGCCGAGGCTGCAATGGCGGTGAACAACAATGCGGCCGCAATGCTTCTGATATTGAGTACAATGGCGAAAGGCGGAGAAGTGATTGTATCCCGCGGCGAGCTGGTGGAGATCGGCGGAAAATTCAGAATTCCGGATGTGATGGAACAAAGCGGCGCGGTTTTACGTGAGGTGGGAACGACAAACAAGACGCGGTTAAGTGACTATGAAAATGCAGTATGTGAAGAAACAAAGGCAGTTTTGAAAGTCCATACGAGCAATTACCGGATTGTAGGTTTTACAGAGTCTGTTGAAACAAAAGAACTGAAACCCTTAAAAGAAAGCTGTCAGATTCCGCTTATCGAGGATCTGGGCAGTGGGAGCCTGATCGATCTAAGCCGTTATGGACTTCCTTACGAGCCTACCGTACAGGAGACGCTTTGCAATGGAGCCGATATTGTAGCGTTCAGCGGAGATAAGCTCTTAGGAGGGCCGCAGGCAGGGATCATTGTGGGAAAGAAAGCCTATATTGACGCGATGAAGAAGCATCCGCTTACCCGCGCGCTGCGTATCGATAAGTTTACAGCAGGGGCGCTGGAGGCGGTTCTTTTGGAATATCTTTCAGAAGACAAGGCAATCAGGAATATTCCGGTACTTAATATGCTGACGAAAAGAGTAGAAGAAGTAAAACAAGACGCCGAAGAACTAAAAAGTATGCTTGAGAAAGCCTGCGGCGGGGCAGAATTTTTCGTGTGTCCATGCGAGGCGCAGATTGGAGGCGGCGCTCTACCTATGGAGGGAATCAAAAGCTTTGCTGTAGGAATAAAGCCAGAGAAAATTACGGCTGCGAAGCTGGAAAAGCGGCTGCGCAGCCTTCCTCTTCCTGTCGTGGCGCGCGTGGCGGAGAATCAGGTTTATCTGGACATGCGTACGTTTGAAATGCAATTTGCTTCTGCCTTTGTAAAACAAATAAAGGGGCTTGGTGTTCTGGAAGAGGTCTGTATAACAGTAAGAGGCAGATAAGAAGAGGAGAAGTTTCATGGAAAATGTGATCATAGGGACTGCGGGACATATCGACCACGGAAAGACAGCGCTTATCAAGGCGCTGACAGGACGGGACACAGACAGGCTGGAGGAAGAAAAACGGCGGGGGATCACGATTGATTTAGGTTTTACCTATTTTGATTTAAAAGACGGAAGCCGCGCCGGAATTATCGATGTGCCGGGACATGAAAGGTTTATCCACAATATGACCGCAGGCGTGGCGGGTATGGATCTGGTGCTTCTGGTGATTGCCGCGGACGAAGGGATTATGCCGCAGACAAGAGAACACATAGATATTCTTCATTTGCTGGGGGTAAAGAATTGTATTATCGTTTTAAATAAATGTGATCTGGCAGAGGAATCCTGGATTTGCATGGTAGAGGAGGAGATACGTAAGGAATTAAAGGGTACCTTTATAGAACAAGCGCCTCTTGTCCGAGTGTCGGCGATGACGGGAGAGGGAATAGGCAGGCTTACCGAAGAAATAGAAGAGATGGTGCACACAAGAGCCAGGGAGGAGAAACAGGAATTGCCGGTGCGGCTTCCGGTTGACAGAGTGTTTACGCTGACTGGTTTTGGTACGATCGTGACGGGGACATTACTCGGAGGCAAAATAGAAAAAGAGGATACTCTGACGATCTACCCGTCAGGGCTTACATGCAGAGTGCGCAATATACAGGTACACGAAAAGGATATGCCGGTTTGTTCGGCAGGGCAGAGAGTTGCCCTGAATTTAGCCGGCTGTACAAAGGAAGACATAAAAAGAGGACATGTACTGGCTCTGGAAGGTTCCATACAGAGCAGCCGCATTGTAGATGTGAAGCTGACTCTTTTAGAAAATGCAAAAAGAAGTATTAAAAATCAGACAAGACTTCATTTCTTGAGTGGGACAAGCCAGGTGCTCTGCCGCGCTGTGCTTTTAGATACACAGGAATTAAAGCCGGGAGAAAGTGCATACGCACAGCTTAGAATGGAAAAAGAGGTTGCTTTAAAAGAAAAAGACAGGTTTATTGTAAGATTTTATTCTCCCCTTGAGACGATCGGGGGCGGCGTAGTGCTGGACGCGCACAGTGTGAAAAAGAAACGTTTTCAAGAGGCGGTGCTAAAAGACCTGCAAGAGAGAGAAACAGAAGATATACTGACGATACAGATACAGAAGCTCTGCCATATTCCGACATCTGAAAGCGACCTGCACAGGCAGACAGGGCTTGCAAAAGAGACTGTGCAGCTGCTTATAGAGAAGCTGGAAAGACAGAGGAAGCTCCGGTGTATAAAGCTGCAGGGGAAACGATATTGGTGGGAGTCAGCACAGGAGGCGGCATGCAGAGGAAAGATAGAACGTTTCCTGGAGGATTATATGAAACGTTACCCATACAGGCTGGGAGCGCCCCGCGCGGAAGTGAAAAACCAGTTCTTTAAAGAAGGAAAGAAAAATGTATTTGACGCTTATATAGAAATGCTGAACAGAAACAGGGCCCTCATGGTTTGCCAGGAATTCCTCCTTCCGTGCGGGTACCGGGTCCCAAAGGAGGGGGCTTACCAGGAGGTGCGCAGAAAGCTGTATGGGGCGATAAAGCCGGCAAAATATGATTTTGTCAGGCTTTCGGATATTTCATTTGGGAAAATACCCAGACAGACGGTAGATGAGATTCTGACATTGCTTATGGCAAAGGGAGAGATTGTAAAGGTAGCGGAAGATACATTTACAACGAAGGCATATATGGAGGCGGCAAAAGAAACGATCGTGAAAAAATTAGAGAAGGACGGTAAGATTACGATCGCCCAGGTGAGAGATATGTTTGGCACGAGCCGCAGAAGTGCGAAGCCGATTCTGGAATATATGGATAGGATAAAGGTGACACGTAAAGACGGAGCAGAGAGTGAAAGGGTATCAAATCTATGAATTTAAAGCAGTTAGAGGCTTTTGTGAAGGTGGCACGGGAACGAAATTTTTCAAAGGCGGCAAAAGATCTGTTTCTTACCCAGCCTACCGTAAGCGCTCACATAGCCTCTTTAGAGAAAGAACTAAATGTCCGTCTGTTTGTGAGAAATACGAAAGAGGTAGAATTATCTGAGGATGGGAAAAAGCTATTTTACTACGCACAACAGATGGTGGAACTCGAAAAGCAGATCGAGGCAGAATTTGACAAGAGCAGAAAGGAAAGCAGCAGTCTGATTAAGATCGCTGCCTCTACGGTTCCTTCTCAGTATCTTTTGCCAGAAGTACTTGCCTGCTTTGGGCAGCTCTATCCGCAGATCCGCTTAAAGGTGATGGAGACAGACAGCAAAAGGGTGGCAGAGCAGGTAGCGGAAAATCAGGTGGATATAGGCTTTACAGGGACAGTGATAGAAAAGAGAGAGTGCGTGTATCTTCCATTTTACGAGGATGAGCTTGTCCTGATTGCGCCAAACAAAGAGCAGTATCGAGAATATG
>ERZ857801.2778-NODE-2778-length-13766-cov-4.106921_pt1 | contig 13766 bp, 9 predicted proteins | sample MGYA00519762_ERZ857801 | MGnify/ENA primary metagenome ERZ857801 (study PRJEB31778, sample SAMEA3449368) | human gut metagenome | biome: human gut; feature: human-associated habitat; material: faeces | place: United Kingdom | collected 2010/2012 ...
GAAAAATTGTTATCAGGGCTTGTAGTAATAACGTCCTTTGTATCAAACTCTACTAATTCAACTTCAGGACTTGTATATACTTCTCTCATGTTAATCCTCCCCTGTTATTTAATAAATGAAGCTACTACGTTTAACTCATCAGCACTAAGGCCGTTGTTAGCATCAGCTATTACTCTTGAAGCAACCTGGCTTACATTTCTCTTTTCAGCAACATTTGAATAGTATGTTACTGACTCTCCGTTAGTATATGTAACTGTTACATAAGCTCTTGCTACAAAATCTCTTTCGTAGTTTGTTTCAACAATGTTAGCAACTGCACCAAAATATGTAAGAGTATCAGCATTAGCCCATCCCTCGTTTACAATGTTAAGAACTTTGTAAGCGCTTGTTAATGACATATCTGAATCATTATTTTCAAACAGGTCATTTGCTGTAATTAACATACCTGTTGTGATTGCATCTGACTTAACAGCTTCGTTATTATCTGTTGTAACTTTAGCCTGGAACTTAAGTCCTGTAGGAGTAGAAGTCTTTACGGCTGCACCATTTGCTGCAACTACATTAAGTGTATTTACTGAAGTAAATGTCATATCTGCTGTAACTTTAATTGCTGTTCCTGACTTGTACATCTTGCCATCTGAATAGTAACCGTAAGCAGCATCAGCAGGAAGTGTATATGTATCACCGTCAGCAACTTCTGTTGTCTGTCCGTCAACTGTTACATCAAATTTAGCTACCTTTGCAACTTTAACACCATATGTAATGTCTTTTTCTGAACTTCTGACTGTTACTGCAAATACTTTTTCATCCTGTCCACTTGGAAGTGCAAATAAGCTCTGTGCAAGGTGAACCTGATCTCCTTCAATGTAACATTCATCTGTTCCTGATGTGTATTTTACTCCGTCAATCCATACTGATTTAATCTTTCCGGCAACACTTGGATATGATGATACATAAGCTGCACCTGTTAATGTGCATCCTGCCGGGTGATAATTTGCTGTAGCATGGTCTGTAAATATACCAAATAAATCGATGTAGTTGATATACTGATTTCTAACAGCTTCTGAAACATAATATCTTGTTCCTTCTGTTGATAAATCATTGTTACCATCTTTGTCACAAACCTTTGTGTAATCAGTTACTTCACCTAAAGTCTGATCCGGAGCAACCTCTGCCTGTGCAGGTACATACTTAACTGCAAAAGTTACTGTTTTAGCAGCACCTTCAATAGCAAAGTAGTTAATTCCTTCTTTAAATGCACTTAAAGCTATTTCAACAGAATCTCCACGGACATGAAGCATTTCTGAAGCGTTTAAATATCTTTTTCCGTTAATCCAAACAGCTCCAACCGGCTGTCCTACAGCTCCTGAAACTGCAAATGTAAAAGCTCCACCTTCTATTTTACAATTGTCAACTTCGCCATGGTACGGTGTATCAGCAGCAACACCTACTGTACCCCAAATAGCTGAGTTTACATTTGCTGTATAGTTGGCTGTATCTAAATAATATGTTCCTGATACTAAAGATGCGTTAGATCCTATTGCCGGGCATTCTGTCCATGCTGATGTATCCACTGAAGATGCATCTGTAGGATCAGATAGCTTAACTATCTTTAATGCAAATGTTCCTGTACCTGAACCTTCTGCTGTAATTATAAATACATGTTCACTTTCCCCAGCAGGAACGGCTAAGGTATCCTGACTGATATATACACAGTCATTTCCCACATATGCCTTTGTGTTGCCTGCATCATTTAAATATCTCACTCCGTCAATAATAACTGATGAAGGATTTCCGTCTTTTGCAACAAATCCGAAAACCGGTACTGAATTCATATATGTGCTTATGTTCCATCCTACAGTCTTTCCTGCATCATAAAAGTCTCTAAGCCCCTCATTTCCGAATTTTGCAAGAGCCGCCTTTGAAATATATGCCTTATCTCCGTCTTTTGCTGTTCCTATTTGTGTCCAGTCATTAATGGCATCTACGTCAATAGTTTCCTGTGTAGCTGATTCCGTTTCGTCAGCTGCCTTTGCAGTTGTGTTATAAACTGTAACTGATGTAAAAATCATAGCCAGTGATAATACAACTGAAAGAACTTTCTTTAAAGTTTTGTTCATTTCAAACTCTCCTTTCACAATTTTTATACATTAATATTATAACCGAGGGATTTTTTATATGCAATCGTCCCAAATTATAAAAGATTTTTTATTTTTTTTAGTATATTTTGTATATAAAACCATTTTTATTTACGTTTTTCCCTTAAAACATTGGATATCTTGATTTCTTATAAAGAATAAAAATGTTTTTCTTTCTTAATTTTATTTTATTTTTATTACTCTCAAACCCATTCTTTTGCCTGATTACGTGTTACATAGAGTGTTAATTCCGGCACTTTAAAAGGCGTCCGGAAAATACCGAACGCCTTAGCATAAATCAAATTATTCAGTTAATTTTAGTAAAGTCCTGACCAACCTTCACCCTGATTTGCTGAACCTGATGTATCAGCTGAAAAATTGTTATCAGGGCTTGTAGTAATAACGTCCTTTGTATCAAACTCTACTACTTCTGCCTTTGGACTAATATATTTCTCTGACATTGTGTTTCCTCCCATAATTATTTTATAAATGAGTCAACTACAGGTATTTCTGATGTAGCAATTCCCGGATATCCGGCAGCCTTAACTGCTGATGCTACATAGCTTACGCTTCTTGTCTGACTCATTCCTGAGTAAACAGTTACTGATGTATTGTCAGTATATGTAATGGTTACATATGCTCTGGCAATGAAATCTCTTGTATAGTTTGCTTCTGAAATATTAGCTACTGCTCCGCAATATGTCATTGCGCTTTCGTCAAACCAACCTTCATTAACAATATTAAGCATTGCATATGGGCTTGTCAAGTCTAAAGCAGATGAATTATTTTCATATATATCATTTGCCGTAATTAACATACCTTCCTTAATAGCATCTGATTTAACAGCTTCTCCATTGTTTGATGAAACCTTTGCCTGGAACTTAAGTCCTGCCGGTGTTGAAAGCTTAATAGCTGCACCGTTTGCCATATCTACTGAAAGGCTGTCAATTGAAGTAAGGGCAATATCGCCTGTTATTGTAAGTACGGTTCCCGGTTTATAAATCTTACCATCTGTATAGTATCCGTACTGTGCATCACCTAATGTATAAGTGCTTCCGTCTTCAACTTCTGCAACTTTATTTCCATTAATTGTTACTGAATGTTTTACTGTCTGTGCCTTTTCAACTTTTTTGATAGAAACTTTAGCTGTTCCAAGAGCGTGTGTTATCTCTACTTCGTTTATTTCCTGAGTTAAAGCAGAAAGATATACAATAACTCCTGCACCCTGAATTTTTGTAACTTCATCACCTGTTTTTCCATTAACTGCAACTGAGCTGATTCCTGCCGGTACATTTACATATATACCTTTTTCAGGCGACCAATCCGGCTGCTGAATATTATTAACTGTTGCTGTTGTTGAATCGTCATATGAGAATCCATCCCCTAAGTCTGTCCAAACCTTTACTGAAGGATCTCTTGTTGTTGTTTCCCCTTCATCTTCGATTTTTAATGTTGCATTTCCTGTAACAGTAGCTGAATTTTCTGTAGCTGTTGCGCTAACAACTATCTGATATTCTCCCACTGCCAATGTGCTTACCTCTGATAAAGGAATAAACATACCATGGGCATTTGTTCCGTCAATTTTTACACTTTTTCCATTTACTGTTGTTGTAATAGAAGCAGCATCTACTTCTGTACCCCATGCAAAATGGATTCTTGCCTTGTCAAATATTCCCTGACATGTAAATCCTGCAATAGTAGCATCGCCGTCTGTAACTGTGTAAACTTTTCCATCTACAGCAACGCTTCCCTTTGCCTTAACCGATGTCTGTCCATAAAATGTCATCGAACTGACAACCATAGCTATGGCACAAACATAAGCAAAAAACTTTTTCATTGAATTACTTAATTTCATCATATACTCCTTTCTATAACTCAACTTTTTTTCAGATGATGTTCCTCCTTTTTTTCGTCCAATCACCCTATTTCCATTTTAGCATATTAAATAAAAACCGATTAGGTGTTTTTTTTTATAAAAGTATCATTTTTATATTTTTTTAGTTATCTGAAAGTATAATAGCCGAATATCAAACAAACTCCTATAGAACCTTTAAATCTATTTTATCATAAAATAAACATATTTTTTTTAACCATTTTTGCAAATCCAACTATATTTCTTCCCGGTCTTTCCACTAGTATCATCGACATACGTATCTCTTTACCTCCTTCACTGATGACCAGTTGGTGTAAACCTTATTTTCATTAATTATCTTATATGCCCTAAAACGTACATAATATTTCTTTTTCTTTTTTAAATTTTTCGGCTTAAAATATACTTTCGACGTTACTGCTGTTTTTTTCCCTTTTTTGAATTTCTTATCTGTTGCATACTGAATCTGGTATCCCTTAGCCCCGGTAACTGCAACAAAAGTAACCTTTTTCCTTGCCACTTTCTTAAACTTTGCTTTTTTGACGGCAAAAAAGGCCGACCGGGTTTTAAGTGAATATCCCAAAGGTTCAACATTATACTCATTTTGAGCCATGGGATAAACATTGTAAAACTCCATAGTCTTGTACTCTTCTAAACGGGTATGTTTATTAAAATTATCTCCTTTTAAAAAGTAACGATATTTTATTCCATTTTGTATTAGCTCAGCGTCCCAGGTTGAATCAAGATTGTAATAGTAATCTCCAAGCTTTACAATATTCCAGCCATGGCGCACATTACGACTTCCAAAACCTGCAATAACTCTTACAGATATTCCCAATTCCTTAAGTATCCTGTACATCAGCTGGGCATATCCCTGACATACTGCATTTCCCCTAAACAAGGCTGACCACGATGTATATACGATTTCATCAACTGTGCTATCAGAATATTTTACGTGTTCACACACATAATCATATACCATTTTAATTACTTCATAGTCTGTAGTTTCTTCTGTAATTTCCAATTGGCTTATAATTTCTTTCACCTTGGCATCTACCTGCTTTTTTTGCTCTAAAGTAGTGAGATACCATACTTCAGTCCTGAAGTGATAATAATAGTAGATTTTCTTTTTTTCTTTTCTTGTATAACGTGTATAGGAAGGGTATTCCCTGTCTATATCCCAATACATGTAATCCCCTTCGTCACCCTTTGATGTGACTTTAAATGCCTGACTCTCCAGTTCATCAAACACTTCTGCCGGAACAGCATTCGTTGATTTAACATATGCGTTTACTTCATACTGATGATTTAACAGCTGTTTTCTATAACCTGTAGCTGCTTCAGCAACTGACTTATATGAAGAGGTTTTCCTGTTTCCTGAATACAGTCTTTCTCTTCTTTCAACAAGGATTAATTTTTCCCTTGTTTTCATAGTGGAAATCTCATCAATCGCATTCCTGCTAATTGTGTCAGCATAAACGTTATTGTTACACCATGTTACATTCTCCATTGGAGAACATAATATGACAGTAGCAATAATAAGACATATTATTCTTTTAATTTTTATTTTCATTTAAACTCCTGTTATTTTATTTTTCCATAACGGGTACTAAATTTTTCTCCGTTATATTTAAGCTGTCTTACCATCTTCTTTCCGCCCTTTAAAGTATATGTGAACCTCTGATTATGATTAGCTCTTAATCTGAATTTCAGCTGATAAGTTCCAATTAATATTGAATCTACCTTATTTTTGGTACTTATAACTGTATCAAATCCCAGATAGTCATTATTCTTATCTATAATTCTAAGACACATTTCGTCCTTGTAGAGAACCTGCGAAATATATATCTTATATATCTTCTTTTCTCCATTGACTTTTCCCGTATGTTTCCATGTGCCTACCCAGTATTTAACCTTACTGTTAAAGCTGCTCATTTTACTATAAAGTGTTCCTGCTTTTTTGTAGCTCTTCTTAATTGTTTCAAGGAGTTTCATTGCCTCAGAAATTTTTCCCTGTTCTCCTAATTTTACAGCCTGCTTATAAACACTTTCATTAAGGTTCTCTGACTTGGTATACTTAGATACACTATTGTATATTTCCATGCCGTTTTTTGTATCGCCCTTATCTACTAAAGCTTTAGCATAGCCATATCCATATGTCCCGTACTCTGTTTCGTAAGATTTATCCTTTGCATACACATTTTTAATTGTGTTCCATGCTGTTTCATAATCTTTTTTGAGGTAATAAATTTCTGCCATCCCGGCACTTGCCCTATTAACCAGATTCATATCTGCTGCCGCATTGCTGCTTGACTTAAATAAATCCATTGCCTTATCATATTCTTCACTTTGCAATGCCGTGGCACCTGCATAATAATCTAAAAATGCTCCGCACATTTTTCCATATCTGCTGTTTTTGTCAGAATTATACCCTTTTTTGAAATACTCAGTTGCCTTATTTTCATCTTCACTATCTAACTGATTTAATCCCAGATTATAATATGCTTGGGCTAAATATTCCTCACTTTTTAAGAAACCGTTAAGTTCATTAAAGGAATTTATAGCCTCTTCATAATTCTTATTGTTAATTAACTTTTTAGCTGCCGTATATTTCTTATTAGGAATAAAGTAAGTCATAACAGCCACTGCTGCTAATCCTGCTATAATCACAATTATAATTGCTGCCGTAATATATCTCTTACGAACCGCCTTTTTTCTGTTTACACGTCTGCTTTCACTGTTTTGCTTTCTTTCCTCATTCTGCTTTACTATGGCATATTTTCTTTTGGCATCATTAAGCAACTCTGCTGTATTCATATACCAGTAAATTCTCTTAAATATCTCTATTCCATTGGCAATGCTTGCTGAATCGTCCTTTTCAACATCCTCCGTTGCTGAAATATAGCTGTCTTCATAGTCCTTAAGCTTTGCCTTTGCAAACACTTCCACATCATCAAGTACCCCTACCGATTCACATATTGCCTCTTTTTTATTCCATACTGTTCCGTCTTCAAAAACAACACTGTCTATTTTTATTACAAATTTCTCTGCTGCTTCATTTGAAACAGTTATCTTTGCAGCTTTGCCCTTTGATTCTAAATACTTAAGTCCTAAAGCTCCATACTTATGCTGAATTTCTTCTGCATTGCCCTCATTATCACTGGCATATACAGTTATATTTAAATCCCTGATTGTCTTTTCATAAATATTGGTAAACTTAAGGGTAAGTCTGTTCTTATTGCTTACGGTATCACGCTCAAGCTCTCCTGTTTCAAACAAAACAGGACTTCCGTATGTCCATAAATTCTCTTTTAAATCTAATATTTTTTCATAACGCTTTAAGCCTTCAGACTGTGAAACTTTATTGTCGTTCGTTTCCGAATTATTTATGTTTTCTGAATTACTTAAAGCTTCCGCACTATTTTCCTGCTGATTTGCAGTATCTTCTATAATATTTTCATTCATCTTTTCTTCCATATTAGTCTCCAATAATAATATTTTTAAGATTATAGTATCAATGGTTATTGTATCACATTTGACAAAATAATACACCCCAAATGTTGATATCTGCTCCAACACTTAGGGTGTATAAAAATTTGTATGAGATTTTAAAATAATTTATTTTTTAATTTTTACATGCTTAACCTTTGACCAGCTTCCATATATCTTTTTGCCTTTATATACCTTATATGCTCTTACCTTAACATAGCAGGTACTTTTCTTTTCAAGTCTCTTTAACGTATACTTTGTTTTTGTAGTATTTTTTTGTATATAGCCCTGAAATCTTTTATTGTCGCAATATCTGATTTGATATCCCTTGGCATCTTTTATCTTCTTAATGGTAAGGCTTACTTTTCTTCCCTTTACATTTTTCATGGATTTAACTGTAGCCCTTGCCGGTTTCGCCTTTGCTTTCTTTTCCGCCTCTGCTTTAGCTGCAGCAGCCTTCTTTGCTGCTTCTGCTTTAGCTGCAGCAGCCTTCTTTGCTGCTTCTTCCTTAGCTGCCTGCTCTTTTTCGTCAGCAATATCCTGAGCTGTCTTGTCTCTGTAATATCTTACATAGTCTACTTCCATTGTTGCCGGAAGTGCTGATGTTGCAGGCAATTGATTAGAAGTTAAATTTCCTCCTACTGCCACATTTAATAACATATAGTAATTATCTTTTAATTCTTCCATTCCGGCTACATATGTATAAGAACCTATTAATTGATTATCATAGAATACTCTTATTTTGTCGTCAGTTCTGTAAACGCCGTATGTATGCCACTGGGTTTTATCAAAATTCGGGAAACCGTATGCTGTCGGGAACTTACTTTCATAATGATCCTTTGTAGGTGCTGCCACTGTTGTCCAATGCATTGTTGCATATGGGAACTGGTTGGTATTTATGGATTCCATTATGTCAATTTCACCACACATAGGCCATGTCTGTCCGTTAGTTCCTAACATCCAGAATGCCGGCCATATACCTTTTGCTGAAGGAAGTTTGATTTTTGCTACAACGTAGCCGTTTCCCACTTCCACTTTTCCTGCTGTTTTAATACGTCCCGAGGTGTAATTTTTTCCACCTACAGACTGCTTTCTTGCAGATATTTTTAAAGTTCCGTTGTTTACATATACATTATCTGTGGAACTTGTATAATATTCCTGTTCGTTGTTTCCCCAACCCCAGTTTCCATTTCCAATTTCATAAGTCCAGTTGTTTGTATTAAGTGCATCTCCTTCAAACTCATCCGACCATATTAACTTCATGTCACTTGGATCAATAGTAAGTGTGTCCTGATTATATGAAGCACTTACACCGGTGCTTGCTGCCAAAATTCCCACCATTGTAGCTATAACTGCTAATGCCTTTCTCATATGTTAAACCTCCATTGTATAATAAATGAAAACCTTTTTATGTTCACTTTCATATTACACAATAACGTTTTTATTCTCAACAGTGTCTAAAATATGCTAACCAATTATAAAATTTTTACACCTTTTATGGCACCGGTGTCTGTGTTCGTTTATGATGTAAGCAGAACAAAATTTTGCCACCTCTGATATCCGGATTACTTCATTGCCAGCCAATTTCTCTAATCCCTAAACAGCTTAACATTACTTCACCACATTGTTTTCAATAAGATTTCCCATTTCAAAAGATTTGGCATTCTCTAAAGTTGTGTAGCTTATTGCCTCTAGTGCCTCTTCTGTTAAAAATGCCTGATGAGAAGTAACTATTACATTTGGAAACGACAAAAGTCTTGATGTTATGGATGTCTCTAATATATCATCTTCCCTGTTTTCAAAAACATTCTTAGTTTCCTCTTCATATACATCAAGACCTACACTGTGAAATTTGTGCTCCCTTATTCCCTGTATCAAATCCTGAGTATCAATTAAAGCTCCCCTTGATGTATTTACTAAGACCACGTTGTCCTTCATTTTTTTAATAGTCTTTTTATTTATCATATGATAAGAATCATCTGTCAGTGGACAATGTAGGGAAATTAAGTCGCTTTTTTCTAATACTGTATCTAAATCCGTATATTCCACAAAATTCAAATCCGGATTTTTGTAAATATCATATGCCATAACCTTCATTCCAAATCCTCTGCAAATACGACACATTGCCGCTCCGATTTTTCCTGTTCCAATTATTCCTGCTATTTTTCCATGAAAATTAATTCCCGTAAGTCCCACAAGGCTGAAATTATTTTCCCTGACCTTAATATATGCCTTGTGAATATGTCTGTTACTGGCAAGGGCTAATGCCATGGCATGCTCTGCCACAGCTTCCGGTGAATATCCCGGAACTCTTAACACCGTAATTCCATATTTTTTTGCAGCCCCTACATCCACGTTATTATATCCCGCGCAACGCATAAGAACTAACTTTACGCCACATTCTTTCAATATTTTTAATACTTTTTCACTTACATCAGAACTTACAAAAGCACATATGGCATCATATCCTTTTGCATATTTTGCAGTTCTTTCACTTATATCTTCCTCCGCATACTCTATTTGAATGTCCTTATATTCAGGGATTATTTTATCAAAGGATTCCCTGTCATATTTTTTTGTGTCATAAAATAAAATTTTCATGTATTTATTACCTCCTTTTAAAACATAACATACCATATGGAAGTTTTATAGATATCAGAAAACACAAAATAGCGAAGCAAAAGCTCCGCCATTAATTGTTACATAATATTCATATAGATACTTACATATCCTCTTTCCGTCTGGCTTCCACTGCTTCTTCTAACATCATATCCTTAACCTTCATTAAACGAATCTGGGTACTTCTCTCATTTTCATCTAATTTCATGGTTATATATTTTATATTGTCCAAAGCCTGAGGAATTATTACATGTTCTAATGCATTTACCCTTCGTCTTGTTTTTTCTATTTCCGATGCCATAAGCTGACATGATTTTTCTATTTCAGCAAGCTTTATCATATCAGAAAAAACATTAGACAATGAGTATACTGCATCATCTAAATCCCCGGCAGTGAAAGCATATCCATAAGAATATATATCCCTTCCGCCAATTTCAGTTTTAGCACAAAATTGTGGAATGTCAACACTCATTATATTTTTGTAATCCTGCTTTATTTCCAACGACTTATTATTAGCCATAAGGGCTGTGTTTAAAACCTCTTCACTCATTCCTGCCCTGGCCACGGCAAACTCCCTGTTTGCCCTTTTAAGTCCCTCTTCAACTTTAAGTCTGAGCCTCATATTTTCCTTTATCATATCCATAAACTGTCTTACTAACTCGTCACGTTTATCCTTTAACAGTTTATGTCCTCTTGTGGCAGACATAAGCTTCTTTTTTTGCCTTGTAAGCTCCATTCTCGTTGGATTTACACGTGTAGATGCCATAAAACTTCCCACCTTTCGTTAACAAATCCGTTATATGTCCTACTTGCTAATATAGTATTTATCAAGGTATTTTTCGTCAATACGCTTTAATTCTGATTTTGGAAGCATTGACAAAAGTTTCCAGCCTACATTCATTGTCTCCTCTATGGATCTGTCTGTATCATATCCCTGGGAAACATATTCCTTCTCAAATTCATCTGCAAACTTAGCATAAATAAGGTCAATATCAGACAATGCTGCCTCACCTAAAATTGTCATAAGTTCCTTGGCATCCTTACCTCTTGCATAGGCAGAAAACAGCTGATTCATTACATTACTGTGGTCAGCTCTTGTTTTTCCTTCACCTATACCTTTATCCTTTAATCGTGAAAGTGAAGGCAATACATCAATAGGTGGTGTAATTCCCTTTCTATATAGTTCACGGCTTAAAATAATCTGTCCTTCCGTTATATATCCTGTAAGGTCAGGAATAGGATGGGTTTTGTCATCCTCAGGCATTGTAAGAATAGGAATCATGGTTATACTTCCGTCTTTTCCTCTCTGACGGCCTGCACGCTCATAAAGTGTGGCAAGGTCAGTGTACATGTATCCCGGATAACCTCTTCTTCCAGGGACTTCCTTTCTTGCTGCAGATACCTCACGAAGGGCATCTGCATAGTTAGTAATATCAGTAATAATTACCAGTACATGCATTCCCTTTTCAAAGGCAAGATATTCTGCTGCTGTAAGTGCCATTCTAGGGGTGGCAATACGTTCAACTGCCGGGTCATTGGCAAGGTTCATAAACATTACAGTTCTGTCAATGGCTCCTGTTTCCTTAAAGCTGTTGACAAAAAAGTCTGATTCCTCAAAGGTAATTCCCACTGCTGCAAAAACTACTGCAAAAGGCTCATCTGTTCCTACTACCTTTGCCTGTTTTGCAATCTGAGCTGCCAAATTGGCATGAGGAAGACCTGATGCGGAAAATATAGGAAGCTTCTGTCCCCTTACTAATGTATTTAAGCCGTCAATGGCAGATATTCCTGTCTGAATAAATTCTGAAGGATAATTTCTTGCTGCCGGATTCATGGCAATACCATTAATATCCTTTCTTTCATCAGGTAAAATATCCGGACCGTCATCTATGGGATTTCCAAGACCATCAAATACTCTTCCTAACATGTCCATTGACACTCCAAGTTCCATGCTTCGTCCTAAAAATCTTACCTTACTGTTTGAAAGGTTAATACCTGTTGAATCTTCAAAAAGCTGAACTAATGCATTGCTTCCGTTTACCTCTAAAACCTTGCATCGTCTTACCTCTCCATTTGCCAGTTCTATTTCACCTAATTCATCATAAGTTACTCCTGAAACGTCCCTTACCAACATAAGAGGTCCGGCAACTTCCTGTATGGTTCTGTACTCTTTTGGCATATTAGAACTCCTCCTTCTTTAAAGTATTGGCAATCTCAATATCCAGTCTGTCGTTTATTTCTGCAAATTCTTTATCAAGCTCATCTTCATGAGTATATTTAAAACGTCCGATTGCCTCACGGACAGGCATTTTTATCAGAGCTTCCACATCTGCTCCATTGTCCAATGCCTCCTTAGATTTCTCATAAAATCCAATTACTAATTCCATCATCATCTCCTGTTTCTTAAGAGACGTATATGTGTCTACTTCGTGGAAGGAATTTTGATGAAGATAATCCTCTCTAATAGAACGGGCAGCTTCCATTTTTAGTCTGTCCGGTGCAGATAATGCATCCATACCTACCATTTTTACTATTTCATCCAGTTCTGACTCATCATGTAAAAGACTCATTAACTTTTGTCTTAAAGTAAGCCAGTTCTTATTAACATTTTCCGTAAACCATCCACCTATGCTGTCTACATAAAGTGAATAGCTTGTAAGCCAGTTTATTGCCGGGAAGTGACGCTTATATGCCAGATTAGAATCCAGACCCCAGAATACTTTTACAATACGAAGGGTTGCCTGGGATACCGGCTCTGAAATATCTCCTCCCGGAGGTGATACGGCACCGATAACTGATAATGCCCCGTCTCTTCCTTCTTTTCCCAGGGTAACCACATCCCCTGCCCTTTCATAAAACTGGGCAAGACGGCTACCTAAATATGCCGGATATCCTTCTTCACCAGGCATTTCTTCCAGACGTCCCGACATCTCTCGAAGTGCCTCTGCCCAACGGGATGTAGAATCTGCCATCAGCGCTACAGAATATCCCATATCACGGAAATATTCTGCGATCGTGATTCCGGTATAGATGGAAGCCTCACGGGCTGCAACCGGCATATCCGATGTATTTGCGATCAGCACGGTTCTTTCCATCAGGGACTGTCCGGTCTTCGGGTCTTTCAGTTCCGGAAATTCGTTCAGAACATCGGTCATCTCATTACCACGTTCTCCGCATCCGATATAGACCACGATATCTGCCTCTGCCCACTTAGCCAACTGATGTTGGATAACTGTCTTGCCGCTTCCGAAAGGTCCCGGAACAGCTGCCACACCACCTTTGGCGATTGGGAAGAATGTATCGATAACACGCTGACCGGTTACCAGTGGTTTTACCGGCGGCAGCTTCTTCTGATACGGACGGCCCTTTCGTACCGGCCATCTCTGCATCATCGTCAGTTCTTTGTCACCTTTTTCGGTAGCGATCACTGCTACCACTTCTTCTACGGTAAATGTTCCGGCTTTGATCTCTTTTACCGTTCCTTTTACTCCATAAGGAACCATGATCTTCTGCTGTACAACGATGGTCTCCTGCACAGTTCCGAGTACGTCACCTGCTTCGACCTCATCACCGGCTTTTGCGACCGGTACAAATTCCCATTTCTTATCACGTTTTAACGAAGCAACTTCCACGCCTCGCTTTAAGTTATT
>ERZ857801.2801-NODE-2801-length-13655-cov-3.061544_pt1 | contig 13655 bp, 13 predicted proteins | sample MGYA00519762_ERZ857801 | MGnify/ENA primary metagenome ERZ857801 (study PRJEB31778, sample SAMEA3449368) | human gut metagenome | biome: human gut; feature: human-associated habitat; material: faeces | place: United Kingdom | collected 2010/2012 ...
AAAATTTTCGGCCGAAGAATTTACAGTGTATAAGTGGATATCTACCAAGCCAATTTACCTTTCGGAAGTGACAGATGTTGTGTGGGACACTTCGGAGAGAGGAAAGGTTTCTTGGAGCAAAGTGGATTGTGCGGCAGGATATGAGTTACAGCTCTATAAAGATGGTATAGAAGAGGAAAATAAAGTTGGAAACGCTGTAAATGTTACAGAGGGAACAACATATAATTTTAATCAGTCCATAGTAGAAGCAGGTACTTACTATTTTACGGTAAAGGCATTGGGAGAAGAGGGATATTCTTTTGACAGTGATATTACGAAGAGCAACTCCTGTGAATTTGCGGCAATGCCTGTAAAACCGGTTCCGCCTGCTGAGACAGACCAACCTGACAAGACAGTTAAACCGGCAGACTATACGAAGACAGATAAGGGACAAGAAATACCTAAGACAGGAGACAATACGACGCCGGAAATATGGATTGCGATATTGGGAATATCCGGTTTTGTAGGTGTATGTATTCTTTTGGGAAACAGAGCAGGTAACAGGAAAAAACTGTAATTGTATTATAGCGCCGATAGCTGCAAAAGCTCTGTAGCTATCGGCAGCTTTTCATATAATTGTCATATTGTTATGGTAAGTCTGCCCATTTACCGTAGATCTGTCTTGCGGCTGTTTCCACATCTGCCGCATCTATATCCAAATACCGGCAGAGTCTGAGGATGCTGGGCGGCTCCAGACCTGCCTTTTTAAAGAGATGAGGGGTTTGGAAAGCTTCCTTACGTGTACCAAAGAAAAGAATCCCTTTATTTGCCATTATGATGAACTTATCAAAATTTTCAAAGACAAATTCCATATCATGTGAGATGACGATCACAGTTTTCTTTTTTTCTTTTAATTCTCGGAAAATATTTATCAGTGTATTTCGCCCAGCTAAGTCTTGACCGGCTGTAGGCTCGTCAAAGATAAAAATATCTGGATCCATGGCTAATACAGACGCCATAGCCACGAATCTTCGCAGAGAGAGGGGAAGCTCAAATGGATTTTTCGTTCTGTATTTCTCCATACCTGTAATATGAAGGGCTGCATCGATTTGTGCTTTGACATTCTGTCCTTTTTGCCTTACTATTTTTCTGCAAAAGCCTACTTCCTTTTCTACTGAGGGATGGAAAATCTGATCGTCTGGATTTTGAAATACATACCCAACATGATGCGCGATTTTTGCAGTTGTATATTCTTTTGTATTCATGTCACCGATCCAAACGTTTCCATCGGTGGGAGATAAAAGACGGTTTATAAGTTTCGCGAGGGTGCTCTTTCCTGCCCCGTTATGTCCTATCAGGGCGATCTGCTCTCCACTGTCTATTGTCAAATCTATATGTTCGAGGACAGATTCGCTGTCAGGATAAGAAAAGCTTACATTTTGAAATAGAATATCTTTCATAGTTTATCTCTTTTCTGTATGCAGTAGTCTGTTGATTACGATAAGTGCCTGATCATAGGTTATGGGAATTGAATCAAAGGAAATCCCATATTGTTTTAATTTATTACTCAAAAGTGCCGCCTGCGGAGGAAGGACGCCTCTGCCTATCAGATCAGGAGAGGCGAGAATGTGATTGGTATTCCCACTGTTCGTTAATCGTCCCTTTTCAAAAATAAGGACTTCATCTGCATATTCTGCAATCAGATCCGTTTTATGTTCCGCAATAATCACCGTTTTTTTCTGTTCCTTTAATGCTTTTACAATATCAAATACATTCCTTGTCTCCTGTGGATCTAGTTGACTGGTAGGCTCATCCAGAATCAAAATGTCTGGTTCCTGTACAAGAACAGAGGCAAGCGCGGTACGCTGCAGTTGGCCGCCGGAAAGATGGAGAGGATTCTTTAATGCCAGGTCTTTGATATTTGTCTTTTCCATAGCCTGTATAACTCTGGGCTCTATGGTATCGGCATCAGCTCCCATATTTTCCAGGCCATATGCCACTTCTTCAAATACAGTATCCTTCACACCGCTTAACTGTGTAAAAGGATTTTGGAATACATAGCCGATTTCTTTAGCCAGCAATCCGCCGTATTCAGAAATTGGTTTATTTTTCAATAGTACCTCGCCAGTCAAAGTACCTTGATAAAATGTAGGTACAAAACCTCTCAGAAGAGAACAAAAGGTTGTCTTACCGGAACCATTAGCCCCGAGAACTCCATAGATTTTTCCGGCCTCCAGGATAATATTGATGTCGATAAGAGCTGGAAATTTGCTTAAAGGATAATAATAGGTGATATTTCTACACTCTATGATAGGAAACATAACATTACCCTCCCTGCCAGTATAAATATAGTGCATAAGGCGGCAGCCATGATCGCATATGTTTCATGTCCGCTGCGCTTTACATTCAATAAATGGGTCTTGGGACATTCTACCAGAAAGCCTTTTGTCTCTAAAGCCAATACCCGTTCTTCGACACCGGTTATAGCGGTCAGAAACAGGGGGAGCAGTACAGGGATAAAAGCTTTTATCCGAAGGAGAAGGTTTCCGTCGGTTTCGATGCCGCGTGCTCTTTGTGCATTGAGAATCGTTTTACTGTTTTGTGAAAGGACATCAATCATTTGAAAGGTGGAGAGCATAATATAAGCAGCTTTGTAGTGGACGCCAGAGTCTTCCAGTGCACGAATGATTTCTTTGGTTTCTGTGGTCTGAAAAAACCAGATAAAAATACCTGCTATATTCAGCAGAGTAAATGACAGGGAAATACCGGATCTTATTCCTTCCTCATATAGAGTCAGGAAGAAGAGGCGGAAAACGAGTCTTCCTCCGGGGATTAAAAAAACCTGTACGAAGAAGATAATGGCCGCAAATTTTAGTATATCTTTTAAAATATTGTAACCATTTTTGGAGATTTCACTTACTATGAGCAGAAACACAACAATACCAAATTCGGGGATCAGAAGCAGCGGTAAAGATAAACTTGTTATTCTGACGGTTCCGATTACCAGTGTACAAAATATATACAGGACAACAATAATCAGTTTTGCTGTGGGATAGAGTGCTGCGATTTTGTTTGTTTTATAGATTTGTATTTGTTCTGTGTAGTTTGTTTCCATAACCGGTCACCCTTTCTTTCACTGTATGGCTGATGATTCCTACATAGGCGGAAGTTCCTTTTGGTCTTTGATAAATGTATATCCGCATTTATATTTAATCAGTATACGGGGAGGAATACAGCGTATGACAGACAGGCATATAATAAAAGACAAGATTCGGTCTAATACAGTAAAGATGCCTTCCGTTCCCAGAAAGGCTGTCCATATATTGACACCCGCCGCCATTACGACAGCTGTGATGATGGAAGTTCCGCCTCCGGTAATTCCGCCGTACAATAAAACAACAACAGGGGCGGAAAGGATAATTGTAATCGCTGATATGATGCATATAGAAATGGGCCATTTCCACCAGGAAGAAAACATATTTTTATTTGCAAGAAATCCGGTTACAAGCCCTACTCCTATATTTACTATGATAAAAGGCAAGACAGATGGATTGATAACACCGGATACCAAATTTGACAGTGCTCCTGTAGCTGCGCCAACCCAGGGGCCGCACAACATGGAAACAAACATAGTTCCGATGGCATCCAGATATAAGGGGAGCTTTAGAATCGCAGCGGTCTGGCCTCCTACAAAGTTTACAGCTACGCCTATAGGAATGACCAGAATTGCCAGCATAGAAAAATCATGTTTTAGGAAGTGTGTTTTGTCTCTCATAATTCCCCTCTTATGTAAAAAATGCTCAATGTTTTTCATTGTTTCTTGATTTTAATGTTACTTTAGCACAAATAGAATGGCTGAAAAATGACATTTGTCAGTTTATAAATATATTCAGATAGTAAAAAATAGAAAGTATGATTTTCCTACCATACTTTCTATTTTGTTCTATCCTATTCCTATTTTGTGCTTAAAATCTCATCTATTTTAGGTATGGATAAAGCCGCACCTTTACGTGAGACAGTGATAGACGCCGCTTTGGCAGCCATTTGCATAGATTCTTTCGCACAGAATCCTTTTAACTGCCCTGCCAGATAATATCCTGTGAAGGTATCTCCGGCAGCGGTCGTATCTATAGCTGTGACAGGATAGCTTTCTTGTGTGATATGACCTTCTTTCCCCAGATAGAGAGCACCCCGTTCACCCAGTGTCAGTACGATTTCAGCATGAGGAAAAGCAGCATGTACCTTTTCTAAAAGCACATTGTCATTTCCGGTATCTTTTATTAATTCCTGTGCCTCAATTTCATTTAGAATGAAGCAGCTGATGTGCTCCAGATTTATATCAAAAATCTTACTGTCCATCGGAGATGGGTTCAGCGCAATATGGATCCCTTTTTTGTATGCGCTTTCCACGATATAGGGAATTTCATTTATCTCATTTTGCAGAAGCAGCCAGTCATCTTTTTCAAAATTTTTTAAAACACAATCTATAAATTCACGTGTAACAGCTTGGTTTGCTCCTCCGTACAACAGGATGCAGTTATCTCCCTGGGCGTCATTTTGAATGATCGCATTTCCCGTTCGGGTTTGCTCGGAGGTCATAACATAACGGGTATCGACACCAGCATCTTTTAGAATATCCTCCAGAAATGTACCGTCTGTTCCTATCATTCCCGCGTGATATACATGTAATCCTGCTCGGCTTAACGCGACAGACTGATTCAGTCCCTTTCCTCCGCATGAAACACGCAGATTTTTAGAGGAAATGGTTTCTCCCTTCCGTACAAAATGTTCGACTTCATAGACGTAGTCTATATTCAGGGAACCAAAATTTAATATGTTCATTATCGTTTACTCCACTCGCAAGGTCCTGTAAATATATTCTTTGTATTTATCTGGATGCAGCTTACTGCAGATATATACATTCGGTTCTTTACCGGAGAAGTAATTTACATCCACCAGCATGGAACCATAGCTTGGCCCATTTGTAACGTCTACCTCGCAGTAATACTTGTCACATTTATCAATACATTCCGGATAAAGAGCTGCTGCCATTGCAGATGGATCTGCCATGTCAAGATAGGCATCCCCAAAGCGCTCCTTATTCATTTCCATTAAGTCTTTATTGCAGTCAATGGCAAATTTGCCAAGCGTACTTCCGTTCCTGATTTTGTCGATTTCCTGTGGGTTCAGCATACTGTCGCCCAGGCAGGCATCCCATCCTACATAGATAATCTGGTCTAGTCCGGATTCCGTAACGACCTTAGCCGCTTCTGCGTCCTGCCATATGTTAAATTCAGCCACCGGCGTTACATTTCCTGCGCCCAGTCCGGCAGTTCCCATGATGATGATGCGTCCTGCCTTTTGCATTGCTTCATAATCGAGACGGAGGGCAAGCGCAATATTTGTAAGAGGCCCGAGAGCGACGATGTCGATTTCTCCCTTTTCACTGTTGCGCAGATGTTCCAGCATTTTTAGAACGCCATGTCCTTCTTGGGCTTTTAATCGTTTTGGCACAAGCCCAATATCACCCATTCCGTCATTTCCATGTGTTTCATGGGCATAGATAAGCTCTTTCAGAAGCATTTTGTCTGAACCCTTATATACAGGCGGTTCGTAAGTGTCGGCATATTCGATCGTTGTCAATGTATTGATCGTTGCCTGATCTACATGTACATTTCCTGAAACGGTGGAAATCATTACAATTTCATAAGCTGGGTCATTTAATGCCATTGCAATCGCCATTGCGTCATCAGATCCACAATCTGTATCAATAATAATTTTCTTTTTCTGTTCCATAATAATAGTCTCCTTTTATATATGATTCGATAAAATATACCTGCACAAAGGCATGGTTTACACTTCTGTTTCGGAAGTGGAAAGTTTTACTACCGCTGCCGCAATGATACATACAGCCAACATAATCAGAGCAAAGATATAAGAGAAATCAATTCCCAGGCTGGCGATAACTGCTCCTGTGATAACTGGTGTGAAGAAATCCGCAAAACCGCTTGCAGTTGCGACTAAAGAGCTTGCGACACTGATTCTTTTATATCCGATACGCGTAGCGATAGATACGATAACGCTGAACAGTACGCCTAAGAAAAGTCCCGCGATAAACAGTCCGACGAAATAAACCGGCGTCGTGTTGATAAGCATAGCGGCAAGGATTGCAATAAAGGCTACGGCACAGTTCATAAGAAGCACAGTCTGGCTCTTGATGTATCTTAAAACAATAACGAATACGGCGCCTCCGATTACGCAGCCTACATTATATACAGTAAACATAAATGCTGCGGAAGCCTCGGAAATTCCTCTGCTGATTGCGAAGCTGGAAGTATACAGGCCGATTGCGCTGGATACTGCGCTGAACGCAGCTACAACAAGGAAGATTCCCACATAGACGACGTAAGGTTTTTTTGTATACAGCGGCTGGATGTGTTCTTCAGCCTCTTCTGCCTGCTGCTCTGTCTCTTTTGCAAAGAAAGTCAGAATAAAGATTAAGACGGCAACTGCTGCCAATACAAAATAAGAGTAGTAGAACGGCAGTTTTCCTGAGAGCATAATTCCGATCAGGAAAGGTGTTACAGAAGTACCGATACCAAAGAGTGTCTGTCCTCCGCTTAAGGCGCTGGAGTAATTCTTCTTAAATACCATGCTCAGTAAAACCGGAGTTACTGCATCCTGGGTTCCCATTCCGATTCCGCCCAGCACTGCGAACAGCATTCCTGCATAGAAGTTTATAATCAATGGGATTCCTAATAAAAAGGCACCTGTTAAAGCTGCGCCGATGGCAAGGACTTTGAGTGGGCCGATCTTTTCAACCATACGTCCGGTGATATAGACAGTCAATACACGCCCCAGGGCATATGCGGAACCTAATAATGCAACCTTATCTAGTCCGATTCCATACATTTCTACTAGCTGCGGAAGGCTGCTTCCGACAAGAACGCACGCAGCACCGGTTAGAAAATACATGGCAAACGCCAGAAAACCTAACAATTTGTATCTGTTTTTCATGTTTACTTTTACCTCTCTTCCTGTGTGGTTAGTTAAAATATCCGGATATGCTTTGTGTATTTTTCACAAAACTTTTTTCTAACTTGATATTAATCTACCATAGTTATATAATACAAAAAATGACACATGTCATTTTTGTGATTCAGTTTATGGAGGCAGTATGAAATGCAAACGAATCTGGAAAAGGCTCTGAAGATTATTTTAGAAAAGAAGTATAACACTAGAAATCCAGTGCTTTCGCTTGCGGAAATCGTTCCGTCTAAGGATCTTCTGATATTTGAAAAAAATGAGACAATTCTCAACCAGAAAGAGCCGCTGGATTACTTTTATTTTCTGCTAAGCGGGCGGGTTTCGGTGTGGAATGAAATTTCCTGGAACAGCAACAATATAATCGAATATTTAGAACCACTTGAGATTTTAGGGTTGATTGAATACTTGAATCATACGGACTACTACACTGCTTATATTTTAGCGGAGAGTAAATGTACAGTATTTAGAATTCAGACAGAAAGATTCATACAGATGATACAGCAGAATAATGAACTGTGTTTTCAGACGCTTTTCGTTCTTGGGAATATCGCAGCATTAAATATGGAAGGCGCAGAAAAACAGCATTTATTTACCCCTGGAGATATATTGGGGCATTATTTATTTTTACAAGCGTGCCATCGCCGTCCATATACCTGTCCTCTTACGAGAGTAGCGCTGGCAGAAAAGCTGCATATCAATCTGAGAACTCTATACCGGCATATCTATGCACTGGAAAGTCAGAACTATCTGCGTATAAAAAAGGGGAAGATTGTAATCGAAGAAGAACAGTACAAGCTTCTTGCTGAGAAATACGATGAAATTATCCTTTGAGAATAAGACAAAATTTATCCAAAAAAAACGGCATAGTCACGAATCACTATGCCGTACTTTATGTATTCTGTTTATTTTCCTCTCAGCCGAGCAAAGAATCCTTTCTTCTTCGGCGGAGTCTCCAGCGCGCCGCGCACGCCTCTTACTCCAGTTATGTAAATTCCGCTGATGACAGCTTTTACCTCTTTCTTTACTGGAATCAAAGGAAAGACCTGTGCGTCGCACATCAGGGTCATAATCTTGGGGCCGATTTTAGCCTTTACTACAGGAACCTTAGTACGGCGCAGGTATTTGGGTGTATTTTCTAAAACAGCAGAAGGAAAACCAGCGTCCCGCAGCTTCATCTTGCCTTTGTCAATGACCAGTATGCTGACCGTCTGCGCAATGGCATCCATTTGTTCTTTCTGTGCCGCCTGTTTCTTTTCTGCCTTTTTTCCCATTACATATAAAACAATGACTGCGATAATTAATATCACAAGAATTACAAGCATTATTATCAATGGTGTACTCACGATAGAACCCTCCTAATTACTCTGTTTCGCAAGTAGTATTGTATCATTGTTTGAGGACAAGTGCAAGCAATTTGATATTTTGGGGTTACTTTTCCCATGTAAAACGGGTATACTGTGTATATGGCTTGCTTTTCCATTTCTGGTTGGCAGAAAGTGGAATGTGTTATGCGTAAAAGAAAAGGAGTTTTTGACGAATTATGAGTGTAACAGAAACAATATGGAATCTGTTGGTGGCAGGGTATGATTTTATCATGGATAATCTGCTGATTATCAATATACTGCTGTCCCTTGTTATTGTTTTCTTTCAGAGGAGGTCTCCGCAGACAGTATGGACCTGGCTGCTCTTGCTCTACTTCATCCCGATTCTGGGATTTCTCTTATATTTGGTGATCGGACAAGATTTTCATAAAAGCAGGATGTTTAAAGCAAAAGAAATAGAAGGGGAATTAAAGTATGCGGTGCGTCGGCAGGAGGAGACGATATATAGAAAGCAGTTAAGGCTGGCAAATCCGGAGATGGCGCGGTTTAAGGATTTGATTCTCTATAATCTGGAGGCAGGAGAGGCAGTCCTAACGGATAACAATGAAGTGCGCATCTATACGGACGGGAAGGAAAAATTTCGGGCGCTGATAGAAGAGATGAAACAGGCAAAGCGGTATATCCATTTACAGTACTATATTATACGGAATGATGAACTGTGGAGAGAGATAGAAAAAGTCCTGCTTCAGAAGGCAAAGGAAGGCGTGGAAGTCCGCGTCCTTTTTGACAGTATGGGCTGCCGGACAATGCATAATAAGGATTGGGAAAGACTGGAGAGAGCAGGGATTCAGGTGGCAGAATTCTTTCCGGCACTGCTGGGGCAGCTGCAGCTGCGTGTGAATTACCGAAACCACAGAAAAATCGTCGTGATAGACGGTAGAATCGGGTTTGTCGGTGGATTTAATATTGGACGGGAATACCTGGGATTGGATACGAAGAAATTTGGCTATTGGAGGGATACGCATCTTTGCATAGAGGGGGCGGCGGTGACTTCTCTTGCTGTCCGGTTCGTGCTGGACTGGAACTATGCGGCGAAGGAAAATCTGTTTTTAGAGGACAGACTGTTTGAAATTCCCGACTATGTACGACATGGAAGAGATCCGGTGCAGATTATTTCAAGCGGCCCTGATTCACAGACAAAAACGATTCACGATAACTATCTTCGTCTGATTCACAGCGCAAAGGATCACGTTTACATACAGACACCGTACTTTATTCCGGATGAATCGATCTTCGACGCATTAAAAATTGCCAGCCGATCCGGTGTGGACGTCCGTATCATGGTGCCTTGCAAGCCGGATCACCCGTTTGTGTACTGGGCGACGTATTCTTATTTAGGAGATATGGTTGCGGCAGGGGCAAAATGCTATGTTTATAACAATGGATTTTTACACGCAAAAACGCTTAGTGTGGACGGTATGGTGGCATGTGTGGGAACCGCGAACATGGACATTCGAAGCTTTGGTCTGAATTTTGAAGTGAACGCGGTGATATACAGTGAGCGTACAGTACAGAGACTGGAGAGAGCATTCGAAAATGACATGACAAAATGTACGCATGTGACAAGAAAGATCTATGATCAGAGAGGACTCGTCATACGGACAAAAGAGCAGTTCTCCAGGCTGTTGTCCCCGCTTCTGTAAAAAATAACATGCGGTGTGCCCTTTAGGGTATACCTTATCGGGCGAAGCCCGTCGTCCCGAAGGGAATAAGTTGCGGTGTGCCCTTAGGGTATAGTTTTGGTGAAGAGTCACGTATTTTTGCGGAAGGAACTTTTCACTGAAAAGGAAATGTGGTATAAATATAGGAAGCGCATAGAAGGCTTCGTATGGGAAAAAGATAAAAGGAGAGACGAAAATGAAAAAGAAAATAATTGCAGTTATGATAAGCTTGATGCTGACAGCATCCTTAGCAGGATGCAGCGGTGAGATTTCAAATGATTATATTACAATTACCCAGTATAAGGATCTGGAAGTTCCACAGGTAGAAAGTACAGAGGTCACCGAGGAAAAAATAGAAAATGTAATTAACAGTAATTTGGAGCTGGCGGCTACAAAAGAAAGTGTTACAGATCGCGCCGCACAGGAAGGCGATACTGTGAATATGGATTATACGGGAACGATCGAGGGCGTGGCTTTCGAGGGCGGAACAGCCTCCGGCGCGACAATCGAGCTGGGAGAAAACAGCGGTTATATAGGGGCGACGGGAGATTATGAAGGCTTTGCAGATCAAATTGTCGGACATAGTACAGGAGAGGAATTCGATATTACCGTACAGTTTCCAGAGGATTATACAGCAGAGATGGCAGGAAAAGTGGCAGATTTTCATATTAAAATAAATGAGATCTACCAGATGAAGACACCAGAGCTGACAGACGAATGGGTACAGGAAAACAGCGAAGAATCTAAGACGGTAGAAGAGTATAAGAAGGAAATTAAAAAACAACTGGAAGAAGAAAATACAGAGTCCGTAGATGGAGAACTGGAAAATGCTGTTATGGAAGTATTTCTGGAGAAAGTGGAAGTGAAGAAATATCCAAAGGACGCAGTAGAAGAACAAGTACAGGAGGTAAAAGAATACTATACGAGTATTGCAGGCGCATACGGGATGGAATTTGGCGATTTCCTTGCCAATTATATGAATGGAATGACAGAAGAGGAGTTTAATGAACAGGCAGAGAAAGCGGCGCAGAATACAGTGAAGAGAAATGAAGCAGTCAAGCTGCTCGCTGAAAAGAAACATTTAGAGCCGTCAGAGGAAGAATATGAAAAGGAAATCGAAAAATATGCTGAAGATGCCGGAGCTGCGGATGTGGAGGCGTTCAAAGAGCAGTATGGAGAAGACTCTCTGAAACTGGCTATACTCACAGAAAAGGTGGCAGAATATCTGGCAGATAACTGTATTCAGGTAGAAAGCTCTGATACGGAAGCGGCAGAGTAAAAAAAGAAAGATAGATACGAAAAAGGAGTTCCTATTGTATAAATGGAGGTGTCTGGATGAAGCTGGAAAATGAGAGACTCTGCGTAGAGATTGTAGAGAGAGGAGCAGAGGTTGTAAGAATCTATGACAAAAAGAAAAATCAGGAGATTCTTTGGGATGGAAAGCCTGAATTTTGGAAACGTCATTCTCCAATTTTGTTCCCCAATGTAGGAAAGACGTGGAACAATACGGTTTTGTTTAACGGAATCCAATATCCTTCCTCCCAGCATGGATTTGCCAGAGACAATGACTTTCTTTGTGTAAAATCAGACAAAACAGAGGCAGTCTGGCTTCTGCGTTCTTCTGATGAGACAAAGGAGGTATATCCGTTTGACTTTGAACTTTATATTACATATATGCTGGAAAAGAACCGGCTTCATGTAAAATGGGAAGTAAAAAATCATTCTGAGGAGACCATGTATTTTACAATCGGCGGACATCCGGCGTTTTGGTGCGCACAGGATGCAGAAAGCAGAAATGAATGTTTTCTGAAATTCCCTGGCAAGGAAAGCCTTGAGTATATAGGAGTAGACTTGCCAACCGGCGCGGCACTGCCAAAGACAAAACAGACACTTTTCTTAAAAGAGGGATTTTGTCAGATTACAGATAAGCTTTTTGAACTGGATACGATGATTTTCGATGGAGGACAGATCGAGGAGGCATGGCTGTGCCACAAAGACGGAACACCTTTTGCGGGAGTAGTATGCAAGGGCTTTCCTAATTTTGGAATCTGGTCGGTAAGAGGTTCCCCGTTCGTGTGCTTAGAACCGTGGGCAGGACGGTGCGATGACAAAGGGTTTGATGAAGACATTTCTCAAAAACCTGGGATTAACCAGGTTGAGGCAGGGGAAATATTTCAGAAGGAATATACGATAGTGGTAGGATAACTGGTAATCACCCATAGAATTGGAAAGAATTCTGTGGGTGATTTTTTTAAACTAAATATAGAAAACATTAATATTTTACAGAGGAATAATTTATTTTATTCTTGATTCTTCCAATGCTATACTTTAAACATAGAAAATTCTCAGGCTGTTTTTATACGTATAGACGATAACCGAGAAGAAAAATAAGATGGAGAGAAGGAGGTTTATTATGTACAGTATTGACTTAAATAGTGACATGGGAGAAAGCTTCGGGGCGTATAAACTCGGCAGTGATGAAGAAATTATCAAATATGTTACTGCCGCAAACGTAGCATGTGGATGGCATGCGGGAGACCCAATGGTGATGGATAAGGTTGTCCGTATGGCGAAAGAAAGAAATGTAAAAGTAGGCGCGCACCCGGGGTATCCGGATTTACTCGGCTTTGGCCGAAGAAAAATGGCGCTTTCCCATAATGAAGTGAAGAACTACGTTAAATATCAGATTGGTGCACTGGCGGCATTTGCGCAGAGCTGTGAAATGAAGCTGCATCATGTAGCACCTCATGGGGCAATGGGAAATGCTTGTCAGTACGATGAAGATATATCGTCGGCAATCTGTGAGGCGATTTATGAGTATGACAGAGATTTGATCGTGTATTACTGCGCAGGGGCAGTCCTTGGAGAGATTGCGGAGAGTATGGGGTTGCGAACTGCTTCTGAAATTTTTGCGGATAGAGCGTATATGGACGATCTGTCTCTGGTTCCGAGAAACATGGAAGGTTCTATGATCACAGACGAAGAAATTGCAATACAAAGGTGCGTGAAAATGATTAAGGAGGGAAAGGTCACCACTATTAATGGAAAAGAAGCGGATATCAAAGGCGACACGCTTTGTGTACATGGGGACGGGCCGAAAGCATTAGCTTTTGTCAGGAAAATCAGAGAGAAATTTACAGAAGAAGGAATTGAAATAAAACATTTATAACGGATAAGCAGTGCGGTTCGTTGTCTGGACGGCAGACTGCCGCTTAAATTATATTTATGGGAGGAATTGATATGGAGTATAGAACAGCGAAGAGAATGGAAAGTCTTCCATTTTCGGGGATACGAGCAGTAATGGAAAAGGCTACAAAGATGCAGCAGGCCGGTGAAAAGGTAATTCATCTGGAAATTGGCCGGCCGGATTTTGATACGCCGGAAAAAATTAAGGAGGCAGCCTTTAAAAGTCTAAAAGCCGGACATGTATTTTATACCTCAAATTACGGGATACCGGCGCTTAGAGAGGAAATAGCGCGGTGGGAGACAGAACATCATGGTGTGAAATATGAGGCAGAGGAAGTGCTTGTAACAGTAGGAGTGGGGGAAGCGACGTACGCGTCTATGGCAGCGTTTCTCCAGGAGG